>ERZ1106969.17-NODE-17-length-192058-cov-15.847002_pt1 | contig 192058 bp, 166 predicted proteins | sample MGYA00403685_ERZ1106969 | MGnify/ENA primary metagenome ERZ1106969 (study PRJEB35170, sample SAMEA104062416) | human gut metagenome | biome: human gut; feature: human-associated habitat; material: faeces | place: Denmark | collected 2012-05-18 ...
CGTCAATTCCTTTGAGTTTCATTCTTGCGAACGTACTCCCCAGGTGGAATACTTATTGCGTTAGCGGCGGCACCGAAGGACTTTGTCCCCCGACACCTAGTATTCATCGTTTACGGCGTGGACTACCAGGGTATCTAATCCTGTTTGCTCCCCACGCTTTCGAGCCTCAACGTCAGTTACAGTCCAGTAAGCCGCCTTCGCCACTGGTGTTCCTCCTAATATCTACGCATTTCACCGCTACACTAGGAATTCCACTTACCTCTCCTGCACTCAAGTCAAACAGTTTCCAAAGCAGTACCGGGGTTGAGCCCCGGGCTTTCACTTCAGACTTGCTTAACCGTCTACGCTCCCTTTACACCCAGTAAATCCGGATAACGCTTGCCCCCTACGTATTACCGCGGCTGCTGGCACGTAGTTAGCCGGGGCTTCTTAGTCAGGTACCGTCATTTTCTTCCCTGCTGATAGAGCTTTACATACCGAAATACTTCTTCACTCACGCGGCGTCGCTGCATCAGGGTTTCCCCCATTGTGCAATATTCCCCACTGCTGCCTCCCGTAGGAGTTTGGGCCGTGTCTCAGTCCCAATGTGGCCGGTCACCCTCTCAGGTCGGCTACTGATCGTCGGCTTGGTGGGCCGTTACCCCACCAACTACCTAATCAGACGCGGGTCCATCTTACACCACCGGAGTTTTTCACACCAGACCATGCGGCCCTGTGCGCTTATGCGGTATTAGCAGTCATTTCTAACTGTTATCCCCCAGTGTAAGGCAGGTTACCCACGCGTTACTCACCCGTCCGCCGCTAAGTCAATTTCAATTCCATCCGAAAACTTCATTGAAACCGCTTCGCTCGACTTGCATGTGTTAAGCACGCCGCCAGCGTTCATCCTGAGCCAGGATCGAACTCTCATGTTAAATGATTCGTTTGATCCGGGGTCAAAATCAACTAACTAGCTAATTTATTTCCCGTTTTACTTGTTGTTTGGTTCGTATACAATAATTGTATTCGTTCTGAATTTTCTCATTCAAAGCCATCAAACAATGGCTTGTTTTATTAGAATTTTCAGGGTTTTACATACTGTTCAATCTTCTGTTTTCAAAGTGCGTTTGCTGTCGATCTGTGTCAGCAGCAACTTTTATATCTTATCACAGTGATTTGTTTTTGTCAACCACTTTTTTCATTTTCTTCAAAACTTTCTCAGCGGTTCAGCTGGAAGATTTTTGGAAAAGTTTGCCGCCGTTTTCAGCGGCGAGGTATATCATATCAAAGCAGCCGACAAAAGTCAACATGTTTTTTGAATTTTTTTGATATTTTTTATTATACCCTCAATTTTATATTTTCATACACAATATATGGTGTTTATTTCTCTGTGACACACAATACACTCATCTTAACCACAGCAAAGGCCCGGGCAAAGCAGTGAATCTGCTGCTTAGCCCGGGCCCCTGCTTGTTATTCTCTATCGGCGTACCGATGCCACGACCATTTTAATCTCTCCGTCTTCCGGAACAATCCGGTAGCACTTTGCGGCAGCCGGCACAATGGCAGTCTCCGCATAATGAATCTCAAATGGCTCAAAACTGCCATCCATGCTTTCAATGCGGGCGCATCTGCCGTCTACCAGATTCATCACATGAACGGAATCGTCCGTCTCAACTGAAGCAGCCTCGGTCAGCGTATAACGGCAGGTATCGATGAACTCCCGGTTGTGAAGTCCGGTGCGCTCCACCATTTTCCCCGGTTCATCGGACAGTACCGTTTCCTGGTGTACAATGTTATCGTATATCCAGTCCGTGTCACGGTCCCACTGAATATTTTTTAAACCGTGCTCCACGTGAATCGGGCGCGGGATTCCGTCGAGTCCCACTCGGCCCCAGTCCCACAGCTTAAAGGTAAAGATATAGGGGGTGGCGCTGATCTCCAGCACCATGGTATTTTTGCCGGAGCAGTGGATGGTTCCCGCCGGGATCAGAATATGATCGTGTTTCTTTACCGGTACCCGGTTCACATACTCTTCCGCCGGAAATGGAATTTCCCCCTTTTCCGCCCGTTTCAGATCACGGGCCATGGCGTCGCGGTCTACCCCATTTTTCACGCCTAAATAGACGTAAGTCTCTTCGTCCTCTGCCGCATCAAGAAGATAATAGCTCTCGTCCTGTGTGTAGTGCATTCCAAAGGAATCCTGAATATACTCCGTCAGCGGGTGGACCTGAAGAGACAGATTGCCGCCTCCCATGGTATCCAGAAGGTCAAAACGAATGGGGAACTCCGCACCAAAACGGCCGTGAACCCGTTCTCCCAGAAGCTCATGAGGACGATACATTACCAGATCGATAGCTGGTATTTTTACGGTTACGCTACCATATGTAAGATTCAGGCAATTTTCCTCGGGTACTCCGTCGAAACTCCACGCGAAATTCTCCTTCTCCGGATCCAGTCCGAAATTCTCCTGCATCCAGTGACCGCCCCATACGCCGGGATCAAAATACGGTTCCATTCTGAACGGCTCTGCGCTGACCTTTTCTAAGCCGCCGCGAAAAGCCTGGCCTGTTATCAGCTTGGGATCACCGGTTTCTTCGCTCTCCAGCACATAATCAAACTGATCATACCGCTCCTTCTTGTAACGGTCCGCCAGCCTCCACTCGATAAAAAAGGCCCGCTTATATTTTGTTAAAATGGGAGCATCACTGTTGGTGCAGTGCCAGTTGGGCATTCCCTTCCGGTAGCGCAGCTGGATTTCCCATCTCGTTATGCCACAGTAAACGTAAATATCGCCTCTGCTTATGAGACCGGCTCCTACGCCGGCGATCACCACCAGCCCTTCCTTCTGCGCTTCCAGCTCCGCTGCCGCCGCTTCCAGCTTGGCCGCATCAAAGAAATCGGCCAGCTTCTTGTGGCAGATCACTCCGAATACGCGGTCTTCCGTGATGAAGTCATGAAACTCGCGGTTCAGCACTTCCTCTGATTTTGCATAGTCTTCCATATCCATGATTTTTGCTGGATTTAAGGAGAGTGCCAGCTCCATCAGTTCCTGTTTGGCGACACCGGGATAGAAATCCAGACAGAGAACCGCTCTTTTTTCCCTGCTCAGGATGTCCTCTGCCTTGCGGGTCAGCTCCGCCTTGACAGCTGGGACGCCTTCCCACGCCTGATCCTCAAATCCTGGAATCACCTTTTTCGGATGCGGATCGTAATTGTTATATTTACCTGCGATATTCATGATATTGCCTCCCTGTTATTCATGGTAATTTCGTAACGATTCAGCCGTGCGGCAGCAAAATGATGCACGGCTGAATCGTTACTATAGATCGACTGTATATTTGTAACGATTTCCCGGATAGTAGCAGACGGAGTATTCGAAGACCAGCCCATCCTTTCCGCCGTTATGCAGCTCGGGAAAGTCTTCTCCCGGCAGAAATGTCTGGCGGATCCGCTTAAATACCGGCATCTGAGCCTCTATTTCCAGGAATTTCTGAACCTCCGGAGAGGGCAGCGCCGCTTCCAGTGTGTCCCTTCCTTTTACAATTCTTATTTCATGGACTTCACTTAAATATTTGTACAAAGACTCCATATAATACTGGCTGTCCATAGGAAGCTCCACGATATCTCTCAGATACGTAACGGTATACACCAGCGGTTTCCCCTGGACACTGCGGACTCTGGTCAGGCAGTAGCACATCTCCGTTTTAGGAATCTGAAGCGCTGATGCCACGGTGGTACCCGGCATGATCTTCTCCATGCGGCAATAGGTGGTTTCCATAGTGATATTGTGCTGTTTCATCTCATCCGTAAAGCTGATGACGCTCTTCATGTGTTCGTCGATTTTCTCATAGATCACCTCTGTGCCGATTCCTCTGGAGCATTTGATATATCCGGCCTGGGACAGGGCCGCCATGGCCTGCCTGACCGTCACTCTCGAGACCTCATACTGATCCATCAGCATCTTTTCCGTCGGCAGAAAATCCCCCCGGTTATACTCTCCCCGCTCGATCTGCATCTTGATTATGGATTCCAGCTGCGAATAAAGCGGCGGCGCTCCCTTTTCATGATTTAACATATTCTGTCCCTCCTCATCTTCCGTTATCCCAGGGCATGTTTGAAAATTGCTTTCTGTCAGATGTATGTCACATTTTGTGGGAAATTTGTCCCGAATGAGCGCGGCGTAGTGGGCTACGTTAAGCGAATTCGGGGCAAATCTCCCGCGAAATGGGGCGTGCAGATGGCAGGAATGAATTTTCAAACACGCCCTAATGGCTCGTGGCAACAAACAGTCCCTGCATGGCTCTGGCCGAGGTCTCCGGTTCCAGGCAGACCGTCGTGTTCCGTTTTTCACATTCTTTTTTAAAGCCTTCCCCGAAATAGGGAAAGCTTTTTGAGATCTGCCCTCCGAGCACGACACAGTCCGGATGGAACGCATCCAGAAATGGACACATGCAGCGGTTTAATTCCTCACCAAATCTTTGATATACCAGGAGCGCCTTCTCCTCCTGTTCCAGACACCGCTCATACAGCTCTTTTCCATTCAGCCCGGTTCCCGTAATCTCCCTGCTGATTTTTAAAAGTCCCCGGACGGAGAGATAATCATCAATGATGGAATCCCGGTAGGGCAGGTTATAGATCCAGCCATGATCAGGCACTCCCTCCGTCTTCTCTTTTATCACCCTTTTATTTTCTATAAACGCAGACCCGGTGCCCGTTCCAATGCAGAGGCACAGAAGCCGCCACGCCTCCCGGCCTTCCCCGAACCAGCTTTCCCCCAGTGCAAACGCCTCCACATCGTGGAGGAAACAAAAATTTGTATCCTGAATAAAGTCTGTCCGCCTTTTCATCTCTTCTTCTATAGAAATACCGTAAATAGAATCATATTTATCCAGCCCCTGCATCAGGCTGATTCCCCGTTCATAATCGAACGGCCCCGGAAACGCCATGCCGATTCCATCGATGGAGACACCTTTCCATCGGCCCGCCATCTCCTTTATGATCATGGAAAAATGATCCAGAATCGCCTCTTGATCCGCCTTCGCATGGGAAGAAAAATGGCGGATTCCGCCCTGAATGGCGCCGTGTTCATCGAGTACGCCGGCCTTAATCTCTGTCCCGCCAACATCTAACATCAAATACATTTTTCCTGCTGCCGCCTTTCCAAAAGTTATAACATTATAATATTATAATTCAAACGTAAAAACAAGTCTTTTCCCAGTGTCTCTGTATTTTTGTTAATACTGATCAAAAGGTATTATGCACTTGTTACAAGAACGAAGTCAGACTGCTCGTATCAGCGCGAAGTGCGCATACCAGTGAAGGCGGCTGTCCTGCAATCAATTTCCCGGTTGCAGGACAGCCGCCTTCACGGTGTGTCCGATATGAAGTTAAATTCCTAGTACTGCATAGTGCGCATTTAAGTCCGCCGGCACTAGTCTATTATTACGTTCCCATCAGTTCTCTGAGCTGCTGAATCAGAGTTCCGCTGCCTGCCACGGATATATTTTCAACCTGGGTACAGATTCTCTCCAGGCATTCCAATTCCTTTAACTTGTAAAGCGTCTTGTTCTCATCCATCAGTTTCGCGGTGTTTAACAGTGACCGTGTGGAGGCAACCTCCTCGCGCCGCGTGATGACATTGGCCTGCGCTCTCTTTTCCGCGATCAGTACCGTGTTCATGATGTCCCGAATCTCCCCCGGAAGGATTATATCCTTGATTCCGATGGTCTGAACCTCCACGCAGTACTGCTCCTGCTCTTCCCTCATCCGCTGTGCCAGAAAACCGGAGATGGCCTCCTTCTGTTCCAGTATCTCATCCAGGCGGTAACGGCCCACATATTCCCGCACAATCAGCTGGATACGGGTATAAAGCTGATTTTCCACACCCTTGATGGTCTCCACCAGCCGCTTCGGATCTGCGATCCGGTATGTAGCAGTTAAATTCAGCCGGATTCCCACACGGTCAGCCGTCAGGATCTCCTGGCCGCTGATCTCCAGTTCCTTCATTTTTAAATCCACAATACGGCATAAGACATCACGGGCATACAGCCAGTAATAATACGTTCCGGGTCCCAGCTCATCCGTCAGAATATTATCCTGGTACAACAGTCCCATCTCTCCAGGAAGAATCTCAATCTTCTTATAATACTGCTGGGCGATCAGACGCAGAAGGTTCTTTTCCACGTTCCGGTCCATGACCGGCTCCCTCATGTCGATGAAACGCAGCTCACACGGTTCCCATACATTCCAGTAAGCGGCCTCGCGGTCTGTTACAACAGCGCTCGCCGCATGGTTGATATACAGGATTCCCAGCTGCCCCTCCGGTACCTCCACCATCGTGACACGGCTCATAAACGCGGCATCTTCTTTTAAAACCTTTAAGGGGACTTCCTTAAATCCCACTCTCCCACGCATCTCTTCTATAATCACCTTATATCCCATGCAGGCCGGATAGTGGTACGTTCCGGCAAATATCATTTTCTCATAACAGCCATTTTTCATAACGAAACCGCACTGGGTCTGATTTACATTAATACGCATATACCTTCCCTCTTTTCTATTTTTATAATCCACTTTACGCTGGTGAACATCGCCATTTCGCGCGGGCGGACTTTTCTTTACACGGGTTGAAACACCGGACCACCGCACAAAAAAGCGGGATGGACTTTGGCAGATTCTTCATTCGCCGTGACCGGGCCGGCAGCGGGCTGCGGCATATGACTCACCACCTCCGCCTGTTCGGCCGATCAGGGCATAAATCGAAATCTGCGGTAGCCGCCTCATCACATGGCTCTTTTCATGCTGGCCGCAGGACTGAAATACGATCCGCAGCCTGGCAGTCCGGCCTTCTCCCCATCTTTTAGGGGACACTAAAAAGGTGTCTAATGATTGCTATACCAACTTAGCTACTGCCTGGATCAGGCAGACGGGATTCGAACCCGCGACACATCATCCTCCGATGGCAGTTGCCTGCCGTTTCGGCGCTATCATATATAATCCCCCGCCCTTGCGGACGATGGAATTCACTGCGGCATACCGTACTGCAGAGCAGCCGGCACCATCTGGCCTTTACGCCATGATTTCTGCAGCTATGATCAATTTCTTTCCAGCGTGATGCAGTTCTATCCTTTCACCACGCCGACCGTCTTCAGCTTTTTGACCGGAACGACCAGATCTTTCTGCTGATCCATCACATGGTCAATGTCTTTGTAGGCGAAGCGGCTTTCCTCCGCCACATCGGATTTGTTCATTTTCCCGAGGACGACGCCCTGGGCCTTTAAATCATTTATAACTTCCTCGCAGGAGAATTTCTCCATTGCGGCCTTTCTGGAATAGGCCCTTCCCGCCCCGTGGGACGAGCTCTCGAAGCTCTCCGGGTTTCCTTTTCCCATGACGACATAGCTGTAGGAACCCATGGCACCCGGGATCACGGCCAACTCACCGTTACCGGCTCTGGTGGCGCCCTTTCGGTGCACCCATACCTCTTTCCCGTAATGGGTCTCCAAAGAAGCGTAATTATGGTGACAATTGATCTGCTCGGTAAATTCCATGGTCGTATCCAGGTACTTTTCCACCTTCTGAGCCACAATCTCCAGAGTTTTCTCCATCATGCGCTTTCTGTTTTCAAACGCATATTCCAGCGCCAGGTTCATCCACAGGATATAGTCCTGTCCCTCCGCGCTGTCCACAGGAAGGAACGCCAAACGGTATGAATCCGGGACAGCGCTGTGCCATGCGGTATTTAATACTCTCGCTCTGTTGTGGAAATGGTCACAGATTTCCTTTCCAAAATGGCGGCTTCCGGAGTGAATCATGATCCCCAGATACCCATCCTGATCTTCCTGAAGCTCGATAAAATGGTTGCCGCCGCCCAGCGTACCGATCTGGTAAAAGGCCTCCTCAATTAACGGAAACAGCGTCTCATTCTTCTCATAATCGGCTGCATGAGCCAGGCACCGGTCCAATACCTCCGATTCCTGTCTCTTCTTGTAAGAGTTATAGCCAACCGGAATATTTCTCATGATCTCTCCGGTAATGGCCTGGAACATGGTTCCATTGCCGGTCATAACCGGTTTAAGATCTTCTGCTTTTATATTGGTAGAGACAAAATTCATCCCGCAGCCGATATCGACGCCCACAGCATTTGGAATGATGACGCCGTCCGTAGCGATGACTCCTCCGATCGGCATTCCTTTTCCCTGGTGAGTATCCGGCATCAGGCACGCCCATTTATGGATAAATGGAAGCTGCGCTAAATGGCGCGCCTGTTCCAGGCATCCTTCCTCAACCTCTTCTATATTTTCCAGCCAGATTCTCACCGGCTTATTCATTTGCTCTTCTTTCCATGTAAACATAATCTCATTCCCCATTTCCCGTTCTTTGTTCTCTGTTGTGACTTTATCTTACCAGTATTTACCGGAGGAATCATTTAAAAAAGGGTGCGAACCTGGTGACAGCAGGAAAAAATGGAAGTATAATCAAATTTAACAGCTGTTACAATAGCCCGGCAGAGCGGCAAAAGAAGAAGTCCAGAAGGAAGTGAAGATACCATGAAAGAATTTTCAGAGCTTGTGAAACGGTTCGACCGGATCCGTACTTATGTGCGGGATTTTTACGTATATGGGTTTAAGACCCGCGAGGACTACAGCGATGGCAGCGGCCGGACCTACGACAACGAGCGCCGCAGGATCGAAAGCTGGTTTTCTCCCTACATTCACAGCGAGTACAACGAGGAACGGAAGAAAACGGTGGCCATCATCGCCCACAGCAACCGGATTGCCGTCAACCCGCTGTTTTCCGCCTGGAAATCAAAGAGCTTTACCTCCAATGACATCATGCTGCATTTCTTGATTCTGGATTTTCTCGCAGACGGCGGATTCTACACGGCAGATGAGACGGCAGACGAGCTCCAGAGCCGGTACGAAGTCCTCTTTGACTCCCAGACTGTGCGAAAAAAGCTGGTGGAGTACGAGTCTTTGGGAATTTTAACGGCAAAGAAGGAAGGGCGAAGGCTGCTTTACGGAAAGCGTGAGAATAGTTGTGAGGAAAATACTTCGAATCTGTATCCCAAGGATTGGCTGGAAAAGATGACCGGTTCCCCCAGGTTCCTTGACATGGTCAGTTTCTATCAGGGAAGCGCCGCCTTCGGATTTATCGGCAGCACCATACTGGATAATCTTCAGAAGGAAAATACCGTATTCCGTCTCAAACACGACTTCCTGGTTCATACGCTGGAGGACGAGATTCTCCTGGAGCTCCTGCGCGCCATGAGGGAACGAAAAGAAATCCAGCTGGAAAATAAGAGCGCAAAGACAGGTCGGACCGAGCTGGTGGAAGGAACTCCTTTAAAGATTCTGGTGAGTACCCAGACAGGCCGGCGCTACGTCATCGTTCATCAGACAAAATCAAAACGTTTCTCCAGCTTCAGGCTGGACTATCTCCTGTCGGTGACGCGCTTGGAGTCAGGGGGAGATGACGGGGAAGCCCGTTACGAACAGCATAAAAAGGATCTGGAAAAGAATCTTTCTAAGACATGGGGCGTTTCCTTTGGCGACGGCCGGAAAAAGGAAAGTCCCCCTCTCCGGCGTCCGGCGGAACGGACTGCACGGATGGAGTCGATTTCCTTTACCCTGTCGCTGGACGAGGAGCGGGAGGCTCACATTATCGGCCGTCTGGAACGGGAGGGCCGCGGCGGTACCATAACGCGGCTGGATCACGGCGTCTGGAGCTACAGGCGGGAGTGTTTTGACTGCAACGAGATGATGCCGTGGGTCAAAACATTTACAGGACGAATTCTCTCCTTTTCCTGCTCCAATTCCATGATTGAAAAGAAATTCTTCCGGGATATGGATCGCATGGCGAAGATGTATGCGGAAAGTCCCCCTCACTTACCCTCGGCGGAATCGGAGGTGAACAAGGATGGAATCTGAACTGTTTTCTGAAATCTATAACTGTTACTTTCTGGTCGTCCGGCGGATTCTGGACGAGGCCGCGGGACACGGACTGTCAGAAAGCGACTTAAACCGTATTGCGGATACATACGGCTATGAGGAAAGTGCCCTTGCCATCGTCCCGAAGCTGGTGAGCGGGGAATGGAATTTACTCGTCAAGTCGCCGGAGGGGCCGTCCGGCAAGCCGCTCTTTTACTCCCGGGTAAAGGCACCGGAGCCGCTGCCGCTGACCGGGCTCCAGCGTTCCTGGCTGAAAGCCGTCTCCGCTGATCCCAGATTTCGCCTGTTCTTTACTGATGAGGAGTGCAGGAAGCTGGATCTTGCGTTAAGAAATGTCCAGCCGTTGTTTTATCCGGAGGACTTTTCTTATTTTGACCAGTATTCCGACGGAGACGGGTATGAACTCGATTCATACCGGGAGCATTTTCAAGCGATTCTGGAAGGGATCCGGGAGAACCGGATCCTGGCCATCGATTACTTTTCGGCAAAAAACCACTTAACTACATTCCGATACCTTCCATGCCGGCTCGAATACTCTGCCAGGGACGACAAATTCCGTCTCATGGCAGTCCGGGTTCGGAAGGATGACAGCTTAAGCCGTCTGACTATCCTGAATCTGTCGCGGATCATGCGGATTAAAGATACTGGAAAATCCCTGGAGATTCGGCCCGATATCGATGCCTGCTTAGAACACTCCCTCTGCCGGGAACCTGTGGTCCTGGAAATATCCAATGAGCGCAATGCGCTGGAACGGACCATGCTTCATTTCGCCTGTTATAAGAAACGGACGGAAAAGCTGGGTGACTCCGGTAAGTACCTCTGCCGGATCTATTACAGCAGAGATGTGGAGACGGAGCTGTTGATACAGATTCTCTCCTTCGGACCAGTGGTAAAGGTGCTGGGGCCGGAAAGCTTTCTGAAACAGGTGAAGGAGCGGGTGGAGAGGCAGCAGCGGCTGTTTGCGAAAGACTGCAGTAACCCGTATTGAAATTTTACGCGTTGCGGACAAGATGACAGCACTTGCTTTATCTTGTCAGGACGGGAAGATCACTCCCAACTGAACGGCCGCAGCCAGCGAAGCTTGTGTTTCGGAAGCTTCAACCAGAAACATTGTCGAAAGCTAAATTTAAAAAGGGGCTTGAAAAAAACAAGCCTCCAGTGTATAATTTACTTAGAAGTAATCAAAGAGACTGTGATTCGTCTGATGATGTCGCTTCAGATATCTAGTGTAATTTTTAGTTACATAGCTATCCTCTAGGGCAATAGAGGATAGCTATTTTCTATTCTGATGAATCTCTATGTAAGTCAGTGCTGCAAATATCACCAGCACTAATGTCAACACTTCAAGTGTATTCATATTACATTTCCCCCTTCGCCAATTCTCGCGAAAGCAGCAAACCGGATTTTCATGACAGCATTGTCATCCGGCCGCTGTCCGTGGCATACCAGCTTCTGAGGGGAATCATCAGGCTATCCTCTGACTTCTATTCAATTATACAAATTTATTTTATCATATCCCGGATTACCTTACAACCACTATACGTATTTATAACTCATATTATATGTCAGGCGGTACCGCCATTCCTCACCGCCTGACACTGGTATAACGTATCATAAGCCCTTGTGCATAGAGTGCCTGATGCGAATATCAGGCACTCTATGCACAAGGGCTTACAATACATTATACCAGATCTATTCCTGTTCCCTATAACAATCCAGCGTAAACCAGAACTCCACTCCGCCTTCCACATTTCTCACACCGCAGGCCTTTCTGTGTGAGTCCATGATCGCCTTCACGATCGACAGCCCGATTCCGCTGCCGCCGTATTCCCTCGTATGAGACTTATCCACCTTATAGAACTTCGTCCACAGATTAGGGATATCCTCATCCGGGATATTATTTCCTGTGTTAAATACCGTGACGAGAGCTTCCTCCCCGTTGTCTTCTACAGTGATGACGATCTTTTTCTCGCCGGCCAGATGATTCAGCGCATTATTCAAATAGTTTGTCACTACCTCTTCGATCTTAAACTCATCCGCGCATACGTAGACCGGACCGCAGTCCTCTAAGTGCACCTCCGCTTCCTTCTGCTGAATCAGAATACCTGCGGACGTGATTACTCCGCGGACTAAGTCAGTTAAGTCAAACCGGTCCATGACCGGGGCGTCGTTGCCGGCCTCCAGCGCTGACAGGGTCAGGAGCTGGCGCACCATCTTATTCATCTTATTGGCCTCATCCATGATGACTTCACAGTAATAATCCCTGCTCTCCGGGTCCTCTGCCATCCCTTCCGTCAGGCCTTCCGCGTACCCCTGAATCAGCGCGATCGGCGTCTTCAGCTCATGGGACACGTTGGCTATGAAATCCTTACGCATCTCATCGACCTTGATCTTTTCCTCGATGTCCTGCTGCAGCTCCGTGTTGGCCGTTCTCAGCTGACCGATGGTCTCCTTCAGCGTATCGGACAGACGGTTCATGCTGTTCCCCAGCACACCAATCTCATCCTCCGCCTGGCCTGTGTATTTGGCGTCGAAATCCAGGTTAGACATCTTCTCCGACAGATTCGCAAGCTGGAGAATCGGGGAGGTGATCTTTTTCGTGGTAAAGTAAATAAACACACTTCCCACAAACAGCGCCGCGATTCCCACGTATGCCAGGAAACGGTTGGCCAGATCCACGCTCTCCCGGATACTGGCCAGCGGCGTGGACATCAGAAAGATGGTCGCATTATCCGAAAAATACCCCCAGCTCTCCAGATAATAAGAATCGGAGCGCTTGTCATACGTCTTCTGGATAAAATAATTGTCGTGGGTCTTTAAAATACTGACCTTGGGCATGTCCTTGCCAAAAATATACCCCTGAACCCGGCTGGACAAGTAGTCACGCTCCCCCGTATTGGAGATCAGAACCTGATCGGTGGCGCTGTCCATCAGCACGATGTTCATATTATATTTTTCACCGAGGACCCGGAACATCTGCTGGACCGGACCTTCATTTTCACGGTTCGGATCATAGGTGCTCTTAAAATACTCGAATATATCGGTGCCCTTTTTTTCGGTTTCCGTAACGATCCGGTCGATTCCGTTGTATGCCTTTTCCAGTGTGGCTACCTTGTCCATGGTATAAAAGCTTTCCAGGAACCAGTTGTTCACACACCAGGTAGCAATCAGCACGAATGCCATCAGCCCTACGAAAATCATGGCAAAGCGGGCTTTTATGGAATGTCTCATTCAGTCACCTCGAATTTATAGCCCATTCCCCAGATGGTCCTGATATAGTCCCCTTTCTCTCCCATCTTGCTCCGGAGCTTCTTTACATGGGTATCGATCGTCCTCGCATCTCCGAAGTAATCGTAATTCCACACATTATTAAGAATCTTCTCTCTCGAAAGGGCAATTCCCTGGTTCTCTACAAAATACGTCAGTAGCTCAAATTCCTTATAGCTCAAATCAATGTTCTGACCGTCGATCGTAACCTGATGCGCCGCTTTATCGATGCGGATTCCTCCGATCTCGATTAAGTCGGAAGAGACGGCGTTGCTTCTTCGTAAGATCGCTTCCACGCGCGCCACCAGAATCTTCGGGCTGAACGGCTTGGAAATGTATTCGTCCACACCCAGGTTGAAGCCCTGCAGCTCGTCGCGCTCCTCGCTTCTGGCCGTCAGCATAATGATCGGCACCTGGGAATATTTTCTGATCGTTCTGCATGTCTCCCAGCCATCCATCTTCGGCATCATCACATCCAGAATAATCAGTGCAATATCCTTCTGCTCGAAAAACAGATCCACCGCCTCTTCACCGTTGGAAGCCTCGAGCACCGTAAATCCCTTAACACTCAAGAAATCCTTTACCAGCTTTCTCATTCTGGCCTCGTCATCTACTACTAATATCTTCAACTGTTCCATGATAACCTCCTGAACTGTAAGCCATTTTCTGATTATTATTGTAACAAAACGGCCGGATAAATTCTACATTTTCACAGAGATTTCACATAAAACAGCGGTATTTACGCCTCTGCGTTCCGTAATGTCCTCTTGGCCGCATATGCCAGCATCATGCTGATCACGGTTCCAACCAAAACGACCACCCATGGACTGCCGAAAAACAGCTCAAAGAGTCCGCCGTACATCGCCTGGCCGACGGGCAGCGCACAGACGCAGATGGTGGATACGAATGCGCCGACTTTCCCCAGCATATGCACCGGCGTGCTCTTCTGAATAAAGGTCTGCGCCGCAATGGTAAATAACGCAGCAAAGCCCATTCCGATCATAACAGAAGTAAGAAGAACCGCATAAATCATCTTCCCAGGAGCCTGGAACAGCAGAATCAGAATCACCGGTATCAAAAGCAGCGGCGTCCCCAACAGGAAATAGTGGGAATGCTTAAACGGAATCTTCTTCCCTGCCAGACCGGATACCAGCCCGCCGAGAATCGAGCCCATCCCCATGGCCGCCTCGGCAAATCCATAAGCCTGCGCCGACATGCCTAAATATATTTTAACCAGATACGGCAGACCTATGATAAAGAGGGCAGATAAGAAGAGATTGATTCCTGCAACCACGATGAGCAGCTTAAAAAGACAGGTATTTTCCCTGATTAAGTAAGTGACGGCTCCCTTTAAATCGAGAAGTGCCATACGCACCGGTGATCCATCGGCCTCTCTCTTCTCGTGAGGGATACGCAGAAACAGTTCCATCACCGCCGATAAGAAAAAACAGACCGCGCTGGCCGCGAGTATGGGCTTCACACCCCCAATCCCGTACAGCATCCCGGCCAGGATCGGCCCCAGCAGGCCTGCAAGCGCCTGAACCTGCATCACAATCCCGTTAGCCGCCATCAATTGCTCCTGGGAAGCCAGAAGCGGGATGCTGGCCTGAACAGACGGCTGGTAAAATGCCTGGATCAGAGTCAGCAGAATCATAAAGATCGTGACAGCGGCCAGATTCCCCGCACTCCCATAAACCGCATCATAAAACACGATCAGTCCGGCCGTTACAAAATCCAGAATCGTCATGATCTTCTGCTTCGGAAGACGGTCCGCCAAAACACCGCCGAACGGTGACAGCAGCACCGTGGGAATCATGGATACGGCCAGAATCGTACCAAACACCGCAGCCGATCCCGTAACCTCCAGAACATACAGTGACAGTGAAAAACGCAGAATCGCATTGCCGAACAGCGAAATAATCTGTCCCAGAATCATAATCGTAAAGTCTCGTTGAAACAGGCGCGAATTCATTTTTTTATATTCTCCTTATTTTTAATACCGACGGTTGGTATGTATAACTGTAAAAAAGAAGGGCGGGATTACGCCCACCCTGGCTGTTCTTTTATTACCTCATCAAAATAACAGATGAAAGCTTCTTTTATGCGGTCATCGATAACCGGAATGCCCATCTTCTCACAGAATTCCTGGTAATAATCGACCTTTACAAGAAAATCCTCTCTGTTTTCCGCGTACATGCCCACCCACACATTCATCAGGATCATCATCATCTCAGACAGTTCCTTGGGCCGTGTGGCAGAAATGGAGCCATCCCGGATTCCCTCCTCAATCAGATCTGCGATAAACGGCGCAGAATCATGTATGGTGGAATCCAGAATCAGGGTACGGAGCCTCGGGTTATCCCTGTTGGTATACGGCATCAGCTTATCCAGCTCAAATTTTTTCTTATCCGTAAACAGATAATAAAAGATCTCCTTCAGCTTTTCCAGGCCATTTAAGGATGGGTCCAGCCGAATATCCATAAACCACCCGGCCTCGTCGTAGTAGACATCGGTCAGCCGGTCCATAATCTCTTCCTTTGACTTAAAGTGGTGGTAGACCGCTCCCTTCGACATTCCCAGTGCACTTACAATATCCTGGATCGTCGTATGCTCATATCCCTTCTCCCGGAACAATGCGCGGGACACATCCAGGATCTTCTGAACGGTCTCCTCCGGATACTTATTACGCGCCATAATCTCCCCTCCTCTTACATACATACCGTCGGTATGTTTATAGTAACAGAAGTAAATTCAAATGTCAAGTTCAGTTTCCAGGCAGGATACTGCTCTCAGTTACAGTTCACATCCCTGTCGGCCTCTACTTCCCGATGAGTCCTCAGCAGCTCCCCCATCTCCTTCAAAGAAAGATACACGCCATCCGGGACGACCTCCGCCCCCTCCAGATCCTTCCTCTTCGTTTCCCCGGTCAGCACCAGCATTCCCATGGCGCCATTGTTCACACCGGTGGCCACGTCTGTGTACAGGCGGTCGCCCACGAAGGCGATACGATCCCTGTCCACTCCTGTTTTCTTCAGGATCATTTCCACGGTCTCGGGGAAAGGCTTACCGACGTATCTCGGCTGCTTTCCCGTAGACAGGGAGATGGCCGCGCAGAATGCGCCGCAGTCCGGGATAAAGCCTTCTTCCGTAGGGCAGTTGATATCCAGATGGGTTGCCAGGAATTCGGCTCCGTTCCTGATATAGGTACACGCCCGCTCCAGCTTTTCGTAGGTCAGGGTCAGATCGAAACCGATTACCACCACGTCCGGCATCTCCTGCGTCAGACGGATTCCCTCCTCCCGAAAGCTCTCCTCCAGAGCCGGTGTGCCGACCAGATACACGGAGCAGTCCGCATAGCAGCTCTTTAAGTACTGGATCATCACATCTCCGGAGGTCATAATCTGCTCCCGGCCGATTATGCAGTTCATCCCCTTCAGTTTTTCAAGATAGACCTTCGGTGATTTTGAAGAATTGTTCGTAAAAAACAGGTATCTGCGCCCCGTTTCCTCCACGGTCTTTAAAAAGTCCAGCGCTCCGTCCAGAATCCGGTCACCCAGATAAAAGGTTCCATCCATGTCCAGGACAAATAATTCTGTTTTATTAAGCAATTCTGTTTTATTAAGCAATTCTGTTTTTTCAAGCAGTGCAGTTCTCTGTTCCTTCAACGACTTATTTCCGCCTTCCCTGTATGTAAAGTAATCTTCCCTATTTTTGCATTGCCTGCTGCCAGGCGCGGCAGATACCCGGGTAATTCGTAATCGCCCCGCTGCAGTTTAAGTCGCCCAGCCTTTCCAGCAGAGCCATATCATTGATGGTCCAGGCATTGATTTTGATCCCATGGCGGGCGCAGCTCTCCGCCACGGCGCCGGTCAGCTTCGCTCCGTTGGGATGGTAACACTCAAAGCCGTACTGGCTGCAGTAATATCCCGCGTTGCCCAGTTCGTCGTCCACCAGTATTCCGCACGCTATATCCGGTTCCAGCTCCTTCGCTTTTAACAGGGACACGTGGTTGAAGGACGAGAACATCACCTTCTCTTCCAGATGATACTTTCTCAAAAGGTCTATCGTCTTTTCTTCCAGCCCCTCATAATAGTAAATGCTGGTTTTAAACTCGATATTAGTGGTCACAGGCTCATCCTTCACCCAGATGCAGTACTCCTCAAACGTGGGAATCGCCATCCTGTCGTACTTTCCGTCCCAGCATTTGGCCGCGCTAAACTGCTTTAATTCCTCGTATGTATAATCACGTACATAGCCGGCGCCGTCCGAGGTCCGGTCGATCCGCTCATCGTGAAGGACCACCACCACATCATCCTTTGTCAGCTGGACATCCAGCTCAATCTCATCACATCCGGCCTCCACCGCCTTCTGAAACGCCAGCATCGTATTCTCGGGATACCTTCCGCTGTATCCCCGGTGTGCAACTACTTTCATTACCGGTTCCTCCTGTCATTGATTTCCTTAATTTTTTCCGGGTCAAATTTATACTGATGGGTGCTTGTCAGAAGGCCGTTGGTCTCCTGTTCCACATCGGTCAGCTGCGTATAACAGTATCCGCAGATCAAGTCTGAATCGTAGACCGCGTCAAGAATCCTGCTGTATTCTTTTAAGAATTCCGACCGTCCGATCGCCGTATAGCCCCAGCCGCTCTCGTCCTCCGAGACTGCAATTCCGCCGAACTCAGTCAGCACCACCGGCTGCTTCTGATAGGAATGGCCCTTTGCAAACAACCGTTTTTCCACAATTTTAGGCAGCTCGTCGATCTCTTTTAAACAATTTTTATATAATTCCTGCTGCTTCTGGTCGTCCTCTCTTCCGTGCTGGTAGGAGTGAACTGCACAGATATCCGTGTCCGTCATCTCCCAGCCGTCATTGGATATCACCAGGCGGGTGGAATCCAGGCTGCGGGCCATATAATAGAGGGATTTAGAAAAGCTCTGCTGCTCCTGATTCTCGTAGATGCCGGGGACGCCCCAGCTCTCATTCAGCATCCCCCACACAATGATGCTGGGATGATTATAATCCCTGCGGATCACATCCATCCACTCTCTCATAAAAGCGCAGGCCCCCTCCGGCGTATAGACCCAGAAGCTGGCCATCGCCTCCCACACCAGAAATCCCAGATGGTCCGCCCAGTATAAGAATCTGGGATCTTCCACCTTTTCATGCTTCCTGCACCCGTTAAAGCCCATAGCCTTGGACATCAGGATATCATTTTTGTAATCCTCATCGGACGGCGCCGTGATCAGGCTCTCCTCCCAGTACCCCTGGTCTAAAAGAAGCTTCTGATAGTAGGGCTGGTTGTTTAGATAGATTCTTCCGCCTTCGATCCGGACCTTCCGCATGCCGAAATAGCTTTCCACCCGGTCAGTCATCTCCGTGCCGTTTTTAAGCGCCATGGTGACCTCATAGAGATTGGGATTTTCCGGCGACCAGTAAGCTCCCACAAAATGAAAGGATCCGTTTAGCGCCTTCTTCTGAAATACATCCACCGTGATGGTGTTGCACAGCTCGCGGCACCACACGGTACCTTTAAATACGGGCTTTTCCTCCCGGCAGATGGTGATCATCGCCTCGCACGGAAGCGCAGTCCCCTGCTCCAGCCGGTAGTCAATCTTCACCGTACCTTCATCGATGTCCGGCGTGAAGCGAATCCAGGAAAACCGCGACGCGGACACCGGCTCCAGCCATACCGTCTGCCAGATTCCAGTGCTGGGCGTATACCAGATAAAGCTCGATTCATCCTCCCAGTACTGTTTTCCCCTGGCGATCTGCTCATCCTTCAGCCAGTCTTCCACCTCCACGCGGACGCACTCTTCCCCCCAGTTCAGGCAGCGGGTCACATTAAAGCTGAAAGGCGTCTGGCCTCCGGAATGGGTCCCGACGCACTGCCCGTTGACCCACACCCGGCAGAAGTAATCGACCGCACCGAAATTCAGCAGCACCGACCGCCCTTTCCAGGTATCCGGCACGAAAAAGGTCCGTTCATACACGACGGCATCCTCACGAATCCGCTCACCGATCCCGCTCTTTCTGCACTGGCATACGTATGGCACCTCGATCGTTCTCTTTTCTCCGCCCAGATAAAAATCCCAGGCCCCATTTAAATTTACCCATTCACTCCTCACAAAATCAGGACGCGGATACTCATCTCTCATACTTCATCCTCCAAGCTTATTTGATACCCGACTGTGTAAATCCTTTAACGACATACTTATTGGCAAACATGAAAATAATCAGGACAGGCACCACCGATACGAGGGTCGATGCCATCATAAGGCCGGGGTTCGTATAATTTTCCCCCAGGACCAGCGCGGCGATTCCCAGTGTCACAGTCCGGTTCTCCTGCTTGTTGACCACCAGCGACGGCCAGAGGTAGCTGTTATAGAGTCCGAGAAATGTGATAAAGGCCTGTGTGATCACCACCGGCTTCACCGACGGAAGAACGATGTGCCACAGCACCTGGAAGACATTGGCGCCTTCCACCAGCCCTGCCTCCTCCAGTTCCTTCGGGAATGCCAGCAGGAAGTTATAGATCAGATAGATGCACATAACGCCGGAGCCGGATGGTAAGATCAGCGGCAGCAGCGAATTGAGCATATTAATCTGCTTGAAGATATAAAACAATGGGAAAAATGTCACGATCTCCGGAATTGCCATCGCCCATACCAGCCCCACCACGATGAACCGCTTTCCGGGAACCGGAAGACGCGCCAGCGCGTAAGCCGCGAGAACGCTGGTCGTAATTCTCAATATCGTACCGCTGACCGTCACCACCGCCGTATTCATCAGCCATTTAAAGATCGGTGCCGTGGAGGTGCTGGCAAACAAATCCCTGTAATTCTGCAGCGTCCACGTATGGGGAAGCAGTGTGGAAGAGGTCATTGCCTCCGCCAGGCCCTTAAAGCTGGTAAAAAGCATGAAGAGCAGCGGCAGCAGAAACGCGTATGCGATCACGCAGGCACACATGACCAGCAAAATCCGGTTAAAATATTTCTTTTTCATCTTGCCGCCCTCCTATTTTAAATTATCTTTCTCTTTGGTCAGGTAATACTGTCCGACAGAACAGAGGATGATGACCACTCCCATGAGAATCGTCATCGCACTTCCCACGCCCAGATCGTTGCGGTCCATGATCGTAGAGGTGATCATCATGATCAGGGGCTTCGTAGTCTCTCCCGGCCCGCCCTTCGTCATCAGCCTTGGCTGGCCGTAGACGTTGAAGGAAGCGATGATCGTCGTCATCAGGACAAAGAAAAACACGTTTTTGATATTTGGCAGAATGATGTATCGGAGCTGTACCCAGAATCCTGCGCCATCCATGGCGGAGGCCTCGTACAGATTGGTGTCAATTTCATTGAGTGCGTTGACAAACAGCATCATATTGTAGCCGATCGTCCACCAGACCGTGGCTACCGTCAGCGCCACCCATACAAATGGCTGCTGCTCCATCCAGGGAATCGGTGACTTAATGATTCCCATGCTGAGCAGCATGTTGTTAAAATAACCGCCGTTTCCCTTCATCAGCCATACGAACACCGCCGCCACAGCGGTTACGGAAACGGAATAGGATGCAAAATAAATCGTTCGGAAAATCCCCTTCAGCCGTTCCGGCAGCCGGTCCAGCAGAAGCGCCAGAAACAGGCTTCCAAACACCAGAAACGGAGTGGTGAGCACGACAAATATTACCGTATTGCTCAATCCCTGTATAAATGATTTGTGGTACATGGATGAGGAAAATAAAATCTTGATGTAATTCGCGAATCCCACGAACCCTTTGTTTCCCTGAATCAGACTGTATTTTGTCACGCTCATCGCGATACCGTATACAAATGGGATCAGCCAGAACAGTAGAAAAAACAGTAGAAAGGGAATGATAAACAGCACTGCCGTGCCTTTTCTTTTCTTCATGATAACCTCCCGTCTGCTGCCCTGCAGCTTGCGTCAGAAATATTGCTGCTCCCCCGCGGGAACAGTAACTCAGAAAGGGCTGCCGCACTCATATTCTTAAAAAGCGGCAGCCCCTCATGGTTTAACGATTATAATTCAGATAATTCTGTCGCAATCTCCGTTGCGTTCTTCAGCTCCTCCATCAAATCCTCTTTCTTTAAATCAGGGGTCTGGATTACCATGGACCATACAGTTGTATTGACGTATTTCACCTGTTCCCTGATATTGTAGATGGCCGGAAGAATCATGGCGTAATCAAAGATCTGATAGTTTACATTGGCAACCGGATACTTCTCTGGAGACTGTTTTACCAGTTCCATGGTCTTTAAATGAATCGGAGCCTGACCGGAATCTGCCCAGTTTAACATGATCTCCGGCTGGTATGCGAATTTCATAAATGCTGCGATTCCATCGATCTTCTTCTCGTCTGTCACCTTTGCTGATACGCCGAAGGTATGGCCGCCAGCCGGAACCACTTTCGTGTCACCGTACAGCTGCGGAAGTGTGCCGATCCCCAGGTTGTCGCCCAGAACTTCTTTGGCAGCCGTATAATTCCACGGTCCCGTCAGAGCTGTAGCTGCGCTGACATTGGTGTTGTCCTTGGATTCTTTAATAAAGGTGTTGAAATGGTCGTTGTCGCCTAAGCCTGCCGCACTGATATGATCCTTATAGATCAGGTCATGAATCTTCATAAATGCGTCTGCGATCTCATCGGTGTCCATCTTGATATGCTCGCCTTCCACCCAGTTGCATCCGGACTGGCCGAGAGCCGTCATCCATGCCCACTGATGGTCGCCGGTAAGCGGGATCGACATCGGGTAGATTCCTGAATTTTCAGAATCCAGCTGATCACGCAGTGCCTTCATATCGTCGTACGTCTTCGGTATTTCTTTTACGTATTCTTTATTGTAGTAGAAGGTCTCTGCGTATAAGTCTAACGGGAAGGCAAAAATTCCGTCGTCATACTTGGCATACGTCTGGGTAATCGGATGCCAGTCATTCTCAAAGGACAGCCCCGCCTTCTCATAGATGTCAGATACTTCTCTTAAAAGGCCCAGCGCGTGATACGTGGAAATCCAATCCGCATGGATAATCAGCATGTCGAAATCATCCGATTTGAACTTCGTGTAATGGTCTGCATCCTGAAGCTGCTCGATAAAGTACTGATCCTGGGACTCGTTAAACGCATCCACAATCTTGGTCATAAACGGACCGTCGCCGCCGGTAAAGCCGTTGATAAACGTAATCGTCGTCTTTTCCCCCGCCGGCTGTGCCGCAGTCGTCTCCTCCGCTTTGGCCTCGGCCGTTGTCTCCGCCTTGGTCTCCGCCGGTTCCGCCGCTTTCGTCGTCGGTGCTGTTCCTCCGCCGCCGCACCCTGCTAACGACAGAGTCATAACCGCCGCCATTGTCAGTGACATCATTTTCTTCATTTTTCTCATTTCTCCCTCTCCTTTTCTTTTTTATTCCTACTTGATTTTTAACCCGACTTTAATTACAATAAATATGTATTAAACAGAGAAAATTCACCCCGATTTATGTAATCCCCTCTCTGTAAATTCACATTTATTACATAATTCATCTTACCATATTTTGTGTATTATATCAAGTATGTTTTGTATTATGCCCGTATTTTTATATATATTTGCCAATATTTGTGTCACTTTTTTATTACAGTTGATATTTTATTACATTTTTCATATAATAAATATACGGTTTTAAATTACAGTAATTAAAAAATAATGTAAGAAAAGGAGAAACTGTCCATGTCACGAAAACAGAAAGCCCCGGTTAAGATCATCGGTGAGCGTGATATCCAGCTTCACTTAAGCAATCCGGCCCATCACGACCAGATTGTCAGGATCGGAAAAGCCCTGTCCTCTCCAATCCGCCTCAATATTTTAAACCTGTTGAAAAATACGCCCCTCTCTTTACAGGAGATCGCGGACATTCTCTCCATACCCGTGTCCTCCACGGCGCTGCACATCAAGATCCTGGAAGAGGCGAAGCTGATCGTCACGGAAACCCAGCCCGGACTGCACGGTTCCATGCGTGTCTGTATCTGCAGTATGCAGACTTTTCACCTGGAGACCTTTGACGCGGACGCGGATCTGGCTGATAATACGATCACCCTGGATATGCCTGTGGGCAATTACTATCAGATCGAGGTGGAGCCTACCTGCGGTCTGGCGGATGAGAACGGCGTCATGGATGCATACGACAGCGCCCGCACCTTCTACTCCCCGCTGCGTGGAAATGCACAGCTGATCTGGTTTCAGCAGGGCTTCGTGGAATACCGCTTTCCCAACCTGACTAATCCCTTATTGGAGCTCCACGAAATTTCTTTCTGCATGGAGCTCTGTTCCGAAGCCCCCGGCTTCCTGGAGGACTGGCCGTCCGACATCACCGTCTCCATCAATGGACACGAGGTCGCCACCTACTGTTCCCCCGGAGATTACGGTGCCCGCCGCGGCCGCCTGACTCCCCCCGCCTGGCCCAATGGCCGCACGCAGTACGGACTGTTAAAAAACTTCTCCGTCCGGGAAAGCGGCAGCTACTTAGACGGGCGCCTGATCGATCCGCAGTTGTCGCTCAAAGACTTGAAGCTTCAGGATCACCCCTACATCTCGCTGCTAATCCAGATAAAAAAAGATGCCAGGCATATCGGAGGCATCAATTTATTCGGGGAAAAGTACGGAGATTTTCCGCAGGGGATTGTGATGAATCTTATCTATTAGGAACTGGCTCGAAATAGCTTGCCAGATGGAGCTTTAGACAAATCAGACGGGAAAGTTATTTTGCCACAGTTCCTGGCAGGAGGCCGAGTCAAAAAGCCCGGGAAAGTGTTGGAATCCAACACCTTCCCGGGCTTTACTTTTTTTTAAAATTATCTAAGTTCCGTCGTAGAGATTACATCCATATCATCAAATGCCTGGTTCTCGCCGCCCATAGCCCAGATAAATGTATAGTTGCTGGTGCCTGCGCCTGCGTGAATGCTCCAGGATGGGCTGATAACAGCCTGCTCGTTCTGCATTACGATGTGTCTTGTCTCGTTTCCTTCGCCCATCATGTGGAATACCACATTGTTCTCCTGAATCTCGAAGTACATGTAAACTTCCATACGTCTCTCATGAGTATGAGCCGGCATGGTGTTCCACACGCTGCCCGGATCAAGCACGGTCATGCCCATGGAAAGCTGGCAGGTCTCAAGTACGTCCGGATGGATGAACTGATTGATTACGCGCTTATTGGAAGTCTCCATAGCGCCCAGCGGCTTCTTTGCTGCCTTCTCAATCGGAATAAAGGTTGTCTTGCAGGCCTTGTGAGCCGGTGCGCTCACCATGTAGAACTTTGCAGGGTTCGCTGCATCGTTGCTGGAGAAGAGCACTTCCTTTGTTCCCTTTGTGATGTATAAGCAGTCTTTATAGTTCATATCGAAAACTTCGCCGTCAGCTGTGATCTTGCCGGCTCCGCCGATGTTGAAAATACCGATCTCACGTCTCTCCAGGAAATAGCCTGTCCCGAAGTTTTTCCAGATGTCGATTCCCTTGTCTATGGAAACAGTCTCCGTAGTCGGCATGCATCCCAGTGTAACCATACGGTCTACGTGGGAGTATACGGCTACGACTTCATTAGCAACATATAAATTCTCGATTAAAAATTCATTTCTCGTCTCTTCTGTTGTGTAACGTTTAAAATCCTTCTGATTGGCTGAATAACGGATATCCATTTATTAAGAACCCTCCTTGTAATATGTATTAATTTGTAGAAATAACTGACCAATCTCATGGTAACACAAGGAAGTTTTTAATTCAATCCTTTCTTTGAGATATCATAAAAAAGAACATCTTTTCCTGAAAATTGTGTATCTTTTCTACGCGTCTCAGGCCTTTCTTTCTCTCCTCCGTCCGCCTTTTGCCGTCACGAAATGACCTTCAGAATGTGGTCCACATAATTTTGCACCGCCATTTTTGTCTCTTCCGTCACGGCCCGGTCCGCCATCTCGCCGGACACGTGTTTGATTCCATACGCCGGCTGAACCGCTCCTTTGATATTGCACGGAACAGAGATCGGAACCATGCCCATATGCTGGGCAAAGGTATTCATCACCTGCAGGCAGAGCTCCGGCCCGCCGCATCCGTCTCCCGCAGATGTGAAGCACCCGAAATACATCCCGGCCGTAGGCGCTTCCACCCACAATTTTTCGAAGGAATCCATAAATGCCTTCATCTGCGCCGAAACGCATCCGTAATACGTCGGAGAACCAAGAAGCAGCACGTCACTTCCCAGAACCTGCGCCGCTTCGTCTATGACCGGCACCGCCTCTATTGCATCCTGCAGACACTTGAAATCCTCTATCCTCTTTTCCCCTGACTCGAAGGAGGCATCCGCGGTTCTGTAAAGAGCCACCTCCTGCCCTCTCTCCTGAAGCGCTCTGTAAAAACAGTCTGCGATCTGATACGTGTTCCCGCAGACACTGTGAAATACAATCGTAAATTTTGCCATGATTTTTGTCTCTCCTTTTAATACCGCTATGGTTTTGTAGTTTTACTTTATGATCACCGCCTATAGCATTATGTTTTATTATACCAGATGATTAGTGAAAGAAAAGAGCGCTGATAAAATTTGAAAGGAATAATTGCCGCATAGGCATCAATCATGTATAATATAGTTAGTTTCATCTAACCACATTTCAAATAAAAAGAACTCTATATCAAAAGGAGGTCCTACACATGAAAAAGGAAATGGATATCAGGCTGTATAAGTATGAGATCATCAAAGGGAAAGAGGAAACCGCAGAAGAATGGCTGAATTTCTTAAACGTCAACCGGAAGGCGGGAGAGGCCTTATTAAAAGATGAGCACGCTTATCTGGAGGCGTATTTCAAGACAATGGAAGGCGGCAATCTGTATGTCTACATGTTTTTCGCCTGTGAAGATGTGAATTTTTCTAACGATAAGGCGATCAATCAAGGCAGTGGGCTGGATGAACAGCATTTCGCCTATATGAGGGAATGCATAGATCTTTCCAGGGGGGATATCATGGATTGCCTTCTTTACCTTGACAACATGGAAGACGCTGTCAGGTAAACCAATCCTGATTCCCCCTGAACCCATTGACCGGACAGCGAAACACAATTATCAGACACTTTCTAAGTCCCACAGTCTGATTCTGCTCTTCTCATAATCGATCACGACACGAGATTCTCCGAATACCGGATAGTATCTGGAAGTGAATACCGTGCTGCCTTGGTTTACATAAACTTCAATTGCAGAGGTATCCATGATGATTCGGATATCCTCCAGACTGCCGATTTCGGCACGCCTCACAGTACGCCCGGCACCTGTCCGGTTTAAAAATTTCATGGAGAAAACTCCGTCCTGATAATCCAGAACCAGGTCCTGGTTAAAACAGATATGGCAGGAAGCCGGTTCCATTCCATTGATATCTTTTTGATTGATATCTTTCTGATTGATGTCTTTTTGATTTATTTCTATTTTATCTATCTCTACCTCATATATCCCCTCGGAAAGGACGGAGGTTTCTCCTGTTTTTACTTCTCTCTCATTCCGGCGCAGCCGCTTTAATTCTTCCACCGGCCTCTGGCACAGCCGGCCGGCCTCATACGTGATTTCCCGGGGAAGCGTCAGGGCATGCTGCCAGCCATCGCCCACCGTCGGATTGCTGTACTCTCCCTCGATATCAGGGAGCCCCATCCAGCCAATTAAGATTCTCCTTCCCTGCTCATCGGTAAATGTCTGCGGTGCGTAGAAATCAAAGCCCTTGTCCCACTCCGTAAATGCCTCCGCTTCCACTATCTGAGGTTTGGCAATCCCTTCCTTAAGGTGGACATAACCGGACTGGTAGACATTCTGATTTTGAAATTCACCCCGGGGCAGCCCCTGCGGACAGATGGATAAAAATGCGGCGTCCTCCATCTCAAAACAGTCCGGACATTCCCACATATAGCCAAATGGATTTTTTGTTGTCATCTCACCGACATACTCCCAGGTCACCATATCGGCCGAATCATAGAGAAGCACCGCGCCCTGGTCACTGTTCTTCCGGGCGCCCAGCACCATATGATATCTGCCATTTTCCTTCCAGACCTTGGGATCTCTGACGTGAAGCGTACAGTCCTTCGGATAGTCATCATTGGTGAGAAGCAGCCTCTTTTCTCCCGCCCTGCTTCCGTCTTTTGTCTCCACCAATACCTGGGCGGCCTGCCTGCCCTCGTAGATATAATCATAATCTCCTTCTTCCTTCACATTTCCGGTGTAAAAGAGATGGATTCCATTTTCATCGATCAAGGCGCATCCGGAATAGACGCCATCCCGGTCGAAGGGACGGTCGGGTTCCAGGAAGATGCCCTCGTCTTTCCAGTGGATCAGATCGCTGCTGACCGCGTGGCCCCAGCATTTTCTCCCCTTTCCCAGAGCGTTCTCCGGCACGTACTGATAAAATGCATGGTATGTGCCGTTATACTGACATAAGCCGTTGGGATCGTTGAGCCAGCCCGCGGGGGGCGTCAAATGAAGTTTTAAACGATAAGGGTCCTTTGTTTCATTTTCGGTGGTTCGGTTCATGACCGGCTCCTTTCAAATCTGGCGCCGCATCGGTTTTATTCTGGGGAAATCCCGATGCGGTCATCCTTCGGTTACTGTAATCAAAACATCTCCTGCTCTGACGGCGCCCTCCGCGCTCATTGCCACAGACTGATACGCATAACTGTTGGAGATGATCACTGGTGTCGTAATATCGTATCCCGCCGCCTGAATGGCTTCCGCATCGAATTCCAACATTAAATCTCCCTTTTTCACGGTGTCCCCGCTCTTCACATGAGGAGTAAAATGCTTTCCTCCCAGCTGTACGGTATCGAGCCCTACGTGGATTAAAATCTCCGTTCCATCTCCGGACATCAGTCCAATCGCATGGCAGGTTTCAAAGATCGTGACTACGGTGCCGTCACACGGGGAAAAGACTTTTCCCTCAGAAGGTACCACCGCCGCTCCCTTACCGAGAACTTCAGCAGCAAACGTAGGATCCTTTACTTCTGTCATAGGGATGGCAGTTCCGCTCAAGGGGCTGTAAACGGTATGGGGCGTGTTCGGAGTACTTTCTGCGGTTGTGTTCACGAAAGGTTCTTTGAAATCATGAGACTCGTTGTCTGCATCTTTTTTATCGTTTGCTTCTTTCTCTTCGTTAGCTTCTTTCTCTTCGTTAGCTTCCTTCTCTTCATTAACTTCCTTGTCTTCTTTTTCTTCCTTCTCGTCGTGGAAAAATGACCAGGAAAGGAAGAACGCCACTGCTGCTGCCACGAGAATGACCAGCGCATACTGCCATACATAGTCGGTAGTGATGAGGAATCCGAACAATCCTGTGATTCCGTAAGCGGAAGCGCCGACACCGAGAATACCGGATACCATGGCTCCGCAGGCGCCGCCGATGCAGCCGGCAATAAAGGATTTCATAAATCTTAAGTTCACACCGAAAATAACAGGTTCCGTAATTCCCAAAAATGCGGAGAGGGAGGCCGGAAGCGCCAGCTCCTTCACTTTTTTATTCTTCGTCTTCATGGCTATAGCGAGAGCCGCGCCGCCCTGGGCCACATTGGCCGCCGTGGCAATCGGCATCCAGGTGTTGATTCCGGCAGAGCTTAACAGACCGGCTTCCAGTGCATTATACATATGATGAACTCCGGCCACAACCGTCGGGGCGTAGACCGCGCCGGCAAAGAACGAACCGATGCCGAATGGAATGGTGATCAGGAACTTCACGCCTTCCAGGACGCCATTTTCCAGCAGCGAGAAGACCGGGCCAAAAACAGTCAGAGTTACGTATCCTGTCACAAGGACCGTCACAAGCGGAGTTATAAATAAGTCAAACATCTCAGGAACGATCTTATGCAGCTTCTTCTCCAGCTTCGACATGAAGAACACCGCGATGACGACCGGAATCACATGGCCCTGGTAACCGGTAAGATTAATGTTATAGAGACCAAACCACACGGAAGCAGTCGGAATCGACTCGGCTCCCGCCACGGACCATGCGTTTAGGAGGTCCGGATGGATCATGACCATACCGATAACGGCTCCCAGAAATGGATTGCCGCCGAAAACCTTTGCCGCGCTGAACGCAATTAAGACAGGAAGGAAGGTAAATGCCGCGCTGCTCATCAGGTGAAGAATCGTATAGGTTCCTGATCCGGCAAGCGCCGGGTATACCTTGCAGATACCTTCTAAAAGTCCCATCAGGAGACCGCTGGCAACGATGGCCGGAATAATGGGGACGAACACATCACCGAGCGCCTTGATCGCTCTCTGGAACGGATTCCCCTTCTTCGCGGCGGCCTGCTTTACTTCATCCTTCGATGCGGCTGTAATCCCGGCCACAGCGATAAATTCCTCATATACTTTATTCACCGTGCCCGTGCCGAAAATGATCTGAAGCTGGCCGGAGGCACTAAATACTCCCTTCACCCCGTCTACATTTTCTATGGCTCCCTTTTTGCAGACCGACTCATCTGCCACCACAAGGCGCAGTCTGGTGGCACAGTGGGCTGCCGATATCAGATTGGATTTTCCGCCGATCAATTCAAATACCTGCTTTGCTGATTCCCTGTAATCCATAATTACCCTCCTATACATCTTATGAAATTGTTCCCATTCTTTTTCCCTTTTATTATTCTGTCTTCTTTGTGTCTACTTTTAATTTTATATGAGATCGATCTCATATATTGTTTTTATTATATACCCTCCATTCATTACTGTAAACCATCCAATATAACAAACAAAAACTATTTTTTTGTATAAAATGCACAAAATCCGCTGTTCTTCCTATTTAAAGATATTTTCCATTAAAATATCCCATTAAAATATCCCACTAAAATATCCTATTAAAATTTCTCATTAAAATTTCCATTAAAATAAGCCGGGCCGGACAGCAGCCATATCCTGTGTCCGATCCGACTTTACTTTACTTTACTTTACTTTACCTTACTTTACTTTACCTTACTTTACTTTACTCTCCCTGAACTATCGTACTCTTCCCATAAACAATCTCATATCCCATCTTCACCTCCCGGCGAATCTGGTCTCCGGCGCTCAGCATGTTGACCAGCATGCGCGCGGCCTCTTCCCCGCTCGTCTTATAATAGTAGTGAACGGTGGTCAGCCTCGGCACGCATACCCGTGCTGTGTCCGAATCTCCGATCCCGGCAATCTGAATCTCCTCCGGGACCCGCCTTCCGATCTCCCGCAGATACGTCACACCGCCTATTGCGATACTGTCCGTAGCGCAGAAAATGGAATCGATCTCAGGATTTTCACGCAAAAGAAGCTTTGTCTGCTCATATCCGGAATCCATGCTGAATTTGCCTTCTGCATAAGGTACCCGGTCCGCGCCGATTCCGGCGTCTCTCACTGCATCCAGAAAGCCTTCCTTTCTTCGCTTACCAGCCGCCTCGTCACGCTCCAGCACGCCTATGCAGGCCGGGTGCTTTCCATGGGCGAGCAGCAGAGAAGTCAGGTCGTATGCTGCGTGATAGTCATCGTGATAGACGCAGGAATACCCCGCAAGGCTCTGGCCCAGGATCACCACCGGAACGGCAAGCTCCTTCAGGACCTTCTTATGAGCCGCCGTAAATACGGTTCCGATCAGGATAATTCCATCGACCTGGTTCTCGGCCAGCACACGCAGATACTTGACCTCTTCCTTCTCATCATTATCCGTATTGGCAAGGAGGAGCTGGTAGCCTGCTTTGGACAGCACTGCGCTGATTCCCGCCACCATACGGCTGATGGATGCGGAATTGATCTTCGGGATAATCACCCCGATCAGATTCGTCTTCTTCGTCCTCAGCGTCTGGGCCTGGGCGGAAGGCTTATACCCGGTCTCCTCGATCACTTTTCTTATTTTCTCTTTTTTATCCTCACTGACGTAGCCGTCATTTAAAAACCGTGAGACCGTCGCCCTGGACACTCCCGCCAGCTTCGCTATTTCATTAATATTCATCGACTTCCCCTGATTCACCGCAGCACCGGTTCGCTGTCATTTTCTCTATTTCTGCCGGAAACGGTCAGAAGCCGTTCCATAGGCAATCTCGTGTATTTCATTCTTATAAGGTTCAAACTCTTCTTTTGTCACAGGTTTTCCATAACTCATCACCCACAGCGGAATGGGATGGTCCTCCTCCTTCAGTGGAAGCTGCATATAGGGGAACGTATTGATGAAAAAGCCCAGTCGTTCATAAAAACCGGCCCGCCTTCCCGTCATCGGGTCTTTCTCCGTCACAGGTTCAATCTCCAGAAACACGGGTTTGTCCGTCTCGGCAAGGCATTCCTCCACCAGCTGCTTTCCATACCCTTTTCCCCTGCACCGCTCCGTGGTAGCCAGATGTTCCAAAAACAGACAGCCGGGCAGTTCCCAATAGCTCACAAACGCCAGCATACTGCCGTCTTCCTCCTTAATCCTGACACGGTGGCACGGATGACTTAAAATGTCTCTCTGCTGCTCCCTAGTCCGCCGCTCCTTGCTGGGGAAGGACTCTTCATAGATACGGTAGTACTCCTCGAAGCGGGACTGTGGTTCTTTCAATAGCATGATATCTCTCCTGTTCCTGTTTTGTAACTAACAGTGTACCATTTTTCCTGAAAGTTTTCAACGGGGGGCTTCTGACAGAAGATTTTACAGGATTTCTGCGGCCTTAACCGGGTCTGGACCTCTTTTTTCAAGTATACCACAGTTCCGGAGGAAATGGAAATTCAAGAAAGACGCTGTGAAACGTAGTGTACTCTCTACCTTTCCCAGCGTCTTTATCGCAATCGTTTCCGAATTTACGTATCCAGAAATTCTTTCATAATCTCCCCGCGGATTTCCAGGAATGCGGAATCGGTACGATCCCTTGGAAATGGCAGGTTTACAGGTACAATCTTCTTTACAACACCCGGATTTTTTCCCATAATCACAACCCGGTTGCTTAAGTAGATCGCCTCGTCGATATCGTGCGTGACGATCATCATCGTCGTCTTGTCCTGCTCCCATATACGCAGCACTTCCTGCTGCATGGCCATACGGGTAAATGCATCCAGCGCGCCGAATGGTTCATCCAAAAGAAGCAGCTGAGGCCTTGTGGCAAGTGCGCGGGCGATGCTGACACGCTGCTGCATGCCGCCGGAAAGCTGGTTCGGCACAGCGTTTGTGAACTCGGTCAGCCCTACCAGTTTAATGTAATAATCCACCATTTTCTTTTTCTCGGCCCTCGGCACAGTATCGGATATTACAAACTCGATGTTCTGCTCTACGGTCAGCCAGGGAAAAAGCCTTGCCTCCTGGAATATCATGCTGCATTTGGGGGATGGCCCATTTACCGGCTCCCCATCCAGTAAAATCTCGCCGGAGCTGATCGTCTCCAGAGTGGTGATCAGCTTTAACAGCGTGCTTTTCCCACATCCGCTGGCTCCGACTATGGCCAGCAGCTCCCCTTTTTTAACCGTTAAATCGACGCCTGCGAGCACTTCGAATTTCTGCCCCCTGATAAAGAAATTCTTATGCAGGCCATTGATCTCAAGAATATTTGTGTTCTCTGCCATGGTATATCCGCCCTCCTTATTTGCTGTCGATAATGCCGCGGGTCTTTGCCAGATAATAGTGTTCCAGCCGGGTCAGGCCCTTGTCGATGATCAGGCCGATCACGCCGATGACCAGCACGCACATGTACATGACGCGGGCATTTGCCGTCTCGCGGGACAGGGTGATTAAATAACCGATGCCGGTGGAGGAAGCGATCATTTCTGCGGCAACCACACTCATCCAAGCATTGCTCATTCCAAGCCGGAGGCCTGTGAGAATGGCGGGGATGGAGGAGGGAACGATGATCCTTAAAATAGTTTTTGAGGTCCGTATCCGGTATGTGTAGGCCACTTCCAGCAGCTTGTTGTCCACGGTCTGAATTCCGTGCATGGTATTGAGCAGCACCGGCCAGAAGGAGCCGAAAGCGATAATTGCAACCTTAGACGAGAATCCGATACCAGCCAACAGAATCACAATCGGGACCAGCGCGATGGTCGGAATCGGGCGGAGTACGCTGACGATACCGTTTAAAGCTGCGCTCACCGGCTTAAACAGCCCCATCAGAAATCCCACTGCTACGCCACACATCGCGCCGATCACATAACCGCACGCCACACGGCCGAAGCTGACGCTTAAGTTTTTCCAGAGCTTTCCTGATTCGATATAGGACAGAAATGTCTTTGCAATCGTCAGGGGAGCCGGTACAAGAGAAGCCTTCACCAGTCCGTGAGTTGACGCATACTGCCAGAAAAGAATCACCAGGACGGGAAATACAATGGCGATTACCGGCAGTATTTTATTTTGTCTGGCGCTGTTTTGGGTTTTGAGATTGAACATTCGTAAACTTCCTTTCCATATATTCCGATGTACGGCAAAACCGGCGGGCCATCCAGTCAGATGGACTGCCGCCGGTTTTAATGCCATTTACCGGTAACCGGCCATTTCCAGATATTTCAGTTCCAGAATATCGTCCATGGTGATATCCGGATTGGATAACAGATCATTGCTCTTCATGAATTCCAGCACCTCGCCCAACACGCGCAGATCCTGTTCTGTTAAGTTGATGCCGAAATTAGAACCGCTGTACATGGTAGAAAACCAGGTTTCCTCCCGCTGGGTGATTTCTGCCAGTGTGGTAAATGCTTTTTTCTGATTATCTTCGCTCTCCGCCATCCAGTCATCCACGCGCTGAACCACCTTCAGGACCTTGGCCGTGATTTCCGGGTATTTCTCACAGAATTCCGTACGCCCCACAAATGCACTGATCTGGCAGGTCTCGCTGACAGCGCCGTCAGCCAGTACATGTACGTCACCGGCATCGATCATGGAGCTGAATTTTGCCAGCTGGTCGGCCGCACCCTGCACTTCACCGGAAGCGAGAAGCGTCACCGTATCGTTTGTGTTGACCAGTTCGATGTCATCCTCGGAAAGTCCGAGAGAATGTAAGTATGTCAAAAGCAGGTAGTGGGCGCTGGTGCCGACGGATACGGCGACCTTAGCCCCCTTGAGTCCCTCCGCGTCCGTAATATCTTTGTTGACCACCAGCGGATACATCGTTTCCGTATCGCAGTTGCGGCCGATAATCTTATAACCGTAGTCAGCGGAGATACCCGCGATCGCCGCCTGTTCGCCGAACTCTGCGAAATCCAGATCACCGGAAGCGAACGCCTCGGAGATGGCCGGACCGTTCTGGAAGTAATCCATCGTAAAGGTCACGTTGCTTCCCTCAAATTCTTCCTGCAAATATCCCAGATTGTAAGCCAGATTTAATGGAAACTGGCTGTTGATGTCCCCCAGATGAATCTCAATCGGATCGCCATCGTATACGTAGTCATCGATGGACGCCTCCGCCTTCGTCTCCGCGGCCGTCGTATCCCCCGATGCGGATTCCGCGTTCTCTGCCTCTTCCCCTGCCGCCTTCGTTGTGTCTGCTTCTGCGGAAGCCGTCGTCTGCGGAGCCGTGTCCCTGCCAGCTCCGGACGAGCACCCGAACAGAGCTGCTGCCATACAGATTGACAGTCCGATAGATAATACTTTTTTCATGTTGCGTTCCTCCTCTTTTTGTGTGTTTGGTGGTGGCTGTACAGCCAGGTGTGTTACAGTTTGAGCAGCTTTGCTGCATTATTGTAAAAGAAATCCGGCTTTACGGATTCTTTTAAGCCGCAGTTTTCGTAAAACCTGGCTGTATCCATGATGTTGAGGATGGGATAGGCCGTGCCGAACAGCATCTGGTGCTTCATCAGCGTATTGGCCGCTTTAATATAATCCCCGCTTCCCGCTCCGGTTAATCCGTACATATCCGGAACAATGTAAATATTAGGTGAGTTAAATGCCATGGCCATCACCTCTAAGTGCCATGGCCAACCTCCATGACCCACGATGATCTTTAAATCCGGAAAATGGTGCAGCACACTCCCCAGCTGGCGCACCGTGTCCGGGTCAACCACCGGCAGAAGCTTGGCACTGTAGCTCACAAACAGAACCAGATCCTCTTTTTCGAGTTTCTCATACATGGGAAATGCGATCGGGTCATCGAAAGCATAGGGCTTCGGCTGATAGGTCGGCTCTATGCTCACTCCCCGGATATCCCACCGGTCCCTGCATCGGTCGATCTCGTAAAGAGCCTCATCCCCGTCGGTCGGATCGATGTAGGGAAAGATCATAAAACGGCCGGGATATCTCGCTGTAAGCGGAAACATTCCCTCGTTGTCCACCCCCAGATTCTTTCTTCCGGGAACGACTGAGATCTCGATGTCTGCCAGATCCATTTCTTTTACAAACTGCTCCAGATTTCCCGTGCGCTGTGATTCGGAGACGGTCATATCGAATGCGTCTGCGAGCCGTGCGAAATGCGCCTGTTCGTTCTGAAACATGGTCAGATAATTTCCGTAGGGCGGGCGTACCCTGAAATCAATTTTCTTATACACGTTTGTACTCCTATACAAATATTCATATTAATTTTGCTTTACTTAGTATATAATAAAGGAAATGAAAAGAATATGAGATTTCTCACATTTTGGTGAATTTTAGGAGGTGTGAAATGAAGAGTGCAGAAAGCACGGCCGTGACGGACAGGGTATTGAAGGAGCATGAGTTCGAGAGCCATTTTTCCTTTGATATCCGTCCTCATGTCCGTGTCACAGAGTATGAAAAGGGCGAATATATTATCCGCAACACCGATCAGCTGACGAGGCTTCTCTACCTGGTTCAGGGGACGGCGAAGCTGTATGGCTTCCATAAAAATGGCAGGCAGTCGCTGATTAATTTTTTTACGCCGTTCAGCCTCTTCGGCGTACCGGAGCTGTTTGAGGAGAACAAACGCCCCTATCCCCTGGTGGCACAGACAAGATGCCGCTTTATCGAGATCGACACAAAGGGCTGCCGCGCCGGACTTCTGCAGGATGCACAGTTTCTGAGGTTCTGCTGCAGCATGGCCTTAAAACAGAATGTGGCCCAGAACCGCAAATACATGAGCCTGACCGCCTATCCCAGCCGCAACAACTTTGCCGCCTGCCTGCTCCTTCTCCAGAACGGTGGACTGCTGTCTGTGAAATACACAGAGATTGCGGAGTACTTAACAATCTCCTACCGCCACCTGATGCATCTAATCTCCACCATGTGTGAGGAACAGATTCTGGAACGTGTACCGAAGGGCGTCCGAATCCTGGACTGGGATAAGGTGCACGAGCTGGCGGAGGAGATACGGGAGGAGGAATAGATGGGGATGAAGACAAAGGCTTGAAGACGATTGATATATTAAAAAGGCGGCTCACGAATTATGGATCGTGAGACCGCTCTTTTTATAATAAGTGTTTATGAAGTCGCTAATGCTCTTTTTATGGTATTGATTTTATGGTATTGATTTTATAACATTTATTTTATTTCATTCATTCGCTGATACTATTTAACCATAATTCTTCCCTGGCCATGCGGGTCGCCGTAATCAGCGCCTACATTGCCGCCTAAGTTGGTATTGATATATGCAGAAAGAATGTCCACATCCGTCATGACCTCGTCCCTTGTGATATTCGCACCTGCAAACATGGTCATTCCGTCACCGCCGGATTTCAGCATATAGTTATGGGAAGCTACCGTATATGTCTTGTTTACATCCAGAGCTTCCGCCCCTACCTTGATATCAGTCACGCGGTAAGCGCCGCCAACTTTTATAAAGTTCCCCTTTTCATCGGTCTGAACCGTAGTCGGAACAGACGTATCGATGGTATAGGATAGTCCTGATACCTGAAGGAAACCGCCATTTTCATCCGGGCAGTTTCTGGAAGCCATTTCCAGAGCGTCCTTAATCTGCTGGCCCTTCACTTCTACTACGCATCCCATGTTGCCGTATGGGAATACTGCCAGTGTATCGTTATACGTGATATTGCCTGCCGCTATGTTGGCACGGATGCCCCCGCCGTTGGATAATCCGATATCGGCGCCCAGTACGTAGCGGTATGCATCAGCAGTCAGATCGCCCAGGTTCGTCTCGGCGCTTCGCACTGCGCGTTCTCCCGTCGCAGGATCGTTAACAGTCAAGTCCACGTCACTGTGCCCCAGTACTGCTTTTAACGTCTCATTGTACTGCGCCTGAATTCCTTTGATGAACTGATCGGTGTCATAGTCCACATTTTTACCGTCCTCCGTGACAGCACTTCCGCCAGGAAGAGTGAGCTGCATGCCGATCGTCAGCATATCAGGATTTTTAATCTTATCTCTGTTGGCATCGTAAATCTCTCTCCAGCGGTTATAGGATCCCAGTTCTCTCTTTGCAATTCTGCTTAAGGAATCCCCGGACTTAACCGTGTACGCCCTCGAAGCGCCTCCGGCCTCCACCTTGGAGATCAGTTCTGTCGTGATTGTTCCGTCTTTTTTGATCGTCATCTTTCCGATATCCTGAAGCTTCGTACCAGTCTGCGTAAGCGTGATATCTTTTCCGTCCTTGTTCTTCACAACCTTGGAGGGAACCGTCTCATGAGAGTGGCCGTCGATCACAGCATCAATCCCGTTGGTATTCTTAATGACGCTGTCAGATGACCAGCGCTCGGTGGTTCCGTTTTCTCCCAGATGGCCAACGAGAATGACGTAATTGGCTCCATCCGCTCTGGCCGCGTCCACGCTGGACTGGATCCGGTCATAGAGCTTCTGTCCGCTCTCGTCCTCACAGAAACTGTAGATATAGTTTCCGTTTGCATCCTGGAAATACGCCGGAGTGGATTTCGTAAAGCTTTCCGGTGTGCTGGCGCCTACCAGGGCAACCTTTGTATCTCCGTATGTCATCATCTTGTACGGGGCGAATACGGTCTGTCCTGTGCGCAGATCCAGGAAGTTACTGGAATAGTAGCCGCAGCTCAGTTTCCCCGCCAGTTCCAGGAAACGTGGCATGCCGTAATCGAATTCATGGTTTCCAGGTATGGCAAAGTCATAGCCAACCTTATTCATGATATCGATTAAGTAACCTCCATCGGAAAGCGTTCCGATGGGCGCGCCCTGAATAGCATCGCCGGCGTCCACGAGGACAACGTACGGTGTCTGCTCAAGCATCTGCTTCTTATAAAGCGCCAGCCCTGCATATCCGATGTTGTCATCAACGCCGCAGTGGACATCGTTGGTATACAGCACAACGATATCGTGGTCTGCCGCCGCCGCAGTAAACGACATGCCAGTGGTCAGGGACAGCACCATCAGCAGCGTGAGCCACAGAGACAGAAACCTTCTTTTTCCGCTTCTTTTCATTTCTTAAAGCCTCCTTTTTTACATTTTTTACCTTTAAGTTTATTATAACAGATAAATGTAAAATAAGGGTATTGTTTTTCTGTTTTTTTCTTATATTAGTGAAATAAGCTGACAGAATGACAAACAACAGCCCGCATCCTGGCGTCATTTCCGGCGCGAGATGCGGGCTGTCTGTATCTGTCTCTATTTCTCTTTATTCTTCTGTCTCTGCGATCTCAATGTACAGCTCTTCCAGCTGTTTTGGATCAACCGGCGCCGGTGCTTCTGACATCATACAGGAAGCGTCCTTCACCTTCGGGAATGCGATTACGTCACGGATGCTGTCAGCACCTACCATGAGCATCACCACACGGTCGAGGCCGTAAGCCAGGCCTGCGTGAGGCGGTACTCCGTATTTAAATGCGTCAAGCAGGAATCCGAACTGCTCCTGTGCCTGCTCCGGGGTGAAGCCCAGTACTTCGAACATCTTGGACTGGATGTCTCCCTGATGGATACGGACAGAGCCGCCGCCCATCTCGGTACCATTTAACACGATATCGTAGGCTTTTGCACGCACTGCGCCCGGATCGCTGTCGATTAAATGCCAGTCCTCGTCCATCGGCATGGTAAATGGATGGTGCATGGCAACGAAACGTCCCTGTTCCTCGGAATACTCAAGAAGCGGGAATTCCGTTACCCATAAGAACTTGAAGTCGTCCTTCTTCAGTAAATCCTGCTGCTTGGCCAGCTCAAGTCTTAAGTTTCCTAATACATCGAATACCACTTTATCTCTGTCAGCCGCAAAGAGGAGTAAGTCTCCCGGCTTTCCTTCCATGGCTTCCACTAATGCGTGAAGCTCATCCTCTGTCATGAATTTTGCAAAGGAGGACTTGTAAGTTCCATCCTCAGCTATGGCAATGTAAGCCAGTCCCTTTGCACCGAAGCCCTTTGCGAATTCCACCAGGGCGTCGATCTTCTTACGAGGCATGGCTCCCTGGCCGTCTGCATTGATACCGCGCACGGAACCGCCTGCTTCCAGGGCATTTTTAAATACTGCAAACTCGGAACCACGAACCACATCGGACACGTTCTTTAATTCCATGCCAAAACGCATATCAGGCTTATCGGAACCGAAGCGGTCCATCGCCTCGCGCCATGTCATTCTGGGAATTGGAAGTTCCAGATCAAAATTACAGATTTCCTTAAATAATCTCTTTAACAGTCTCTCATTTACCTCAAGGACGTCTTCCACGTCCACGAAGGACAGCTCCATATCGATCTGTGTAAATTCCGGCTGTCTGTCGGCGCGTAAGTCTTCATCACGGTAGCATCTGGCCAGCTGGAAATACCGGTCATAGCCGGAACACATGAGCAGCTGCTTATATAACTGCGGAGACTGCGGAAGCGCATAGAAGGCTCCCGGATGAACACGGCTCGGTACGAGATAATCTCGTGCGCCTTCCGGTGTGCTCTTAATCAAGGTAGGAGTCTCAATCTCGAAGAAGCCTTCCTCTGCCAGAAATGCTCTCGTGATGATCGCGACCTGGCTTCTGACCATAATATTTCTCTGAATATCAGGTCTTCTCAAATCAAGATAGCGGTATTTTAAACGAAGTTCTTCCTTCGTCTTGCTGTTCTCCTCAATCGGAAACGGCGGTGTCTCTGATTCGGAAAGAACGCGAAGACTCTCTGCTCTGACCTCAATGTCACCGGTTGCCAGATTTTCGTTCACTCCGCCTGCACGCTTCTCCACGTGTCCGGTTACCGCGATTACGAATTCGCTTCTCAGCTTCTCAGCCTTTGCAAAATTCTCAGCGCCGCAGTCACTCTCCTCGAAGATAATCTGCAGAATACCGGAACGGTCTCTTAAATCCACGAAAATAATTCCGCCTTTATTTCTGCTCTTCTGCACCCAGCCCATAACGGTGACGGTCTCACCAGCATTGCTGCTCGTTACCTCTGTACATCTATGGGATCTTTTCAGTCCCAGCATTGATTCTGCCATAATGTTCCTCCAACTTAATCGTAATATTATTTCAAAGCTTCCCTGTAAAATTCCTTAAATTCGGTATAGCCTTCCTTCTGTAAATTCTCCTTCTGGAACTTCTTGTTCTTGTTCATCTGAGATACGAGAACGCAGACACCCTTTGCCCGCTCGTCCATGGCCTCCTGAATAGCCGCTGTCATCACATCGGCACTGACACCCTTTTCGATCAGAAATGCCTTCTTCTCCGTACTTCCCGGAACGGTAAAGCCCTCTTCCATCAGAATGGTAATGATTCTCTCGAAGCCGATGGAGAAGCCGCAGGCCGGTGTCTCCATGCCGGTAAATTTGCCGATCATCTTATCGTAGCGGCCGCCGCCGCCCAAAGATCCCGGGAAGCCATCTACCTGGATTTCATAGATCGTGCCGGTATAGTAAGACATTCCCCGCACCAGAGTCGGATCGAAGATAATATCGAACTGACTGGTAGCGATGCTGTTTACGCTGTCCATGATGGCTGCCAGATTTTCCGCCATCTCCGGATTCATTACGTCTTTTAATGTCTCGCCAATCGAACGGACACCCGCCGCATCCGGTGTCACCGAACCGAACAGGGCTAAATACTGATCAATCTTCTCTTTCTCATAGCCGGCTTCTAAAAGCTCGGCGCGGGCGCCTTCCATGCCAATCTTATCCATCTTATCCAGAATGATAAACACCTGGTCAAAGGATTCCTCCGGGAAACCACAGTAGGACGCCATTCCCTTTAAGATATTTCTGTCATTGATACGGACATGGTAACCCTTAAAGCCGACTTTGCCAAGAAGCGTGGTAGTTGCGAGAATTAATTCGATTTCAGCCAGTCTGGTCGGATCGCCCAGAATATCAATATCACACTGAACAAACTGACGGAATCTGCCTCTCTGAGGCTTGTCCGCCCTCCATACGCTGCCCATCTGCAGTGCCTTGAACGGCGCTGGAAGCGTCGCCGCATTATTGGAGTAATAGCGGCATAACGGTACGGTTAAATCATAGCGAAGACCGCTGTCTGCCAGATCGTTCTCCGTCTCCGCGGTATCGAGGCGCAGCTTGTCTCCGCGCTTCATAATCTTGAAAATCAGTTTTTCATTATCGCCGCCCTGCTTGCTGGTCAGGTTTTCAATATGTTCCACACACGGGGTCTCGATGGAATTAAATCCAAATCCACCGTATGTCTCACGAATCTGATTCATTACATATTCCCGTACCGCCATCTCTGCGGGCAGGATATCTTTCATGCCGGTAACCGGTTTCTTTTTCAGTGCCATACGTCTCACTCCGTTATCATTTTATTCATTTCTTCCCTGTATTTCGCCGCTTTCGCGGGAATAACACGTCTTCTCTCTATTTTACTGGTCTTTTTTAGTTTTGCAAGCGATTTTTGAAATTTTTCTTCTTATATTTTTGTCATTCGTTCCAACAGATCCGTCAGAGGATGAAAACAGGGCCATGTCTGCAGCTTTACGCCAATCAGACACAGCCCACAATCTATCTTATCAATCTCTCCCCGAACTGTAAACAAATGCTCCCGGCACCGCCTTCGACGGGTCGTAATTCTCCAGGATCTTTCTGTAACGCTCCTTATATCCGTTATCCACGTCAAGCTGTGGAATCACCTTTGCCCCTTCCTCAAAGAAATGGATTGAACCGCGTCCCATCTCCTGGCCGCGCCTTGTGTGCTTGTCCAGCGCCACATCCAGGATCTCCGGTACTTTGCCCATGGCCGCCTCTTTAATGATGATATTCTTTAAATAATCACTGGAACGGTCCTTCGTGCATGCGCAGAGAATTCTGATCGCATGGATAAAGAACATGGGCTGGTCGCCGTCATCATAAGCAAATTTCTTTCTCATTTCATCTAAGGTATTGATCTTTCCTGCCGCGTCCAGATCGCCGAATCCGATGTCCTCCACAGAGATCGACAGCAGACGGTGCCATACCTTTTCCAGTAAGGCCGGGCCGGAGGTGTACAGCTCATACGCGTACTGACACGCTTCCTCCACCATTCCGCGGCGAATCGACTTCTGCAGACAGGAGATGATCTCATCTGCCGCAAAACCATTCTTTGTCGTGGCATTTGCCCATATCGTGTAATTTGCCATCCTCATGCTCCCTTCTGATTCGTATAGATTTCTATCAATTCTTCTACCAAAACGCGCACCAGCTCCGCCGCCATGATCTGATCCTCTGCGTGAGACATTAACAGGGTAATCTGCGGCTCCAGGGTGTTGACCTCATTTAACAGGATCTCGCCGTGCTGCTCGTGAGCCTGGCGGTAGAACTGCTCGCCTTCCTTGATTCTCGGCTCCACAAGCTCCCAGTTTCCTTTTTTCGCCTCCTGCAACGCCTGCATATAACAGGACTTGGCACAGCCGGCATAGGTCACGATCTGCATTGCACATTCCGATAATTTCGTAACATCAGCCATATTTTAAGCCTTTCTCATGATTTTTTTGCCAGTTCAATTGCAAAATCCAGGGCTTTGTCGCCATCGGCCAGTGCATAAACCCTTGGTTCAATGCTTGCAACCGGTATATTTAAAATACTCTTTATGTTGTTTACCGCGTAAACCAGCTGTGGTCCGACGAGACACACGTCCCACTTACCAATTTCATCACTGATTCCCGCATTTGGCACCGCCTCACAGGTAAGCTCCATATTCCGCTTCTCAGCCGCGTCCTTCATCTTTTTCATGATGATGGAACTGCTCATTCCGGCATTACAGCAAATTAATATTTTCATATTGCCTCCTTCTATACTATGTGCCCTAAGGCTGTATCATCCTGACAGGATATTACTTTAACTCCGGCCAGTACTCCTTGTTCACCTCGATATAATCATCGAGAATTTTCTTGGCTACATTGGCGCTCGGTACGGTCTTCGATAAGGTCAGTGCCTGCCACAGCTTATGATAGCTTCCCTGCTCGTAAGCGTCAACCGTCAGTTTCTCCACTGCGACCTGCTGTTCCATCAGTCCCTTCTGGAATGTCGGGATCGTTCCGATGGTGATCGGCTCGTAACCGTCTTTTCCAACGATACACGGAATCTCTACCATGGCATCCTTGTCGAAATTCTCGATGGCTCCGTTATTTCTTACAATGAGCAGCATTCTCTCATGTGTATTAAAGGCCAGTGCTGTCGCTAAATCCACGATGAAAGAAGCGTGAATACCGATCTCCAGGGAGGTTCCCTCAGCGGTTCCGGCTTCTGCGATCCTTGCGCATTCGCCGAAGACGCGTTTCTCTCTGCCATCCATAACCTGATTTGCTCTCGTATACTCAGGATTTGTGTGGGCTACCATGTCGTCGCCGAATAAGTAGTACTGGAAATAGGAGTTGGGAGCCATGGTAGGATCAATGGCGGTTAAATCTTTTACCTTCTTCGCCGTCTCATACCAGGAGTTGTCCGTATAGTCTCCGTTATTTCCTTCGTCAGGAAGCGTATTGCCGTATTCCAACTGATGCGCAAGGAGTTTATCAATGTATTCGTTGCCGTCGTCGTCCTTGATGGAGGTCCACCAGCCGAAGTGATTGAGACCGAAGTAGCGCACGGTCATTTCCTTTCGGTCGTTAAAGCCCAGGATCTTCGCAATGTTATTTTCCATACCGATCGGCATATCGCAGATGTTGATGACTCTCGCATCCGGCTTAAAGCGTCTGCACGCCTCTGCCACAATGGCCGCCGGGTTGGAGTAGTTCAGCATCCAGCAGTTCGGAGAGTATTTCTCCATGTACTCGATATTTTCCAGAACGCCCGGGATGGAGCGCATGCCGTAAGCAATTCCGCCTGGGCCGCAGGTTTCCTGGCCGACTACGCCGTATTTTAACGGGATCTTCTCATCCTTTTCTCTCATCGGAAGCTGTCCTACGCGGATATGGGCCAGACAGAAGTCAACGTCTGTATAAGCCGTCTCCGGATCTGTGGTAGCCACAAACTCGATGGAAGGATCCTTTTCCCTGACGATAATCTCGCAGGCCTTAGCCAGTCTGCCCTGGCGCTCCTCATCGTTGTCATACAGCTTGATGGCGCGGAGCGGAAGCCTGTCCATGTTGTCCAGCAACATCAGAATAATCTCAGGTGTATAGGTGCTGCCGCCGCCTGCTATTACTACGGAAAATTTTTTCTTACTCATATTCTATGATTCTCCTTCTACTAGATATAATTTCGTTTCTCTCATCCTGTCTCTTAAAAAAGCTCGATGGAGGTCGATATGCTTATTAAGCGGTTCAGGAAATCTGTTTCATCTTTTGCCTCATACAGGGTGTGCACCAGGTTTTCATTCATGGCTACCTGTTTAAAAAATTCGAACAGAATACTCACATCGTCGTTGGGTCTTCCCTCAATCGCCAGGAGGAAGATGACCTTCACTGCTTTTTTGCAGATCGTGACCGGCGGCTTTAAGATGGCTGCCGCCACCGCAGTCTCCTTCGCAAAGGTCATGAGCGGGTGGGGAATCATCACGGACTCCCCGATGACTGTGGGGTAGTTGACTTCTCTGGACAGGACGTCATCCACATACTCTTCCACCGTCTCGATCTTATCCTGCTCCTTAAACTTCCTGGAAAGCGTCTCGATAACAATTCCAAACGGCGCCTTTCCATCCCAGTCTGCGGATCCGGCATCCTTTGCAAAGATCTTGATGCACTGTGTGTTAAAATACTTGTTGACGATCGTGGTAAACCGTCTGCTCACCCGCATGCGTCTGATAAACCCGTTCAGCGCGGAAAAGTCCTGCTGGTTCGGAATTCCATTGATCCGGAACACGGGTATGTCCGTCTTTACTCTCTGCCCTTCGGTGGAAATGATCAAATCCACCGCAGAAGCAGTGACAGCCCCCTCATCGCCATACGGCGAGGGATACTCCAGCTGGTGCTTGGGAAGGACCTTTACAAGTTCAATCTGATTCTGGAAATGATCGTTGAGCCAGTTGCAGATAACCGCGTTGACGCTCTGCCGCGGAGCACTGATCACCACGGTTTTTAACCGCCGGTTCACCTTTTCCAGAAAATAGGCCACATAAAGGGCCATATAGGCGATCTCTTCATCCCGGATCGGAATACTCTTATATTTGAACATGATCGGGACAAGCAGAATCGCGATTTCGTAGGCATATGGATACTGGGTTTTGATATCCTGCAATATTGGATTGTCGATCCGGTATCCGGTATCGATCCTGCGGATTAAATACTCCAGATGAAGCGCCATATTGTTGAACAGCTCGTCGGACTGGTGTAAGTCAAAGCTGTATTTGGCCAGCACTTCCTGACAGAACTCATTTAAAATAACACCGCTCAGCGCACTGGCCCTCGTGTCCCCCTGACTCTGAACAAGCCTTATGGAGTACAGGAATATTTTAAGCAGCGCTTCGTCGCTCTCTGTCAGATCCAGTTTCTGTGCCTTCAAATGATACAAAAGATTGGTCAGGACCTCCACCGAGAATTCGTCTGCCTTTACGCCAAAGAGCTCATGGCCCTGGCGTTTCCTCATGACCGTGGCGTAAATGGCGCCTACCACCATGTAGAGACTGGCATCAGACACCAGAATCTCATGGCCGCCGAAATAATCCTTGACCGCTTTTACGAATGACTCATACTCTCCCCGGTCAAACTGGCCGCGAAACAGGAGTTCCAGGTAATCACTGCCCCAATCCGTATGAGTCTGTACTTCATATTTGATAATGTTAAAAATGGAAAGTCTGATCTTTTCTTCGTTGTCCACGACCCGGGCCTGGTTCCCTTCCAGAACAAGGATGCATAAGTCCATTTTATCCTCCAGCATCCTGCGAAGCTTCAGCACTTCCTCCCGAAGCGCCGTCTGGGATAAGAACAGCTCCTCTTCCAGATCGTATAAGTTGCAGCTCCCCTCTTCCAGGGCGTGGCCCAGAATCGCGTAGCCGCGGTTGTGGGGGGCAATGACATGATTCCTGTCACTGCCTCCGCTTAAAACAGCCCGAAAATATTCCATATCCCCCTGCGTGATATAATAACCGATTCTTTTCGAGGCTTTTATGGAGGGGGAAAGCAGCCTTCCCTCCGTTTGGCAGAGTAATGGATCACCTTTTAAAGCCGAGTTTATCTGCAGAATATCGTTCCTGATCGTGCGGGAAGACACTCCAAAATATTTTGCCAGTTTATCACCAGTGATGCCTGACACGTTATTCATGATATACTCTATGATTTCTATCTGCCTTTTCGTAACTGTCATGTTCTGCCTACTCCGCTTCGCTCTGGGCTTCTCTCTTCAATTCGTCTTTTTCCATCATCTTGAAGAATGGATAATAAATCAGTGCCATGAGAATCAGTGATACAAATACGAGTACAACGCTTCTCCAGTCATACGTGGTTAAGAACGCGCCTACGCCCGGAGGTAAGAATCCTGGAGGTGCTGCCACCGGATAGCCGACCAGCCCCATCTTCATGCTGAAGTATGTAAGAACGGTAATGAGCAGTGGTCCGAATACGAACGGAATGAACATATACGGATTCAAAAGAATCGGAAGTCCGAAGATAACCGGCTCATTGATGCCAAAAATAGATGGAACGAGTGATGCCACACCGATGGATTTAAACGACTTCGCCTTTGATTTCATCATAAACAGGACGAGGCCTAAAGTCAATCCGGAACCTGCTACCTGAAGGAAATTGTAGTAGAGTCCATAGGTGAAAATATGGGTAACCGGAGCACCCGATGCGTAATTGGCCATATTCTCAGCCTGATAAGCAATTGCAAATGCAGCCCACACCGCGGAGGTGATGGAAGGTCCGTGAAGACCAAAGAACCATAAAAATTGTGTCAGGAAGATTACAATCAGCAGAGCCGGAAGCGTGTCCATAGTGCTGATCGCAGGTGCCAGCAGCTTCATAATGGCCGCCGGGAATACCAGTCCGGAAACCGCAATCGAGATGTTGGCGATGGCAACCGCCACAATAACGTTGACTACCAGAGGGATCAGGGAGGCGAAGCTCTCTCCTACCATCGGAGGTACGGAGGATGGCAGCTTGATAATCGCATTCCTCTTGATCAGGAACCGTGTGATTTCCACACTCAAAATACCGGAAACAATACTGGTAAAGAGACCCGACGCCCCCAGAAACTCGGTGCTGATTCCGCCGTCAATGGAAACTGCGGACAGAATCAGATGAACGATGATAGCCGTCACACCCGTCTGCGTATTGTGGATTCCGTACCTTTTTGCCAGCGCCACGGCGATGAAGAATGCCGCGAAGATCGACAGCAGGTCATTGGTAAAACCGGCCGCATACGTCAGCACACCCATATGGGCGGAGATAAAATCGTGGATAGGTCCTGAAGCGATTAAGTTGTTCAGCGCGATCGGCAGAAGAAAGATAGAGCCGATAATGATGACCGGAATATCTGCGATCATGCCGTCTTTGATAGCCTGGAGCCAGTTGTTTTTCTCAACCCAGTTGGCAACGGGCATCATGTACTTCATAAGCTTGTCCTGAAAACCTGTGGTTTTCTCATTCATAAAGAAAGTTCCCCCTTTAATCATTTGTTCTTAAGGCCTTAATATTGTAACTAGAGTGTACCTGATTTTAATTATCACCGCAAACGTTCTTTTTCCTAAGTGTTAGGAAACCATGTCACGATCCCGGGATATAATTTCAGGGCCTTAAGAAAGCCAGACATCAAAAAAGAATGCCCAAAGAGCCGCGCTCCTCAGGCATTCATCTGCTTTTATCCTAAATCCATTTCCACATGATCTCTGTCACATACCAGTTGTTCCCCATCCACCTTCAGCTCCGCCACCTGCAGGGAAGTTCTCCTGTGCCTGTATTCCCAGACAAAATCCGGATTACTGCGTTCCTCCCTGCTCACCTCCGGGTGGGTAAAATAGAATATATATGCCCTGTCCTTATGGACCAGAACATCGGCATGGGCCGCTATCGTCCCGTCGTCGGTCCTGCTGCCCGGCTGTGCCAGAATATTGGGACAGCGTTCCCAATGCTTCAGATCATCACTTCTGTAAACTCCCAGTCCCTCCCATGGATCGGTAATCATCCAGTAATGATGCTTAAAGAAAAAGACATTGGGGCCTTCATGAGGGCAGTCCGTAATCTCCGGCCCGCCCGCAGTCCAGTGATAAAGATCTTCGCTGTACGCCGTATAGGTATGACTGTCATGAACCTCATCTTTATACCACATTTTCCAGATACCATCCGGACAGCGCACCACGCAGGCGTCTATCACCCGGTCTGAAGATAGAGTAAGGGGCCCCTGGAGCGTCCAGTCCCACAGATTCCCGCTGGTATAGTGTAAAATCGTTCTTTTACAGTCCCACGTGGCGGGAATCCCTCTGACGTATGACACATACATGTGGTAAACGCCCTCATATTCCATAATCTCCGGCGCCCAGTATGTATTTCTGCCTTTCTCGTATTCCAGGCCCCGGGCGGTTCCCCGGTAAATCCAGGTCTTCCCGCAGTCATCAGAGCTGACAATCCCAATGTCGGTTCCATGTACATAGGAAACCCCATGATTGACGGCTGCCGCCCTTCTGTTTGTATAAAATATCCACCAGCTCTGTTCCTGTTTATTCCAGATAATTACCGGATCCGCGGCGCCGTCGTAAATCGGATCGCGAAACAGAGGCGCCCCGGGCACTACTGTATTTTTCATTATAATATCGACCTCCTTTATTTTCGCTGACAGTGCACCAGACTGACCTGTCATCCTGGTTCGCTGCTGCACTTAACCTTTGACAGCTCCACTTGTAATGCCGGCAATAATATGCTTCTGCATCGCCACATAGAAAATCGTAATTGGAATCAGCACAATCACCATGGTGCAGAGCATCACGGTCCAGTTGTTGGCAAACTGTCCGACCCCCTTATATACCTCCATAATCAACGTAAACTTATCCGAAGAACTGATAAAGAGATAGGGCAGCATGAAATCATTCCATATCCACATAACATCAAAGATCACAATCGTCGTAGTAACCGGCTTTAACAGGGGAAATACGATCCGCCAGAACAGTTTCCAGAGATTGGCTCCGTCGATCAGCGCAGCTTCCTCCAGGTCCTTTGGCACTCCTCCTAAAAATCCCTGATACATGAACATGGCGAAATTACACCAGCTGGAATACAACACAATCATGCCGGCTACGGAATTCTGCAGTTTTAAGAAGGACATCAGGTTAAACAGCGGAATCAGCGTCGTCTGGACCGGAACCATGAAGCCAATCAGAAAATAGAAGAAAAGGAATTGGGTCAGCTTATTTTTTCTCCTGCTTATGGCATAGGAAGCCATAGAGCCGATGGATATGATAATGACCACCGATACCACCGTAATCAGAATCGAATTGCGGAAGCTGCTCCAGAAATTGATTGTATCAAGCGCCTGTCTGTACAAATCAAGAGTAAAGCTTTTTACAGGGAGAGAAAGCGGGAATACGGTTGCTTCCCTGGCTGTTTTAAACGTATTGACGAGAAGATAATAAAATGGTATGAAGAAAATAATACAGACACCGAGCATCGCCGCTTCACCCAGAATACTCTTTACGCCTCGTTTCTTTACTGTCATTTATTCCACCTCCCGTTTCTTCATAAGCTTTAACTGAATCACGCTGATCACTGCGATAAAGACAAAGAAAATCGCCGACATGGCCGTCGCTTTGCCGTAGGATTTTTCGACAAAGCCCGTTTTTATAATAATCTGTGAAACCAGTGTTGTCGATGTACCGGGACCTCCGCTGGTCAGTGCAAACGGCAGATCATAAAGCTTCATGGAATTTAAGAGCAGAAGCATGACGCTGACCGTCATGGCGGAAGCCAGCATGGGAAATGTGATATACCGGAATTTCTGCCAAGCAGTCGCTCCATCCACATTGGCGGCCTCATAATACTCCGTTGGAATGCTCTGAAGCTGCGCCAGATAGATACAGGCGTGCCATCCCACGACGCTCCATAGGTTGACAAGAAGTACGGAAAACATGGCCCATTTCGGAACCGCCAGCCACATGACCGGATGGATCCCAAACAGTCCCAGCAGCTTATTGAGGAGTCCGTTGCCTGTAGGCGACAGGATATATGCCCATAAATAGCCCAGAATAATCGCACTGGGAACAGATGGGAAAAAGAATACGGCTCTCTGGAGATTCTTCGTTTTCATACCGGAATTTAACACCAGAGACAGCGGAATGGCGAAAACAGTTGTCACCAGAGGAAACACGATGCTGTAAAAGCACGTGTTCAGCAGAGCGGTCTTCATAGACCGGTCCGCAAACACCAGCCTGAAATTTTTAAGTCCCGTAAAGCTTAAGTGACTCATGGAATATCCGTCCCAGTTGGTAAAAGACAGTCCCAGAGTCTGGACCAGCGGTATTACCGTAAGTATCGTATATACAATAAACGCGGGCAGAATAAACAGCAGATAAGGCAGTTCTTTTCTCAGTTTAACCTTCATTTCAATCATCCTTTCCTGAAAATGGGTAGAAAAAAATAAAAGCTATTGACTTAATTCTGCCTGTTTTTCATCAAGCCTCACAGGTATATTCTCGATCGTATCGGCTCCTGTAATCGTATCCTGGATACCGGATAAGAACTCCTTGTAGATACCGGAGGAATTATTCCATACAATCTGCGGCAGATAGAAGCTGCCGGAAACCGCATCCCCTTTGAATTTCTCAAAGACAGTTCCCATGGTATAGTCGATTCCTTCCACGATGATCGCATTATTTGTAACCTTCTGCCATTTCACAATATTTTCATCCCTTGCCATGTACTCGATGAATGCACGGCAGGCATCCTTATGCTCGGAAGTGGTGCTGACAGACAGTCCTACATTCACTGCGCCCGGCAGGACACGGTTTCCGCTGTTGTCGGAAAGTCCGAATATGTCGTAGTTCATCTCAGGATTCTTCTGTTCAATCGTGGCAATATTCCATGGACCGCCGTGCATCATGGCAACCTCACCGTTGGCAAACATGTCGATCACCTGATCGCTGTTAAGTCCAAGCGCCATCTGGCTGTAGAGTCCGCTGGCTATCATATCGTTGTACCAGAGCTTCAGCGGCTCCGTATATTTCTCCTGGAACGTTGCCTTTCCCTCGTTGATCTGAACGTCCGCATCCGGTTCCTGGCTGATGACGCTGCACTGATACAGATCCTGCGCCAGGTTATGGACATTATCGGCATCATCCAGATAGGGCTCCACGCCAATCGCCTTCAGCTTTGCCGCACAGTCCACGAAGTCCTGCCATGTCTCAGGCTCCTTCTCAATACCGGCCTGTTCAAACAGATCTTTGTTATAAAAGATTCCGCCGATCCAGGCATCCGGAGAATATCCGTATATCTTCCCATCTTTTCCGTAGGTCGCCGAGGTTGCAGGGTCGATTCTGGAGAAGATCTCCATATCGCTGATATCTTCCGCTACGCCCTTGCTGATAACCTCCTGCTTATTCTCTGCCGCGATATAGAACATATCGGTCATCTGCCCGGAGGCAGCTAATACACTGAATTTATCCACATACTGCTGTACCGGCGGAACGTATTGAAGGTCTATTTTGATATTGGGATTTTCCTGTTCAAAGCCCGCAATAAACTCTCCCAGAATCTCATCTGTATTCCACGATAAAAGACTGATCGTTACCTTTTCCCCTGAAGCTTTCGTTTTTCCCTCCGTTGTACTCTCCGCTGCGGCACTGTCCGCCGAAGTAGTCGATCCGTTGTTCCCCTGGCCGCCGCAGCCGGACAGAACCGCCGCCGCTGCTAATACGCCTGCTAATAATGCTGCTCCTTTTTTCATCTCAGGAACCCTCCCTTTCTTTGATAAGTCCATTATATCCGTCCGGGATCCATTTCTAAATGTTTAAAACTCGGGGATTTTTGCTTCTTATCAAGGGAGTCTGCCGTTAATCCTGCTAAATACTACGCTTCTGTTGCTCAAAACTACGAATGCCTGCGGTACCGGTTGGGAGACTGTCCCGTATACTCTTTGAACTTTCGTGAAAAATGGTACTCACTTTCATAACCGATCTGCCTTGCAACAGTCCCGATGGTATCGTCCGTCGTTGTGAGAAGCTCTTTTGCCTTCTGCATCCGCAGCTGTGTGACGTAATCCCAGTACCCAAGCCCCGTTTTTTCTTTGTACAGACTGGTAAAATAGTTTTTGCTGATTCCGATAAAGTCCGCCGCCATCTGGACAGAAAAGCCGGGATCCGAGAACTTAAGCTCCGCAAAGGAATTTGCCCGGAATACGGCGTGTTCTCCTTTTCCCGCCTTTCGCATCGTATGGTCAAGCTCATCGAATGCCTCTTCTATCCTGCGGCATAAGAAGCGCTTCAGCACATCGCAGCTGACCGTATCGTAGATTTTCTCCATGCGAAGATTTCTCATCAGGTGAAAGGACTCCTCAGGTGCAAACTTTTTTAAACAGAACTTTATTTTCACCAGAACATCCAGCGCAAAATTTTTCAGTAGACGGGGCGAGATCTGCTCCAGCCTGGCCTTATTAAACTGCCCGTTTATCAGACTTATCAGACTCTCCGGTGTATTCTCTGCCAGCGCCGCCACAATCAATCCGTCCAGAGGCACCTTCAGCTCTGTATCCTGAAACGGATAATCCTCCAGCTTGTATACGCTGCCGTATTTCTCATAGAAACCGTAATTTTCCTGTGAATAGGACCGCGAAAGGAAATCGCAGAGCGGCCATGTGCTCTCCCCGCTTTTCCATAAGTAAAGCTCTGCGGCGTAATTATTTTCCCGAAAAAACTCTATTATGGCCTGTGATGCAGACTCATCGGGAACTGCATCGCCGTAACCGAGGTAAAGGGAGGTACCCGACAGAATAAAGATCAGATCCAGCCCCTCAGAGACAACCGGCCGTAACGCCAGCCCTGCTGTAAGTTCTTTCATCTTCGCCGCCGGCGCCTCGTCACCGGTAAGCGGACGCAGAATCAGGCGGTACAGGGCCTTCATTTCTGAAAGGTACTTATACGGAGGCATTTTTCCGTCCGTATTCTGGGAAATACAGGCAAATATCTGATTCATTTCGTCCGTATACGGATTGGAATACAGATCCCGGGGGGTCTCCTGCCGGCATCTGGAATCCAGTGTTTTTTTGATTTTATCCACCTGCTGGTTCAGCATCATACGGCTCACCGGTTTTAGGAGGAAATCCTGTACGCCATAGCGGATGGCCTTCTGTGCGTAAGAAAAATCACTGTATGCACTGACAATCACGATCTGGACATCCTGATTTTCTTCTCTAATGCACCGGACGCACTCAAGGCCGTCCAGAAGCGGCAGCTGGATGTCCATAAAGATCAGATCCGGCTGGAGGCGTTCGTACATTTGAAGAGCTTCCTGGCCGTCAGCCGCTGTTCCCACAATTTGAAATCCCTTTTCTTCCCAGGGAACCAATTTTTCAAAGAGCTGGTAATTAATGATCTCGTCATCCACAAAACAAACCTTATACATAATTTCCCCCAATTATACGGTCTCGTACGGGATACGCAGGGTAACCTCCGTATACTCTGATTCTCTGCTGTCGATGGTAATGCCATACTCTTCCCCGTAGGTCAGACGCAGCCTTGCATTCGTATTGATAATTCCGATTCCCCCAGCCTCCGCCTGGCCGTTCAGCCTGCAGCGCAGAGCCGCCAGATCCTCTTTTCCCATCCCACATCCATTATCTCTTACCAGTATCAGGATGTCTTTCTCTTCTTTCCACACACGAATGGCAATGACACCGCCAGTCCGGTTCTTAAGCGCGTGCTTAAAGCAGTTTTCCACGACCGGCTGCAGCACAAACTTGCAGGTCTGGCAGTCGTAGAGTTCCGGATCACAGCTGATTTCATAAGTAAACATTTGGGTAAACCTTTTCTTATAAAACATCAGATAGTCATCGGTATACTCCAGCTCCTCTTTCAGAGAGACGCTCTCCCGCTTCCGTTCCATCGTGTAGCGCATCATCCGGCTGAGCGCCTGAATCATTTCTTCAATCTCCAGATTATCAGACAGAACAGCCTTTGCCTGGATCAGCTGAAATACATTGTAAAGGAAATGCGGATTGATCTGATTCGTCAGCGCTTCCAGCTCCGCCTCTTTCTGTTTCAGCTTCGCCACATAGACGTCATTAATCAGATCATTCATATGGTCTGCCATCTCCTCGAAGCGGGAACGTATGACAGCCAGCTCCTGCGGCGCATGTTCAAAGCCGCTGATATCCGTGGAACGGCTTCCGTCATAGGAAACAATTCTCTGAATCAGGGCGTTGAAAGGCCGTTTGATCAAATGGCTGTTATAGGCAGAGATCAGAACCAGAAAGATCAGAACCACCGCCATGAGAAGCGCTGCAACGGTAAGAAGCTGCATGATCGGCTGTATGATGATTGCCAGACTGTTCTCCGATACCATCGTCCATCTGTTTGACAGCTTTTTCGCAATGTAGACCGACTGATCGTTCTGCGTTGCTCCGCAGTCCCCTTCCTTCAGGCTGTCTAAAAATTCTTCTTCCACCTGATCTGACCAGGACCGGCCATTTTTATAATCCAGAATCATGCGGTTATCTTCATCCAGAATGAGGAACCCTGAATCCGACATCTGCTGTGCGGAAAAGAAATCCGTCAGCTTCGACAGATCGCATTCCATCAAAATATAGCCGATCAGAAGATCCGACTGATAAACCGGAAAAAAAGCCGTAATGGTCCTGTATGGCCCTTTATTTTCGTACATATGGTCTCTTCCATGGGGCGACGCATATCTGACAAATGTTTTATTCGCTAAAGCCTCCTGAAACCAGTCTGCATTTACATAATCATAGCCGCTGCGCAGAATATCGTTCATGCTGTACACAACGGTGGAGTCCGGCTGTATAAATAGTACATCGGTTATGTAATCACTGAATAGATTCATATTAGTCAGAAACGTATCGACACTGCGTATGGCCTGCATCCACTCGGCGGAGTACAGCTTATAATGGCCTCGCAGCAGCCTGACCGCAGGTGTGTAGCCCGCCAGCGTAACAAAGGGCTCCTCCATACTTTTCAGTCTGCTGTCCAGCGTGTCTGCCACGGTGACCAGCTGCTCCTCCTTACTACGGAGGATGTTGTCTCTCATGTATCTGCCAATAAAGATGGTAAATACAATAGTCAACAGAATAATCGCCGTAATAAACACACCGGAAACTCTCATAACTGTCTGGGTTACAATTGACCGCTGCTTTTTCAATCTCTTCCCCCTGTATTAATTTCTGTTAAGCAGTTTTTCCTTCCGCTCCAGCATCTCATCAATTCTGGCAATATACTGCTCCACATCCTTTACGTTCTCCACCCGCTCCAGCCGGTTTTCCGCCGGATATACCACTTTTGTAGTAGTCCCTGCCCCGCAGGCCACTATCGTCTGCTTTTCTTCCATAATCAGAATGTTATAGATACACGCTTTTCCCGGCCTGGAATAGCCTACGTTTTCAAAATTGCCGGCCATGTTTTTCTGACGGTATAAATAGTACGGTTCCTGCCCCATTTCACGGGCACAGGAAGCGGTTAAATCGATCATATCCTGGGTGTTTGTTATCTTTAAATCCCCATATTTTTCCTTAAACATGTTAAGCCGGGCCGCACGCTTGATCGCCAGAGAGTGAACGGTGATGCTGTCCGGATCAAGCGCCCTGATCTCCTCCATGGTGTGGCGGACATCTTCCAAATCTTCCTCCGGAAGCCCAATAATCAAATCCATGTTGATATTGTCAAATCCCATCTCCCGCGCAAGCCGGTACTTCTCTTTTACCATGTCCACGGTGTGGCGGCGGCCGATCAAGTCCAGCGTCGCCTGTTTCATGGTCTGAGGATTGATGGAAATACGGGTGACTCCGTAATCCAGCAGAACCTTTAATTTTTCCTCCGTAATACTGTCCGGACGCCCTGCCTCTACGGTAAATTCCTTGACTGAAGAAAAGTCGAATGTGGCTTTCAGCTTCCTCATGACCATCTCCAGATGTTCCGCAGACAGCGAGGTAGGTGTTCCTCCGCCAAAGTATACCGTATCCAGGGTACGGCCGGCCATGGTTCGGGCTGCGTAGTCCATCTCCTTAAAAAGCGCGGACAGATATTCCTCCATCCGCTTCTCCCAGCTCTTAATAGGGAAGGAGGTAAAGGAACAGTAGAGACACGTAGTCGGGCAGAACGGGATTCCCACATACAGGCTGTAGCCGTTCTCATAATCGATCGCGGAGAGAAGTTCCCGCTCACGCTCAGCGATCTCGATGCTTAAATCGATCTTCGCGTCGCTGGTTAAGTAAGTCTCCTTCATATAGGAACGGATCTCGTCCTCCCCTTTTCCTTCTGTCAGCTTCGTCATGGCAATCTTCGTCGGACGGATTCCCGTAAGCGTCCCCCAGGGCAGCTCTTTCTTCGTCTTTTCTGAGAGCAGGCCGTACAGCATGCGCTTAATCCGGTTCTTTGTCTCAAAACGGTTGGAATAGTCCGCCTCCACCGCCGCTTCGTTCTCCAGGATTTCTCCGTCTTCCACATACTCTCTGACTGTCAGGAAATAGCGGTTCTCTCCCGTCTTCCCATACACAGACAAACGGGGCTTCTCTTCCCCGTCCACTTCTTCATGAATATACGTTTCTCCCGGGTAAAATGCCATAAGCAGTTCCCGGATATCCTGCTCAAAGGCGTTGTCGTCTAATATAATTCCTATCATGGTATTTTCGTTCCTATCTGTTGTAAAATGCGACCGGATTATGGGCCTTCTCGTGTCTGATGGTGGTCGGCTCCCCGTGTCCCGGATAAACCATCGTGTCCTCCGGAAGAACAAACAGCCGTTCTTTGATGGAGCGAATGATATCCGCAGAGCTTCCTGTCGGGAAATCGGTCCGTCCCAGGGATTCCGCAAATAAGGTATCCCCGGATATCAGAACGTCCTCCTCTTCTATCCACAGGCACATGGAGCCCGCGGTATGGCCGGGAGTCTCTATAACCTGCCATTTCAAACCGGCAAGCTCCAGGACATCCCCGTCCTTTACCAGACGGTCCGGTCTCAGCGAAAAGCCGGTTCCGTAGGAGCCTGTCATATTAAGCCTGGGATCCCCCAGAAGCTTCGCTTCCTTCTCCGCCGCATAGACGGTGATCTCCTGAAATGCACGGCGGATCTCCTCCACCGCTAAAATATGATCGAAATGGCCGTGGGTCAGCACAATCGCCTCCGGAATAATTCCATACTCCCTGCATTTATTCAAAATATGGGCTCCGTTGTCTCCCGGGTCCACGATAACCGCCTTCTTTAAATCTTCCCGGTACACCAGGTAGCAGTTGGTTCCGACCATTCCAACGGTACACGTTCTGATTCTGAAATTACTCATACGCTCATCCTCTCTCTTCCTTTTCCTTCTACGTGAGCAGTACTGCATGGCAAAATCTGGCCTGCAGACTCACAGAGTTACAGTTACCATTACCGTTCCCAGCCTCCGGCGGCCCCTGCTTCCCGGTCTGTCCCGGCTGGCTCATACGGCCTTTCCTGTGACTTTGCAGGGGATTAGCAATTCTTATCGCGCAGGATTTTTCGTTCAGGGGAAATACCCACCTGTCTGAGCGCAGCGAGTTTGGGTATTTTTCCTGGCTTTTAGAAAAATTATGCACATTTAGAAGTGCTTATCCCCGAAACCGGAACTGGAAAGGCCGTATGAGCCAGCCGGGACAGACCGGGAAGCAGGGGCCGGCGGAGGCTGGGAACGGTAACCACACACACGTTCCTATGAAACAAGAGAACTGCGTTATCCCGCAGTCCTCTCTATATCAATTACGCCTTCAATTTGTCTCAGTTTATCGGTCAGCCGGTTCAGCTCCTCCACGCCGTGAATATCGAAAGTCATCGTGATGGTAGCCTTTCCCTGTTTGTTCGTTCTGGAATTCATGGAGGTGATATCGATCTGGCGCTCCGTGAAGACCTTGGAAATGTCTACGAACATACCAATCCGGTTGTTTGCATAGATCTTGATCTCCGTCGAGTAGCGTTCCTTCGTATCATCGCCCTCCGGTGTCTGCCACTCCGCATCGATCAGACGGCTTCTCTCATCTTCCGGAAGGTTGATGACATTTACGCAGTCAGTCCTGTGTATGGAAATTCCACGGCCGCGCGTGACGAAGCCTACGATCTCGTCGCCCGGTACCGGGCTGCAGCATTTGGAAAAACGGACCGCCAGATCATGGATTCCCTTGACCACGATGCCGCTCTTGCTGTGTTTGTTGACAGGCAGTTTATTGCTCATGTCCTCGATATCATTTAAAATCGTGGTATCGGTGACTTCCTTCTTCATCTTCTTGGCCCGCTCATCCACCATCTTGTTGATGACCTGGCCCTCCTTCAGTCCGCCGTGTCCGATCGACGCCAGCACGGACTCCCAGTCGCGGAACGCATAGCGTTTCATGACTTTATCCTGATATTCCGGCTTGTTGATATCGGAATAAACGATACCCTTCGCCTTGCAGTAGCGGTCCACCATCTCTTTGCCCCGGAGAATATTGTCCTCCTTGAGCTCAGTCTTAAACCACTGGTTGATCTTATTCTTAGCCTGTGTGCTCTTTACGATATTCAGCCAGTCACGGCTCGGCCCCTTGCAGTTCTGGGAGGTGATGACCTCCACCTGATCGCCGTTCTGGATCACATAATCGATATTGACCAGCTTGCCGTTCACCCGCGCGCCGACCATCTTGTTGCCAACCGCACTGTGGATGGAATACGCAAAGTCTATAGGTGTAGAGCCGCTTGGAAGATTCTTGACATCGCCGGATGGGGTGAAACAGTAGACACTGTCGGAAAACAGGTCCAGATCGCCCTTGACCATATTCAAGAATTCCTTGTTGTCTGACATGTCTTTCTGCCATTCCAGGATCTGGCGCAGCCAGCTTAACTTCTCCTCTTCCTTGCCTGCCGCCACCTGTCCGCTTCCGCTCTCCTTATACTTCCAGTGGGCGGCGATACCGTATTCCGCGGTCCGGTGCATCTCATACGTACGGATCTGAATCTCGAACGGCTGTCCATTGCTTCCGATCAGTGTCGTATGGAGTGACTGGTACATATTGGGCTTCGGCATGGCGATATAGTCCTTGAACCTGCCCGGAATCGGCTTATACAATTCATGGATGACGCCCAGCGCCGCATAACAGTCCTTGACGCTGTCCACGATGATTCTCACAGCAAACAGATCGTAAATCTGGTCGAGAGTCTTGTTCTGATTCACCATCTTCTTATAGATACTGAAGAAATGCTTCACTCTTCCGTCCACCTTGGCTACGATGGCCGCCTCGTTTAAGTGTTCCTGCACTTCATCCACGATGCTCTTTACAAACGACTCTCTGGCGTCTTTCTTTAAGGAAATCTTCTCAGCCAGATCGTAATACACATCCGGCTGCAAATATTTTAAGGACAGATCGTCCAGTTCTATCTTAATTTTGGAAATACCGAGGCGGTGAGCAATGGGGGCATAGATCTCCATGGTCTCGCGGGCTTTTTCCTTTTGTTTCTCCGGTTTCATGTACTGGAGCGTTCTCATATTATGGAGCCGGTCCGCCAGCTTGATGATGATGACACGGATATCCTTCGCCATGGCCAGGAACATCTTCCTCAGATTCTCGGCCTGCAGCTCCATCTTATCCATGGACCAGGACAGCTGAGTCAGTTTCGTAACGCCGTCGACAAGAAGCGCCACCTCTCCCCCAAACTCTTTTCCCAGTTCATCGAGCGTCATAACAGTATCTTCCACCACATCGTGAAGAATTCCTGCTGCGATCGTCTCCTTATCCATCTCTAAATCGGCCAGAATAATGGCAACACAAAGAGGGTGAATAATATACGGTTCACCCGACTTCCTCTTCTGCTCCTTATGAAAATTATCAGCAACATGGTAAGCCTTTTCGATCATGCTGATATCATCGGAAGGATGGTATCTGCGGATACTGGCAATCAATTCCTGATACAGCACCTCCGGACTGGTAAAATCAGCCGGGGCTTCCAGTTCCTCATCATTAGGCGACTTGATCTCCACCGCACCGTCAACCCTTCCAACTCCCAATGGAGTCCTATTCAGTTTTTCCATGGTTGATTCATCTGCCATATACTGTCACCTTTTCGCAACTTATCGGTTATTATAAACATAGTTAACATTCATTATAAATTTTTTTGACGAAAAATGCAAATGGTTTTTTATCCCCATATGCCAGCCGCCGAAAACGGAAGATGAGATTCGGTAAGCCAGCTTATCGAATCTCATCTTCCCTACTCACCTAAAACAAGCTTTCGCAGCCGACATTTCACCTCTTCCCCCACAAACGCCCCATCAACCGCATACTCATTCATCTTCTTAAGTTCCTCTTCCCGGAATCCCAATTCACTTATAAGCAATTCCGCCTCCCGCTCCAGGGAAGTGTCGGATACCGTCATATTATCGGTATTATACGTGACTCTTATGCCCCTGTCGAAAAACTTCTTCAGAGGATGCTCCTTGATTCCGGCCACAGCCTTTGTCTGCAGATTGCTCACCACGCACATCTCCAGGGTGATCTTCTCCTGTTCCAGCAGCCTCATGCAATCTTCCGATTGAATGGCCGCGCAGCCGTGCCCGATTCTCTTCGCGCCAAACGCCACAGCTCTCGCCACATTCTCATAATCTCCGCATTCACCGGCATGAATCGTAAACGGTACCCCGGCCTGATACACCCGTTTAAACATTCCTTCAAAATGCTCCATCGGAACGAAGCCCTCCGGTCCGGCGATATCCGCGCCAACGACGCCTCTTCCCAGATACGCCTTCGCCAGCTCCATCGTCTCCTCATTCTCCGCGTCGCTGCCGTTTACCATGGCGCACAGCAATACTCCCGCGTAAATTCCGGTCTCCAGACAGCCTTTCTTCACGCCTTTCACGACGGCTTCCACCGCCTGTTCCTGCGTAAGGCCCTTCTGCTTATGAAGCTGCGGTGCAAATCGAAGCTCCGCGTAGACCAGCCCCTGTCCTGCCAGCCGTTTCACCAGATCGCAGGAGGCCAATTCCAGAGCGTCTTCCGTCTGAAGCAGCATTCCCGGCAGATCAAAACATTTTAAATAATCCGGCAGACTTTCACAGTTCTCGCCTACCGACAGCAGTCCCTTTACATCCTTCCCGCCAAAATCGTATCCAATTCTATCCGCCAGTGTCTTTACCACTTCTATAGACAGTGAACCATCGAGATGCAGGTGTAAATCCGTTTCCGGTCGTCTCATAATCAATCCCTCGTTTCTGTAAAATGATAGTCTCAGTATACCATAACCATTAAATTCGCGAAAGAGCGTTTCCGGTTGTATTTTTCTCCAAAAAGCATTATGATTAATATCAGGATACGGACCTCCGCGGCAGATCAATCATACATAAAAAAGGAGCTTCATGAAAAACAAAGCAGAAAACAGCAGAACTGGAAATTCCCGATCCTTAGATCAGTCTTACATCTGGAAAGATGCGGCCGGGCTCATCACAAAAGAACTGGGAAAATCCGTTGGAAGTGAACGTCTTTACGTCAATCTGGATATCATTCCTCCAGGCGCTTTCAGCGCAACGTACCACAGTCATTCCTGTCAGGAAGAATTCTTCTATATCCTGTCCGGCACTGGGACTCTTCGCCTCAACGATGAGATGTATCCGGTCGGACCAGAAGACTTTTTCGCAAAACCTGCAGGCAAAAACATCGCCCACACCTTCTACAATTCCGGCAGAGAGAATTTATGCATACTTGACCTCGGAACCGTAGATCCGGAAGATACCTGTTACTATCCGGACGAGCAGATGTATCTGCATAAATCGAATGGAGAAAGAAGAACCTACCGCGCGGACGCCTTAGGAAACGACTGGTGTTCCAACCCGGATCAAACACGCACCACCAAGAAAGGAGATTAACAACCATGGATACTATGAACGCAATCCGCAATCGAAAAAGCTTTCGCGGCCCCTTTACAGACACCCCCGTTTCACGGGAAGATTTAACCGAACTTCTGGAGGCAGGTTACTTAGCCCCCTCCGGCTGCAACCTGCAGACCACCAGGCTGATAGGCGTGGATGATCCGGAGCTTCTGGCCGGACTTGCCGATATCTACAGCCACGAATGGGCAAAGGGAGCCACCGCCGCCATCCTTCTGATTGGCAGCTACACCATGTCACCCAGCGGAGTTTCCTACCACGTCCACGATTACTGTGCAGCCGCTGAAAACATCTATCTGGCTGCCGCCGACAAGGGCCTTGGAACGGTGTGGATCGAAGGACAGATCCGCGGAGAAAGGGCAGAAAAGATGGGCAGATTACTGAGCGTGCCGGAGGATCAGACCGTCTACATCTACATGCCGGTAGGTTATCCCGCAAAGCCCGGCCCGGACGCCAAAAAGAAGCCGTTTGAGGAACGGGTATGGTTCAACGGATACGGAGGCGCCAAATCATGCACTTCAACAGAATAATAAAAAAGACAGGCGTTCTCACCTTCCTTGCCCTGACTCTGGCCCTGGGCCTGACCGCCTGCTCAAGAAGTCAGGCAGGGGCGGCGGATTCCTCCTCCCAGACATCCACGCAGCAGTCCCCTGCTTCCGATACAGCCGGACAGCAGACCACCGCTTCCGATACAACGGAACCGCAAACTGAAGCATTATCGGCCGAGAACTCCTCTTCCGGGTCCGCTGTCGATTCCACAGCTCCGTCTGCCGGCCAGATCTACCTGTTCGGTGAGGAACATGGCGTGGAAAAAATCCTGAATAAAGAGGTTGAAATATGGAACGATTATTACCACAACCAAAATATGAGACATTTATTTGTGGAGCTTCCATACTATACCGCAGAATATTTAAACCTGTGGATGAAGTCGGACAGCGACGAGATCCTCGATGCCATCTACGATGACTGGGACGGCTCCGCTGCCCACAATCCCTACATCAGGCCATTTTATAAGGCAATTAAGGAAAAGTGCCCCGAGACCATTTTCCACGGAACCGATGTGGGACACCAGTACTTCTCGACCGGAGAGCGATATCTGGCGTATTTGAAAGAAAACGGGCAGGAAAACTCCGAGCAGTACCAGTTTACACAGAAGGTTATCGAACAGGGAAAATACTATTACGACCATTCTGACGATGTCTACCGTGAAAACATGATGGTAGAAAACTTTATCCAGGAATACGATAAGTTAAATAACATAGATATTATGGGCATCTACGGAGGCGCCCACACGAATCCCGAGTCCCTGGACAACACCGGCACCATTCCATGCATGGCAAACCAGCTGAAGGAGCATTACGGTGATGTCATTCATTCAGAGAACCTGATTCTGGCTGTGAAAGACGACACTCCCGTCCGAACCGACAAACTCACTGTCAACGGAAAAGAGTACGATGCTTCCTACTTCGGGAAACAGGATTTAACGGGCTTTAAGGATTATTTATCCCGTGAATTCTGGCGCCTGGACAATGCATACGATGATTTTAAGGGCTGTGCTTTAACCGGAGAGCAGCTTCCCTATGGCAATTACCCCATGCGGATCGAAACCGGACAGGTCTTTGTCATAGACTACACAAAAACCGACGGTTCTGTTACGAGGCAGTATTACCGGTCTGACGGAAACCAGTGGAACGGATCGCCGTCAACGCAGGGCATTACCGTGGAGTAATCCCACGCGGGGGAGAGACGGAGCGATATGTGAGTATATTTATCCCTCTCACTGCTCGTGGATATAAAAATGGCTGCGCCGGAAAGTACGATGAGATATTCTGTGCTTTCTGACGCAGCCATTTTTACTTGTTTTTTTATAACGCCTGACGGTTCGATTTCATATGTGCATTTCTATATCCATTTCACATATGCATTTCATGTATTCATCTCACGTATTCATCTTACATATTCATCTCTTATATCCATTTCATATATTCATCTCATATATTCATCCATGGCTTCCGCCACCACTTTGGAATAGGCGGCTGCCTCCACCACAGTTCTTGCGCCCAGCACCACGTCGCCGGAGGCGAAGATCCCCGGGATCGTTGTCTGGCCGTTCTCATCGGTCATCAACAGGCCGTTGGGCGAAGCCTTCAGCCCTTCCGTCGTATTGACGAGCTTGCTTTTCGGACCCTGGCTGATGGAAATGATCGTGGAATCGGCGTATATCTGTTCCATCTTCTCATCGACACCGGTCTGATTGCCTTCCTCGTCGTAAAGTATATTTTCAAACACCGGTCCGTCGTCTGTGATCTCTGCAATCTGTTTCCCAAACTCGAAGGCCGCGCCATCCAGTCTGGCGTAGGCAGTCTCATGTTCACTGGCATTGCTGGCAAGGCCTCTCGCATATAAGGTCACCTCGCGGGCGCCGTGGCGGATCACGGTACGGGCCACATCCATGGCCGAATTCCCCATGCCGATAATCGCCACCCGTTCTCCCAGATCGTAGGCGTCCGGATTCGCCAGATAGTCGATGGCATAGTGTACATTTCCAAGGGATTCCCCCTTGACGCCCAGGGTCTTCGGCCTCCAGACTCCGGTTCCGATAAAGATGCTCTCGTATCCGTCCCGGAACAGATCTTTAATCTCCAGCGCCGTGCCGATGGCCGTGTTGGGCCTGATCTTCACGCCAATCTCCAACAGCTTCTTCTTATAGCGGTCCAGGATCGTCTTCGGCAGACGGAACGCGGGGATTCCATACTGAAGGACGCCTCCGATCTTATCCTTCGAATCGAAGATGGTGACACTGTAGCCCTTCTTTGTCAGCAGGATAGCGATGGTAATTCCGGCCGGGCCTGCGCCGATAACCGCAACCTTCTTTCCATTTTTCGGCTGACACTCAATCTTCATCTTATCAAAAATAGTATCGGAAATGTAATTTTCAATGCTGCTGATATGGACCGGCTGTCCTTTTTTGCCGAGTATGCAGTGGCCCTCACACTGATTTTCATGATTACATACCAGAGAACAGACTAAGGACATGGGATTATTGGCGAATATCATATCTCCCGCCCGATTTAAATCGCCTTCCTTAAACGCCTCGATCATCTTTGGAATCGGTGTGTGTATCGGGCACCCCTGCTGACACATCGGCTTCTTGCAGTTTAAACATCTGTTTGCTTCATCAATCACATGAACAGCCATGACAATCCCTTCCTTTCGCTGTTTGGAACACTGCTGTATTTTGTATACAATTATTTTTGTCCACATCATAGCACAAAGGAAACCAGTAATCAATATCCAGACTTCATGTATTGAAAAAAATAAATTTTGATATTTTATTATCTTTTTCGTTTATTTTTAAACGATTTAGACTGGGCTTGGGGCTGTTTAATCCCCTCACTTCTTATCCCCCCAGATCACCGCTACAACGGCACAGAGAATTCCGCTGATGGGGTAAACGATCCAGGCAATCCGAAACATATCCCATGCCAGCCCCAGATAGAGGAAGAGAGCCGTAGCCAGAAGCATGATGACGCCGCACGCCTTTCCCACGATCGCCTCCCCTTTCTCTCTGCTCCCATCGTGGCGCTTATTGTATTCCTCGACCTCGTACTTTTCCTTCTGAATTCCAAAGTACACAAACATACCAACCGCAATGGTGACACAGAGCAGGAAAAAGCCGCCGGAAAACTGTTCTTTTAAAGGGAGGCTTATGGAATCCAGCGCGATATTCACACAGATTCCAAACAGGATCAAACATACTGCAAAAGCGATGGCGATGCCGAATCTTCTGGTAAAAACGGAACGTTCTTCTTCCGAATAAAAATCCTGGATATGAGGATATTTCTTTTCAAATGCTTCCATGTTGATGCCGGTCACAATCATAACGGCCACCGACACACCCACGACCGCAATCAAAAAGATCGCCAGAATATCCTCATGAACGATTCCATCCAGGAAAGCCATCAGCGTGACCGCGGCCAGAATTAATGTAACGCAGCCTGTTATGCGATGGGAGAAGCTGTTCATGAAACGGTCGTATCCCGCAGCATCCGCCTGGTCCTCCAGTGTCATATCTCCCTTGACCAGGGAATCCATGTCACAGTGAAACATATCACAGATGATTAACAGTTTCTCCATCTCCGGATAAGACTGACCTGATTCCCATTTGGAAACCGCCTGCCGCGATACCTCCAGCTGCTCCGCCAGCTGTTCCTGGGTCAGATTGTTCCTTTTTCTCAACACTTGTAAATTATCAGAAAAACTCATATATTTTCCCTCCTGTAGGATATATTTTATAGTTTTATTCTACAGTTGCATGGCCGCCACTTCCACCAACCTGACGTAGCATTCCATTTTTTTCATGCTACTTGCGGTTGCATCCCTTATTTCAGGCCAAAAAGTCAAGAAAGGCCGGCCGCATGACCTGCCTCCTGGCAGCCCGATCATGCGGCCGGTCTTCCATCATGGATAACCGTTCCTTCACAACCCTGTCTACTGTTTATCGACCACATCATACCATAAAGGGAGGGTTGACACAATATATATAAGTCAAAAATGCACTGCAGCTGCTGCCCTTATTCCTGCAGCAATAAATATTTCCCCATCTCTCCCAGCGATTCAAAGACCGCGTCCGGCTTCACCGCCGATGTCTCCAGATCCTCCGGCACAGTCTCCCCCGTCAGAACCAGAAAGCCTTTGCCTCCATGATTCACACCGGTGGCGATATCCGTATAGAGCCGGTCCCCTACGAAGCCGATCTGCCCGACGGGAACCTTCATGCTGTCCACGATCATCTCCACTGTCTCCTTATAGGGTTTCCCAAAATAGCGCGGTTCCCTTCCCGTAGAAAGGGTGATTGCCGCACAGATGGCCCCGCAGTCCGGCAGAAAGCCGCCCTCGACCGGACAGTTGATGTCCGGATGGGTCGCCATAAAGGAAGCGCCTTCTCGGATCAGGCGGCAGCCTCTGTCCAGCTTTTCATAGGTCAGCGTCATATCAAAGGCCGTCATCACGATCTCCGCGTCATCCTCCGATAACCGAATTCCGGCGTCTGTAAACTGTCGCTCCAGCTGAGGCGTTCCCATAAGGTAGACACGCTGATCGCCGTAATAAGTCTTCAGGTACCGGATAGTCACGTCCCCTGCGGTCATAATCTGTGATCTGCTTATATCGCAGCCCATGCGGTGAAGCTTTTCTATGTACTCTTCCGGCGCCCTTGACGTGTTGTTTGTGAAAAACAGAAACTGCTTTCCCCGTTTCACCACCGCTTTCAAAAAATCCAGCGCGCCGTCTATCATCTTTTCCCCGCAGTAGAAGGTACCATCCATATCGATGACAAATAATTCCGTCTGATCCAGCAGACATTTTTTGCGTTCCTCTGTCTGACTGCCGGTAAGACCGGTAAAACTTAAAGAACTGATTGTATTTTTCATGCTTCCTCCATTATTTAAAGAGACAGACCCAGCTCTGCCGGACTAACCGGCGCTCCCACGAAAAGGGACCAACATTCAACCGCCAAGCTTAAATAATTAAGAGTTGCGGCCCGGCACACAGGGAGATCAAACGCCCTGTGCCGGACCGCAACTGATGACAAGAAAGAATCATGCGCTGAGTAGTGGGAGTATGTCACATATTACTCATTCAGGATAATATCTACGGAATCGCTGAAGGTTTTCAGTGACTGGTCAATATCCTGGTTATCCAGCATAATTGCCTGGATGCAGGTTCTGAATTCCGCAATGACAGGCGTCAGGTTGGCAATACGGTAGCTGTCGTCGCCATACTGAAGGGCGTCATATGCGATTTTATAGTTATCGCTCTCTTTCCAAAGCTTCTGGATCGCCTCCGACTCCGCCATTGTTTTGGTAAATGGAAGATAACCGGAGCCTATGACAAATGCAAGACCGCCCTTTTCGTCTTCAATAAACCACTTCATAAATTTCCAGGCTGCTTCCGGTTCCTTGCTGGATGAAAGAATACCAAAGCCGCTTCCGCCAGTAGGCATGGATTCAATCTTGCCTTTTACAAGAGGAGCTACCACGTATTCAAAGGAATCCCCGACAGTTTTCAGTCTGGAGGTAATTGCGCCGGAAGAATTAATGGACATTGCAGCCATGCCGGAGGTAAACATCTGGTTATCCTGGTCGTTCGCAGGGTCGTTGTAATAAAGAGCGCCGGAATCCTGTAAATCCTTCATGAAGCTGAATGCCTCCTTGGCAGATCCGTCCTCCAGACAGCCAAGTCCAGTCTTGTCCTCATTGAAGAATTCGCCGCCTGCCTGTTGGATCAGGCCGAAAAACTCCCACTGGTCAAAGGGAACGGACAGTCCATAGCGTTTGGTTTCTCCATTTTCCACAACGGTACACTTATTGGCAACCTCTTTCAGTTCATCCCAGGTGGTAGGGACCTTACAGCCCATTTCATCCAGAACGGTCTTATTAATATGGAGGAGCTGTGCGGAGCGGCCGAAGGGAATCACGACCAACTGTCCGTCATAATAAGCATCGTTTACAAAAGCATCCACGAAATCCTTGTCATCCACGCCATCCTTTTGCATATGAGGGAGTAAATCGGCAAAAGCGCCGTTTACAGCAAGCCTTCCTACATTATCCTGGGCTACCTGAAGAATATCGGGAGCGTTGCCTGCGAAAATAGCCTGTTCAGCTTTGGCAGCGGCTTCTGCATAGCTTCCCTGGAAGGTGGCAACCACCTCTACTTCGTTCTGAGAACTGTTGAAATCGCTGACCATCTGACTGATTAAGTCCCCATTCGTTCCAGACATACAGTGCCAAAACTGTACGGTTTTCTTTTCTCCGGAGGCCTGGGCGCTGCTGGTACTTTCCGCTTCTCCAGATGTTTCCGCTGTTGACGCCGGAACAGTCCCCTCCGTGGCAGTGGAGGCCGGAGCCTTACTACAGCCTGCAAGTGCAGCAGCTAAAATAGCGCTGCTCATTAAAATACTTAAAAACCTTCTTTTCATGATACTTTCCCCTTTCGTGATGTTTGGTTTACTTAATCCCGGAATATGCAAAGGATTTCATAATTTGTTTGGAAGCGAACAGATACACCAGCAGTACCGGAAGAACGAGTATGGCATTTCCTGCCATGACAATCTGCCAGTTAGCCATCCCCTCCATCTCCTTCAGCTGTGCGATGGCAACCGGGAGCGTACGGAACTTATCCGCATTGGTCATGACAAGCGGCCAAAAATATTCATTCCACTGACCGACAAAGCTGAATAGGATGATGGCCGCCAAAGCCGGTTTAGACATAGGCATCATAATTTGTAATATCAACCTCCATTCCGATGCACCGTCCAGTTTTGCAGCTTCTATCAATTCATTCTCTACCTGCATAAAATACTGCCTTAATAAGAAGATAGCGAATGCATTTGTTATGAATGGTAATATCTGCGGAATCAGGGAGTCTATCATCCCCCACTTAGACATCAGCAGATAGATCGGTAAAAAAGTAATCTGTGTAGGCATCATAAGAGCTATCAGGATGCAGCCGAATATAATCTTCTTACCTTTAAATTCATACTTTGCAAAGGCGTAGGAAGCGGGAATTGCCACCACCATCTGTAGTAAAATCACGCTGATTACCACAATGATGGAGTTTTTCAGATAGATCCACATGCTTCCACCCGGACCGGAATGCCAGGCATCCAGATAATTACGGAACTGGAGTACCGCCGGAAAGAAGGTGGGCGTTACCCGGTTTACTTCGTCTATCGACTGTAAGGAGGTAGAAATCATCCAGAAGAAGGGCCATCCGAAGATAAATAAAAGTAACAATTTCATGATTACGCCGCAAATTTTAATCAGTCTTTTTTTGAGCCGCATAATATCCCTCCCTGTAATCTATTGGTAATGTACCTTTCTGGAAAAGCCCCAGAAGTAAATAATTGTCAGTATGCTTATTATAATTAGAAGAATTACCCCGATTGCGGCGCTGTATCCAATCCGCAGATTTAAAAGAGCCTCTGTATATATGCTGTATACCAGGGTTGTAGTGGCGTTGTTAGGACCGCCCTGGGTTAAAATCCGCACCGTATCAAAGACCTTGAAGGAGCTTATTGTACGGATTATCAGCGTAAAAAACAACTGAGGTGAAATCATTGGGAGGGTGATTTTGAAAAACACGGCTACTTTATTCGCACTGTCCATTCTGGCAGCTTCATAGAGAGAGGCCGATACGCCCTGCAGGGCAGCCAGAAAAATCAACGTATCATATCCCACGGACTTCCACACTGATACCAGTATGACGGAGGGCATCGCGGTAGATGAGCCTGACAGCCAGGCGGAGGTGGGAAGGCCCATTTTCCTCAACAGGTAGTTAAACAAGCCGAAGTTGGGTTCCATCATCCATAGCCAGATCAGAGAAATGGATACAATGGATACCACATGAGGACAGAAGACGGCTGCCTGAAGGAGGCGGTTAAGCTTCGTGTTCTTCTCATTGAGCCATACTGCAAGAAGCAGTGCAAGTACCGTTATAATGAGAACTACGGCTACGGTGTACACGACAGTATTGTTTAAGGACTTATGGAAATCCGGTCTGCTGAGTACCTTTTTGAAGTTATCAAGACCGATAAACTTACTTTTGGAAGGATTCAGCATGTTGGTGTTCATAAGGCTGAGCTGCACCAGCTTTATTACCGGATAAACGGTAAAAAGCAGGATTCCCACTAAAGCCGGAGCGATCATGATATATGGCCTTATTTTTGCGATCCGCTTTCTATTTTTCATACATCCTTCCCCTCCATCGCACTTAACACTTCTTTTCCCTGAACGACCTTGACGCCTCTGTCCCGAAGCTGGTCTATCAATTCCGAAGGCGTGCGCCAATCCGTGACGATACCGTCCAGATCAGACACAGAAGCGACTAGCCCGAGGGAATCGTCTCCGAATTTGCTGTAGTCCAGAGCAATATAGTGTTCCTTACAGGAGTCCATCATAAGCCGTTTCATTCTGGCCTCCTGCAGATCAGGTGTGGTAAAGCCATGTTCCAGGGTAAGATGATTCCCGCTGATGAAACCCTTGTCAAAAAACAGAGTCTTCATCATCTCCTCTGCCCAGGCGCCCACACAGGATAAGATTCGATGACGGAAATTACCGCCAATAACAATAACGGAAATGTCCTCCGCCTCTGAAAGCTCCATGGCAATGTTGATCGCATTGGTGCCTACCAGAATCTTTCGTTTGGAACCGCTGCGGATTATTCGGGCCAGTTGGGTAGTCGTAGTGCCGCAGTCCAGAAAAACCGCATCGCCGTCACTGATACAGTCGTAAGCCGCATAAGCGATAGAAAGTTTTTCTTCCGTATGCTTCCATTCCTTTTCCTTATGGGAAAATTCATTCAGGGACCCATAGGCGCTTATGGCGCCCCCCCATGTCCGTTTCACTACGCCCTCCTGCTCCATGGCAGCCAAAAGCTTTCTGACGGAAACCTCAGATATTTTGAAGGCTTCGCTTAATTGGGATACGGTGACCGAAGATTGCGTGTCCAGCATTTTGATGATAAATTCTTTCTTTTCCTGTGTTGTCATATGATAAATCCTCCAAAATCGAAACATTAAATATGAGTTTTAGTTGCGAACTTCGTAAGTATTTGTTTTGATTCTAGCACCTATGCATTTCAATGTCAATGATTTACAAAAATAAATTTTATTTCGTAAATTTTTCGTAAATTTCTTATATAATCTTTTGTACAAAACTGTTGAAAATATTGATTGACTTATAAAGAAAACCAATTTATACTACATTTATAGTTTTGAATCATAGCAAAATTAGAAACAAATACGTTTCAATTTAAAATTAATTCGAAAAGAAGTTTGAGATCAAAAAACAAAATCAAGTTTCATTTTGAATATATTATGAAAAGGAGAAAGAAGATGAGTCCACATGCGACCAAGGTACTTGCTTTTGATTTGGACGGAACCCTGACACAGCACAAATCTCCCCTGTCGCCGGAATACAGAGAGCTTCTTTGCCAGCTGGGAAAAAAATATACGCTGCTGATGGTAGGCGCCGGTTCCTGTGTCCGGATATTTAAACAAATGAGGCGGTTTCCGATTAAAATAATAGGAAATTATGGAATGCAGTATGCAACGGTAAAAGAAGACGCCCCCCACAATCGGATTGTTCTGGAGAGGGATAACCGGGTGGACGTGGATCATGCTCTTGCGGTGAGGAGAGCGGATACCCTGCGCAGAAAGCTGGGCTGCTCCTCTTATCAAGGGGATACGATTGAGATCCATGAAAGTGGTATGCTTACCTTTCCGATATTAGGAACTGCGGCATCTATAAAGGACAAGCTTTCCTATGATCCCGACCGTACAAGAAGAAGAGAGGTTTACTCGCAGGTTGTTGATTTATTCCCGGAATATAAGGTTTATGTAGGGGGATCTTCATCCTTTGATATTGTTCCCCACCCCTATGCAAAGCTGTATGCATTAGACCTGTACTGTAAAGCGGAAGGTCTTACCCATGAAGATATACTTTATTTTGGGGATGATTACGGGCTGGGAGGCAACGACGAGGATATTTATTTATCAGATGTTCCTTTTCAGTGTATTGACGACTACCGGACCATTCCGGAGTATTTAAAGCAGCTTATATAAAAAGGAGGAGAATAATATGTACTGGAATCAATCGGAAACGAATATATGGGTAGCAGGACACAGAGGGAATCCTGTGGAAAGCCCGGAAAATACCATGGCTTCTTTCAGGAATGCCATGGAGGCCGGTCTGGACATGATTGAACTGGATATTCAAATGTCCCGGGATGGGAAATTGGTTATTATGCATAATTTTACCGTAGATCAGACCACGGACGGAACTGGTGCCATACGCGAGATGACCCTTAAGGAAATCCGTGAACTGGATGCGGGCTGCAAATTCAGTGAGACATACAGGGGAGAGAAAGTTCCGCTATTTGAAGAATTTCTTGAACTCACAAAAAAATATCCAAATATGATGTATGATTTCGAGCTGAAGGAATACCCTGCTGAAGGAAATGAGCGCAGGGCCTTTGATGCTGCTGACCAGGTGATCGCGTTGATTGAGGAATACGGGTTAGGGGATAAATGTGTGCTGAATTCCTTCAGCGCCGAACTTCTTCAGTATATTCATAATAAGTACGAAGGCCGCTACAAGCTGCACGGATATTATCCCCAATCCCTTATGAGAGAATTAAACGGCAGGAATGATGTATATGATATTCTGTACTGTGCATGTGTCTGTGAGGATTTTACCAGAAAAAATTTTGAAATTCTGAGAAGTAAAGGCATCGATACCTGGGCCGGGACGCGGTTCAACAACAGGGAAATGATAGATCTGGCCCGCAGCTGCGGAGCTACCCTGATTACCTGCGACAATCCGAAGGAGGTTATGGCAATTCTGAGGGAAATGGGACTGCATAAATAAAAAAACTTACAATGCTGGGTTAGACCCCATTCAGTGATCTAACCCAGTAACTTTACTAAATGACACAGTTCCCCCATCTGTTAATCATTGCTGTCAATATTCTCAAATATTTCTTTTAACCGTATGTATTTCCTGTATTTTTTCTCATAAACCGCCCGTTTTCCATAATCCGGATTATAAACTGCAGACGTCCCGGCGCCCAGCTTGTGAATCCAGTCTTTCAGTTTTCTGGTCGATTTTTCGCACTCATCCGCCACCGCAGCCCCCATAATCGCGCTTCCTCTGGCACTGCTCTGTCTGCTTTCGCATACACGCACCTCCATGCCGCAGATATCAGACAGCATCTGCATCATCATTGGACTTTTCATCGGGATGCCGCCGGCCGCAATGAGACGTTCCACCGAATGTCCCGCATCACGGAAGGTATCCAGTATGACCTTAGCTCCAAAGCAGATTCCTTCCATCAGCGCCAGGTACATTTCCTCGGTCTTCGTATAAATAGTCATGCCAGTTATCACACCAGTAAGCTCCGGACGCATCAGCGGACTTCTCACACCATTCCACCAGTCTAAAACCACCAGCCTGCACTGCTCTGGCTGAATGGCAGCCGCCTTCCTCTGCAGCAGCTCATGAATACCGATTCCCGCCTGCTTTGCCTCTTTCACATAGCTTTCCGGAACACAATTTTCCACAAACCACTCCAGACACTCACCGACACAGGACTGGCCTCCTTCATATCCAAACATCTCCGGAATATGAGCCTCAAATGTACAGCTGTAAATTCCAGGTATTCCCTCTCCGGTATGTGAATTCAGCAGATAACAGGCGCTTGTTCCCATAACAGCTGTCACGTCGCCTACCCGGTCGGCCCCTGCGCCTGCCACTGCCGCGTGGCAATCGATCATAGCAGCAGCCACCGGTACTCCCGGCAGAAGTCCCATGCTGTCCGCAGCCCTTTGTGTCAGCCTTCCGACACAGCCTCCCAATGGAACAAACCGGCCTTTGTACTTTCTGGTAACCGGCTCCGACTCCTTCATGATTTTTCGCAGGAACTCTTCGTCCGGATATCCAATCCCCGGCTGGTAGAAGCTGTTGCAGCCCGCCATGGATTCGCTGCGGACACATTCGCCCGTCATATACCAGGTCAGCCAGTCTCCTGCTTCCAAAAAGGTGTGGCAGCATTTGTAAACAGCCTCATCACTTCCCTGAGTCTCCAGGGTTTTCGGCAAAAATGCTTCACATCTTACTTTGCCTCCCACAAGAGTCAGCCAGTCTTCTTTCCAGTTGTCTGCCAGAGTGTACATCTTATCCGCATATGATTTCGCGCCGTGGTGCTTCCACAGCTTGATATAAGCATGAGGACTGCTTTCAAAACCGGGCAGCATGGATATGGCTGTACCGCTTTTATCTACAGGAACCACCGTCGCCGACGTGGCATCCAGCCCAATCCCTTTCACAGCTTCCGGCGGCACACCGGTCTGTCTCAGTAAATCTCTCACGACCTGACCCAACCCAGACAAATAATCCTCAGGAACAGCAAGTGCATAATCGGGCGGGATCGGACTGCCATCCGGCAATGTTCCTGAAAGCACGCCATGAGGATATTCATACACTGCCGTACCGGCTTCCTCTCCGCTGTCGATGTCAAGAAGCAGTGCTCTCACGGAAAGGGTTCCATAATCCAGACCGATTGCATATCGTCTCTCCATACATTTATCCCTCTTTACTTTTCTATTTCTTTCTGAAAAGAAGCAGCCGTTTCCTCTGCGGCAGTCTTCAAAATTCCCAGATCCCACAGAAGCTGAAGCAGTGTATAGCGGTCCCTGACCTCCTTTGCCACCTCTATGCTGTCGCTCACCATGCCGCAGTCAATTCCCAGTTCCAACGGGTTGACCGGAGCGTCTAAGTCTTCTAAAATTCCTTTAACAAACGCTTCCTTCGGCACTAAATCGTTGACGGTTCTTCTGATGTCTCCCATCTTTTCCCGTATAACCACCAGACGTTTCTTCACTTCCTCCGGGTCATTTTTTTGTTCTGTCTTTTCATTGGCGATCACTCCATCCGCCGCTGCACCGTAAGTCCGTTTCATATTCTCCGACCATTCCGCAAAATCAAATGCCTCTGCTCTCCTCACCGCCTCCTCATAATCGATTTCTGATTCCATAAATTTCTGATACAACCGAATCGCCGTCATCGTTCCTACGCCTACCTTTGTGCCGTGTAAGACCGCCGGTCTCCCTTCAAACAGGAACTTCATCTCCCAATAATGAGACATATGATGTTCACAGCCCGAAGCCGGTCTGGAATTTCCCACAAAGCTCATGGCAATTCCGGTAAGAACCAGGGACTCCATGACCGTCTGAATCGTCTCCGGGGTTCGTTCCTTTAAGTTCTTGACCTGCTCCATCATCTTTTTTAACGAATATCTCACCATCCGCTCAATGACGGGGCAGAAATATTCGCCGTTCACAAGATTTGATAAATGCCAGTCACAGAGGCAGGTATATTTTCCGAGAATGTCCGCCACGCCGGCCGCGATCATATTCATGGGGGCCTTTGCAAGAATATCAACATCTCCAATAATTGCTTTCGGTACATGAGCATTATAAGTTGTTTTCAGATTATTTACAATTAAAGCCGCGCCAACCGATGCAAAGCCATCCATGGAAGGGGCCGATGCGATAATCATGTATTCCATCTTCATCTGATAGCTTAAAAACTTGCACATATCGTTGATCGTACCGGTGCCGACTCCGATAATCAGGTCGCACTCCGGATTGAAGTGGACGAGCAGCTCGCCCAGCGTATGCTCATCCGGCACTACAATCTTTCTGGGAATCACATAGGAGGTGCAGGCCTGGTTCCGATCCCGCAACAGCTTCTCCACCCGTTCTCCTGCCGCCTGATACGTATTATAGTCGGATACCAGAAATACGTGATGGTATCCCAGTTCTTCCACTGCCTCCGGCACCCGTTCCAGCGCGCCCTGCGAAATCAGGATTTTTTCCACATCGGTATGATGAGAACGTCCGCATTCGCAGGAAAAGGTATGATGTAAATAATCCTCAATAGTAAAGCATTCAGGCTCGATCTGCATCTTTCAGTCTCCTATCTGTTTTTGATTTATCCATTTCTTTGTTGTATATTTTATATAATAATGTCAATATTCCCTTTGTCAACCTGTGCACTTTTACTCAAAAATTAATAAATCCAAAAAAAACGGATAAATAGTTAATTTTATTAGTAATAAAATTAACTATTTATCCATCCATTACGGTTTTATCCACTTTTTAAATCAATATTTCTTCGTTTCGCCGTTCCCCTGCTTTTTGCTTACTAATATTATTAGTAATAATTTTTCAAAATTTTTCTATTTTTTTCTCCGGTTTGGCCCTGTCGAGGCTCTCGCAACCAGTTTTGGGACAAATTCCACACGCACGGCACTGGCCGGCCACAAATCCCCGTCGGTTCCATTTTCCTGCTCGATTTTTCGTATCAACACATCGACGGCTTCCCGTCCCCGGTTGGCATCAAAATGCTCTACCGATGTCATGGAAATAGTCCGGTACTGGGAAATCATCGTATTATCACAGCCGCAGACAGAATAGTCCTGGGGAACCTTATACTTCTTATCCGCCAGCGCATCCATAATTCCTATGGCCACCATGTCGTTCATCCCAACAAGGGCGGTGATGTCATCATACTTTTCCACCACGCGTTTTCCAAGACAGTAGCCGGTCTCATACGATGTGATGTCCTTCGTATACGCAATCTTCTCGCTGTCCATGGTACAGGTCAGGATGTTGAAGGGACTGACTCCTGCCCTGGCATAGGCATTCTGCATGCCCTTCAGCCGGTAAAGCCTGGCCGGATGGCGTTCGTTCAGCTCGGTGGAAATATAGGCGATTTTCCTGTGTCCCAGACTCAGAAGATGCTCGGCGATGATCATCCCCAGCTTCTCGCTGTCCAGTTCTATGATATCCATGTTGGAAACTTCCGTCTTGTCGCAGATGGCTACCACGGGCATATTCGCAATGAGCTGCTGAAGCGCCACGGAATTTGCGGGCTTGTAAAGAAGCAGCGCTCCCAGCGCGTCCTGCTGGCAGGCGAGGTTGGCGAACTGGCCTTCCAGCTTCATATTTCGTCCGCTGGAGAAGACCGTGAGAGAATACCCCCGCTCCTCCGCCTGATTACACATGGCCTCCAAAAGGCTGATATAGTACAGATTGGTGTACGACGGACACATGGCCATAATCAGCTTCTCGTACCGCTCCCCGCTGTTTCCTTTTCTTTTAGAAGGAACCCGGTAGTTCAACTTCGTGCAGGCGTCCATCACACGCTGTACCGTCTCCGGCGAAAAGCGGACATTATCATAGTTATTTAAAATCATGGAAACAGTGGGCTGGGAAACACCGGCCAACTGGGCAACATCCTTGGAAGTCGGTTTCTTCTTTGTCATAATGTAGTTATTCCTTATCGTTTGTATATCGTCTCTCCGGCCTTGATCGTCTCCAGAACTGTTATATCCCTGAGTCTCTCTTCAGGAACCAGGAGCGGGTTCTCTTCCAGGATCACAAAATCCGCAGCCTTCCCCGCCGCTATGCTTCCCTTCCTGTCCTCTTCAAAAATCTGGTACGCTCCGTTCACCGTCACGGCCTTAAGCGCTTCCATTACGGTGATCGTCTGCTCTGCTCCCAGCACACGGCCCTTTGCCGTCTTCCGGTTCACGGCGTTGTGTACTGCCCCCATCACGTCGGGCGGAGCCACCGGGCTGTCCTGATGAAGCGTAAAGGAGACTCCGCGCTCCAGGGCCGAACGGGCCGGACTGAGGCGGGCCGCCCTCTCCGGGCCCAGCACGGACTCATAGTGGTAGTCGCCCCAGTAATACACATGGTCGAGGAAAAAGCTGGCGATCATGCCGATCTCCTTCATCCGATCCAGCTGATCTTCCCGCACGGTCTGACAGTGAATGATCACTGGGCGCAGATTCTTCTCACTCCCCGTCTCCTCAAGTACCGACTGATAGCAGCGGATCATCTGCTCGATCGCTTCATCTCCGTTGGCGTGTACATTGATCTGCCAGCGGTTTTTCACGCAGGTGCGCATGATATCCATCACATAGGCTTCCGTCTGCACCGGAAATCCCCGGTAATCCGGCTTCTCGCCGTCCGGAACCACGTAGTACGGCTCTGACAGCCAGGCCGTCTTCCCCTGAGGCGAGCCATCCAGAAACAGCTTCACTCCCGCGGGGCGCAGATGGTTTTCATAGCCTTTCGCCGCAAGCGCTTCCGGTCCCTGCTCCGTCAGAAACTGACCGGCCAGCTCCGGTATCAGATACATGACCACATCGTTCTTTAAAAGTCCCATGGATGCGGCTCCTTTTAAGAGCTGATACTGCCCTTCCGTAACCTTGCCGTCGTGAACTGTAGTCAGGCCATAGGATGCGTACAGCTCTGAGGCATCTCCCACCGCCTTCACCACATCTTCGGGAGCCGGCCCCTGCATCACTCCGTTTTTCCCGAGAAATGCCTGTTCCTTCAAAAGCCCTGTGGGTTCCACGACTCCGCCCTCGGGAACTGTGAAATGATCTCCCGTGTACCCCAAAAGCTCCAGCCCTTTTGTGTTCACCACACACAGATGGCCGGAGACGTGAGTTGCCGCGACGGGAATCTCCGTACTCACGCGGTCTAAGTCTTCCTTCGTGGGATGAACTCCCTCCGGGAAAACGCTGTTGTCGTATCCCATGCCCAGCAGCCACTGGCCCGGTTTTAGTGAATGCGTCTCCAAAAATGTCTTCAGCACCTGCACTACGTCCTCCACGCTGTCGCAGGTTCCCAGCGGCGACGGTTTTAGGTTGGCGATTAACAGCTGGTACGCCACCGCGCTTAAGTGGGAGTGGCCGTCGATAAAGCCGGGAAGCACCGTATGGCCTTCCATGTCCCAAAGCGCGCCGTCCGGAGCCAGCGCCTTCATCTCCTCCAGCGTGCCGGTTTCGCCGATCATTCCGTCCCGGATCAGAACCGCCTCCGGTTCAGTCCGGGACTCATCCATTGTCAAAAAGGTTCCATGGTACAGGATTTTATCCATTCTCTACACCTCTGTGATTCATGTTCTCCGATTAGAGCATGTCTGAAAATTGCTTTTCGTCAGCTGTGCGTCACACTTTGTGGGAGATTGGGCCCCGATGAAGGAGGCGTAGTGAGCTACGCTGACTGAATTGGGGCTCAATATGCCGCGAAGTGGGGCGTGCATCTGGCGGAAATGAATTTTCAGACACGCTCTAGTTCCCCTCGTAGGCAATCAGGGATTCCACGTCATATCCCTTTAATTTTTCTCTTCCATTTAAGCCCTTTAACTCCATGATAAAGCAGATCTTTACCACCTCTCCGCCCATCTCCTTTATCAGTCCGATAATGGCCTCGATCGTGCCGCCCGTGGCGATTAAATCATCGATGATCACGACCTTCTGGCCTGGCTTTATGGAATCTCTGTGCATCTCGATGGTAGCTTTGCCGTATTCCAGCTCGTAATCGGCGGAGATAACCTCTCTCGGAAGCTTTCCCTGCTTTCTCACCGGAACAAAGCCTTTGTGCTCCGCGTAGGCAACCGGAACGCCAAAGATAAACCCTCTCGATTCCGGGCCGACTACGACATCGTAATCCACATCCTTTAACATCCCGCGCACGCCGTCAACCGCCAGTGCCAGCCCGTCCGCGTCCTGCAGAATGGTGGTGACATCACGGAAAATAATGCCCGGCTCCGGGAAATCCGGGATACTTGTTACGTAATCTTCTAATTTTTTCATGCTTTTTACCTCTTCTTTATATTTTGTAGTTTTACTTTTTTCATGCATCATTTCATAGGACAAGCGTTCCTATGAAATAAAAATAACCGGAATAAAAAATAACCGGAAACCATGAGCGGTTTCCGGCAGCGTTCCGAATCTTCCTTGCTCTTCGCGGCTCTTTCATTATAGCACAGGCCCACAAAGAAATCAGTCTATTTTTTTGCTTTTCTTTTTACATTTCTTATCTCTATACGGTCGAAAAAATGTACCAAAGCTTCCAGCCAGCCGGGACGCAGAAGCCGCAGCGCCATTACAGAAACAGCCTGCCCTGCTCGTCAGCCTGCCTGGGCAGTGCAATCATCAAATCAATCAATGTCATTGCAAACGGAATTCCTGTCCAGCAAAACAGCAGATAAATAAAGCCCAGGGCATACTGCTTCGTATAAAATCGATGGCCGCCGGCCCAGCCCAGGCACAGGGCCAACAGGATATATTTCTTTCTGTATACCGGTACCGGCTGTCTGGTCCCGGCATGGTTTGCGATGAAATCGCCAAGACGCATCCACCACTTCGGTTTATCCACGATTCCGTACTCTTTTTTCAGCGCAGCCATCTCCTCTTCCAGAGCGATCATCTGGTTGGGATCAATGTAATCCGGATGGTCCTGCATCCTTCTTTTCCCCATCGTTTTGCCTCCTGCTGCCGGGAGCCGCACTCCCGGCAGGTATCCATCACCCTAATCCATGCAAAACCAGTCCGCATATCCCATCTTCTCAAGGTTCTCTTTGCTGATCCTCAGGCTTTCAAACGGGTCTCTCCCGTACGTGGTATCCTGTTCAATGAGAAAATATTCGCTGCCTCCAGCAAAACCGGCATCTATGCATTCCTTAACCGGAAGATTCCCCTCTCCTATCTCCGCAAATTCCACGATGTCAGAGAATGCAGTCATGAAGGTCTTCGGATCAAACGGTCCCTCCGGCATCTGAATCTGTCCGATGCGGTAATCCTTTAAATGGAGCAGCCGGATTCTTCCATCATACTTCTTTATGAATTCCACCGGATTCTCTCCACCGCGGTGGATCCAGTGAATATCCAGCTCAAATCCCATATATCTGGTATGGTTCCTGATAATGTCCAGCAAATATTCACCGTCATACTTTACGAACTCTACATGGTGGTTGTGATAATACAAATCAATTTCCTGCTCTTTTAATCTGCCGGCGATCTCATCTGCACGTTTCACAAAATCCAGAGCCTTCTCACGGCTCCCCATGCAGGTCATTGGAAGCATGCCGATACGCAGCATATCACAGTTTAACGTCCTGCAGTCAGCCACAATCTTATCGAAATCCGTAGTCAGGTATTCCCCTGGCATACCCGGCATCATCGGCTCCATAGCTGCGCTTAAAGCTGCGATTTTAATTCCGAATTCCTCACAGGCCTTCTTCATGCCTGCAACATTCTCCTCTGTCATAGGGATCTGAGACACCTCCACGCAGTGATATCCCAGCTCTGCACAGGCCTTTAATGTCCCATAGGCCCCAAGCTCTGCAATTTTATCTTTGATGGTACTCATCTGAATTCCGATCAGTCCCTTATTCATACGATATCTCCTCTCTGAAATCACGATATGGTTACGTAAGTGCCGCTCCTGCCAGACTCTAAAATGGCGTCTATCAGGCGAATGCTCATTTCCGCGTCCTTTACTCGGATATAGTCCCCTTTATCCTCTTCCAGTACCTGATAAAACCTGCGAATCAATTTTTCATGACTGGCGCCGTAATAGAAACGGGTCCCTGGTAATTTCCTGTCTTCAGTCAAATACTTTTTTTCTCCACCCGGCAGGATTTGATACAGGATATTTTCCTCTATACGGAACTCAGCGCGTTCCAGCTGGACCGCAATCTGCACCGCCTCGTTCTTATAGTTGGCATTCGTGGCAAAGAACAGACCTTTCGCACCATTTGCATAGTCCAGCCTTGCGGTCACCGTATCCTCTACCTCGATGCCGTAATCCAGGATCTGGCTTACAGAGGCTTTCAGCCCTTTCATATTTCCGCCTAAATAGTACAGGAGGTCCAGAGTATGCACCGACTGATTGATCATACAACCGCCCCCTGCCGTAATCCAGCTTCCTCTCCAGGGCTTTACGCGGTAATACTCGGCCGGACGGTACCAGGGGACGATGCCTCTCGTCCCCACCACCTGCCCATATTCACCACCTTCTATGAGCTTCTTTAACAGTTCCACGCTCTCGTTGAGACGGTTCTGCAGGCAGATGGTGATACGGACCTCCGGATGCGCTTCTTCCAGCCGGACAAACCGTTCGGCTTCCTCCGTATTTAGGGCCACCGGCTTTTCACAGAAGACGCTGCAGCCCATCTCCACCAGTTCTTTCGTCACCGGATAATGCAGGTAATGGGGCAGACACACATGAACACAGTCCGGTCTTTCTTTCTCCACCATCTCATGGTAATCCGTATAAAAGGCTGTGCCGGACGGCGCTGCTTCCTTCGTCTCCGGATTGCTGTCGCAAACCGCGCACAGAACCATATCCGGACTTGACTCTATGATCGGTATATGTATTTTGGATATATCTCCCAATCCAATAACTGCGGCCTTCTTCATCTTTCATCCTCCAGGTTCTGCGGATATACGCCGGTTCTGCACCGGCGCATTTACGCTAACGGGTTGGGAATTTGCCTTCGGCGGCAATCTTCCTGTTTAGTTCTTCCAGATACAGATCCTCGTCCACCGGCAGATCCACTTCCTTTCCCAGCCAGCTGGAAAGCAGGGTCGCATTCGCCAGGTTTACACCGTTGATGCCGTCGGCCCCCGGTGCCAAAAGAGGGGTTCCCTCCAGTATATGGCATGCGAAATCCTCCATTACGGTCATATGCTGCACGCCCCATCCATCTGTATTCTCAAAGGTTTCCACCGTGTACAGGCCATCAGCTCCGGCAGCGTTTCCCTGTGTCAATTTCACCAGCTCCATCATGGACATCGTGCGGTTTAACTCGTCTTCCTTTTTCTTCAGCCGGTAAACTGTCGCTGTTCTGCTGTCTTCCACGACAATCTTTCCGCCGTCCAGGTCGATCTCCAGACGGTCTGTACCGATGGGATCATGGGTACAGGTTACAAAGCTCCCGGTCGCTCCGCCAGGATATTCCGTAACAATGGTAACGTCGTTCTCCACAATAATATCCCTGTGATCGCCATAGATGCATTTTGCGTAAACCTTATTGGGGATTCCGCATATCCACTGCCACAGATCCAGCTGATGAGGAGCCTGATTGACCAGGACGCCTCCGCCCTCTCCTCCCCAGGTCGCGCGCCAGCCGCTCTGACGGTAATAGCTGTCCGGACGCCACCAGGAATTGATAATCCAGTTAGAACGGCGGATCTGTCCCAGCTCTCCGGACTCGACGATTCCCTTAACCTGCTGATACAGCCTGTTCGTGCGCTGATTAAACATAATACCGAAAGCCGTCTCCGGATGCGCCGCCGCGCATTCATTCATCTCACGCACAGACTTTGCGTATACGCCCGCCGGCTTCTCAACCAGGACATTCATCCCTCTTTCCAGACAGTAAATCGCAATCTCTGTGTGGAGATAGTGGGGAACCGTCGTAACTACCGCGTCAACCGTACCGGAATCCACCAGATCCTTCCAGTCTCTAAAAAACGGCGTCTCGGGATACTTTTCTTTACACATGGCCTCCTTCGCAGGGTCCGTATCGCACAATGCACCGAGGGCACAGTGAGGCGGACACTCCGGTGCGGGCATCCCCGGGAAGCCGCCTCTACCCGTTAAAAATCCAGCGTATGCGCCTCCCTGTGCCCCGATTCCAACTAATCCAAATCTTACTTTATCCATAAAAACTCTCCTTTCCACCTAACGCTCTATAGCGTTTAATATCTCTTTCAGAGCGTGATACTGCATCGCGTAGCCTTCCGCACCGTTCGTGGCCTTGTTTTCCCGGATGATGCTGTCCGCATCCGCGAGCTCCAGGGATTTCAGCGCATCAAATACTACCAGATGGGGTTCCAGTGTCAGGAAGCCCTCATATCCTTCTTCTCTGACAGCTCTCTCCAGAATCTCTTTAATTTTTCCTTCGCCGGTCCCGCAGAGCACATTTTCTTTATCCGATGCCACGGCATCCTTAATGTGGATATAAACAACCTGGTCATGGAGAAGCTTCCAGCACTCCACAGGGTCCTCTCCACACTGCACAAAGTTGGCAAAATCAAAGACTGCCTTAAAATGATCGCTTCCCAACGCATCCAGGATCACCCTGCAGCGCTCCTTCCCATCTCCATAGATCCCCTTTTCATTTTCATGGATCAGTACAACGCCGTACGTTCTGGCCGCAGCGTCAAACTTTATCAGCTTCTCGATCACTGCTTCCCGGTAGTCCTCAGGATTCCGTCCCTCCGGGATATAGAAACTGAAAATGCGAATGTAACGACAGTCCAGTACCTTTGCGATCCTGCATAGCTCCTCCAGCTGAACCAGCTGCTTTGCGAACCCTTCCTCATCACCAATTTCAACTTTACCGATGGGGGAGCCTAAGGAAGATACCCGGACTCCCGCCTCCTTAAGCTTCGGCAGCAGCTTCTCCTTCACCCCTTTCGCCGTATAATCGGCTATACTCTTACCATCGGCAGTACGAAGGGAAATGTACTCCATACCAAGTCCTGTAACCACCTTCAGCTGTTCATCGAAATCAGAACTGATCTCATCGGAAAATCCGGAAATCATAATTTTCTCCATATGAAGCAACCTCCTGTTTTAAGCATGCTGCGCCTGCGCTTTGATTTCTGCAATCCTTTCCTGAATTTCTTCCATCTTTTCCTTTGTCAGAGGGTAGAACTTCATGGCAACCAGGTTACAGAACAGGCCGAATAAAATCAATCCGAAGAAACAGACCAGGCCGATGAATTTCAGTTGAGGGCTATAGGGAGTATCTACAGTAGGCAGAGTCTCTTTAAAACCGATCATGGCGCACATAACGCCTACGATACTCGCCGCCAGAGAGGAAATCAGCTTATCTACAAAGCTGAACAGGGTTCCCATCAGGCCAGGAACGTATTTCCCGGAACGGTAAACTTCATAGTCGGCACAGTCAGCAGTCATGGGAATAACGATGTTGCCGGATACCCCCATACACCCCTGTCCCAGTATATACAACACCAGGAATGCCAGGGTGAAGAAATTCCAGCCGGTGAAGCCTGCAATACCCGGAAATGACATCTGCGCCGGATCTCCGACCACAAACAGTACAATATTTAAGATTGTAAAAATGAGACCTCCCCAGGTTCCGAACAGCATGGCCTTTCTCTGTCCTAAACGGGTTGCGATCCATCCTACGCCGAAGAACAGGATCAGCATGTTCGGAATGGACGTATAACCGGCTACAGCGCCGGACAGCGCATAGTTGCCGCAGACGATGGCATACAGGATAACGCCTATGGTAGAGTTGCTTCGGACAGAGGATGCCAGCTTATCCGTAGATGCCGCTACTACCAGCATCTGGATAGCCCTGTTATTCTTAAGCACTTCCCAGTAATCCTTAAACCCTACCTTGACCGCTTTGCCTGTACCAAAGAACTCCAGGCGGTCCTTGCTGGAAATGCAGTAAATGGCAATACAGGTCAGGATCGCGGATACGGCTGCCACATAGCACCAGATTTCGTGGAAGAATGCGGCGTTGAAGCCGCCGTGTTTCGGTACTAAATAACCGGAAATAAAGATCGGAAGCACCGCAAATACGAGCGTATTATAAACGCCGTCAAATATCGAGAACAGAGGTCTCTGCCTTGGGTCATTGGTCAGACAGGACTGTGCGGATTTCGTAACTACGCATTGGAACGTATAGCCAATGATATAAATCATGTAAATCAGCACAAAGAAAATAAAACGCGCCCCCTGCGGAAAGAGATGGGTCACATGAAGCAGGATAAAGCTTGCCACGGCAAGAATTACATTACCGATGACCATAAACGGACGGTTTTTGCCGAATTTTGTATTCGTCTTATCTACCAGATATCCGATAAACGGGTCTGTGACACCGTCCCAGATACGCATCGTGGTGATCAACGTTGATGCAACGACTACACCTACGCCCACATAGCCGGTTAAGTAATAAGCGATAAAGTTCATCATAAACATGTACAGGTTCGTAGCCGTATTATTAAATGCAAATCCCCCGATCTGCCACAACTTCGCGCGGTGCATGCCGCTTGTATTTGTTGTTGTTCCCATATGTATAAACCCTCCTGATATTTTAATAAAAGCATGGTCCCGTTAGGACAGTCGTCCTCCTTTTTCTAACGACATTTTAGCACTGCTCAGAAAAATGTATGAGGAGAGTTTTTGTAGAAATCTGTAATATTATTATATTTTTTGTAGACTCCCTACAATTGGGTCCTGACGAGAATCAGCTCCCGATACTCGCTGGGAGTTTTACCTGTAGCCTTTTTAAACAGCTTGCTGAAATAATTCACATCCGAGATTCCCACGTCGGCCGCAATATTCTGAATCTGCATATTGGACGTATTCAGATAACGGATCGCCTGCTTCATCCTCTGCTGGTTTACGTATGCCGTAATGGTTACTGACATCTCCTTCTTAAACAGCGAGGACAGATAGCTGGGATTGACACAATATTCTGCCGCCAGGTTTCTCAATGACAGGTCGGACATCAGGTTTAAATCAATATGGTTGACTACCTTTTGAACCAGAGGCGAATATCCCTGAAGAGAGTAATTCCTCACCAGCATACAGTACTTGCGAATCATCTCCAGATTGAACCGGTCTGCCTCCGTCTTCGTCATCAGCGTTTCTATCTTCTTCGCAAACTTACAGGACAATTCATCGATATGTACCGGATGCACGCATCCCGCCTGGGCCGCCTTTCGGTAAAGCGTATTGGCCGTAATCATAAGATTTCTGAAGTTCCTTGCAGGGTCTTTATACCGTTTGGCAATGTGAAAATTACGGAATCTCCCATGGACCTTCAAGGCTTTTTCCATATTCCCCTGAGCTATGGCAGCCAGCAGCTCCTCTTCTGCTTTATATCTTTCTTCAATCAGCTTTGCCGCCAGAGGCTCAGCCGGAGGATTGCTGAAAAAATTCATATCCCCGTATTCATCAATGCTTTCTCTGCGGACAATTTCCATTTCCCGCCCGCCATAGAGTTTCCCTGCCATAGCTGTAAGGACTGCCAGCCAGGGCTCATAGAGCAGCATAACCGGAACTGCATTATAGTATTCCTGCAGCTCCTTCATCAGCCCCATAGGGATTTTATGGGACTGCACAAGCATATTGAGCTGATACTCATCCACATATTCCTTCTGATACGGCCCAACTAACACCATTTCTCCATACTGGCCTTCTTCCTTCGGTATTCGGAACAGGCAGTATTCCATTTCAAAACAGTCATTTAAGAAATACAGGATCCCTTCCCGGCAGAAACTGTACAGATGCCTTACCGTCTGTCCGATCCCGCCCTCCTCCATAAACGTCTTCCTGATACCCAGGTCAAAATCCCCGATTTCGTCATCAGGTGTTTTTATGACCGTCATATTTACTCCAAAGCCCCCTACGAACTCCTCAATGACTTCCAATAAATCTACCTGCATCTTTTCCTCCATCTGTTTTACAAATATACGAATTCTGCATCAGGACACACGGCCTGTGATCTAATTGCTAATATACCTTAAAACGATTTGGAATCGGTAGAACAATTTCAAGCATATATCGTAAAATTTTTACCCCAAATAATCGTTACGCCTGAAATTTTGCTGTTTACTGCATAAAAAAAGAGACAGGTACTGAAAACCTGGCTCTTTCATAAAATTCTCTGTTAATTTCTCGGATGTGCCCCCGCGTATGCACTGCGAACCGCCTCTCCCTGGGCGTAATTCATGTACATCTGGGTCGTCGCCATATCGGAATGGCCCATCATGGCCTGAACCGCGTGAATATCGGCTCCGTTCTTAAGAAGATGGGCAGCGAAGGAGTGGCGCAGCGTATGAGGCGTTATATCCGCCTGAATACCGGCCTTTTCTCCATAAAATTTAATAATCTTCCAAAAGCCCTGGCGGCTCATGGGACGGCCGCTGCAGTTGGTGAACAGCCACTCGCTCTCCTGGCCCTTTAACAAACTGACACGTCCGTTTTCCATGTAATTCAGCATGGCCTGCTTCGCAACCTTCCCGAAAGGAATCATGCGCTCTTTATGTTCATCCCGGCACGTGATAAAACCGACTGCCAGATTGATGTCTTCCACCTTTAAATTAATCAATTCCGAAACACGGATTCCCGTAGCATAAAGAAGCTCCAGCATGGCCTTGTCCCGGATCTCCTTCGGTGATTCGCCGTTTGGCTGCTCCAGTAAGCTGTTCACTTCCTCCACTGTCAGTATGGTCGGGGCTTTTTTCTCAATCTTCGGAGCCTTTATAAGTTCCGCCGGATCTCTTCGAATCCGTCCCTCTCCGAATTCATAGTGAAAAAACGCTTTCATGGAAGCCAGAGTCCTGGAAATGGTTGTAGTCGCCCTGCCCTCCTTCTCCAGATACAGCACATAGGAATTAAGGCTTGTCTTTGTAACCTTTTCCACATCCGTAATTCCCTGCGCCTCCAGATAGGAAGCCAGCTGCAGTAAGTCTCTCTGATAAGAGACCTCCGTATTCTTAGAGGTCTTCTTCACCTCTCTTAAGTACTTTACAAACTCATTTATCTCCGTAACCATCTCTACGTCCCCTAACCTGCCGGTATCAAAACAGCCCCAAAATCGGCCTCTTCCTATCCATTATATAGAGTTATTTCGATAAAATCAAACACATTTTTCCCACTTTGGGGGCATTTTCGTACTACTTTACATAAAAAGTACAACATGTTGGAAACGCAGGGATTTTTCTCGCAACATGTTGTAAAAAAAGTTTTAAATATTTTTTTGACTTTTTTCGTCATTTAGCCTGAAATGCCCTTTTCATGCGGTCTTTCAGACATTTTTACCCAGTCATACTCAGGAAGTAGGGATTCAGCCACACCTCGCATGCGCTTCCGGCAGCCACAAATGCCAGCACCAGAAGCAGCGCCGGAATTCTCAGTCTTCCGTTTCTCCTGATTCCCCACATAAGCAGCAGACACCAGACGGGAACGTACAGAAATGCCTGCGGCATCACACTCGCAAGAAAAAACGGCAGTCCCAGAATTCCCTTCTGTCCCGTCATGACGGATAAAACCACCCCCACCGACAGGCCGAAGCCGGCGCTCAGGACGCAGAAGCACGGCACCGCGTAGGCGGTCAGGCCGATCAGCCAGGCGATAAGCACTTCAATCATTCTCTGACGGCAGATATCTCCAAACAGCGCCAGCTGCTCCGTTCTTCCCAGATTCGACTGGTGGCTCAGCAGATTTAAATAGTATCCCGCCTGATCACTTAAAGAAGCATGCAGGAAATTAGCCGCGGCTGTCCCTGCCAGGAGTCCGGCAAAAAAGAACAGGATAAAACGGTTTCCGCCGCTTCCGTATCCCACGGCAGGCAGGGCAGCCGGGCTTTTCCGAAAATGGATGGGCGTAAACGTTCCGCCCCGTATCCGAAGTCTCGGTCCCATGCTTCTAAGTCGTATGGCCATATACAAAAACCCCCTCACAGGTCTTGTCACAATCTATGCCTGTAAGGGGATTTCTATGCACCGGATTCGCCGGGGAGCGGCTGATTCGTCCCGCCGACCGGCTGATCCTCCCTGCTGCCGACCGGCTAATCCATCCGGTTATTCCACATGGTATTTTCTGGCGTATGCCATGATGGCGGCGATCGTCTTTCCGTCCGTAATTTTTCCTTCAAAAATAAGCTTCTCCAAATCAGCAACTGTCCATTCTTCCACATCGATGCACTCGTCGTCATCGAGATGCTGTCTGGACGGCTCCAGTTCCCTCGCCACAAAGATGTCGATGGCCTCGTCACAGAAGGCCACGGTTGTGTTCACGCTGATTAAATACTCCATCTTTTCTTTGTCTGTCTTAAATCCGGTCTCCTCTTCCAGCTCCCTGTGCGCACAGTCCAGCTTCGGCTCCTCCGGAAAATCCAGAGCGCCGGCCGGAATCTCCAGCGTATAGCGGTCCAGTGCGTTCCGGTACTGGCGGACCATCAGAAGCTTTCCTTCCTTCGTCACGGGAACCACTGCGGCCGCGCCGTTGTGATGGATAAAATCCCAGTGAGCCTCATGCCCATTGGCTTCCACTGTGTCCTCGTAGATCTTTAAAATTGTTCCCTGATACTTAAGTTCCCTGTTCAAACGCTTTACCGGCGGCTGTTCCATCTGATATCCTCCATCTTTACACTTTATTTCTTAATTATATATTTCGCCATCTTGATAAGTGGCGTCATTTTATATTTTCACATTTCTCATAACAGGCATCTCCCGCCTTAATCACCGCATTGCGGAACCCATGTTCCTCCAGCGCCGCTACCGCCGCGATCGTCGTACCGCCCGGCGAGCAGACCTTGTCTTTCAGCGCACCCGGATGTTCTCCGGTTTCCAGCACCATCTTCGCGCTTCCCAAAACGGTCTGGGCCGCCATCTTATAGGCGGTGTCCCGTGGGAGTCCGTACTTCACCGCACTGTCAGCCAGGGCCTCAATAAACATGTATACATAGGCCGGAGAGCTTCCGCTGGCACAGACAACCGCACTCATCAGCCGTTCCTCCACGATACACATCTCACCAAATGAGTTGAATATCTCCCGGATGGTCTCTTTTTCCTCGTCATCAAACGCCTTTTCATCGAAGCAGACGCCCGTCATCCCTTCGCCCAGGAGCGCCGGTGTATTCGGCATCGCCCGCACTACCCGTTTTTCTATTCCCAGCTTTTCCTTCAGCTGGCCGATGGTAATTCCCGGCGCAATGGAAATAATCACATTGGCTTCCGTTACCACGTTGCGGATATTTTTAAGCACCGGATCGAAATACTGAGGTTTTACCGCCAGAATGATGTACTTCGCCTGGTTGGCACATTCCGCATTGCTTCCCACATGAGCGACTCCCGTCTCCCCCGTGATCTCTTCGCATTTCTCCTCATTCACATCCGTGAAAATGATGTCTCCCTTACCATATACATGAAGCAGCCCCTTTAAAATCGCACTGCCCATATTGCCGATGCCGATAATTCCAATCTTCGCCATATACGATGCCTCCTGTTCCTTATGTTCAGCCTGTTTCAATGATACATATTCTAACACTCTTCCATTCAATATTCAATGGCCGCAGAACCAGGAAATTCCTTTTTCAAAAAATTCCGATCAAAAATCCATTCATTTTATACTCATCCATTTATTCATATATTTCTCAACTTTATCTGGCTTCCTCCTGACATTTTGCCTTATTTTTTTATCTCACGTTTATCATTTCAACTTTTTGTCATGACATTTTCATACTTTTTGTTGATTTCATCGCATTTTTTATATTTTTTTCAACATTTTGTTTGACTGTATCATACCTCAGTGATAAAATTAAATGAGAAAAGACAAGCCAACAATAACGGAGGGGTTTATGAAAACAATCTACGATAACTGGCCATTCTGGCAGAGGCTTTTAAACATGCTGGAGAATGAATTCGGCAACCGCTGTGAACTGATTCTGCACGATCTGACCAGGGATTACGCCCATACGGTCGTGGATATCCGTAACGGCCACATTACCGGGCGCAAAATCGGTGACTGCGGAAGTAACCTCGGTCTGGAGGTACTGCGCGGAGAAGTTAAGGACGGAGACCGGTACAACTACGTTGTCCACACACCAGATGGGAAGATTCTGCGCTCTTCCACAATGTTTCTCTATGATGATGACGGTAATGTAATCGGCTCACTCTGCATTAATCTGGATATCACGCAGACCGTTGCCCTGGAAGGAATACTGCATCAGTATAACCGTTACGTTCCCGGCATGGAGACAGAAAAACCCGAGGAGGAATGCAAGGAGACGTTTGCAGGCAACATCAGTGATGTACTCGATTTTCTTATTGAGCAGGCCGGAGAACTGATCGGGAAACCGGCAGATGAGATGAACCGTCTGGAAAAAATCCGTTTTACTGGATATCTCGATGCGAAGGGCGCTTTTCTAATCACCAAAGCCAGTGACCGGGTCTGTGATTACTTAAAGATTTCCCGCTATACACTGTATAACTACCTGGATCTGGCCAGAACTGAAAATGGAGATTCCGATTTAAACACCAAAAGAGAAGGGACAGGGGAAAAATGAATATTTATGACGAACTGAATGTGGACAGGATCATCAATGCCAGCGATACCTACACACGAATTGGCGGTTCCCGCATGAGCCGCCGCACACTGGAGACCATGCAGGAAGCCGCAGAAAGCTTTGTGGACATCGGAGAATTATCCGATGCCATCTGCAAACGAATTGCAGAGCGCACAGGCAATGAGACGGCGTTTATCTCATCGGGGGCGGGAGCCTGCGTCGTTCTCACTGCCAGCGCCTGTATGACCAGGGGAAACGAAGAGCTGATGTACCAGCTGCCAGATGCCTCTTCCTGCCCGAAGAATGAAATCATCGTATTTGCGTCTCAGAAGAACTGTCCGATTCTTCCCTACTGGCATTTAACCGAGCTTTCTGGCGCATCGCTTATTCCTGTGGCGGACAGTATTAAATCGCTTCAGGAGGCCATCAGCCCGAAGACGGCCGCCGTCTTTTTCTTCACCGGAACCGTTTATGAATGGACCACTCCTGACTTAAGGGATGTGATTGAGACAGCCCACGAGGCCGGTGTGCCCGTGATCGTGGATGCGGCGGCTCAGCTTCCTCCGAAGTCTCTGATGTCCTGGTATACCGTGGACTTAAAAGCGGATGCCGTCATTTTCAGCGGCGGAAAATTCATAAACGGTCCTCAGACGACGGGGATCGTGCTGGGGCTCCATGAGATTCTCGACCACTGCCGGGCCATGGCCAGCCCTAATGTAAGAATCGGCCGGCCCTATAAGGTAGGCAAAGAGGAGTATGCGGCATTTTACCGGGCCTGCATGGATTTCCTTGACCTTAATGAGGAGGCGAAGTACCAGGAACTAAAGGCTGTTCTGGAACACATAAAGGCCTCTCTTTCCGAAGTTCCAGGGTATCACAGCTACATAGAGGAAACCGGACGTCTCGGCCAGCAGATCCCCATGCTCTACCTTCAGTTCACCGATGGAACCACGGGAAAAGAGTGCTATGACTTCCTGTATTCTGCACCGGAACGGATAGATATCGGAACCTTTAACCCCAAAGATCCCACGGGTGATCCGTGCCGCATCTTTATCAACGCCATCAATCTGCGTGAACCGGATCTCCCAATTCTGATTCAGAAACTGAACCGCTTCCTCACCTTGCCGGAAAGGGGGCGTTCTCATGAATGAAAAAACGCTGGTCCGGTACTACGATGCCCCCAAAAACAGTTTCTTTAACGGCGAGCTCTGTGGCCGTGATGGAGACTGGCATGTCGAATACAGAAACGACGGGCCGCCCGAAACAGACCTTTTCTTAAGCCCCGGATGGATCGATATGCACGCTCACATCTTTGATGGATTCGGCCTTTTCGGTACGGAAGCCGATGCGATGCGGTTGGCTGGAAGACAGGAACCTGTCTTCTGGTCGATGCCGGAACCGTGGGGGAGTACACACTTCACGGCTTTACAAAGTATGTGATGCCGACTATTGAAACGAATATCAGGCTGTTCCTCTGCATCAGCCCGATCGGCGTGATCTTCCATCACGATTATAATGCCATGCAGTATTTGAATGCTGACCGCTGTGCCGCATGTGTGGCCGAACATCCCGGACTGATTTCCGGTGTGAAGGTGCGTATGGGCAGTGAGACCATCCGTCACGAGGGTCTCGAACCGCTGCGCTTAGCCAGCCTTGCCGCCCGGAAGGGAGGTGTTCCGATGATGGTTCACGTCGGAGGAAATCCCCCGTATTTAAAGGACATGGAACCGTATTTTGAAAAGGGAGACATCATAACCCATGTATTCAATGGCCGCGGCGGCGACGTGTGGAACCCTGACGGTACACCGTCAGAAGCACTTCAGAAGCTGATCGACCGCGGCGTCTGGCTTGATGTGGGACACGGAAGCAGCAGCTTCGATTTCGATGTATTTGAAAGAGCCGCCCGCTACCCGCTGCCCCGCTTCCTGATGGGAACCGATTTACACCAGAGCTCTGTGAAAAAACTGGTGCGGAACATGGCTGTCCTGCTCTCCAAACTATACGGCTGCGGTGTTTCTCTGGAAGACATTCTTTACGGTGTCACCACAGGTCCCGCGACGGCGCTGGGACTCACCGACTGGTGCCGCTTAAGTACAATTCAGAATGCCACACTGTTCCGCATCGTGGATCATACGGAGACGTATGAGGACTGTCAGGGAAATTCGCGGACCTTTCACAAGGCGTTTTCGACAGAGGCTGTTATACTGAATGGGGAGTATCGAAAGACTGCTGCTATATTATAACTATAAGGGTATGTTGAAGAATAAAGAGTCCGGCGAGCCGGACTCTCGCGCCGGAGCGCGGTTGCTTCAGCAACCATAATTCCTTAGCGCGAAGTGCGCATCCTGCCCGGAGTTTTTTTTATGTAACAGGAGCACTTTCCTGTTACATAAAAAAGCTGATCTCCATGGACCGTTTGGATCCACAGAAATCAGCTTTACTTTTTTATCAGGAAATGTCTCTCATTGCTGCGGCTTTCCTTCCCCACAGCTCTTACCGCCTTCCACAGCTACATAATCCCATTGAAATCTGCGTTTTTCAGCAATTTTTCCAGACGGAGCTGCGCTTCTCTTAAAAGCCGGATCGTGAGCGCTTCCTTTTCCGGATCATACCGGAATACCGGCATGGCGATGCTCATGGCCGCAATGACTCCGCCATCCCGCCGGATGGGTACAGCCACACAGCGAATGTACTGGGTTGATTCCTCACATTCAAAGGCAAGCCCGTTTCTCTGTATCTCATCCAGCTGGTATGAAAGCCTGTCTATGTCGGTTATCGTATTCGGCGTCAGCGCTTTTAAGCCATCCGGATACAATCGCTTCAGTTCGTCCTTTGATTTTCCTGACAGCAGCGCTTTCCCGATTCCTGTCGCGTAAGCGGGCAGCCGCTGTCCCGGGGATACCACGGAACGGACCGGCTCGGTGGAATCCACCTTATAGAGGTAGAACACGTCTCCCTCTACCAGTTGGGCAAAGTAGCAGGTCTCGCCGCAGGCTTCCACAATCGTATGCATCTGCGTCTGAATGTCGGTGGTGAGACCACCTCTTCTTAAATATACATTACCAATCTCATAAGCCTTATATCCGATACAGTACCGGCCCGTATCAGGATTCAGGGACAGCATATGAAGCTCACAGAGCGTATGTACAATTGGGAACAGGCTGCTTTTCGGAGCTTTTAATGCGGAAGCAAGCTCTGTCAGCGTCATTCCCTGGGCGGGCGCTGCCGTCAGCTGCTCCAGCGTATCAATCACGCGTTTCGTCGCGCGGTGAAGTTCCTCGTTTGGCACGTTCTAACACCTCTTCTTTTATTCACAGCTGTGTATCTGCCGCACAGCTGAACAGTTATTCTTATTGTACACACTTTTTCCAAATAGTACAAGCATTAATTAACCTTTTACAGCCCCCTGCGTCATGCTGCTGATAAAGTATCGCTGAAGGAAAATAAACATTACCACGACGGGAAGACTGGAGAGCAGGGAAGCGGCCATCAAGTCGTTCCACATGATTTTATCATAACTCGCCATCTGTCCGATCGCCACCGGTAACGTCTTCATCTTATCCGATGTAATACACAGCATGGTAAACATATATTCATTCCAGCTCTGGATAAATGCGTAAATTGTCGTGGAGATCAGACCAGGCAGCGTCAGCGGAGCGATAATCTTCCAGAATATCTTCAAATGGCTGCAGCCATCAATTCTGGCCGCCTCGTCCAGTTCCCTGGAAATGCTGTTAAAGAATCCATACATCATCCAGGAACAGAACGGTATGACACTGGCGATGTGAACCAGGATGATTCCTCTTCTGGAGTTGGCCAGCCCATAGATTGTAAGAAGCTTATAATAGGGCACAAACAGCATAACCGCCGGAAACATCTGAGTCACAAGAATGAACATCATGATCATCCCTTTTCCTTTAAACTGAAAACGGGAGAACCCATAGCCGGCCAGCGTGGAGAAGAGGACCGCAAGTACGGTAGCCACCGTGGAGATAACCACACTGTTCTTTAAATAGGTGAAAAACGGATACTCTGTTATTACGTTTTTGTAGGCCTCCAATGAAAATGTCTTTGGAAACATCGTTACGGTAGAGCTGGTCATAATCTCGTTGATTGACTTGAATGAGGTGGAGGCCATATAGAGAATCGGCACAAGGACGATCAGGCTTCCCAGAGTCAATCCGATATAGCAAAGCGCATTTATTCTCTTTTGACTATTCATCCTTTAACAACCTCCTCTGCAGAATACTAATGACAATACAGATCAGGAACACCACAACCGCCAGGGCGGACGACGGACCGAAATCGAAAAATTCGAATGCCCGCTTATAGATGTTGACACCGATGGTATTGGTGGCACCGTTGGGGCCGCCCTGGGTCAGCAGCCAGATCATCGTCACATGCTTGAACCACCATACGACATCGAGAATCAGGGTAACGGAAAGTGTCGATTTCATGCTGGGAACCGTCACATACCAGAAGGTCTTCCAGTTGGTGGCCCCATCGATTCTGGCCGCCTCAATGATGTCACCCGGCACAGTCTGAAGTCCGGCCAGAAGCTGGATCATCACGAGAGGGTATCCTTTCCAGATACAGATAAAGATTAGTACTGCAAGTGCCAGCTTCGGAGATCCCAGCCAGGACATCGGCTCCTGCAAAATCCCCATGGATACCAGCGTACTGTTTAAAAATCCCATGGTAGGATTGAAAATCCACCGCCACAGATTAGCAATTACGACTTCCGGAAAGAGCCATGGAAGCAGTAAAATAGCCCGGAATACGGTGCGCCCCTTTATATCCCGGTTCAGCATAACCGCAAATAAAAATCCAAAAATAAAGTGTCCCAGTACGACGCCGACCGTAAAGATCAGCGTGATCTTCATGCTGGAATAGAAATCGGCCTCCGTCAAAACCTTTGCATAGTTTTTCAGGCCAATAAAATTCCATTTGTTGACCAGATTCGTCTTAAAAAAGCTGATATAGATTCCATAACAGAACGGATAAAGAAGCAGCAAAGCCAGCGTGATTACCGCAGGCGTGACAAAGCCATAGGCCGCAACGCGCGTTTTTACCCGATTCATCGTTCCATTCATTCCGTGCTTCAAATAATCACTCCCCTCAACATACAGGAAAGACCGGCTGCCGGAGGGCAGAGCCGGTCTTTCCTGGCTGGTACTTTAACCTTCATTCGCGGCGTCACAGATCTCCTGCGCTCTCTTCTGCGCTTTGGCTGCTGCCTCCTCTACGGTCGATTCTCCGGTGAATACAGACTGATATGCCTGTCCATGTACATCGTTGATCTCGCTGTAGCCTGGAATATTTGGTGTTTCATAAACGGTCTGGCGTGCCTCTAAGAAACCGGCCAGCTCCGGCATATCGTTGATGCTCGGATCGTCAAGAGTCTCTGTACGGGTTGGAAGACGGCCTGTCATAACAGAAAATTCAAGCGCTCTCTCCTTCTCAAGCATAAACTTAATAAATTCAGCAGATTCTTTTTCATGTTTTCCAGGTGTAATGAAATACCCAAAACCACCCGGTGTGCTGACAGAACGCTCCACTGCCGGTACCGGGAAGGAACCGAGTTTGCCCTTTAACTCCGGAACCTGAGAGGTTATCGCACCAATCGCATTGGAGCCGGTAATCAGCATGGCTGCTTTGCCTGATGAAAACAGATTGACTGCGGTCGGGTAATCGGTCTCAATGACTCCCGGAGGGCAGGTATGGTAAGTCACATCCAGATCGGTGTAGGCACGCAGTGCATCAATATACTTCTGAGAACCGATATCGGTAGTCCACTTTCCATCGTCTCCCAGAATAAACTCATCCACACCAAAGTTACGGATCACATACTGGAATCTTCCTGCGCCGGAACCATTGTTTGCGCCGACCAGGGTATTACCGTAGGCTCCGTCTCCCGTCAGGGCTTTGGATACTTCTACAAATTCATCCCATGACTTCGGTACCGCTACCCCTTTTTCATCGAAGATATCTTTACGGTAAACAATACCAGATGCTCCGCTGAACCATGGCGCGCCGTAAGCCACTCCGTCTACACTTGCACTTGCAAGGCTGACACTTTCAAATCCGTCCACGTAGTCTTGACCAAAAATTGGTGCGATTTCCGCAGCCAGCCCCATATCCACAATCGTAGCGGTATCCAGCATATTCGCCAGGAAGAAGTCCGGCATGGAATCCGATGTTGCCAGCGTTATGTACTTTTTCATAAGATCATTGGCGCTGACGCCCTCTACTTCCACGGTAATTCCGTTGCCCAGCGCATTGAACTCCTCAATACACTTCTTTTCAAAGTCTCCCTCCGGAGACTCCAGAATCGTGGAAGAAATATAAGTAATCGTCACATTCTCTCCACTGCTTTCCTTTGCAGCTTCTGTCTCCCCCTCTGTCTTTGCTGCTTCCGTCTGCTGTGTCTCTGCGGCTGCCGCTTTCGTAGTCTCCGGAGCCGCTTCTTTTCCGCCGCATCCGGCCAGCATAGAAGCCGCCATCACTACTGATAATCCAATTGCCAGATTCTTTTTAACCATTTCTTCTCCTCCTTGTATCGCTTTATCTTTACCATTCAATTGGTGTTCCGTCGTAGGTCCGCCACATTGGATTCTTCCAGTTATGGCGGTTCTTATTCTGCTCCTGAACCATCTCCTCATCTACTTCTACGCCGAGTCCCGGCCCTTCTGGAATCTCAACAAAACCATCTTTAAAATGAAATACTTCCTTATTCTTTAAGAAATTGATCCTCGGGTTCGTATCGCCTGCATCGTGAATATCAATGCTCTGTTCCTGAAGCACCAGATTCGGTGTCGCCGCTCCCATCTGAATACAGGAAGAAAATGCAATCGCGTCCAGAGGACAGTGCGGCGCAACTGCCACATCGTAAGCTTCCGCCATGGCTGCGATTCTTCTCGCTTCGCTGATACCACCCGCATGGCTCAAATCGGGCTGGATAATATCCACATATCCCTGTTCAAATAGAGATTTATAATCCCACCTGCTGTACATTCGCTCTCCTATGGCAATGGGCGCAGATGTATACTTCGCTACCTCACGCAACGCTTCCTTATTCTCCGGAAGCACCGGTTCCTCCATAAAAAGCGGATGAAACTGGTCTAATTCCCGGACCAGAACCTTTGCCATAGGCTTGTGAATTCTTCCGTGAAAATCAATGGCCATATCGATGTTGTTACCGATGGCATCACGGATTGCTCCTACTTTTTCCACCAGCTTATTCACGCTTTGCAGCGTATCTACATAGTGGGTGGGGTCTGTCGGCGAAGTCTTAATGACTGTATAGCCTTCCCTGACCGCCTGTCTCGCATCCTCTGCCACTTCTTCCGGCGTATCACCGTGTATGCTTCGGTATACCTTAATCTTATCCTTGACCTTTCCCCCCAGCATCTCATAAACAGGAGCATGATAATACCGCCCCTTGATATCCCACAACGCCTGGTCGATACCGGCAATCGTGCTCATCAGCACCGGACCTCCCCGATAAAAGGCGCGGCGGTACATGGTCTGCCAGTGCTCCTCAATCCGCAGCGGATCTTTTCCTATAAAATAGTCGCGCCACTCATTCACGGAAGCTTCCAGCGTTGCAGCTCTTCCTTCTACCAGAGGTTCTCCCCAGCCACAAATTCCTGCATCCGTCTCAATCTTTAACAGCAGAAAACGGTGTGGCATAAAATAGAGCTTCATGTCTGTAATTTTCATTTCTCTCCTTGCATCCCTTTCTGTTTCGTTATTTGTACTTCTCGCTTATTTGTTCGTATATAGGAACTTAGTTCCTCATATTAACCATGTTTTTACTATACCCCATGTTTTCCCGTCTGTCAATATAGAAAATCTCTTTTTTCTGTATTTATTGTTTATTATGTACTTCTTTTTTCTTTTATATTTCAATTTTTCTAGCATATTATTATTATATTTTTTCTTTCAGTAAAAAACAATTGACAAAAGCTTTTCCTCACGCCTATAATATAATTAGTTTTTGAAGAACTGAGTTCTTATATAGGAACTATATGTTTTCGAATTATTAACTTCATCTTACTTTTATGTTCTTTAAACAGGAGGTCATCATCATGACAACTTTTGATAAAATTCTGGCAGGCGGTATCATCACAATTATCCGCGGCCTGGATTCCGATCATGCGGAAAAGACGGTGGAGGCAATCTTCGCGGGCGGGCTTCGCCTGGCCGAGATCACCTTTGACCAGACAGCCGCGCCTGAGGTTACAGCGAATATCATCCGCACTTTAAACCGGAAATTCGAGGGGCGGGTCCTCATCGGCGCAGGCACCGTCATGACCGCCGGGCAGCTCCATGCAGCGTATGACGCAGGAGCCGCCTACATTATTTCCCCCAATGCAGATTCCGCCATTATCCGTGAGACAAAGCGCCTCGGCCTTCTTTCCATACCCGGCGCCTATACCGCAACGGAGGTGGCACGCTGCTATGCCGATGGAGCCGATATTGTAAAGGTATTCCCTTCTGATTCCGCCGGTCCGGGTTACATAAAAGCGCTTCGCGGCCCGCTTCATCACATTCCGCTTGCCGCAGTCGGCGGAGTAAGCCTGGAAAATATCCGGGACTTCTTCGATGCAGGAGCCTGCTGCGTGGGCATTGGTTCCAATATTGTCAGCAAACAGGCCGTACAGGAAGGGGATTTTGACAGGATCCGAATGCTTGCCACCGCTTATGCGGCAAAACTTTAATAAGAAAGTTGGTGTTTCCTTGTATTACTTCTACTTTGACTCAGGTACAACAAACACGCGGGCCTGCCTCTTAAATGGCGGAACCATTCTAAACCGCGGAGAAATTCCGGTCGGTTCCCGCGATTCCGCTCTGCATCAAAATCGGGCCGTCCTCATATCCGCATTAAAACGGCTCTATGACCAGCTCCTCTCCGAATCAGGAATTGCCGATACGCAGGTGGCGGATATCTATATGTCCGGAATGATTTCCAGTCCCTCCGGATTGACAGAGATTGAGCACTTGTCCACCCCTGTGGATTTTAAAAAATTAAAAAACAGTATTGTCACTCATTATGAGGCCGATTTTTTTCAGCGATATGTTCATATTATTCCCGGAATCAAGACGCTTCCCCAGGGAATGACAGCTTCCGTCGAGACTGTGGTTGATGCCAATAACATGCGCGGAGAGGAAACTGAGTTGTTTGGAATTCTCCACCGCTGTCCTGGTCTGGCCAGCGGCAGAAGCATCATCCTGCTTCCCGGTTCCCATACACAGGCGGCTTTCCTGTTCGACGGTACCATCGAAAATATCTCTTCCACCATAACAGGGGAGCTCTATCACGCCCTGGCCGGGCATACGATTCTCGGTTCCAGCATCAATGGAGAGAAGTGTACGGAGCTTCTTCCCCACATGGTCTGTATGGGATACGATATCGTTCACCGGTACGGTTTCAACCGCGCGCTGTACGTCGTCCGCAGCATGGACTTATTCGCCGGTTCGACGCTGTCTGAGCGGCGCTCCTACTTAGAAGGCGTGATTAACGGCGGGGTCATGGATGCCATCGTCTCCGTCACACAGGACAAACCAGCAACAATCGCCGTGGCCGGACCGCATATGCAGTATGAGATCTTTTCGGCCTTTGCCGATAAGCTGTTTCCGCAGTTTAAGATCACGGAAGTGCCTGTCACTCCGTCATTTCCGTTTGCCGTAGAAGGATTTTTAAGTCTTATGGGATTTTAGGAATCATTGACATTTTTCCCCTTTTCAACTATGATTGTTATACAAATCATTTAAGGGGGAAACTGCAATGGCAGGAACACGCAGACCGGTCACTACCATTAAGGAACAGGTATATCAAATCATCAAAGAGGATATCTGTAATGGTGTCTACCCGCCGGGCTACTGGCTTCAGGAAACTGATCTTTCCGCCGCGCTCTCCGTCTCAAGAAGCCCGATCAGGGAGGCGCTGCGCCAGTTGGTCGCGGATGGACTTGTGGTAGAATACCCGAACCGCGGTGTGTTCGTTAAGGAATATACGCAGAAGGATATTGAAGATATCTTCGATCTGCGGATCATCCTGGAGAGCTATGCCATCCGGAGGTCCGGTCAGAATCTCACCTCTGCATATGCCGAAAAGCTTAACGCCTTCATGGATACTTTAATCTACTACCATAAAGCGGCTGATCTCCAGAATTACATCAACGCAGACACCGGACTCCACCAGCTGATCATTGAGCTGAGCGGCAATAATCTGGTTATCAGCACTTATGAAAGGGTCTATTCCATGGTACAGCAGTTCCGGATCTATTCCCTTACCAGCAAGGAGCGTTTTGACGAATCGGTGACGGAACATACCAAGATCATACAGAACATCCTGTCCGGGAACGCCCGGGAGGCCGACCGGATCAACCGGACTCACTTAGAACTGGCCCGCGAAAAGATCATTGTATATTTAAACAAAAAAGATGCTCTCCCTTAGCCTGTCGCCAAAGGAGGGCATCTTTTTTATTAATGGAAAAATACTGCCAGAATACAGATCAGGATGGAACCAAAGATCGGTATGATAATGGTTCCTATGCTCCATGTCTTCAAGCTGGTCTTGATATCCATTCCACTGAAGTTGGTTACCACGTGGAAATAACTGTCGTTTAAGAAGGACGGACACATGGAGGTCAGGCAGACCGCCAGACCGGCCAGGTAGGGATTAATTCCCAGGGTTGTAAGCATGGGGGCGATGATCGCGGAACCGGTAATCATCGCGGTTGTGCCGGAGCCCTGCGGGAAACGCATAATCGTTCCAATCAGAAGCGGAACCAGAATTCCCGGAATTCCTACTGCAACGATTCCGTCTGCCATCAGCTGAGCCGCGCCGGTTGCTTTCACGACCGCACCCAGAGCGCCGCCTGCTGCGGTAATGCAGACGATCGGGCCCGCGTCCTTTAACGCGTCGTTCATCATTCCGTTGACCGTCTTCTTATCCATGTCCTTAGCCAGAACAAAGGCGCCCAGACAGAGAGAGATAAACAGTGCGATTACAGGATTTCCGAGGAAGGTAATGATGCCTCCCACAGCGTTGGCCTTCCATGCGGTCTGGCTGACAACGGTATTGCAGAGAATCAAAAATACGGGAAGCAGCAGAATCGTAAAGGAAATGCCTGCTGGCGGAAGCTTTTCCGTGGACAGCAGCGCTTCAAAATCAGAGTTCTCCAGCTCTTTTCCCTCTTTCAGCTTTTCATCGATCTTATCCAGAACCACCAGCTGAGCCTTCGTATACTTGCTTCTGTCGATCTCGCTCGGAACGATGAAATCAGGGTACCGGTTTCCGAACCAGCGGAATAAAAAGATGGATACGATGAACAGCGGAATACTGAAAAGCAGTCCTGCTATGATAAACATACCCAGATCAACGGGGATGCCTTCTTTCTGGAACGTACTGACTACCGCCAGAGGTCCCGGTGTCGGCGGAACCATAAAGTGGGTAATATAGAGGCCCATACCCAGGATGCCGCCCAGTCCTACCATGGATTTCTTGGTCAGACGGGAAAATTCTTTTGCCAGTGACGATAAGATAACGAATCCCGAATCACAGAACACTGGAATGGAAACCACAAAGCCAGTCAGACCCAGCACCACATCGGCCCGTTTCACGCCTACCATCTTTAAGATGGTAAGAGCCATACGCTTTGCCGCTCCGCTCTTCTCCAGGAAAATTCCCATGATACAGCCAAAGCCGATCACGATGCCGATACTGGCCATCGTCCCGCCAAAACCGCTCGTCACGGTGCTGATGGATTCCCCTAGCGGAATGCCTGATAAGATGCCGATTAAAATTGCAGAAATAATGAGTGATGGAAACGCATGCATTCGCGTAAAGATAATCAGTCCCATCATAACGACTACACCAATTAACATAGCTATTACTGGATTCATACAGTTACTCCCCTTTCTACTAGATGACCGGACCGAGACACTGAATATCGATCGAGCTGAAATACTGGATCGCTTCATTCTTCGTCATTTCTCCGTTTAAGGTCCGTATCATTTTATCAAACGCTTCTTCTCCTACCTGTTCAATCGTCTTTTCACCGGTAATAATCAGTCCGGCGTTTAAATCCATATCGTCTTCCATCCGCTCATACGTATTGGGATTTCCGCAGATCTTGATGACCGGCATGCTCGGGAACCCCTGAGGCGCCCCCCGTCCGGTGGAAAACATCATAAACTGTGCCCCCGTGGCCGCCATACCGGTCAAAATCTCCGGCTCTCTGCCCGGCGTATCCTTGATCCAGAGTCCCTTCTGATCCGTCACCCGTTCCGGATAGTCAAGCACGCCCTGAATCGGCTTTGTTCCTGATTTGACGATGGCTCCCAACGATTTTTCTTCAATACTGGAAAGTCCCCCTGCGATATTCCCCGGTGTGGGCTGTCCTTTTCTCATATCACAGCCTAAGGATTTCGCCCTGGCCTCCATCTTGTTTACAATGGTATAGATCTGATCTCCCACCTCTTTACTGACCGCTCTGCGCGCCAGTAAATGTTCCCCTCCGATAAACTCCGTCGTCTCGCCAAATACCACCGTCGCGCCCAGATCCACGAGACGGTCGGCCACATAGCCGATCACACAGTTGGAGGCCATGCCGCTGGTGGTGTCTGACGCGCCGCATTTGATCGCCATGACGACGTTTGATATATCCGCAGGCGAACGCTGCATACCCGAGGCCTCGATCACGAGTCGGCGCGCAATGTTGGTACCGGCCATGATGGCCTTGCTGACTCCTCCCAGCTCCTGAATGTGAATGATCTCCACGCGTTTCCCGGTGGCGGAAATCTCCTTCACCATCCGCTCATGATCCGTCCCCTCGCATCCCAGGCTTACGATCAGCACGGAGGCCGTGTTGGGCGAACAGCCTATGCTGATTAAGGTATCCGTCACCCGCTCCAGATCCGGCGGCAGCTGACAGCAGCCCTGATGATGCAGGTAGGTTACCGTTCCCTGGACCTGGCGGCATATGGCAAGCGCCACGTCATTGGCGCACGTCACGCTGGGAATAACCGCTACGAAATTGCGGGCGCCCACCTTTCCGTCTGGGCGTATGTATCCCATGAATTCCATCATTAATCCTCTCCTTTCCGTCTACTGTGCGGCTTTCTCCGCCCAGTCTCCTCGTCCGCGCATGCTGTCCAGATTATGAACATGCACGTATTCCCCCTTTTTTATATCCGCGGTGGCAATTCCAATCTCTTCTCCGTACTTTTTTATCAGCTCTCCTTTCTTAATTGTTGTAACTGCTATTTTATGTCCATAAGGAACATCACCTGTTACGGTCACCGTCTCCCCGGTTCCCTTTTTGTCACGGATCTCCACTTCTGTTCCATCCGTAATGCCTTCAGCGAAGATTGTTGCCACGTTGTCATCATCGCTGACCTTCAAAGCTAATTTCACACTCATGTTATTCCTCCTTTACCACCATAACACTGACTCCATCGGGTATTACCACGACGCCCGCGTCGCTTCCCTTTCTCTCATAAGCCATTTTAAGCGCCTCATCCAGGCTGGAAGCGGGTATCATATTGGCTCGCCTCACCATCTCATGATCCAGGAATGTCGTAACCACAATCACTGTGTGTTTTCTTAATATTCTGGAATAAATCTGCGGGCACCACTGCTCCGCAATCGTCTCCTTCGGCGGTATCTTCGATAAATACGCGTCGATCTCCTCCGGCGTTCCCAGTGTGATCAGCCGCTCAAAGTGGGTTCCCCCCATACCGTCACAGCAGGAACAGCACATGATGATGACTCCGTCCTCTCCTGCGCACACCTCTGCCGTGGACACGGCCTTGGGGCTCTGATACAGGTTCTGGTCCAGAGGATATCCCCCGTTGGAGGTCACCACGATATCTCCGGTCACCGCCCGGCACTGGGACTGAGACCGGATAAATTCCACGCCTGCCTCATGGGCCGCCTCCAAGTCTCCCGCGAAGGCTGCAACCACCTTTTTCTCTCCGTCGAGCGCCACATTTAAGATAAATGCAGTGTTGACCTTCCTGGCCGCATAGACCATATCCTCATGAATCGGATTCCCCTTCAATACTCCCGTAGCTGCATACGGACTGGCAATCGCCCGATAGCTGTGATTCTCATTCACCGTCTCCTTGCTGCAGATTCCCGGAAGTATGCTCTTTCTTCCCCCTGAAAATCCCGCGAAGAAATGGGGCTCGATAAAGCCCTCCGCCAGCAGAAGATCGCACTCCGCCGCCAGCTTATTCACATAAAAATCAGCGCCGGAAGGAAGCGTACAGATATTTGTAAACTGCTCCGGATCAAATGCGTCATTGGAGACTATCGTCTCATGATCCACAATGGTGTCTCCGAACATCCGGCGCTGCTCCTCTTCCGTAGGCGCGCGGTGCAGTCCGGTCCCTATGAGGATCGTAATCTCCGCCTCCGGATTCCCCTTTCTGATCTCCCGAAGCAGAATCGGAAGCGTCAGTTTGCTGGGCACGGCTCTCGTATGGTCGCTGGTCACAAGCGTCACCCTCTTCTTCCCCACCGCCAGCTCACTTAACCGCTTCGTTCCGATGGGATTCGCCAGCGCCTCCTCCACGAGTTCTCCTTCTCCCTTAGTCCGGGTGAACTCATGCATTTTGGCAGTAATCACCGCCTTTAAATTTTGTTCTGATACGTGAAGGTCCATTGTCCCTTTGTAATATGGAATTTGTATGGTCTTCATCCTCATCCCTCCTTCTCATGATCTGTTTCTTTTTGAAGTTACACTAAAAAATGGAACCGTTCAAAAATCGTATGTTGTAGATTGTGTGTTGTAGATTGTATGCAATTTTGCTCTATATTTTTGATTATAATATATTTTTGTGCATTGTCAACAATTAATTGGTTTTATTTTATTTTTTTATATATTTTATCACCTGTTTTTTGCGTAACCGATCAAATACGCAAAAAAACAGCACTGGATTGCTTCAATCCAGTGCTGTTTCAAACAGTTATGATACGCGCGCCCTCTTTTCTCAGCAGCGTCTTTTCCGTTTCCTTAAACTCATGGTCTGTAATGATTCCGGTGTACTCCGACAGTTTATTGATAAAATTCATCCCCTGCCGGTTAAACTTGGAATCGTCCACCACCAGAAAGGACTGCTGGCACTGATGGGCCAGCTGGCGTTTTAAGAACGCCTTGTCGATAGTGGGCGTCAGAACGTGAAACTCCTCGTTGATAGCCGCCGCTCCGAAAAATCCCATATCAAAGCGGAAGTTTTCCATCATCTGTGTCGCATAGTAGCCGACGGCGCTCCCTGTCGATTTTTGAATGTAGCCGCCGCAGATAAACAGTTCCACCCGGCTGCTCTTTAAGAGCAGGGCGACCTCTAAGTCGTTGGTAACGACCGTCATGTTCTCATATTCCATGATGTGCTTCGCGATTTCGTACGTGGTGGTTCCCGCGTCCAGAAAAATCGTCGTCCCGCTGCGGATAAACTCCGCCGCCTTCAGGGCGATCTTCTCCTTCTGGGTGTGGTTGCTGACACTCTTCACCGCATAATTCACCTCGGTCTTATTGACAGCGCCGCCATGGCAGCGCTCGATCAGCCCGTCCTTCTGAAGCTTCTCCAAATCCCTCCGGATCGTCATGTGGCTGACGTCCAGCTTCTTCGCCAGTTCCTCCACCTGTACGCTTCCGTTATCCTGTATCATTCCTAAAATCTTCAACTGCCTTTCGGCCATTAACATCATAAATATGCCTCCTCATTCCGGGTTTCTTTCCTTTCCGCAGGCGCACGGCGGGCCGGAATGCGCTTCGTTCCCCGGGACAGCTTCCCCGTTAAAACGAAAAGGCCCCGTACCGGAATACCCGGCAGCGGAGCCTCTGTATCTGCACATGAATCCCATGTGTCTATCATATATGATTACAGGAAAATACTCAATATCAAAACTTCAATAAATCCTACCGCCCACGCAATCGTTGACGTGATGGAATACGTCATGATCTGGTCCTTTACCTCGCCTACGCCCAGAGTTCTGTTTACAACCCAGAAATAGCTGTCGTTGAAATAGCTGAAGAATAAGGAGCCCACGCAGCATGCCAGCGCGCCCAGGATCGGATTCACACCGGCTGCAAGGATGATCGGAGCGGAGATGCTGGCCGCTGTCGTCATGGCTACCGTACCGGAACCCTGGATAAATCTCATTGCCGTGGAAATGATGAACGGAAGAACTACGATCGGAACCGCCGTTCCTGCAAGGCCTTCTGCCATATATGTACCGAGTCCGCTGTCCTTGATAATCTGGCCCAGCGCACCACCGCCGCCTGTTACCAGCATGATGATGCCTGCGGAAGCCATTCCTCTTTCCATCTCTTTAATAGCTTCTTCTCTTGTTAAGTTTCTTCCAAGTGTTACAATCGCGACTACGAGTCCTAAGCCTACAGCCACGATGGGGGGATCCAAGGAACTGGAAAATCTGCATAAATCCGGCAGTCTTTCCAAGTGCACTGGATACTGTACTGATAAGAATGAGGATAATCGGCAGAACCAGTGGTGCAAATGATTCCAGTGTCGATGGAAGGTTGCTGAAATCCGTAGTGAAATCACTTGAATAATCCGGTTCCTGATATGGCAGTCGGTCGAATCCTTCTTCGTCATTGGGAATCTGATAAATCTTCTTACCAACCCATCTTGCATAAATAGTACAGGCAATCGCCATTGGAATTGCAATTACAATTCCAAACAGAAGAAATTTTCCCACATCGACTCCGAAAATACCGCAGACGCCCAGAGGACCTGGTGTCGGAGGTACCAGAGTATGGGTAATAACAAGGCCTGCCGCCAGTGCGACGCCCAGGGAAATTACGGATTTTTTGGTTACCTTTGAAATCGCTTTTGCAATCGGAGCGAGAATAACGAAGCCGGAATCGCAGAAGATCGGGATGGATACAAGGAATCCGGTGATGCCCAGTGCCTCTTCCTCTCTTCCCTTGCCGAACAGCTTTAAGAACGTCTGCGCCATTCGTTTCGCTGCGCCGGTTTTTTCAAATATCTGCCCCATCATGACACCGAAACCGATAATAATACCAATGCTTCCCAGTGTACCGCCGAAGCCGGTTGTAATCGAGTTGATGATGCCCAGCGTCTTGCCGTTTTCCAATGTTACATTCACCATCGGCATTCCGCCCACCAGCCCGATGATGACCGCACTCATAATCAGCGCGAGAAATGCGTGAATCTTGGTCTTTAATACCAGAACCACCAGTACGATAATACCGATCAACAGACCGATCAGCATCCTTTGCCCACTAAGTCCGCCTACCATAAAATAAACCCTCCTTTAAATAAATTGACTTTTTATTTCCATGCCCCCCGGACACGAAATACTGTTTCAGCTTCGCCTTGAATTATTTTCTGGTGAAATTTGGTGAATATTTTGCCGCCAGTAAAATAGCTTCAATCATGCTTATGGCGCTTACCTTGCCCGTACCTGCGATATCAAATGCGGTTCCGTGATCTACAGAAGTTCTGAGAATCGGCATTCCGTTGGTGATCGCAATCGTCCTGTCGAAATCCAGTGTCTTCGTCGCAATATGGCCCTGATCGTGATACAGGGAGAGTACGCTGTTAAACCGTCCCTGAGCCGCCTGATGGAATACAGAGTCTGCACCGATCGGTCCGGTTACCGGATATCCTTCCGCCTGCAGCTCCTCAATAGCCGGCATGATTTCCCGGACCTCCTCGTCGCCGAACAGTCCGTGCTCGCCGCAGTGTGGATTTAATCCGGCAATCGCCATGGTGCCGCCGGTTACGCCCAGCTTCTCGAGGGCCTCCAGACAGCGTTTTACGTAATCCTTGATTCTCTCCTTCGTGATCATGTCAAGCATCTGGCGCAGGGAAACGTGTCTCGTCAGGAAGAACACACGCATTCCGTTGGTCTCAAACATGGTGAGCGGATCTTCCGTTCCCGTCAGCGCTCCAAATATCTCGGTATGGCCGATAAAATGAATATCGCCGGCCTTTAATGCCTCTTTATTGATCGGAGTGGTGGCTACCGCATCCGCTTTTCCTTCATTGGCGAGCCGGATACTCTCGGCGATATACTCGTAAGCCGCTTTTCCGCACATTCCGCTCACTTTGCCGAATTCAAACTGGTCCATGTCGATATTGTCCAGGTCAATGAGATTTAAGACACCCGGCTCGTAGATCCCTTCCTCCGGTTCCTTAACCACGTTTACTCTTACCTCTGCCCCCGTGATTTTAACAGCCTGCTCCATGATCTTCCGGTCGCCGATGATGATACATCTGGCCGCTTCCGCCACCTTGCTGTCCGCCAGGGCCATTGCTACGATTTCCGGTCCGACACCCGCCGGATCTCCGATAGGAATTGTAATTAATGGTTTGTTCATGATATTTTCCTCCATTCTCTTTTTATGTTACATGTATAATTTTTCTTTCAAATAGGTGATACAGCGGTTTGCGGCATCGCTTTCGCCCACCATTCCGCCTTTTGTGATGATATGCACACCTTCGAAATCGCCCTTTAAGAACTGGCCGTAGGCCGCCAGAGGAAGCACCTCATCCAACAGACAGAGGCCCGCAGTCTGGAATCTCCGGCACACGGAGACGGTGATATCGCCGCCGCTGCTGTATATTCCCTTGAATCCCTGGTGCATGGTGAACACCCGGTGCGCGATCTCGGCAAAGGAATCGTTGATCGTTCCCGTCATATCGTCCACACCGCCCGGGAACCGGTCTTCGTATTGTTTAAAGTCGATTCTGTTTTCCGGATAAATGCCGTCGCCCGTCACGGTTATAATATCAAAAGCCCGGCTGGCCTCCAGCACCTCGTCGGTAATGCGGGTGATTTCCGCTTCCCGCTCTTCTTCACTCTCCAGAAAACGTTTAGTAGCTGCAAATATATTATACGCAGTTCTCTGAGAAAGCCACAGCTCTTCCATCTGCTGCCTCGTCACCGGGTTTACGCTTCCCACAACTGCCAGAATCTTCTTTTTCTCCTTCTTATCGGCCGGCACGATCAGCTTTCTCGCAATGGTCGCCGTAAAGACTCCCGGATCTACGGCCACGAATTTCAGCTGGCTCGTGATTACGGCGTCTGCGATCAGGTCTAAATCTTCCTGGGTCACACAGTCCGTCACAATGATGCGGCACCCGCCGGCAGCCAGCTCCTTCATGCGGCCGGCCAGGTAATGCTTTCCGTTCATCATGTCGTTCATCAGGATGCTTCCTACCGGATACTTGCTCTGCTGCTCAAAAATCTGTTTCACATCTGACACGGTAACCGGCGTCTTCGGATCCAGTGCCACCTCGGTCTTATGAAGCGGCAGACCCTTGACCAGCATGTAACCGCCAATCACAATTCTTCCCGATGCCGGGAAACAGGGTGCCGCAATGGCTATGTAATCATCACCCAGCGCGTCTAATATGGCGTCTGTCTCACTTCCCACATTCCCCCGCATGGTGCTGTCAATCCGCTTTGCGTAAACCTTTACCCCGTCTTCCTTTAATAAATTCGTCACGTTGTATACCCGGTTGTATGCCAGCGAGCTGCTCACGCCCCTGCTGTCCGTCGGATACATGACACAGTCACAGCTGTCGAACAGTGCCAGCTCCAGACGCTCGGAATTCATCACCGTATACGTCTGATAATTCATCTTTTTTAAAAGTACCCCTGTCGCATTGGCCCCGGTCAGGTCATCTGCTACTACTATACACTGAGGCATATCATTTCCCCCTTTTAACCACCCGTGTTCCGTTTTGTTCATGTTCGTTTATGTTATATTTTATGTTCGTTCTAGTTCGTATACTACATCATCTCGTCACATTTGTCAATATTATTTTTCATTTTTTCGGTTATTTTTTTGTTTTTTTCATTTCTTATTGTTTGTTTGTGTTCGATCCCATAAAATGTTCTGTTTTGTTCCTTTCGATGGGCCAAACGCTTTCCGTCAACGTGGAAGAAACACGGGCGAAATTTTTTTTTGCATTTTTTTGGAAATTAATATTGACATTTCAGATTCGATCTCATATACTGTAGCAAAGCAAATCGATAAACCGATGAGCAGGAGTAAGTAAGATTCTTCTATCATGCGCAGAGAGCTTCCGGATGGTGTAAGGAAGCGTTGGTAATGAGTCTGAATGGACTTGCGAGGGCGGCTTGAAACCGGTATTCAGGGAAAGCAGTTCTGTCTGAGAAGACAGGGGATGCGTGAACTGGCCGGAAGTAGATACCGACGGGTTTCCTATCCGTTACCAAGGGGAGGCACATGTTAGTGTGTTACAGAGCGGATGAATGATATATTTATTCATCAATCAGGGTGGTACCGCAGAAGAGAATTTATAGAGCTCCTGTCCCTCTTTATCCATATTTTATGGGTAAGAGGGACGGGGGCTTTTTTTGTTTCACAGGGAAATTCGTCCTACGAAACCAGCCCCCTCCGACGGGCCGTACTCAACTATAATAACAGTTTATCACTCACGAAAGGAGTATTGTCAGCTATGAAACTCACACCAGACTGTACAGAAATCGAAGCACTCGCAGCAAAGTATCCTATCATTCCGGTATGCAGAGAAGTGTTCGCCGATATCGTAACGCCGATTACACTGCTGAGAAAAATCGCAGGTTTAAGCAGCCGCTACTGCCTGCTGGAAAGTATTGAGGGCGGTGAGAACTGGGGACGCTACTCTTTCCTCGGGTATGATCCCATTCTCCGGGTCACTAACAAAGACCACGTGGTGACGATCCGCCGGGAACCGGCCGGTATAAGGAAAGTCTCCCCTTCTATCGTTCATCAGGCTGAAAGAAGTTCCAGACTCACTGCCGGCACGGAAGAAAAAGTGATAGAAACAGACCAGCCCTTCGATATCCTCAGAGACATTTTAAAGGAATACCAGTCTCCAAAGCTTGATGGAATGCCTCCGTTTACAGGCGGCTTCATCGGATACTTCGCCTACGGCATGATCGGTTACGCCGAGCCGACACTGAACATCAAAAAGGGAGACTGCAGCGATTTCGACCTGATGCTGTTCGATACGGTTATCGCCTACGATCATCTGAAACAAAAGATCGATATCGTCGTCAATATGAAGACCGGGCAGAGGGCGGAATGCATGGCCAATTACGGAGCGGCCTGCGCCAGGTTAGAGAGCATTGCGCAGATGATCGCCAATCCCGCGCCCCTGGAAAAATCGGTTGCAGACGACAAACCGGACTTTACCTGCAACGTCTCCAAAGAAGAGTACTGCCGGATGGTGGAGAAGACGAAAGAATATATCGTGGACGGAGATATCTTCCAGGCGGTCATCTCCAGACAGTTTTCCAGTGATTACCACGGAAGCCTGCTGAACGCCTACCGGGTTCTCCGCACCACCAATCCTTCGCCCTACATGGTTTACCTATGTATGGACGATACGGAGATTATGAGCACCTCACCGGAGACTCTGGTCCGTTTAAAGGACGGACGGCTCACCACATTTCCGGTGGCCGGGTCCAGGCCCAGGGGGGCTACGCCGGAGGAGGACGCCAGGCTGGAAAGAGAGCTTTTGGCCGATGAGAAAGAGCTGGCCGAACACAACATGCTGGTCGACCTCGGACGGAACGATCTCGGACGGATCTCAAGGTTTTCCACCGTGGAGGTCACCGGATACCAGATGATCCACAAATACTCCCGTATCATGCACATCTGCTCCCAGGTGGAGGGAGATATATTAAAGGACTGCGACGCCTTTTCCGCCATCGGGGCGGTCCTCCCGGCAGGCACCTTATCCGGCGCGCCAAAGATCCGGGCGTGTGAAATTATCGAGGAGCTGGAACCGGTGCCGAGAGGTATCTACGGAGGGGCGCTGGGATACATTGATTTCACCGGAAACATGGATACCTGCATTGCAATCCGCATGGCGGTAAAGGCCAAAGGAAAGGTCTATGTTCAGGCCGGCGGCGGCATTGTGGCCGACAGCGTACCGGAAAAAGAGTATGAGGAATCCGCCAACAAGGCAAAAGCCGTAATTCACGCCATCGAGGCGGCAAGCGAGGTGAACGACTGATGATATTACTGATCGATAACTACGACAGCTTTTCTTACAATCTGGTCCAGTTTTTCGGCACGCTCTGTCTGGAGAACAAGGGACCTCTTACTCCCCATCGTTCGGGGGAATGTACCGGAACGGAACCGGCTGGAACGGAAGCCGCCGGACCCGAAGCCGCCGGACCCGAAGCCGCCGAACCTGAAATAGCCGGAACAAAACCGGATATCCGGGTGATCCGGAACGATGCGATGACCCCGGAAGAAATCCGGAACCTTCACCCAGACCACATCATCCTCTCTCCCGGACCCGGATATCCGAAAAACGCCGGTGTCTGTGAGGATGTGGTCCGCCAGATGAAGGGCGAGGTTCCTATCCTCGGCGTGTGCCTCGGACATCAGGGCATCTGTGAGGTATTCGGCGCCGAAATCGTTCACGCGGCAAGGCTGATGCACGGAAAGCAGAGCACCATCACCATCGACAACAGCGATCCCATTTTCCTGGGCCTTCCGGAGAAGATCCCGGCGGCCAGGTACCACTCTCTCGTCGCCAGACGCAGTTCTCTCCCCGATACCTTAAAAATAATCGGCGAGGACGATATGGGAGAGATCATGGCAGTCCGTCATACCGACTATCCGGTCTACGGCCTCCAATTCCATCCGGAATCGATTCTGACCCCCGACGGCATGACAATACTTCGGAATTTCCTTAACCTATAAGTTATAACTTATAACCTATAATCTATAATTTATGACCGGCAACAGCACCGGCAAACAGAAACGAACAACGTTAATTTTCATATATGGAGGTAACAGACTATGATACAGCAGGCGATTCACGATGTAATCGAAGGACAGGATTTAAGCTTTGAGGCTGCAAAAGAGGTTATGAACGAAATCATGAGCGGCGAGACGACTCCCGCACAGATGGCGGCATTTTTAACAGGACTCCGGATGAAAGGAGAGACCATCGACGAAATCACGGCCTGCGCGACGGTCATGAGAGAAAAGGGGCTGAAGCTGGAACCGAACTTCGCGGTAATTGATATTGTAGGCACCGGCGGCGACGAGGCCGGCACCTTTAACATCTCCACCACCAGCGCATTTGTGGTCGCGGCAGGCGGGGTTCCGGTGGCAAAGCATGGAAACCGAAGCGTATCCAGCAAGAGCGGGGCCGCCGATGTACTGGAAAACTTAGGCGTAAACTTAAAGCTTACGGTGGAACAGTCGGAACAGATTTTAAAGGATACTGGCATGTGCTTCATGTTCGCCCAGTCCTACCACTCTTCCATGAAATATGCGGGACCGGTCCGCAAGGAAATGGGAGTCCGCACCATTTTCAACATTCTGGGGCCTCTGGCCAATCCGGCCGGAGCCACCATGCAGCTTCTGGGTGTCTATGATAAGAAGCTGGTGGAACCGCTGGCAAAGGTGCTCAGCAATCTGGGCGTCAACCGTGGACTGGTGGTCTGCGGCAACGACGGGCTGGATGAAGCTACCGTCACCGGACCGACCCACGTGTGTGAAATCCGTTTCGGCGAGCTGACCATGTACGAGATCACTCCCGAACAGTTCGGTTTCTCCCGCTGCAGCTTACCGGAGCTGGTCGGCGGTAATCCTGAGGAAAATGCACAGATTACCAGAGATATCCTGACCGGGAAGCTCACCGGACCGAAACGCGATATCGTCGTCTTCAACTCGGCTCTGAGCCTCTATCTCGGAATCGATGACTGTACCATAGGAGACTGCGTCGCTCTGGCCAATGATTTGATCGACTCCGGAAAGGCGGCCGCCAAACTGGAGGAATTCGCAAAAGCAACCAACAAATACAACACCCCATCGGCTGCCGGCGGAATGGAATAGGAGGCCCCTCATGATTTTAGACTCACTGGCTGCTTCCACCCGCAAACGGATAGAGGCGGCAAAAGAAAACATCCCTCTTTCGACCATGATGGACCTGGCCTCGCAGGCGTCCGAATCCGAACGGGAAGTCCCCCTCACATGCGTTCAGCGGAATGTTTCGAAGGAAAGTGTCTTTTCCTTTGAAAAAGCGTTAAAGGCGCCGGGAATGTCCTTTATCTGCGAGGTAAAGAAGGCTTCTCCCTCCAAAGGCCTGATCGCCTCCGATTTCCCCTATGTGGATATCGCAAAGGATTATGAGGCCGCCGGAGCCGCCGCTATCTCCGTCCTCACGGAACCCGAATACTTTTTAGGAAGCAATGAATATCTGAAAGAAATCCGCCGGCACGTCTCTGTTCCTCTGCTTCGCAAGGATTTTACCGTCGATCCCTATCAGATTTTCGAGGCGAAGGTCATCGGAGCTTCCGCAGTTCTTTTGATCTGCGCCCTCCTTGACACAGAGACGCTCCGTACCGGGATCCATTTATGTGACAGTCTGGGGATGAGCGCGCTGGTCGAGGCCCACGACGAGGAAGAGATCAAATCCGCTCTCCGGGCGGGCGCACGGATCATCGGCGTCAATAACCGGAATTTAAAGACCTTTTCAGTAGATTTCTCCAATTCCATCCGATTAAGGAGTCTGGTGCCTGACGACATACTCTTCATCGCGGAAAGCGGAGTAAAATCGGCGGACGATATCCGACTGCTCCATGAGGCCGGGGTGGATGGCGTACTGATCGGCGAAACGTTAATGCGTTCCGCCGACAAGAAAAAAACACTTGATTCCTGGAAAAAAACGTGTGGGTAAGGAAATGCAGGGAGTCTTGCAGAAGGAAGTAAAGGAGTCTGAATTATGAATAAGTCAAAAAACCCGCTGCAGGCAACGGGACATCAAATTTGCAACGAGACGGGCCGCGGGATTTTTGACCCTCGCGGCAATCGCCAAATGGACGCGCAAGCGTGCCCGTTTGACTCGTTGCACACGGGAATAAAGATTTGCGGCCTGACACGGCCGGAAGATATTGCAGCCGTGAACGAATACCGGCCCGACTATATCGGTTTCGTCTTTGCGCCCAGCAAGCGGAATGTGAGTGAGATGCGGGCTGCCGAACTGAAGAAGCTCTTATCACCGGATATCACGGCCGTCGGAGTATTTGTCAACAGTCCCATCGCCGACATCGTGCGGCTCGTGAGCCGGGGGATTATCGGCGCGGTTCAGCTCCATGGCGATATGGAAGGCTTTGAGACCGTCCAGTATGCAGAGGATTTAAAGAAGGCGCTGGCCGCGGCAAGGCTGGCCGCTTCCGTTCCCCTTATCCGCGCTGTGCGTGTAAAGGATGGGGACGATATCCGCAGGGCCGTGAGTTATCCGGCCGAATACCTGCTTTTTGATACCTTTGTCAAGGATCAGTATGGCGGAAGCGGAGTCCGTTTCGACTGGTCCTTAATCCCCCACATCGAAAAACCGTGGTTTCTGGCCGGCGGCATCTCTGCCTCCACCATAAAAGAAGCGCTGAACACGGAGGCCTGCTGCCTCGACATAAGCAGTGCCGTCGAAACCGACGGACGGAAGGACCCGAAAAAGATACAGGAAATCATACAAACAGTAAGGAGTGTTTAATCATGTCAAAAGGAAGATTTGGACAGCACGGCGGACAATTTATCCCCGAAACGCTGATGAACGCAGTAAATGAGCTGGAAGCAGCCTATGAAAAATATATTCACGACGAGGCGTTTCTCGCCGAACTCGACGAGTTAAACCGCACCTATACGGGAAGGCCCTCTCTCCTCTACTATGCTGGAAAGATGACCGAAGATCTTGGCGGTGCGAAGATCTATTTGAAGAGAGAGGATTTAAACCATACCGGCTCCCACAAGATCAACAACGCGCTGGGGCAGGCGCTTCTGGCCAGGAAGATGGGCAAGACCCGCGTCATCGCCGAAACCGGCGCAGGCCAGCACGGCGTTGCAACGGCTACTGCCGCCGCGCTCCTGGGGCTGGAGTGTGAGGTCTACATGGGAAAGGAAGACACCGACCGCCAGGCCTTAAACGTATTCCGCATGGAGCTTCTGGGCGCCAGGGTCCATCCCGTTACCAGCGGCACACAGACCTTAAAGGATGCCGTCAACGAAACGCTGCGTGAATGGACGAACCGCGTGGAGGACACCCACTATGTGCTGGGTTCCGTCATGGGGCCTCATCCGTTCCCCACGATCGTCCGTGATTTCCAGAGCATTATCGGCAAGGAAGTAAAATCCCAGCTTATGGAAGCAGAAGGAAAGCTTCCGGACATGCTGATCGCCTGCGTCGGCGGCGGCAGCAACGCAATGGGGCTCTTCTACGACTTCATCGACGAGCCAGGTGTTGCGCTGGTGGGATGCGAAGCCGCCGGACACGGTGTCGATACGGATAAGAATGCCGCCACCATCGCCACCGGCAGCCTGGGAATCTTCCACGGCATGAAATCCTATTTCTGTCAGGATGAATACGGCCAGATCGCTCCGGTCTACTCCATCTCCGCAGGGCTGGATTATCCGGGAATCGGGCCGGAACACGCTTCCCTGCACGACACCGGCCGGGCTCAGTACGTCCCCGTCACCGACGATGAGGCAGTAGATGCATTCGAGTACTTATCCCGGATGGAGGGAATTATCCCGGCCATCGAAAGCGCCCACGCGGTAGCTTACGCAAGAAAAATCGCTCCGACCATGGGAAAAGATCAGGTAATCGTCATCAATCTCTCCGGCCGCGGAGACAAGGATGTGGCGGCAATCGCCAGATATAAGGGGGTAGAAATCTATGAGTAGAGTAAGAGACGCATTTGCAGATGGTAAGGCATTTATCCCGTTTGTCACTGCCGGAGACCCGGAGCTTGCTGTCACGGAAGAGCTGATTGTTGCCATGGCCGGCGCCGGCGCGGATCTAATAGAAATCGGTATCCCGTTCTCCGACCCGGTGGCAGAGGGGATCGTCATACAGGAGGCGGACATACGGGCGCTGGCTTCCGGCACCACCACCGATAAGATTTTCGATATGGTGAAACGGATCCGTGAGAAGACAGATGTACCGCTGGCGTTTATGACCTATATCAATCCGATCTTCGTCTACGGAAGTGAGAAATTCATCCGCACGGCGGCAGAAACCGGCATCGACGCGCTGATCGTCCCGGATATGCCATACGAGGAGAAGGGCGAGCTGCTCCCGCTCTGCCATCAGTACGGCTTAGAACTGATCTCCCTCATTGCCCCCACATCGAAGGAGAGAATCCGCGCCATTGCGAAGGAGGCCGAGGGCTTCGTCTACTGTGTCTCCTCCATGGGTGTCACCGGGGTCAGAACGGAGATCACCACCAACATTGGAGAGATGGTTTCCTTAGTAAAAGAGGCGCAGCCCATCCCGTGCGCCATCGGCTTCGGAATCTCCACGCCGGAGCAGGCCAGGAAGATGAGTGAACACGCCGACGGCGTCATCGTTGGAAGCGCAATCGTCCGGATGGTGGCGAAATATGGAAAAGACTGCGTTGGTCCGGTGTGTGAGTATATCAGGGAAATGAAAGCAGCAATTTTATAAAAATTTGTTTCTCCCAAAAAGCCTTATACAAACCAGGAAAGCGGCTTCTAACGATAGCCGCTTTCCTGGTTCTTTTTATAAATTTCTCTTAATTCCTAATTTTAGGGATTTTTACCTGTTTTGTTTCTGTTCAATAGAATTCCGGCAATTTCTAAATCCGTTTTCCCGATCTTCTCTGCCAGCAGATTCAAAACGTTTTTTACGTAAGATTCCTCCGTATCCAGCATGTCCGCAATTGATCGGGGATCTAGCGCTTTAGCTGCCATATTACGAATAACCATTACTTTTTCCGCCTCACGGCCTTGTGCTATTCCTTGTGCTATTCCTTGTGCTCTTCCTTCTTCTCTTCCTTCTTCTCTTCCTTGTGCTCTTCCTTCTTCTCTTCCTTCTTCTCTTCCCGCTTTCTTAGCGCCTTCCCGAGCAATCGCCAGTTGCTTCTGCTCATCATATTCATATAGAATCAAATTGCATACCTCCGCTCTGTTCTTTTTCAGAATGTCTGCAAGTATCCCCTCATTGATACAGGAATTAACCGCCAGCTCTACCGCTTCATTAAGAGCCATACCTCTCCTTTCATTTTCCCTGATGCGGTTCACAAACACTGCATAATCTTTCAGCCGCTTACAGCGGTCCATCAGTTCCTCATTATGGCCATAATTAATATTAATCATGGTCGCCCTGCATTCCAGACAACCATTTTCCTCTGGATTCTGACACAAAAATGCATCCGAAAGCCGAAGTTCCACCCGGTCCGGTTCCTCTTTCATCCCATTGTAAAAGACGATATACTGTGGCATCGGAAGGCGGATCAGCTTTTCTCCATAAATATCCAGTCCGTTTATTTCAATATATTCCCGGTAGGTGTCTGCAAAATAATTCAGCCCGCGAACAGGCATATTAGGGTTAAAGCTGCTCTGGTGTTCATATAAATTAAGTACGTCCGATACCAGAAAGGATATATCATTTTTCATCCCCAGATAAATCGCGTCTGCAAGTGTGGTAATTATAATATCTTCCGGATTCGTATACTGTCTGCCGCTTACAGCGTTATACAAATCCAGCAAATCCCCTTTCTCCTGAAAGGCCAGCCGGAACAATCTGTCTTTATAGTTTCTGTTTATGTTGATCTGCTGCATTTTCCTACCTCCATTATAAATGATTCTATCTGTAGTTGCAATAAAAAAACACAAATTTTATGTAAACCTAAATATTCGTCATAGGCAGACCTCCCCCTGTAATTTGATATTAGAATACTTGAGAAATTGTGGCTGAAACGCCAGGACGATTCTCCATGGTAAAACAACATAAAGAACCGGTTGAAACTCAGCCGCTGTGAACCGGCTGAAAAAAGAAACAGATCATTGTTTCGTTCCTTTATTATATCTCATATAAGACAAAATACAAGACTCAATCCTGGTAATACAGATCCTTTTAGAAAATATTAAGAAAATTATGCTCTGTTTTTTCCTTTCAATCTGTTATTCTCATATTACAGACAAACAGGAAAACCAGGAAAGGGGGATTTACCATGAAGCGTACCGCGCTCTTTACAATACTTATCATATTCTGTCTCTCAATAACCGCCTGTGCCACTGATCCGAATCATTTAACCGATGCTCAGACCAGCATCTTCCATTCACTGAATGTCACACATACAGACCGCTCCATCGTCGTAAAAGCTGACGCCTACTTAAACATTACCGACGCCGATTTCTTAATAATTGATGTCTCTGAGGAAGACACTGTTTCTCTCACCTACACACTGACCAGAAATAAAGGGGACATTACACTCTCTTACCGCACACCGGAGGACAGCACGGTTCTCCTTGCGGATACGGAAGACAAGACGTACGGGGAGGAGACAATCACTTTACAGCCGGGGACCACCACATTTTTCCTTGCGGGCACGGACGCTTCCTTTCAAGTGTCCTTCTCGGTCAAGGATATCGATATCTCAAAGGTTAAGTCCATTAATGACACTGCTCCCGAATTGTAGGGAGAGGACGGAAGAAAAGAGGAGAAAGCACCATTTTATGGGTTCTTTCTCCTCTTTTCTTTTGACATCGAATGTCCCAGCTGCTTTTTATAGACGCTGTAGAGATAATGCCAGTCGGAATATCCCACCAGCTCTGCAATCTCATAGATTTTCATGTCCGTGTTCATATACAGGCTTCTGGCCTTCTCCACCCGGAGCCTGGTGACATAGTCGATAAAATTGACGCCCATGACCTCCTTGAATATCCGGCTGAAATAATTCCGGCTGATGCCAACCTGATCCGCCACCGTCTGAAGCGACAAATCCTTATCCCCCAGATGGTCCCGGATATAATCCAGGGCTGCCCGCATCTCCTGTTTCAAACTGCCGGAATCCGGACCACCGGCATAGAATATCCCCGTTTCACTTTCCCTTCCATTGTCCGCAGCCTCCGTGTATCCCTGACAGCAGTCAAACAGGCTGGCAGAGCTGCGGCTGATGCCGATGGAAAACTCCAGTCCGTAATACCGGCTCAAAAAGTCTGCCGCTGTCCGGATCAGCGCTTCCAGCCGTTCATAAAACTCCTGTCTTCCGTCTTCCCGTGCCTCCCAGACAATCCACACGTACTCATCAAACTTATTGCACAGAAACTGGCAGTCCTTTACGGAATCCAACGCCTCGGACATGACATTGCAGACAGAAGCCCGAAGCAGGGAAACGTCATTTTCAAAGATTTCCGCCATGCTTTTCCGGTACCGGATCAGCCGGAATACCACGACTGCATTTTTTCCCACCGGCTCCGGCAGTCCAAACGCAGCGGCCCGCTCTTCAAACCAGGTTCTTCCGATTCCAGCCGCGCTTATGAGATCCCGAAAAAACTGTTCTCTGTCTCTGGAAAGCCTCTTTCTGTCAGATTCCGTGATCCTGCTGCTGCTCTTTTCCCGCTGTTTCTGCAGCGCCTTTTTAACCACATCGATGATATCCGGCGGAAGCATGGCAGGCTTGAACAAATAGTCAAACGTGCCGAGCTTCATGGCCTGTCTCACAAGATCAAACTCATTATAGCTGCTCAATATGATGACCTCCATGGAAAGGCCTCGTCTTCGCACCTCCGCCAGCAACTCCAGGCCGTTCATACCAGGCATTTTGATATCCGTCATCAAAAGGTCAATCTCTTCCCTCTCTAAGATTCCCAGCGCCTCTGAGGCTCCTCTGGCACTGAAGACTTCTATGCTGCTCCACTCGGCCCGCAGAATATCTTCAATAGCCGTCCTGGAAAACATCTCGTCGTCAACGATTAAAATCTTCTCCATCTGCCTCCTCCGCCTTTTCGCAAACCGGTATTTCCACCGTCACTGCAGTTCCTTCTCCTGGCTCACTTTCCAGTTCCACGCCGTAGCCATCTCCATAGTTCAGCCGGATTCTGTCCTGAATATTATGAAGCCCCACGCCGGTGAGTTTATCGAAGCCCTCATACAGAAAGCCCTGTCCATTGTCCCGGATTTGAAACTGTACCCGGTCTCCCAGAAGCCTTCCGGTTATCAGGATCCGGTTATCGATATTGTCCTCTCCAAAGCCGTGCTGCATGGCGTTTTCCACCACCGGCTGAAGCAGCATCTTTAAGATCAGACAATTCTCCAGCTTCGGATCGATGTCAAACTTCATATGAACGCTGCTGCAGCACCGCCCTTCCTGGATGCAGACGTAATTTTTGATGAAATTTATTTCCTCTGAGATGAGAACGGGCACATCGATCTTTTTGCAGCTGTATTCCAGCATATTAACCAGGGCTACTACCATCCGCGCGATCTCCTCATTCCCCGCCCGCACCGCCATCCACTTCACGGTATTCAAGGTATTATATAGAAAATGGGAATTGATCTGGGAATTGAGGGCCGTCTGCTCCATGTTAAGCCGTTCTCTCTCTTTTTCTATATTTTCACGCATCAGCTTATCCACCTCAGACACCATGGTGTTAAAGCTTAAGGCCAGCTCGGATAAGTCTTTATCCTTCGGTGTCTCCACTTTTGTGGAAAAATCGCCGCGGCTGACGCGGCTCATACTCCTTATGAGGCTGGTGACCGGTTTCACAATGCCGGCCGACAGGCTCGAGGCGAGAAGAGCCGCGGACACCATACAGGCACCGACCACGGCCGCCCATACCTTACGGAACCGGTCCAGCTCCTGCTTAAGCATTCGTCCGCTGTTGATCTGAATAATCGAGAATCCACTGTTTCCTACACGGCGTTTGCGAATCGTGCCGCTGTCTCTTCCATAGTCCAGATGAATGGAAAAGTTTCCGTCCTCCTCCGTGCCCCCGTCGACAGCAGAAAGAATCTGCGCCAGACTATACGTCCCCAGAGAAACGTCTGCCGCAGAAAGTCCCACCATGGACTCCTTCGGCGCAAAGATTACCCGCCCCTCTTCGTCCACGACAAACGCCATATCACTGTCATCCATCTCCATGCAGTCCATGGCCGCCCTGATCTTTTCATAGCTCAAATCAATCTGTACCAGCCCAATGACGCTGTTTCCCGTATAGCGGTTTAAATACGTTACGATACTGACCACCAGGGGATCCGCCGCTCCGGAGTTCAAGTATTTGTAAGCGGCCGGATGCGTCGGCACGATAATACTTCCGCCTGGCTGGTCTTCCCGAATCTCCGTCCAGTCATTTTCGGCAAATTCACGTTTATTCCAGCCCACATTAGACGAATAGGCGCCTCCGTCAAACGCCAGCAGATAAATATGATCGATGGAATTATTGGCAATCCGGATGTTCGACAGCGTGCCGTTTATATTGCGCATCAGGTTTAAGCGCTCATAGGCATTCATCTCTGAGTAGCCGGAGAACAGGTCGGAGGTGACGGAAAGTCCCAGAACCTGGTTCAGCACCACCTCGCTCTGCTTGATGATATCCTGCATCTTCGCATCCATCAGCCTCAAGGTATTCTCCTGGTACATCCAGGTCTTATCCTGGTAGAAGTCCCTCACATTCCTGTAGTAAACTACCGCCAGTATCAACCCTGGAATCAGCGACATCAATACCATGGCAAGTGTAAATCTCACCTTCAGTGAACTCCGGTTCCCCTTTTCCGTCTTCCTCATCCTTATCCCTCCGCTGTTAAACCCCCACATATCCTTTCGTAAGTACGATATTCCGAAAGCTCCACACAGAGTACTTCCGGCTTCCTATTGTACTCCTTCTCCATCAAACCCAGAACCTTATCATAATCCCGTTCCCCGCCATATCTGTCCGATGTGGAGATTCCCACCAGTTTCCCCTTCCTCATCTCCAGAATGCAGTTAAAATACAGCGCCCCGCCATCCGTAATCCACAACAGATACACATGGTCTCCGTCTTTATCCCCCAAAAGCCGTCTCAGCCGTTCAAAATACCAGCGTTCTCCTTCTTCCTCTCTCCGTATAACGGCCACTCCAGCCGTGCTCTCGAAGATACCATAGATTTCAGATACTGCCTGATCAATATCCAGCTGATACAGCTCCGCTTTCTGGCTCTCTGCGAAGCACTTACGCAGACCTTCCAGCGTATAAATCCTGATTTCCATAATATCATAAAAATCCCGAAAAATCCGCTCCGTATTCAATTCTTCTCCTTCCATATACTGGGAAAGATCGAAGAACGGGCAGCCGGAATCACTCACACACACGGTGCCTGTTCCCCTGCTGCACCGAACCGCCCGGTACAAACCGGAAGCCAGCCTTCTGACGTGCAGAACCTGCCCATGCCCGGATAATGGCCGAAGGATTTCCCCCAGATGCGTCCAGAACTCCGGGTCCAAATATTCCACTTTTAAACCACCGTCTATCATACGTTCTCCTCCACACTCAAAATGGCTACAGTATAACCGGAGATCTGTGCCGTTATGCCGTCTTTCTCCATTTTTATCTCCGCAGGCCCCTGCATCACCGAAAAACAGCGTCCTTCTGCGCACGTTATAAATGCCGTTTTCTCTTCTCCTGAGAGATTGGCTATATAGAGCAGGTGATATCCGCTTCTCTCCCTCCGGTGCACAGCCAGCTCGATCTCCGGATCTTCACATCCGTACTCTCTGCTCCGCCTTAACCGATCCCAGAAAACGGCACCGATCTCTCCCGGCTCTTCCGCAAACAGAATTCCGGAGTCCTCCCCCTCTTCCACCATGTGCTTCAGTATTTCACAGGACTTTAAGGTTCTGTCATACCGGGGAATGACCGGCCCCAGAATTACCGTCTTTCCCGGCAGACCGGCAAAATCCGCCAGGCACTTCTGCGTCTTCACATCCATGATATCACCCGATGCCGCCGCTATCACATCGTATGGGAGCCACCTGTCATAGTCCAGATATTCATCGGAATAATCATAGATTTCATGCTCTTCGTCAAAGCGCTTTGCCAGTCCTTTTACCCAGGCATCATCCCAGTAATTCAATTCCCTGTCCAGATAAAATTCCGGCTCTTCCTCCGGCAAAAACAGCGCGGCAGGTATATCCGGCCCCTTGATGAAGCAGTTGGACGAAAACGAATTGCAGTCCATCACGGAATAGAGGGCCTTCAGCCTCCCCATATCGTAATCCTTTAAAATCAGCACGCGGGGCGAGCGGTTAAAATGGTATATTTCATGATCTTTCAACAGTCTCAGCAGATCCGAGAACATCTCGTAATATGGCTTCCTGATTCTTCCGTCGTTGGTCACGGGACAGCCCGTCCACCGGTCCCGCTCCGCCAGCATATAGAAATTCACGCCCTTTAAACCATTCATCACAGAATACAGGTATCCGAACCGCTCTTCCTCTGCGGTCAGAAGCACTTCCCGGTCAAACCAGGAGCCGGAACCAAATTCCGGCACGAACGGAAAACGGCTGCTGCCGGCCAGATACCGAATTCTCTCCTTCAGCATGGCGGTATCTCCCGGCTCAGGATATGCATCGATCCCAGCCGCCATGAGGCCTGGTATCTCCTCGTCTCTCTGAACCGAGACAGGCGTATAGTTCTGATACGCGCAGTTATGGAAAATCGGTACCGGCAGCTCCAGGCGGTTTATGATGTCCACCATCCGCCCCAGGGCAGCGAGAATCTGATACTCCTTAAATTCTATCCAGTCCAGGTAATAGCAGAGCGATGAAAAATCGCCTTCCTCAAAGCCGCAGGGCGGTTCTGTCTCCTGAAATCCGCTGTAATTTCTGTGATACCTCTCGCTCATGGCCGCCGCAGTACCGTATCGCTCCGCCAGGAATTTACGGTACTGTTCCTTCGAGCAGTCCGAGTAATCCATGATATACGGCCTGTCCCGGAAGAAATTACAAGTCTCGTTATCCGCCTGGATCAGGCAGATACAGCCGCTGCCGCCGCAGTGCCGCTGCAGAATCGGCTTCAGCTTCTGAAAATAAATCTCCGTCTTCTCATACAGCTTATCACTCGCATAGGAAGGGATGGGAAAGGGACCCGTGGCATAGGGATACAGAACCGTGGTTCCCCACGGATTTTTCGCCTGAATCTCCTCATCCATCAGAATCCACTCCGGATATCCGAAACCAGTCATCTCCGCGTTGATATGAGGACCCGGACGAACGATGACGGCCAGGTTCATTTCCTCGCAGAGGGTTAAAAACAGGTCCAGATCCTTCTCTTCCTCGATCTCTCCAAAATCATACTTTCCTTCCTCATATTCATGGACCGACCAGGGAATATACGTTTCCACGAGCTCAAATCCCATGCCCTTAATCTGTGACAGAACATGCCGCCAGTCTTTCTTCCTCGTCCTCCAGTAGTGTATCGAACCACTGTACAGAGGCCTTTCCACTCCGTTTATCCGGATTCCGTCATGTGTAAATTTTACCATGTTATTTCCTCCTCCGGCGCTTCCTTTCCGGACGCGCCTAACCCTTGACTGCTCCCGCAGTCATACCCGCTATAACCTGTTTCTGGAACAGCAGATACATAAAGACTACCGGAACGATCGAGATGACGAAGCCGGCGCAGAGGAGACCGTACTGTGTCACGTAAGATCCCTTCAGCGCGGAGATTGTCATGGAAAGCGTCTTTCTGGCAGGCGTGGAGATCAGCACCAGCCCCAGAAGCAGATCGTTCCAGCAGTTTAAAAATGTGATGGTGGCCACCGTGGCGATTCCCGGCTTCGCTACCGGAAACACAATGTGAAAGAAGATTCCCGCCCGGCCGCAACCGTCGATCGTCGCCGCCTCATCGAGCTCCCTGGGGATTCCCTCCATGAAACCGTTCATAATAAACATGGCAAAAGAGATGTTTACCGCCGTATATACAATCATCAGGCCGGACAGATGGTCGATCAGATGAAGCCCTTTAAAGATCAGTACGGAGGGAATCAAAAGCGCATGCACCGGAATCATGATGCCCAGAGAAAAGTACACGGACAGCAGTCTGCTCTTCGTAACCCTCGTAAGAATATAGCTGGCCATGGATGTAATTACGGTAAGCACCGCCAGCGTTACCAGGCAGACGAGAATACTGTTAACAAAGCTCCGGCCGACCCTGGCTCCCTTCCACGCCTCCGCGTAGTTTGACCACACCGCCGCCTTCGGAAGGCCGAAGGAATTGCTGTAAATCTCATTGTTGTCCTTGAGCGAGGAAAAGACCACCCATATAAAAGGGTAAAGCGCTACGACCGCCGATATGCTCATGATGGCATAGCACAAAACAGCGGTAACCCTGTATTTCAGAGATCGTTTTAAAAATCGTTCCACAAGCCTCACCCCTTCTTTCTGTCTGCAAACCAGTTAAACAGTATGGTAACCGTTAAGGACACCGCCACAATGGTAATCGTCACCGCGCTTCCGAGGCCGAAATCCGAATTTACAAAGGCCGACTTATACATGAATACTCCCAGGTATGCGGAGCGCACTCCCGGTCCACCTCCTGTCATGATCCAGGAATGATCGAATGCCTTCAACGATCCGGTCAGGCACAGGATAATGCAGATATTCATAAATCCGGTGATCTGCGGCAGGATGACGTGGAAGAATGACTGTAATTTCCCCGCCCCGTCGATCTGCGCGCTCTCGATCAAGTCCTCCGGCACCGATTGAAGCGCTCCTAAAAATATGGTTACATAAAGGCCTATATACTGCCATACCTGCGGCGCCATAACCGCATATAACAGTGTACGCGGATTGGACAGCCAGTTTGTCGCAAATCTTCCCAGACCGACCGCTGTCAGGATCTTATTGAAAATACCGATTTCGCTGTTATAAAACAGGGAAAACATCAGACCGATAGCAACCGGTGCGATAACCACCGGAAGGAAATAGATGGTGCGGAAGATCTTCATCCCCTTCGTCCAGCTGTATAAGAGGTATGCCAGAAGAATTCCGGCTCCGATCTGGACGATAAGAGAGATCACGGTAAGCTTTACCGTGTTGGAAAACGTGAGCCAGTAGTCACTGCTCGCCGCGAGCTCCCTGTAATTGTCAAGTCCTGCAAAGACCTTAGCGGAAACGCCGTTCCAGGTCGTCAGACTGTACCAGAACGTGAGAATCAGCGGCAGGAACAGAAAGACCGTATAGATTAAAAATGCAGGTGCCAGGAACATCACAGTAACCGGCAGATTATGATATTTTTTAGAGTATTTTCTTTTCATGCGATCACCTTAAAACGGGGCCGTTCCTCTCGTTCCGGAACAGCCCCATTATTTCCCCATTTACTTATTATTCTTGTCCAAAACCGCCTGTACCTTGTCGATCAGCTCCTGCGGCGTCAACGCATTGATAAAGAATTCGTCTAAGCTGGAATCCATCATATTAACGGCATCCTGATCGGGCATGGTTGTATAGTGGACGGAAATCAGCTTTTTATCCTGGGCATATTCCATCATTTTCTTAAAGATAAGCTTCTGGCTGTCCATATCAATTTCAATATTCTTTGCCGGAATCATGCCGCTCTTTGTCAGCTCTGCGGATAATTCATCAGAAGCAAGGAAGTCACAGAGCTTAACCATGGCATCGTGCTTTGCCGCATCCTCAAAGGAAGCCTTATTAATTTCAAATCCGTATACCGTAAACCCTGTCATGATACCGGCCGGATCGATATCCGCGTCAGGAAGCATGGGCAAAGGTACGATCTCACTGGCTTCCTGAATCTCTTCCGGTATGGACTCAAACATCCATGGATACGTATAGGTCATAGCCGCCTTCCTGTCGGTATAAAGCTGAAGGCTGGCAGCCCATCCCCCGTTGGCCACCGTATCCGCAGGAAACATCTTCTGATCGATCATATCCTTTATATTGTTCGCTACCTTAAGCGCATTTTCAGTATTGAAGGTCCTGGTCGCTGCCAGCTCCTCCAGTTCTTTTGCCGCCCCGTCATACTGGCCATACAGTTCACTGAAAAAGAATTCAGACGGTGTACCGCCGTTGCTGCCGATCGCGATCGGGATAATACCCTTTTCGTTAAAAGCCTTTGCAGTCTTTAAAAGCTCCTCATAGGTCTTTGGAATCTCCAGCCCGTTCTCTTCAAACAGCTGCTTATTGGCCAGGAATATTCCCCTGGTGGATTCAATCGGGATTCCGTAGGTCTTTCCGTCGGAAGCCGTGTAATATCCGAAGGAGGTCGGTTCAAATCCGTCTCTCTTTACCTGATCCGACGCGTTAAAGTACTCTTCCACATCGAGCAGCAGTCCCGCTTCCACCATGTCGGTCATCATCGCGCCGCCCCAATAGGTAAATACATCCGGCAGATCACCGGAAGCTGTCTGTGTTTTAATCTTTGTCTTGTAGTCCTCTGTGCTGTAAGTCTCCAGAGTAATGTCCATCGTATCGCTATTCGCTTCCTGAAATTCCTGAAACTTCGGATAGAAATAGTTATACTTGGAGTCCCCCTCACCCCAGTTTGTAGCAAGAACCAGCGATACCTTCTTCTTTGGCGCGGCGCTCTCCTTCCCCGCTTCCGAAGCCGGTTCCTTTCCTGTTTCTCCGGTCTGCGCCTCCTTTGTATCCTGAACCGCTGTCTCCTGGACCTTTGTTTCCTGAGTCTTTCCGCTGCAGGCTGTAAGGCCCGCGCACATTGTTCCGGCAAGAATCAAGGCCGCCGCTTTATAGATACCTTTTCTCATAGTATAAGTCCTCCTCCTTATAGTAGCATCATTCTCATTGAACCTGCGCAGGTATTTCTGATGGTTTTATTATAGGGGAATTGAGAGGGGAAATAAATAGGAATAAATTATGGGAAATGTTATAAATTATTACACCGCCTCAATACTTTGTATCCCATAAGTAACGTCATGGCGAAGCCTCACCTTCACACTTTTGTTTTGTTATTTTTATTGCAAATTTTCATAAAATATCTTTACCGATTTTCGATATTACCTAAAAAAATGGAGAGACGATATGATTCGTCCCTCCAGAAAGTCCAATCGGTTTGAGCGTCTATGAGAGGCTTGATTGGTTCTATCAGATTTAGTATATGCAGATTAACTAAAACTATGATATTACTTATTAAAAATGACTTGTCCAATCATCTGGAAAATTCATTCTGCGTAAATCGTAAACACCAGCGTATTTATCCAGAATCTCCATGAACCTATCAATAAAATCAGTCCATGATTCCTGTGTTGGACGAAGGTATTTCATAGACAGCATAATCTGATACAATCCGTTATACCGCGGCTGTGGATTGATTCTATCAGACGCAATTAATTGTGGTCTTGTACTGAACGCCCGATTATAAATACGGCTATTGTGAGCGCAAATATTTCTCATTACTGAAACAGCCTGAATCCAGGAGCAGAGCATATCTTTTGATGGATTAATATCATTTCCATTGGTATTTTTAAACTTATAGTTTCAGACTAATATGGAAAAAACACTTGGATTCCCGGTTTTCAGATTTTTAATAACTTTTGACAAGGCACCAAATGACATTACTTCTACTGCAGCCCATAGTGGAACTGCTCCGTCATGGTTGGTAAAATTGTGTTCTATGAAAACATCATTTGATCGATAAATTTCAGAAGCAACTATGCCTTGGTTTTTCCAGTATAATTTCTTGTCTTGAAAAGCCGAAGGATCGTCCAGAATCAAAGCATCCTGTGTGGTTTGGAAAGCATTGACGAGACGCGATCTTAAGGCAACTTCAATTTGGGATAAATAGCTGAATATCAAATGCGATAATTCGAAGTCAAAGTGATACAGCTTTAAGACATCAGAAAAATTAGTATTTGCTATATATTGTTTGGTGACCGGGTCAATCCACTGAAAGCAATAACCTTTCAACCGGTAGTATCCGATTGTTGTTAGCGCGGTCTCTGCCTCACCTTGTGAGGCAATTGTCATTCCGGCATCTGTAAGCTTTTGAATTAACTGTGTAACTGTCAAAAAATGTTTAGGGTATTGATACATTATATATACCTCTGGATATTAAAAGTCCCGCCGGGTTGCGCATTCTTGCAAATACAAGACTAAGCGTGGCGGGTTCTGTTAATAACAATATATAACAAATAAATGGATATGTCAATAGACTTAGAGGGAATTCGGGGTTAAATCGCGGTTGAACACCTTCGATCCAAGAGGCATTTTTCTAACGCTTTATATAAGATCTTCTTCCCAGTGCAACCAGATTCGGTGCTCTGAATAGTATGATGTTCCGTTTGGTCCCTCCCCTCAGGCAAAACCGAATCTTAAATACAACTCCTCCGGAGCATCGTTAAGCCTCATAAGCCGGTACATGCTCCGCTCCATCTCGCCTGTTATATCTTCCGATACAATCGGATGCTCCTGCCCCGGATCATTCCATAAGTCAAACAGATAGTCCCCCTCCTCCATACACCGGACTGCCGGATCTGCATCAATCTGCATAATGGGACAATTTTTTGTAAAGGAAAAGGCCTCGTGGCGTTCCATCGACTCCAGCTCTTTCGTCGTAAAGAACGTCATCATATGGGTTGGCATTAACGTATACTCATGAAATGGGGCTTTCAGATTTCGAGGCGCCCTCATATACACGTATCTTCCATCCGTACAGCACAGATGGGCCCCGAATATTCCGAACAGCCCGCACGTCCGGCTGCCTTTCTCCCCCTTTATGATCCGGGAAATGTCCTGCCCCTGCATATCTGCGGCAGGATCGATTCCGAAGAACTGCAGAATCGTAACCGGCAGATCTATCGTTTGCACAAGCGCCTCTCTGCTCGTTCCGGCGGATTCACGGAACCTTGGATCCCAGATAAACAGCGGCGTATGGACAATCTCATCGTAGCAGAGCATATAGTTTTTGGCCCAATACCCGTGTTCTCCCAGCATATATCCATGATCCGTATTGACAATAACCATCGTATCTTCCCACAGATTCTTTTCGTCCATGTAATCCAGCAGACGGCCCAACTGCTCATCACACATTGTTAAGTCGGCGAAATAGGAGTACTTAATCTCGTCTGCTTCCTCTGCGGATTCCTTTACCGGCGCGTAATCCGGCCATTCATACTTTTTACCTTTTGCTTTCCCGGGATACATATCCTTAAACTCCCTGCTCGCCATGAAGGGCTCATGGGGAGAAAATGACTCTATCTGTAAAAAGAAGGAATCCTTTCCCTCATTTTCTCTCAGAAATTCAAGACCCTTGTCAAAGGTCTTCACCAATGGGTACTGGTCTTTTCCAGTCACTCTTGTGCGGTTTGCCAGGTTCTGCCTGTACAGTCCGCTGCGCAGCCCTTCTGTAAATGCGGCAAAATTCGGGTCCGCATCCTCTGCGCCTCCAACCACAGGAGCCCAGGGATCTCCCTCCTGTCCCCGTATATTTTCCCATGTCGTATATTGAGTGTGATACGTTGCACCTCCGCATTCCCAATAATGGCCGTGATCGCTGACCAGATGGCTATGGATCCCATGCCCCCGCAGGATTCCCGGCATGGAATCGTCAAAAGGCTCCATAGGCCCCCAGGACCGGTGCAAAAAATTATACCGGCCCGTGTGCAGCTCTCTCCTTGCAGGAATACAGGGCAGACTTCCGGCGTAGCTGTTCTCAAACCGCACGGTTTTCTGTGCCAGTCTGAGAAAATTCGGAGTGATTGTCTCCTGACAGCCATACGGCTCAAGAAATCTGCGGTTTAAGGAATCAAACATTACCATGATTGCTTTCATCTCCGCCCCTCCTTTCAGCCCTCTCGAAAAGGACGAATCTCCGGTCTCTTCTCCCCAGCCCGCTCCATACAAAGCAGGAGTTTCTCACGCAGTACCCTTCTTGCCGGTTCAAAGGCAGGGTCTCCCGCCAGGTTGCAGCATTCCGCCGGATCGTGCTCTAAATCAAACAGGTACTGTTCATAATAGACATCCGCCCCCGGGCAGCTCCAGCCATCCGCATCCGCAGCGACTGCGTATTTCCACTGATCGGTCCGGATTGCTCTGCCAACCTCGCTCTCACTGATCTGTATAAACACACAGTCCTCCCAGCCTTTTGAGGTCCCATCGGCAAGGGATTTCAGCGAATTCCCCTGAAAATCCTCCGGTTTCTTTATTCCTGCACAGTCAAGCAGCGTCACCGGCAAATCAATAAGACTGACCAGCTCCGTGATGGTTCTGCCGCCTATAAACGGTCCGCCCACAGCAAGCAGCGGAATATGGATGCTTGCCTCATGACAGGAGCGCTTATATTCGCTGTTCCTTGTGCAGAAATGGCAGCCATGGTCTGATGTATAAAACAGGATCGTATTCTCCCACAATCCCCTCGCCTTCAGCGTATCGACAAGCCGCCCGACATTTTCATCCAGGCTGTGACACTGGCCTAAATAGTCCGGGTAATGTTCCTTCCAATCCCCCTTATCCACAGGAATGTCAGCCGGCAGCTCATAGCCGGTAAACTTCTCTCTCACGCCATCCGGCGCCTCAAACCGGCCGTGATCGTTCTGATGGTGAGGCTCGATTTGAGAAATAAACAGAAAAAATGGTTTCTCCCCATCATACTGGTGGAGGTAATGAATCGCATAATTATTAATGGAATCCGCGCGGTAACCGATAAACTCACATTTTTTCCCTTCTCGGTCAAACACATATCCATCGTATCCATGGGAGGTCGCCTCCAGAACATCGGCCGCCATCCAATAATCCCGATACCCGCCCCTGCGTTCCGGAGGAATCGCCCGAGTCTCGTAGTTTTCCTCATCGAACGGCGCCGTATAGCTGCTTCTGTTTGAGGCCAGATGCCATTTGCCCACGTAAGCCGTCTCATAACCGGATTCGTGGAAATAATCGGCCAGCGTTTTTATATCCTGCGGCAATGCCAGCGCATTTCTATGGCAGTTTACCTGTGTCGCATATTTACCGCTCTGCAGGCAGGAACGCGCAGGACCGCAAACCGGCTGGCAGGTAAAGGCATTTTCAAATTTCACGCCCTCCTTTGCCAGTCTGTCGAGATTGGGGGAAACCAAAAGCGGCTGTCCATAACACCCCAGTGTATCCCAGCGCTGCTGATCCGAAAAATATACAATAATATTAGGTCTTTTCATCCCTGTACTCCTCTCTGCTGCTACTTAATTCCGGTCGAAACAACTCCCTGTACAAAATACTTCTGTGCACACAGGAATAACAGAATCATCGGAAGCGAAATTAACGTTGCCGCCGCCATCATGGGGCCCCAGCGCACCGTGCTCTCATCCCGGAACATGGTAAGCGCCAGCTGTACGGTTCTCATATTGACTGAATTTGTCATGACCAAAGGCCATAAGTAATCGTTCCAGACTGACGATCCCTTTAACAGCGCCAGGGTTGCAAGAATAACCTTTGAATTGGGAAGGTAGATATAGAAATACGTTTTCCATTTACCGGCCCCGTCAAGCATGGCGGCTTCATCGAGGGATCTGGGAAAATTCTCGTAAAACTGCTTCGACAGGAAGACGCCGAAGGACCCCGATACCAATGGAATAATCACGCCGGGAAACGTATTCATTAATCCCGAACCGCCAAATCCCAGAATATCATTTCCACCGATCAGCGGAAATCTCGCCATAATCAGGAACGTGGGCAGCATCGTTACCTGCGGTGGCATCATAAGGCCGACCAGCAGCAGTGTAAACAGTACCTTCGATCCTTTAAAATGCAGCCGGGCAAACGCATACCCCGCGACGGAATTAAACAACAGTGAGAATACAATGCTGATCAGGGTGATGACCAGGGAATTCCTGAAATAGATCAGCCAGCTTCCGGTGGACATCGCCGCCTTATAGTTATCAAGATTCAGCGACTCCGGCAGGAAATGAAATACCGCCGAGTTAATCTCCCCTGTTGTTTTAAATGAAGTCAAAATCATTACAAGAATCGGAAGCAGGATAATCAAAGAAACCACTGCCATACAGACTATCCAGATCATATGTAACCTTTTTTTCCTTTTCATCTTCGCTCCTCCTATGAAACATCCACATCCTGACCTTTATTGCCAAACTTGAATACCATCATGGTAACGATTAAAGAAAATACCAGAAGCAGAACCGCCATGGCACTCGCATATCCCATTTTAAACTCCAGAAAACCCCTCCTGTATATTTGATGGACGATCGTCGTTGTTCTGTTTAAAGGCCCGCCGTTCGTCATAATATTTACCTGTTCAAACACTGCAAAGCTGTTTACGATTCCTGTTACGAGCAGGAAAAAGGTCGTGGGATACAGCATCGGCCACGTGATATAGAGAAACTTATGGAAAACGCCTGCCCCATCGAGCTCCGCTGCCTCATATAAGGACTGGGGAATGCCGGTAAGCCCTCCCAGGAAGATGACCATGGAATATCCGCAGTTCTTCCAGATTCCGATAACAATTATGCAGAGCATTGCCTGATTCGGATTAATGAGCCACTGCTGGGCCGGTATACCGATAAGCTTTAAAAAGCTGTTGAGAAGGCCGAAGTTGGGATTATACAGCCACAGCCATACCATGGATACGCACACCATAGACATGATATTGGGCATATAAAGCGCTGTCCGGAAAAAAGGAACTGCCCTGGATTCCCGATAAAGCAGTACCGCCAGCAAGAGCCCCAATACCAGCTGAATGGTCAGCGTTACAACCGTATACAGCAGCGTATTTCCAACCGATGCGAGAAACTCCGAATCATGAAACAGCTTACTATAATTCTTCAACCCTAAAAAACCGGGAATCTGGTACATATTGAAATCGGTCAGGCTGTAAAACAGTACCATGCCGATCGGAACCAGAATGAAAATAGTAAAAATCAGATAAGCAGGCAATATCATGATATACGCCTCTTTATCGCTGCGCGTGTTTTTTCTTACTTTTTTTCCAGCCATCTTTCCTCTCTCCTCACTTCTTCCTGATAAAAGGTCCGGCCATCCGGACACCTGACTTGCTGCCTGCGGGAATAAATAATGCGGCCTATTCTTATCAAACAGACCGCATTGCCGCAGTTATTGATTATCAATTTCCTCCTGCACCTTTTCCGCAGCTGCATTAAGCGCATCCTGAGGCGATAATTGTCCATAGAATACCTGTTCCATGGCATCGTCCACATAAGTAAATACACTGTTAAAGTACGGAACCTTGGGCGATCCTTTTCCAATTTCTATTGCTTCCATAATCATTGGTCCATTTACCGGATTTTTTTTCAGATACGCCTCCTCCAAAGAGGACCTAACGGGAGCCGTCTTTGCCGTATCCATCCAGATCTGCATCGACTCTTTGCTGCTCATGTACTCAATCAATTTCCAGGCAGCCTCTTTATTCTTGGAGTTCGCATTCATAAACATAAAATGCATCCCGCAGAAGGTACCGCTGTTTACCTTGGAAAACATGGGAACGAGCTTGATCTTTCCTTCCAGATCTCCTGTGTTGATATTATTAAACTCATTTTCAGAAATAACCGTCATGGCCGCCGTTCCATTGTAGAAAGGATTCTGATCCTTCTGCGTGTTATTCCAGTCCACCAGACCGGCATCCTTTAACTGCTTCATGAAATCCATCGCCTCGACTGCTTCCGGTTTATTAAACAGGATTTCATTGCTCGCTTCATCCACCAGATTACTCAGGCCGTTCTGAACAATGAATATCTCCAGGTATTGGTTGATATTTCTTCCGCTGGTGGGAATTCCATAGCCGCACTGGATTACATTGCCGGAGGAATCCTTTACCATCAGTTTTTTATGGGCTTCCAACAGCTCATCCCAGTTGGATGGCGGTGAATCCGGATCGAGCCCGGCCTTTTCAAATAACTCTGTATTGATCGCAAACATTCGTGCATCCGGCGTGTACGGGACACCGTAAAGCTTTCCGCCGATACTTCCGGCTTCTTTTACGCTGTCATACATATCTTCCATGCCCTCCCAGCCTTCGGCATACGAGTCGAGGCACTCATACTGTCCCATGGGTACTCTCGCACCGATCGATGCCAGGGAGTAGTGAATGACGTCCGGTGCCGTTCCGGAAGCAAATCCGGTGTTGAGTTTTGTTTCAAAATCATCTCCCCAGGGAGCCTCCTGATACTCTACCGTATAATTCGGATACTTCGCTTCAAACCCTTCTATCATCTGAGTAAAGGCATCCTTCTTATAATCTTCGGTTCCTGCCCTGAGAAAGACCAGTTTTACATTTTCATCACTGGTATCCTTCCCTGCATCGGAAACCAGGTCTTCATTACCGCCTCCACAGGCGGCCAAAGACAACACCATACAGCTGACTGCTGCTGCGCTTAAGATAACTTTCCAATTTCTTCTCATAACTTCCCTCTCCTTTTGTTTATGGTTGTTGTACTCCAGGAACTTGATAACTATATTATACTGATTTCGCGTCCTTTTACTATGTACTATGTATATCTTTTTCTGTCATTCATTTGTTTTTTTGTATCTTTTTTACCATTTTTCATTTTACCTCCTTAGTATATCTTGCATATTTTAAATTTATTTTGATCTTTTTGTAATTTATTTAGAACTTTTATACAATTTATACTTTGTTGCTTTTTTGAAATAAAAAGGCGCATCAGTTTTCATTGCTGATGCGCCTGAATTCGATCGGTGTCATACCGGCATACTTTTTAAATACCTTACTAAAGTAGGCCGAATCCGGGATCCCGATCTGACAGCAGATATCCTGAATATTATGGTTACTGTTCTTTAAAAGAATTTTCGCTTTTTCCATTCGAAGCTCTAACAGATAGGTATTAATATTCCTGCCAGTCTCTTTTTTGAAGAGATGGGAGATATAACTGCGGTTCATATGTACATGGTTTGCAAGCTCATCGAGTGTAATGGAGTCTGCATACCGTTCTTCCATATACTGCATGATCAGAAATACAGCTTCACTGTATTTCTTCTGTTTGCCGATCAATACCCTGAGGATTTCTTCCGCCTGCGTCAAAACCTTTGTTTCAAGCTGGCCAATATCGGTACAGTGTGTCACTTCAATGATCTTATCGATCGAAAACACTCTTCTGTCCGCATCCTCCAGATGACTCCAATACAGATTCAGTAAGGTATTTAGAAACAGCCTTCTGATGCAGGATACATCCGGCTCCGTTTTTCCCGCATAATCAAATATCGCTTCCATTTCCTCGACTATACTGCTCCAGGCCCGGCTGTTGATCAGCAGCTCCATTTTTTCAAACTTTGCTTCCAGTCCAGCCTCTATATGACTGATCCGGTTCTTCATCGTTTCATAATTCAGTCCGCCAATGTGCCTGTAAAACAGCTGATAGGTGAGAACCTCCTGTGAATGCTGGTATAATGTCTCCAGTTCGTCCACCGTTTTACCGGTTTCGGAGCTGCTGACATACATATTGCTGCCGCCGAAGGAGGCGACCGTCTCATATATTTTTTCCGTAAGCTTCTGAGGGTTGTCATGATTCATTTCCGTAAGTACAAGGATCTCCCGTTCACTCCTTGGCAGCCAGTAGAGCACCCTCTTCTCCTCCTGAAAGGCAAATGGCAGAATCTCCTTAAGCTGTTCCTGATTCGATATCCGATCGGTATCGCGGAAGATGATCACTGCATAACTCCCTTTTATCTCACAGCAGGTATTCCAGACCTGTTTTAAGATATCCCTGGAAATATAGTCCGGTTCTTTAAAGCACTGCAGCAGAACCTTTTCCATCTCCCGGGCGGGAGATGATTGTTCTGTCTCCGCCGCCCCCTGATTCCTGATCCGTTCCTTCGCGGTCTGCAGGCACACTTCCAGTTCGTCCTTCGTAATCTCAGACTTTAAGAGAAACTCACTCACCCCCAGCTTCAGACAGTCCCTTGCATAAGAAAAGTCATCATACGCACTCAGGACAACCGTATAAGGCAGGACATGATTCTGATTCAGCTTTTTAAGCAGCTCCATCCCATCCATGATCGGCATACGTATATCGGTAAACAGCACATCGACCTGATGGTTCAGGCAGCAATTCAGAACCTGCATTCCATTGATACACGCTTCGATCACATGATGCTCCGGCGACAGCGCTTCGATATTCTTTTTCATCCATTTTAAGATGATCTCCTCGTCATCTGCAATTACGATATTCAACTGTTTGCCCCCTCCATATTAATGACAGGTATCTTCATCCGGAAAGTAACACCGCCCGATGAATTCACCTCTACACTCAGTCCATATTGATCGCCGAAATTCCGTAAAATTCTCATCTGAATATTGGAAAGCCCGATTCCGTTCAGCTGATCTCTGGCCTTCACGGTCTGCTGATTATGTATGCTGTTATTTATCTTTTCCAGGTCTACCCCCACACCGTCGTCTTCCACCTCGATTACGACATTTTCCTTTATCCGGTATGCGCATATGACGATATGGCCCATACCGTCTTTCATGTTAAAGCCGTGAGAGATGCTGTTTTCGACCAACGGCTGGATGACGTTCTTCAGAATCCCCAATTCCACTACGTCTTCCGCCGCTAGTATTTTCCATTGAAATTTATCGCGATAGCGGAGCTTCATTAATTCCAGATAATCCTCCGCCATGGCCAGTTCTTCCTTGATCGGAATGATCTTCTGGGAATTCACAAAGGATTTTCTCAGCAATTTTGAAAAAGCAAGCAGCGCTCTGTCTGCCTCATTATATTCCTCCATCTGAATCATAAACCGGATGGTCACCAGCGTATTATAAAAGAAATGCGGGTTAATCTGTGCCTGCAAAGCCTGGATCTCCAGGGCGTGCTTTTCTTCCTCTTCTATCTCCAGCTGCTTCATCAGATTTTCAATGTGGTCCAGCATATAATTAAAATTGTGACAGATTTCATGGAACTCTATTTCATAGTCATCCTGGATTCTTGTCTTTAAATCCCCATTTGTCACCTCCAGGATGTTTTTATTTAATTTCTCCATTCTCCGGGAGATAAAGCTGCAGTTATAAAAGACTATGACGATGAGCACAAGAAACATCGCGGTTCCCAGGACGAGGAACAGGATTACATAGAAGGAAGTCCAGCCATGGCGGTATGGTTCATAGGAAATCAGCTTCCAGCCCAAACCATCAATACTGGCAAACCGTATATGGCTGTATTGGTTCATCACATTTCCCAGAAAAAATCCCTTCGTATAATTTGTTATCTGATTATAGTAAGAATTGTCCTCCACCTCATATCCATACATTCTGGGATCGGAAGAAAATATTATTTTTCTGTACTGATCGATGACGATGGTATTCTCATCAGAATCCTCATCGCCCAGTATGACATTCCCCCAGATATCCTGGGATATGGCCACAATCATAATGCCGACATCTCTTCCGCTGTTTAAATTCCGCAGTTTCTGAACCGCAAACAGCTTGTCCTCCTGAAACAGCTTCTGCAATACAGGACTCCTGTACTTTGGAAGGAAATAGATGGAATCATCCTTTTCCATCGCCTCCTGATACCAGCTTTCCTCGTCCAGCATATCCAGTGTGACTGCATCCTGCATCAAGTTTAAAGAGGACTGATAAAAATTCATATCATTTTTACAGAGCAGCATCATTTGATACTGCCTGTCCGGAAACAATTCCGTCAGCTCCAGCATTTTACTCTGTATGCTGTCCTGTGCACTGATATATTCATAGCCCGTCAGCCTGTTCCTCTTCGAGATCAGACGGTTAATCTCAGGATCCAGATACATGCCTACCGATATTTTTATGATCTCTGTATTCCTGTTCGCAATATTGCTGCATTTTTCTTCCAAAAGGTCCAGCTTGCTGTAGTTCAGTTTGTAATTGCCGTCTTCAAATATATAGCTCATTAAAATACAGAATAAGATGAACAGCGGAAAAACAACGATCAAGTCTAAAAAAATGACCTTTTTTCTTATACTGTCAAAGTGCAGTAATTGTTTCATAATTTTTAGACCCCTTCTTCCGAAATATATGATATGATAGAAACAGAAAAAATACGAATTCCCTTCTGTGTCCCTGTGTAAAACAATATAATTATACAGGATTTCATGGGGAAATGGTAGTATGTGTTAAGTCTTTGCCGGAAAAAGGAGGGTCCCAATGGCAGAAAAACAGGGTGTTTCCGATTTATACAAAAAGAATGCGGAAAAGGCAGAAAAGGATAAGCGGCTCCGCGACGCTGTCTCCATCTTTTTTATCCTTTTCGGAAGTGTCATCGTAGCGGTGAATTTAAACACCTTCGTCGAGCAGGGGAAGCTGGTTCCGGGCGGTTTCTCCGGACTCGCCAAGCTGATTCAGAGGGTGGGGCTGGCCTTTTTTGACGTGAAGATCTCCTTCACCTTCTTAAACGTGGTTTTCAACGCCATCCCGGCTGTATTTGCCTACCGCATTGTCGGAAAAAAGTTTACGATTCTGTCCTGTGTGAGCCTCTTGACCGTATCAATCCTGGTCGACCAGCTGCCTGTCATCCCCATCACCGGAGACCTTCTTCTCATCTCCGTATTCGGCGGAATCATCAACGGCCTGGGCATGAGCCTCATCCTGAACAACCGGGCCAGCGGAGGCGGAACGGATTTCATCGCCATGTCCCTCTCCACCAAATATAAGATATCCACCTTCAACTATATGCTGCTGTTCAGCGCTGTTATCATCCTCATTTCCGGAGCCATCTTCGGCATGGATATCGCACTGTACTCCATCATCTACCAGTTCTGCAACACGCAGGTAATCAACACGCTTTATAAGAAATACAAGAAAAAGACGCTGCTCATCGTCACAGACAATCCGGCCGCCGTGTCTGCGGATTTGATGGAGTTGACCAACCACAGCAGCACCATCTTAAAGGGCTTCGGTTCCTACTCGGCCAACAAAAAGTATCTTCTCTACACCGTCCTCTCCGACGGCGACGTGAAAAAGATGAAGAAACGCATCCGTGAGCAGTACCCCGATACCTTTGTCAATGTCATAAACTCCAGCGACGTTGTGGGAAATTTCTACATACAGCCGCTGGAATAGAGAACAAAACAGTTGACAATGCATTTTTGTTTTGTTATAATCGCGCTATAAAGAAACAAGGAATGTTACTGTGAAAACAGGCTTAACCAAGATCTTTAGAAGCACACGTATGTGCTTTTAAGATTTTGGTTAAGCCTGTTTTTGTTTTCAGAAAAGGAGGAAAACATGGGATTATTTAAAAACTGGAAGAAACAGGAGGTACAGGAAAAAGCGGCGTTCAGCCCGGTAAGCGGTGAACTCGTACCATTGGAGACAGTCAGCGATGCGGTGTTTGCAGAAAAGTCGCTGGGGGATGGAGTGGCGGTCATTCCGACAGACGGCAGTCTGTATGCACCGGCAGACGGAACAATCGTGGCACTCTTTCCAACCGGCCACGCGCTGGGGATTAAGACGAGGGACGGGGTCGAGCTGCTGATCCATATCGGAATCGACACGGTAGCCTTAAACGGAAAGGGATTTACAGTTCATGTGAAGCAGGATGATACGGTTAAGAAGGGGCAGCTGCTGGTAAATTTTGATATTGAAGTACTGAAAGGGGCAGGCTATGATACGGTAACAATGATGCTGGTATCAAACGGCGAACAGTTTGGAGAGGTTCATAAGGCGCCGCCGGGAACCGTGACAGCGGGAGAGAAAATTCTGTGGCTGTAACCGTGTCTTTTTGTTGGAGAGGGAGAGTGAGACGTCATGGAAATCAAGAGAATTTATAACAATAATGTTGTGGTGGCAGTGAACGGGGCCGACGGGCCTGAGATGATTGCCATAGGAAAAGGACTGGCCTTTCAGAAGAAGCCGGGGGATTCCATTGAACAGGAAAAGGTGGAGAAAATCTTTACCCTGGAGGACTCCGGAGTAATGACAAGGCTGGAAAAGCTGGTCAAGGACATCCCTTCCGTCTATTTATCCATATCGGAGGAAGTGGTCGAGATGATCCGCCGTGACTCCGATTTGAAAATCAGCGAGGATCTGTATATCACACTGACCGATCATATCAGTATGTCCCTGGAACGGGAAAAGAATCACGTGATCTGCGAAAATCCGCTGCTTCTGGAGATACGGCAGTTCTATAAAGAGGAGTTCATGCTGGCCCGGAAGGCCGGAGAGATTATCTGGAAGAAGATGGGGATTCGGATCTCGGAGGAGGAGATGGGCTTTATTGCCCTTCACATCGTCAACGCCTCCATGGATCAGAGGGCCAGCTGCACGATTCAGAGTATCCAAATGGTGCGCGATATCCTTCAAATCGTATCGGAATATTTCGATGTGAATCTGGACGAAACCTCCATTCCGTACGACCGTTTTGTCCGCCATCTGCAATTCTTCGCCAGGCGGGTGCTGGGAGAAGGCAGCGTCCAGTCTGCGGATGAATTTCTCTTCACACTCGGCAGAAGCCAGTATCCGGTAGTGTATGGTTGTGCGGAGAAAATCGGTGACTACGTGCAAAAGACGTACCATAAGGATATGACAAACGCGGAAAAGGGATTCCTCGTTTATCACATGATCAACACACTATCAGTCCATTAGAAAGGGGTTGCGCGCTCTGCGCGCAGAAAATGAATATGAAAGAAAAAATGAAAAGTGCGCTGGAACGGTTTTCCAAGGCCATTGTCCAGCCGCTCATGTATCTATCAGTTGCCGGTACGGTGCTGATTCTCGGAATTCTCCTGACAAACGGTTCGATCACAGCGAAGATTCCATTTTTACAGGCAGCGCCGTTTCAGCTGGTGGGAAAGCTGATTTATAATTGTCTGATGTTTTTAATCAACAATTTGAGCGTAATATTCTGTGTCGGTATCGCGGGAGCACTGGCGAAAAAGAACAAGGGCCACGCGTCGCTGATCGCCCTGATGTCCTATTTTTTGTTCTTAAATGCCAATAACATCACGCTGTCTTTTATCGGCAGGCTGGCAGAGATGGGGCCGCTGGGATTATACGGTACGGGGCAGTCTACCGTTCTGGGCATCCAGGTGCTGGATATGGGCGTGTTCAGCGGCATCACATTAGGCTGTCTGACAGGATATGTATTTAATAAGTACGGAGAGAAACAGTTTAAGGGGTATTTCTCCATGTTCTCCGGGGTAAGATTTCCATTTTTCCTTCTGATCCTTCTTTCCCTGTTTCTGGGCTTCGGCGCGTCCTACGTATGGCCGGTAGTTCAGCGGGGGATCTCGGCTCTAACCGATTTAATCAAGAGCAGCGGCAATGTAGGACTTTACATATACGGCCTGCTTAACAAGCTTCTGGTTCCCACGGGGCTTCACCATCTAGTGTACGCACCGTTCCAGTTTACCGATGTGGGCGGAACCCTGGTGCTTGGAGATCAGATCATCTCCGGCGCTTATCCGATCCGGGTGGCGGAGATGAACATGCCGGGAGTACCATTTTCACCGTCCACCTATTATAACAGCTACACATTCAATAATTTATTCCCATATATCGGAATCGGCCTGGCCTTTATCACAACCGCGAGAAAGGAAAACCGGGAGAATACAAAAGCAGTCATGTTCCCGCTTATGCTGGCAGCCATTTTATCGGCAATTACAGAACCGATGGATTTCCTGTTCGTCTTTGCAGCGCCCCTGCTCTTTGTCGTTCACTCCCTGATCAGCGGCGGCTTGCTGGTACTGTTAAAGGTCCTCAGCATTCCGGCCTCCACCAGCGGCGGCATCGTCAACATTATGATCTCCAATCTGGCCCTGGGTGTGGAGAAGACCAACTGGTCGCTGCTGCTGCTTCTGGGAGCGTTGACCGCAGTCGGATACTATTTCCTTTTCGTTTTTCTGATTAAGAAACTGAACCTTAAGACGCCGGGAAGAGAGCTTATAGCAGAGGACGCGGGCAGCGGCGATTCGGCGGCCAGCGGCGATTCGGCAGCCAGCCAGTCAAAGGATGAACCCATTCGGAAGTTAATAGAAGGACTTGGCGGCAAGGCGAATATCGAGTCGCTGGACAATTGTTTTACACGCCTGCGGGTGGTGGTAAAGGATGGCAGCTTAATCAGGGATGACCTGATCAATACCATGAAAAACAGCGGAATCAAGAAAAACGGCACTGATATACAAATCGTATTCGGTATGCAGGTACCGGCTGTAAAAAGCCAGGTGGAGGATATGCTGGAGCGCATGTAGAATACAGAACATTCATGGAGCGGCATGGCCGCAGAAAGAGAGGAAATAATATGATAATCACAATTGTAGGCGGAGGCAGCACCTTTACACCGGGAATCGTAAAATCCATTGCTTTAAGACAGAAGGAACTGGAGGTAGAGGAAGTACGGCTGTTTGATATTGATGAAGAGCGCCAGTATAAGGTGAGTCTTGTGGTAGACTGGATCTTAAAGGATATGAAGTCTCCGATTCGCCTGACGGTAACGACGGACAAAAAGACAGCGTACGAGAATTCCAGCTTTATCTTTGCACAGATGCGCGTAGGGAAATACGCCATGAGAGAAAAGGATGAGAAGATCCCGCTGCGCCACGGCTGTGTGGGACAGGAGACCTGTGGCTGCGGCGGACTGGCCTACGGCCTGCGCACGCTGTTTCCCATGATTCAGGTGATTGATGACGTGGAGAAGTATGCGGCCCCCGACCATTGGATCTTAAACTACTCCAATCCGGCGGCTGTGGTATCGGAAGCGTGCCGGGCGCTACGCCCCCATGCAAGGATCATCAACATCTGTGATATGCCGATTGCAATCCTGGAGATGGTGGGCAGATGTTTAGATATTCCAAATTTTACAGACTTTGATGTCAATTATTTCGGGCTGAATCATTTCGGCTGGTTTACGGATATCACGTATCAGGGCAGAGATTTAAAGGCGGAAATTACCGAATACGTTATGAAGAACAAGACGCTTCTGCCGCCGGATGTGCTGGAGAAGCTTAAGGAACACGACCGCGTGGGAGAACGCCATTTAAACGCCTCCTGGATCCATACCTGGAATAATGTGTATAAGGTCCTGCAGTCGAATCCGGAGTATCTGCCCAATACGTATCTGCAGTACTATCTGCTGTCCAAGGATGTAGTGGAAGAATCCAATCCGGAGTATACGAGAGCCAATGAGGTAATGGACTCCAGAGAAAAGGATCTGTTTGAGGGAATTGACCATTATATCAAGACCGGAGAGGTGACTGCAAAGGCATTCTACCACGGCGCCCACGGCAACTACATCGCGGATCTCGCCATGGCTCTTAAAAATGACACGAAGAAGAAATTCATCGTGATTGTACAGAATAACGGGGCCATCGAGAATATCGCACCAGATGCCATGGTCGAGGTTCCTGCCTATATCGGCAAAAATGGTCCGGAGGTAATCTGTCAGGGGCCCATCGGCGACTACTATAAGGGACTGATGGAGCAGCAGCTGGCATCGGAGAAGCTTCTGGTCGCCGGAGGCATCGAGGGCTCCTATGAAAAGGTATGGAAAGCCTTTTCCATGAATAAAACGGTGCCGTCGGCTACGGTGGCAAAAGCCATTCTGGATGAGATGATTGAGGCTAATAAGGAATTCTGGCCGGAGCTTCGGTAAGCTTTGATGTTTTGCGCTTGACATACCCAGTAAAATCCATTAGAATAAACGGAAGATGAGGGAGTAGTCAGCACGCCTCCCACGGGTCAGGGATGCGGCGTGCAGCAGGGTCAACATACTGATAGCGTCTGTCTATCTGGTCCTGCTTAACTTGCTTTTATGCAAAAAAGATGAGACTTGTCTGCGGGTTTTTCGCTGCCTGCAGATAAGTCTTTTTTTGTTCTCCGCATCATATACTTATTAAGCTTATACGCAGGAGGAATATCACATGTCATTAATTGAGCTGTTCATTATCGCGGTGGGCCTTTCTATGGACGCCTTCGCCGTTTCCATCTGTAAGGGACTCTCCATGCAGAGGATGAGCTGGAAAAACGCAGTCATCGTCGGACTCTATTTCGGCGGTTTCCAGGCGGGCATGCCGCTTTTCGGTTACATATTGGGATCTCAGTTTAAAGAGGCCATCACTTCCATCGACCACTGGATCGCCTTTATCCTTCTGGGCATCATCGGATTCAACATGATCCGGGAGTCCCTGAATAAAGAGGAGGAATGTGTGGACTGCTCCGTGGCGCCGGGCAATATGATTCTGCTTGCCATCGCCACCAGCATCGATGCACTGGCCGTCGGCGTCACCTTCGCCTTCCTGCAGGTACGCATCGTTCCGGCCGTCTCCTTCATCGGTTCCACCACCTTTGTCCTCTCCATCATAGGGGTCAAGGTCGGCAATGTCTTCGGTACCAGGTATAAGTCCAAAGCCGAGTTTGCAGGCGGGCTGATCCTGGTGATTATGGGGGTGAAAATACTGCTCGACCATACCTTGGGTATTTAGGCAAAATAAAAAACAGCAGGGCAGCACCGAAGGAACTGATAATTCCGTTTTGTAAAAAGGGATTATCAGTTCCTTCGGTGCTGCCCTGCTGTTTTTTATATGGTCCATTTATCTTCCTAAAAGCGTTCCGTATCACTCTCTGATCAGCATAATGGCTCCATATGGAGAAAGCCGGATCTTCTTACTCTCCCTCTCTGCCCCATCGTTGGCAATTAGCGTTCTGTATTTCGTCAGATCCTCATCCGGAAGCTTTAAATCTGCCGCCGCTATGGTCTGGCTTCTGTCGGTAAAATTAGTCAGGACCAGCAGCGTATCACCGCCGTACGTCCTTTTGTAGGCAAATACTGCCTCATGATCCTCCAGTACCGGTTCGTACCCGCCCTCGCTGATGACGTCGTACTCTTTCCTCAAGCCGACCAGCTTCTGATAGTAGTAAAAAATGGAATCGCTGTCTTCCAGGCATTCTTCCGCATTGATTTCTTTATAGTTCCGGTTGACTTCGATCCAGGGCACGCCGTTTGTAAAGCCGGCATACTCCTGATCGCTCCACTGCATGGGAGTCCGGCTGTTGTCGCGGGACCTCTGGCGCAGCACCTCGTAAATCCGGGCTTCCTCCATTCCGCTTTCCTTCAGAATATCGAAATAATGCAGGCTTTCCACATCACGGTACTGATCGGTGGAGGTAAAACCGGCGTTGGTCATGCCCAGTTCCTCCCCCTGGTAGATATAGGGCGTTCCTCTCATGCCGTGGATGGCCGTCGCCAGCATCTTGGCCGACTGCTTCCGGTATCTCGCTTCGTCCCCAAACCGTGATACCGCCCTCGGCTGGTCGTGGTTGCACCAGAACACGGCGTTCCATCCGCTGCCCTCGGCCATACCGGTCTGCCAGGTGTGAAAAATCTTTTTCAGGCCCATGAAATCATAGGGCATCAGAGACCATTTGTCCCCATTTTTATAGTCTACCTTCAGATGGTGGAAATTAAAGCACATCTTCAGCTGCTGTTCCTGTGGGTTGGTATACTGGATACAGTGATGGATTGTGGTGGAGGACATCTCCCCCACAGTGATGATATCGTCCTCGTACAGGCCGGTCTCCTTCACCATCTCTTTTAAATACTCATGCACCCGGGGGCCGTCTGTATAGAATCTGCGGCCGTCTCCCTCGTCGTCATCCTCAAAGTACGCGGGCTTGGAGATCAGATTGATGACATCGAAACGAAAACCACGGATTCCCTTCTTCTTCCAGTAGAGAAGAACCTTGCGGATCTCTTCCCGCACCTTCGGATTCTCCCAGTTTAAGTCCGCCTGCGTCCGGTCAAACAGATGAAGGTAATACTGCCCCAGCTCCTCCACATACTCCCAGGCGCTGCCGCCGAACTTGGACTGCCAGTTGGTGGGGGGAACCCCCTTTTTTCCTTTCCGGAAAATATAGTAGTCCTGGTACTCCTTCTCTCCCTTAAGCGCCCGGGCAAACCACTCGTGCCGGGTCGAGGTATGGTTGAACACCATGTCAAACATCAGTCCCATGCCCCGGTCAGCCGCCTCTTTAATGAGGCGGTCCAGGTCTTCCATGGTGCCGAACAGCGGGTCAATGTGGTAATAGTCCGCAATATCGTATCCATTGTCATTCTGCGGCGAGACGAAGAAGGGCGTAAGCCACAGATAATCGACTCCCAGTTTCTTTAAGTAGTCCAGCTTCTCCGTGACTCCGTTTAAGTCACCGACGCCATTACCAGTCGTGTCCCGGAAGGACTTTGGATAGATCTGATATACACACGATTTCCTGAAGTCATTCATATTCTCCTCCACTTATTTACCGAACGTCTTTTTTCTTACCGACTACTACCGTCAGCACAAATGGGACCACCATGGTAATCAACATGCAGACAGCAAATCTTCCCATATACTGCGGCTGAATGGACAGGATTCCGGGAATTCCGCCTACGCCGATGGAATTCGCCATAACGTTGCTTCCCACGGATACGGTGGCCGCAATCGCAGAACCGATCATGGCGGAGATAAATGGAAATCCCCTCTTTAAATTGACGCCGAAGATCGCCGGCTCCGTGACACCCAGATAACAGGAAATACATGCCGGAATGGATATCTGCTTCGCCTCTTCGTTATGCTTCTGTAAATAGATCATGCCGAGTACTGCGGATCCCTGTGCAATGTTGGATAAAGCAATCATCGGCCACAGCATGGTGCCTCCAAACTCCGCCATCAGCTGCAAATCGATGGCATTGGTCATATGGTGAAGACCGGTGATTACGAGCGGTGCGTAGATAAAACCGAATACGGTAGCGAATAACCAGCGGAAGCTTGAGGTAAGCCCTGCGTAAACCACCTTTGAGACCCAGGAACCCACGGCCCAGCCCACAGGACCCAGAACCGCGTGAGCCGCGATCACGGCCAGCACCAGTGATAAGAACGGCACCACGATCATGGAAATCGCCTGAGGCGTAATCTTCTTAAAGAACTTCTCTAAATAAACCAACACGAAGCCAGCCAGAATCGCCGGAATCACCTGTGCCTGATAGCCGACCATCTGCATGGTGAAGAATCCAAAATTCCATACCGGAACTTCCACGCCGGGAGCCATGGCATAGGCGTTTAACAGCTGCGGGGACACCAATGTCAGACCTAGTACGATACCCAGAATCTGAGTCGTGCCCATCTTCTTCGTCACCGACCACGTGATGCCTACCGGCAGGAAATGGAATATTGCCTCACCGATCAGCCACAGGAAGCTGTGTACTCCTGCCCAGAACTGGGACACCTCGATCAGTGTCTCTGTCCCGCCGTTCATAAACTGAATCTCACCGATGATGTTCCGGAATCCCAAAATCAGACCGCCGACGATGATGGCCGGAATCAGAGGTGCGAATATCTCTGCGATATTAGCTACCGCCTTCTGAACCGGATTCATGTTCCCTTTCGCTTCCTGCTTCACTTCCTCCTTGGAAACTCCCTCAATCCCGGATACGGAGGTAAACTCATTGTAAAACACCGAGACATCATTACCAATAATCACCTGGAACTGTCCCGCCTGTGTAAACGTCCCCTTTACACTCTTCAGCGCTTCGATCTTCGCCACATCGGCTTTCTCAGGATCGGCCAGAACAAAACGCATCCTGGTCATACAGTGTGTGACTGCCGAGATATTCTGTTTTCCGCCGACATATTCCAGAAGCTTCTTTGCGTCATCCGAATACTTCCCCATAACCATTCTCCTTTTCATACACGTTTTTTATTTTTTCTCTTCTTGTATGTTTATCTTGTGAATTCAATATAACATATACGTATATGTTTGTCAACATGTTTGGTAAATAAATAAAAAAATCCACCGGCAGATAGTGGTTTGGCGAATGCTGCGCCAAAGAATTTGAGGAGAGCAGGAAGGGGACGGAGGCTGACGAACAAACGGTTTCTTGTTTCCTCAGTGGCAGGAAGTAAAGCGGGAAGGCAGGAAAAAGGGGCAGATCGTGCAAACTACGGAGAACTCCTGAAGGACTTCTCCTCCGTGTCCACTTGAAATCTGGCTTTGAGGCCAGATTTCACCACCCCTTTTTCCTGCCTTCCCGCTTAACTTCCTGCGAACCTCGGAAAAGGAAACCGTTTGTTCGTCAGCCTCCGTCCCCTTCCTGCTCTCCTCAAACTCTTTGGCTGTATATTGGCTCTGTAAGAAGAAAAACCATAACATAACGGATGGCCAATTATATCTTTTCCCCCTTGTGGGGCCAGTACTCAGCGGACTTTTTCACAGTCTGGCCGGAAAAGGGAGAGTGGGCGGCAGGGAGGGAAAGGTGAATGATGCAGAGGTCGGTGGGACTTAGGGCGAACAGCCCCCTCGGAATCCCTGAACCTTTCCCTTCCTGCCGCCCGCTCTCACTTTTCCTCGATCCCCTATGCAGAAGTCCGCGTATCTTCCACCACATAACATTATTTACAGCTTTCGCCTCGCAAAGTCCACAAACTTAAACTTATCCGGGCGGTGGCGGGACTCCGTAAACTGGAACAGCGTGGAATCTTCCAGATACGTATAGCTCTTTACCACAACGATCATATCGTAGTTCTTCATATCCAAAAGGCGGCGGTCTTCATCTCCCGCCATCTGTACCGTAATCTCCTTCATGGCGAAACCGATCTTTAAGCCCACCTCCTGCTCCAGATACTCATAGACGGAATCCTGGGCCGCCCGAAGCGGAAGATTATCCACCACCTTTCTGGAGAAATAATCCTTATCGATGATGATCTTTTCCCCCTCTATCTCCCTGACCCGCTCCAGAACAAATGCCTCGTCCTCGGGGCCGATCTGCAGGGCCTCCATCAGCTTCGGGTCATTCTTAACGATCTCTAAATTTTCCACGTACGTTTTTGGCTTCGAATCGGAGAAACGGTATATCTCCTTGAAGCTGGCGATCTCCGACACCGGGAAGTTAAATTTATTCTTGTCCAGAACGACCGCAGGCTTTCCCTTCGCCTTTCTGATAAATCCGTCCTGTACCAGCAGGTCCAGCGCCTTTCTGACCGTATCGCGGGACGCGCCGTACAATTCCATCAAATCGCCTTCGGAAGGAAGCTTGTCCCCTGCCTTATATTCCCGCTTTTCAATCTGAGCCTGCAGCTGGTTGTAAAGATGTTTGTATTTACTCTCCATAATTGACCTCACTTTATTCGAATCAAGAATCTACAGCGAACCAAAACCATATAACTCCTGTATGTATTTTAACATATACGTACAGCTTAGTCAACGCAAAATAAAGATACAAAACAGCACTCCTCCGCGTAATAACAGAAAAAAGGTTCGTCGTTAAAACGAACCTCCATCCGAAATTACCACGTCAGAAGCGTCAATGGATCCTTCTCCGCCTCCGTCACCACCCATGGAACCGATACCGCTTCCGATCCCACCGACCCCCGGAAGCTCCTGCGCCGCACGCTCCTCTTCCCAGCTCCGGTGCTTACCCGTCCCCAGAATATAGCAGGTGTCTGCAAGGCCTTCCCGTACAAGACTGTAATCGGCCCCATACCTGGCGGCCCTTCTCTTCTTCATCTCCAGCCTGATCTGCAGAACCTTCTTTTCCTTTCGTGCCTTCTCCGCATGCTTCTTTTGAAGCTTCAGGCTGCTTTCCCGGTCCAGCCGCCGGATCTTTCTGCTTCCTCTTGCCAGAAGCTTCTGGAGAGAGCGGATCGCCCTGTCGGCCTTCGTCCTCTCCTCCTCGTCTCCAAAGCAGGCCGCCAGCCTTAAATTTCCGATACTCCGGTGAACGTCTCCCAGCACCTTCTGTACCTGTCCTTTTGTCCCCGCTCTGGCAAGGCTCCCGTAATGGCCGCTGGTCGCATAGGAACTTACTGAGGCCTTTTTCACATTTATTTCTGATTCCAGCTTCTGCTTTTTCTGACTTCCCGGAAAGCCGATAAAATCTGATATGCCCTCTTTCTGACCGGACTTCTGCTTTCCTGATGACGGCGCCGCCCACGTCTTTTTACTGTCTGTGTCTAAACATGCACCCTCGCTCGCGTTGGCGCTTACGCCCAGCGCCAGTCCGCGCACCGTCTCCTTAAGAACAGTCTTACACCGTTCATATTCTCCGGCATCCCGCCCCATTCGCTTCAGGAAATCCGTGGTGACGACCAGAAAACGCCCTTTTCCCAGCAAAGCCGCCAACTGTTTTAAGTCGCGGACATCCTCCCGGTTCCGGATCAGAATCGTCACACCCGGGTAATCCTTTTCCAGAACACGCAGATAGTCAAGCACCGCTTCTTCCGAAACCGGCCCTCTGTCCTCTGCCCCAAACGCCACCGTGTCAGAGGTTCCGGCCCCCACTGCCTCTTTCGCCGCGTTTCCGCCGTATGTGAGGCTCTTACCGCCTCTTACCTCCGCCACGCCCTGACTTCCCATAGGATACGGCAGTCCATTTTCCGTTTCCGGAATTCCCGTTTTACCGGTTCCCGGCCGCCAGGTGATCCGGCTGGCCGCCCCCATTTTCACACCCTCCACCTTCAACTCCCTTCCGGCGGCTGAAACCGCCCAAATACCGTGTCTGTCTGAGAAAATAGTATCACACCGGGGTTGTAAAATCAATGTTGATATTTCTGCATCATTTATAGAGCAGAGAGTCCGGCAAGCCGGACTCGCACGCCCGAGTGCGGTCGCTCCAGCAGCCATATTTCTTTAGCATGCAGTACGCAGGCCCCGGAAAAGCAACATACAGAAGACTGCCTGCCCCGGTATTTCACCGATGGCAGGCAGTCTTCTGTATGTTGTTTCTCACATCATCATCTACACTCTGACCTTAATCACAATCTTCTTCACATAGCATGCCTCTTTTGCCTGGCATCTCGGCTTATGTGCGTCCTCCGGAGCCACAACGATGCAGTCTCCCGCCTTTAACAGGACCGTGCCCGCTTCCTCGGGTTCGCAGAAAAACACGATATCATTCGTCTCATCATAAGGAGCCTCTTCCGTCAGATCCGCACGTTTCGCATAGCCGAACTGTTCCTCGCCTTCCACCACATACTGGATATCGAAATATCGGTTGTGCGCTTCGAACTTACACGTATCCGCCTTCAGAGAAGTGTATTCCTGAACGCTGGCGTAAATGTCATCGCCGTCAATATCCACTCTCCCAACGGCCAGCGCCTTCAGATCCGTAGTCCGTAAAAATTCATAGCCCCTGCGGAATTTCTCAGCCAGATAGTCGTATTTCTCCACTACATTCAAATTACCTGTCAGCATGTCTCTTCCTCAACTTTCCCGCCGTTCTCTCCGGCGATTTCCATGATTTCCTCAAAAAGAGCCGTAGCCGCCGCCCCATGATATCCATACATCAGAAGAACATCGAGCACGTAGGGAGAAAACGGAAGCTTAAGCAGTTCCTCTGCAAACGCCATACCGGCCATCTCACCGAGACAGACGAGACGGGACTTATTGGAAAATGGTTTCCGCCACAGCTCCACTCTCTCCGTCTTCGTATAGATGACATCCTCCTTCTTGAACTCCACCGCATGGAAGATCTCATGGGCCAGAAGTATATCGAAAATCTTCACATCTCCCAGGAGATCCGCGAGGCCTTCCGAAGCCGCCAGCGCTTCCGCCTTTTCAACCGCGTCCATAAATATGGTTACCTCGTCCGGTTCCACATACTGTGCAAAAGTAACCTGGCCACCGCCCACAGGTGTATCGGGAGTCGTCACTTGCAGCTTCATAGAGGCCGCTGCGGATTTTGCCAGACTGTCCGGCACTTCCAATACGACTTCTGCCGCCGCCAGCGCCGCCTCTTCTCTCCCGCAGGCTTCCGCCTTTCTCTGGTACTGAAGCTTCTGCTCCCGGTCAAATTTGCCCTCCAGCGGCTCTCTCGACCAGGCGTAAAGCCCCCAGGCTTCCCGGTCCAGTGAGAGAAGGCGTTCCATCATCGGACGAAGCGGAAGCACCTTCCCCGTATCTCCCAGACCCAGATCAGGCATTTCAGCCTTTCCGAACAGACTGCCCGCCAAACGTTTTGCACCATTTAAAGCCACAGCGCACTCCCCTTTCTTCTATATAAATAATATCAGAGACCAGTACTGCATTGCATAAGTTTCAGTGAATGCAGTACTGACTCACCGGACTCTGCGCCGGAGTGTACTCCTGGCAGGAGGCATTTCCTGTAACAGGAGCACTTACCAGTACCGGATACAGCTCTTTCTCTTCTATTCTACAACTGATTCTTCGCGCCGACAATAATAATATCATCGGAAGAGTCGATCATCTGCATTTCCACATCCATCAACATCAGAATCTGTTCCAGTTCTCCGGATCCGTTAAAGTCCATGACCCGCGCGCCGACACAGAGATAGTAGTCCGGCCGCAGAATGGCGTCCGCCTTAAATATGGCCAACTCTTCCCACATCTTCGATACAATGCTCCGATATGAGGACGCTTTCGTCAGAACGACTTCGCCATCGGTTCTCTGGACCTTGATAAAGCCTTTCTTATCCAGAATGCGAAGCGGATTTCTGCCCTTTCCTTCCATATTATAAACGTAGAAGCTGGCCGTCTGGCCGACGAGCCGGACATCGGCAGGATTGGCCCGCAAGTCTTCCGCCGCCAGAGTCCGCGCCTCTTCCTCCGTGCATTCTTTTAATAAGTCGGTAGTCTTCACTTCCGTGGAGCCCAGCGCAATGGCGGTAAGCTTGGAAGTTTGAGGGTCGATTTCGATGTGAACCTCCACGGAATCCGGCGCCGCACCACTCTCCACCGCCTTGTCAACAGCTTCACGCTTGATGCTTCTGATGTCCTCCGGTGTCGGACTGGGAACCACGCGTTCTACCACATCCCGAACCATGGCCAGCGCCACGCCGATCGAGGAAATGACTTCCGCATTTTCCGGAACGCTGTACTTAATATTCATTTTATCCGCACAGAATCCGATCAGTGACGTCGCGCCGCCGCCTACGCCAACCAGGGAAATCTGGTCGTGCTCCAAATGGTATTTCGCCGCCAGATCCAGGATGATCGGTTCAATCTTCTCGTACGCCCTGGTAAGAATCTGTCTCGCCACATCTTCCACCGTAACACCTAAGTAATCCGCAATCGGCTGCATCGCCTTTCTGGCTGTGTTTACATTTCCATGGGAGAAATCCTTCTCCGTTACCAGCCCCAGTACGTTAGCCGCGCAGCTGTTGGTGATCGTCACCCTTTTGCCGCTCTTTAAGCGGATCGCCACATAGTCATCCGGATCCCCCTCCTTGGGAGAGAAAAATTCCAGCTTCGGTTCCACGATCTCATCCTCGTCGGTAAATACCGCATAATCCAGCCCCGCAATATGAGCGGAACGCGGTCCCACATCGTGAACCCCGGTCTTATTCACACGGATCATGCTGCCCCCGGCCACACCGAGCACACGCACATCCAGAGAACTGATATAGGTTCTGTGACCGCCGACGATGGAGTAATCAATGGCAGGACGTCCATTTTTAATGACACCGATATTGGTCGTCGTACCGCCCACTTCAAAATACACTCCGTTGGAGGCGCGCAAGTACATAAGCGATCCCATGACGCTGGCGGCAGGTCCCGACAGCATGGTCAGAACCGGGCGCTTCTTCATCTCATTGATTTCCATAACGCCGCCGTCTCCGCGCATGATCATCAGCGGAACCTCCACGCCGGCCTCACGGACGCTGCTCTCGGTGCTGTTGGCAGTGTTCAGCATTTTCGGCAGAATACTGGCGTTGATTGCGGCCGTTCTCGTTCTCCTCGTCAGTCCGTAAAGCTTCGTGATGTCGGAGGCCAGTGTCGTCTCAAATCCCATCTCGTCATGGGCAATCTCATAGACGAACTGCTCTCCCGCGATGTCATCCACGCCGTAGGCATCCGACGCAACCATAACCTGGGCGCCTTCCGCTTTTAATTCCTCCACAGCCTTTCTCACGGTATCCTCATCCACTTCGTCATCCTTTAAATACCGGTTTTTGATAACAATCTTTCTGCCGGATCCTAAATCGATATCCTTCAGCTTCGTCTGAGCACGGGAGAGAACGCCCTCCATGCCCTTCGGCCCCATGCCGACCACTCCGACAGTCGCCACATCGCCCTCAATCAGAGCGTTGGTAGCCTGGGTGGTGCTGTGCGCCACGAAAATCACGTCCTCCGGAGCGATATCATTTTCCCTTAAGCAGTTCTGAAACGCGGCTACAACACCGGCCGCCACACCACTCACATCGTCATGTGTCGTCTTAACGGAAGATTTTCCGATAATCTCATGTGTCGCATTGTCAATGGCTACCGCCTTCGTATGGGTTCCGCCTACGTCAATGCCCATTCTCACTAATCTTTTTCCCATGATAGTTTACTCCTTTTCGTTAACCGAACATCACAAATGTGACAATCTGTAAGATCACGCAGATAATCCAGCCGCATACGACGCTCATCTTTAAGAAATCCCTGGTGGAAACCTTGGCATAGCTGATTCCCCATACGATCCAGGACTGTGTGATACAGCAGGAAACGTTCATGACCGTCGTAGATGCAATCATGAGAGGCGCCAGAAATGCGGTGGAAAATCCGATTCCCTTTAAAATCCCCAGCGTGGCCGCGCCGCATCCGTATAAGGTAAACGGTCCGCGAAACAGCCCGAGCGGTGCCAGAGCACAGAAAATTATGGTGATAAACAGGGTGCTGTGAGGAATTACATTGCCCAGCAGCGCGTTAAAATACGGGATACACAGTTCGGCCGCCTTGTTGAACATGGGTACCATGAGCAGGAAGCCCACCAGCGGAGCGGTATCGACAACGCCGTCGAAAAAGTCTTTATTAAAGGTACGGCAGGCCGTACGGAAATTCTTAAGCTTCCCGCAGACAAAGAGCGCATAGAAACCGCCGATCAGGAATCCCATGATGATCGGAACCTTGAACACGATCAGCAGGAACACCGGAATAAACGGAGTAAGAAGGGATTTGCCCGGGGCGAAATCCATTTTCTGTCTGATTGGCCGTCTGGCCGCCCAGGAGTGAACTGTCTTTTTCTTTCTCATGCAGAAGAGCACAAGACAGATGGTGAAAATCAGCTGAACCGCCAGGGCAATTCCTCCCCAACGCACATACTCTTCGTAAGGATATGTAGTTCTCCCCTCCGCATCGAGAAAAAATGCGGTATACTGTCCAAACAGGACCGGATTTAAGAACATACCGGCGCCGATGCTCAGCATAAAGGATACGACAGACAGCACCTTCGGAATCCCAAGAGACATCAGAATCGGAAGGATAATCACACCGATCGCCACAACCGCTCCTGCTCCAAACAGAGAGGAGAAAATCGCTGTGGTCACGATACATAAAAGAATACAGGTAACGGCCGGCTTATCACCGCCCAGCTCCGTGGTCTTTCGGATCAGCGTGGAGGCAATTCCCGTCTCTAAGAGCACGCGTCCAAACCAGGCGCCGAATACGACGTTGACCAGAACGGTCCCCCAGCCTTCCGGGCCGCTCTGAAATACTTTTGAGAATGCCTGGATCCATGTGATACCGACGTTCTCCGCATTAGCCGCAACAAATGCCGGATTCGTCGGAAATGTATTGCCGATCATGGGGAGTACGGTCCAGAGAATTGCCATGACCAGCATACCCATCATTAAGTTTCCGCCTTTCGCGGCATAGAATGCCAGGCCGAAAAATGATACCAGAATCAGAATTCCTATGATATATTCCATTGATTTTTCTCTCCCTCTCTACCATTCTTTCCGGGTGACCCCTTCTAGCGTTCCAAAGAATTCAACGTCTCCCACACCTCTTCGATAACCGGAATTCCGTTCTTCGTGTTGTCATCTCTCGTCTTCAGTTCCAGCTCGCCAGGGTAGAACACCTCCCCGCCCTCTGCCGCAGGCTCCGAGGCCTTGATATCCGCCAGAATCTCATCCACAATGCGGTCTGTTTCCTCAGTCGTGTTAAACTTGGACGGATCCATGGCGATCATCACCTGGGATAAACCTACCTCGTCGCCGAAGGTCCCGATCTTCTTAACGGAATTCTCGCTGGTTAAAACCGTTGCGATCAGATCCAGGGCAATCGAGATTCCGCTTCCCTTCCAGTAACCCATCGGAAGCACTCTCCATGTTTTTTCAATCTCCGCGGGATCCGTGGTGATGTTTCCATTGGTATCGTAGCCGCCCGGTACCGGAAGCTGCTGGCCCTTCAGCCTCGCCTCCTCGATCTTGCCGTAAGAGAACTGGGATACGGCACAGTCGATGACCGCGTGCTTACCGCTGCTTCTCGGAATCGCCATAATGAGTGGATTGTTGCCGATCTTTCTGTCTTTACCGCCCCAGGCCGGCATATTCGGCATGGTATTGGACCAGCAGATTCCGATGCAGCCCTGGTCAGCAGCCTGCCATCCGTAGCTGCCGCCGCGCATCCAGTGGTTGTTATTGCCCAGCGCCACGACGCCCACACCGTTTAATTTCGCCAGTTCACAGGCACGATCCATGGCAAGCTTTGCATTTAACGGACCGAATCCGCGGTGTCCGTTCCACCGCTCAATGGCTCCCATAGCCGATTCGCATGTCGCAATAGCCGACGGATCGATCTCTCCTTTATCCAGATAGCTGACCACTCTCGGAAAGCGGTTTACGCCGTGGGAATACACACCGTCGAGACTGTTTTTTGCAAACACCGTCGCCGCGTCAAGCGCATGAGTCTCGGAAAACCCTCTGCTCATCAAAATTCCCTGGAACTTCTTTAATAAATCCTCATACTGCACTCTCATGATTTTTCTCTCCTTTAATCTGGCCTCCGCCGGTGGGGGACTGACGGAAGAACTTGTTTTCTTCTCAATTACCTGTCCTGTCTTCGTTACTGCTCTTTACTTTTTAGATCTCTTTTTCAATTCTTGAGAAAGCGCTTTCTTATAGTCTCATTATAGCATTCGAGACTGTTTTGTCAATATACCTTGTAATAAACTCTTTATTTTAGTTAATAATGCATATTTATCCGTATGGTTTTTTGTTAAAAAGTTACATCGTTTTGCATTTATGTAAAAGCGTTTTCACATTTAAATATAAAAAAAAGAAGAGTTTATTTGATTTTAGTGTCCAAATAAACTCTTTTATATTGAGAAAGCGTTTTTACATAATCATAATTTTATGATCCTTTTTTTGATTTTGTTTTCTCGATTCTGTTTTCTCGATCCTGTTTTCCCGATCCTATTTTCCCGATCCTATTTTCCCGATCCTGTTTTCTCGATTCTATTTTCCCGATCCTGTTTTCTCGATTCTATTTTCCCGATCCTGTTTTCCCGATCCTGTTTTCCCGATCCTGTTTTCCCAATTCTGTTTTCTCACTGTGTAGTCCCGCGTATCAATAATTCCGGCTGTATAGCCACATTGGATAAGGCTTTCCGGCCTTCCAGAACATCCTTTAAAAGCTGGGCGCACATATCTCCCAGAAGTTCAGGCTTATTATCCAGCGTCGTCAGTTCCGGCTCACAGATCAAAGAATCAGGAGAATTGTTGCAGCCGGTCACTGCGATATCCTCGGGCACCCGGAAGCCTTTCTTTTTCAGCCCCTTCATCACCCCGATAGCGGTAATATCTTCACCGCACACAATCCCTGTAAACGGGATGCCGAGCTGGCAGATCTCCTCTGCCGCCTCTAGACCGCCTTCCAGGCCGTACCGGCAGTGCACCACATTCTTTTCGGCACCGGCGATATCATGCAGCTTCATGGCTTCCAGAAATCCCTGACATTTCGCCCGGCTGCTCTCCGTCTCCAGGTCATAGAGATAGAGCAGGTCTCTGTGTCCTTTTTCATAGAGATAATCGACGACGGAGCGGATCCCCTTCATATCGTCCACCATAACGGAATAGAAATCCGGCTGCTTCACCTGTCCATTGGCGACCACCACAGGAATCCCCTTAATCCTGGCCGTCATCTCCGGATAATGGATCAGCTCATTAAAGACAGATCCGATCAGCACGATTCCATCCACCTGTTTTTCGGAAAGGATCTCGAAATACCGGCCGCATTCGCTAATCGAACCGCCCGTATTACAGACGGTCACATTATACCCCTCATTGCTGAAAATCTGTTCAATCACGTAAACCATTCTGGCGTAGTGGGTCACCCTGACATCCACAGTAAGAATCGCAATACTCTTCATCGTCTTCGACACCATTCCACGCGCAATGGCGCTGGGTTTATAGTCGTACTTCTTAAGCACCTCCTCCACCCGCTGTCTGATTTCCGGATTTACATTCCCTTTATTATTCAGTACCCGTGATACGGTGGAGATCGATGTCTTCGCCTCCGCCGCAATATCGTAGATATTCATAGTCTGCATCCCCTCTCTGAAAGCCCTTTCTCCATTTATTGTAAATGATTTTTCCTGATTTGTCACGATGATTTGCGAATTTATCAAAAGAACAGAATCCGTCTACGGTTCAAGCGCCCTTCTCACTCTGCGAACCGCCCGGAACGCATGGACCATCCTTTCACATTTTACTGTAAAATTCCCATACATAAGCATGACATTTCCCCCCATTTATGTTACACTTAAATTTACCATCAAACACGAAAACTGGAGAACAAAATTATGCAGTATACAGGTTCCATTGACAACCGGGGAATACTAGAAATTATCCGTCGTTCCTGCAGCTATGTGGACGCCCGCCTGATGAATCACGGCTACAGGGTGGCCTATATTGTATCTGAAATGTTAAAGCCATATTTCCATGAAGACGCCCGGAAGATACGGGACGTCTGTTTTCTGGCCCTTCTTCACGACATCGGCGCCTACAAGACCGATGAGATTTCAAAGATGCTGCAGTTTGACACCAATGATGTTCTGGCCCACTCCGTCTATGGCTATCTGTTCATCAAATACTTTTCTCCGCTCAAAAAGCTTTCCGGAGCTATTCTTCTGCATCACGCCACCTGGCAGGTTCTGGAGCATTCGGAGGTATTTCCGGAAGGAATCCGGCTTCTTGCCCAGGTCATTCATGTGGCCGACCGCATCGACGTCGCCATGGAGGTGCAGCATCTGACATGGGAAGAAACCGCGGCTCTCCTGAAGAAAGGAAGCGGAACAAAATTCTCGCCCGTTATTGCCGATCTTGCCCTCGCCTGCGATTTCCACACACCGTTCGAAGGCGACACGGACGCAGAATCTCTATTTTTTCAGTTGTTTTCCGAGATTCCCCTCACACAGGACGAAATCACGGATTACTTAAAGATGCTTATCTTCACCATTGATTTCCGAAGCCGCCACACGGTTACCCATACCATCACCACCACGACCATCAGCGCCGAACTGGCGAAACGCATGGGGATGAACGAGGAGGAATGCAACCAGATCATCTGCGGTTCCATGCTTCATGACTTGGGAAAAATCGGCATTCCGGTGGAAATCCTGGAGTATCCGGGCAAATTGAGCCCCCAGGCCATGAATATCATGCGCACCCACGTGGACATCACTGAGAAAATTTTCGGAGACGTCATCGAGGATACGGTCAAATCGCTCGCCCTCCGTCACCATGAAAAGCTCGACGGCTCCGGTTACCCGAGAGGCCTGGCCGCCGCCGACTTAAGCACCGGAGAACGGATCGTGGCCATCGCCGATATCATCAGCGCCCTTTCCGGCACGAGAAGCTACAAGACCGCATTTTCCAAAGACAAAATATGCACGATTATCACAGAAATGAAGGACGCAGGTCTGATCGACGCCGCTATTGTGGAGCTCATGATTTCCGACTACGATGAGATCATGGAGGAGACCCGAATTCAGTGCCAGCCGATTCTCGATATCTACGTTCTCATACAAAAGGATTTTGACCGGATTTCCCAGGCCATGACCGTGGATGACATCGCGGGCATGAAGGCAGTTTTCTAAAACTGCCCTCATGCCCGCTTCTTCTTTAAAGATCATCTGCCAGATTTAAAGATCATCTACCAGAGCGCTGCTCTTCGCATAAGCCGTACTTCTGGCCTCAAAGAAATCCGTCTTTATCATGTTGGCATTGCTGTACTGGGATACCCAGGCCATACTCTCCGGTTCCTTTTCATGCCCCTCATAAATCGGGTCAAAGCCAAGGCTGAAACACCGCAGGTTGCCAAGATACTGAATATAGTCCGTTATCATATCTTTCGTCAGTCCCGGCACCTTGTCTCCGATGGCGTAATGGCCCCAGGCAATCTCCTGGCGGCATCCCTCTTTAATCATCGCTCTGTAAACATCCACGCGTTCGGGGGTAAAGAGCTCCGGCTCCTCATTTTTGAGTTCCAGAATCATGTTGCGGAACAGCCATAAATGGGTGTTCTCATCCCGGTTGATATACCGGATCTCCTGTGCGGATCCCGGCATCTTGTGGTTCCTGCCAAGGTTATAGAAGAACATAAATCCGCTGTAGAAGTAAACCCCTTCAAGGATAAAATTTGCTACCACGGTCTTCATAAATGTAAACGGGCTCTTGTCCTCCTGAAATTCATTATAGAGATTTCCGATAAAGGTATTTCTGGCAAGCAGATGCTCATCGTTTTTCCACTGGTAGAGCACCTCGTTCCTGGTCTGCGGCTCGCAGATGGTATCCAGCATATAGCTGTAGCTCTGGCTGTGGACCGCCTCCTGGAAGGTCTGGATGGACAGGCATAAGTTGATTTCATTGGCCGTAATATATTCGCCGATGGCCGGTAAATTGGCGGTCTGGATGCTGTCCAGGAATACGAGGAATGACAGAATCTTGTCATAGGCCCTCCGCTCCCCGGCGTCCAGCATAGGATAGTCCTTTACATCAGGGCCCAGATTGATCTCCTCCGGCACCCAGAAATTGTTCATGGCCTGCCGGTACCAGTCGCTCACCCAGGTGTATTTCATATTGTTAAAATCGTTGAGATTCGTTGTATTGCCGCCTATCATACGGCGGTTTCTGACGTCGGTATCGCCGTTCGGATTGAATAACGGCTTTCTGGTTAATTGTTCCATGGTCTTTCCTTTCCTCTTTTACAGCTTGCTGCATGATATTTCCGCGGCCGCATTTAGCTGGAGCATACCTCGCACTCTTCTACTTCCAGGCTTCTGGAGCGGATATAATAAATGGTTTTTACGCCGCACTCCCAGGCCAGTACATAAAGGTTCAGCACCTGCCTTAAGGTGTATTCGTTGGTGATATAGAGATTCATGCTCTGCGCCTGGTCCACATGGCGCTGCCGGATTCCCCCCGCCCGGACGGACCACTGCTGGTCAATGTAGTGGGCGTTCTTGTACTGCCAGAATGTCTCGGGAGATAAATCCGGAGCCACCCGTGGCACCAGTCCATTCTTCTTTTCCTCCAGGTAATACCGGTTCATGATCGGGTCCAGGCCGGCCGTCGTTCCCGCCAGCATACTGGTGCTGCTCGTCGGCGCAATGGCGATCAGCCATCCGTTTCTCATGCCGTTTGCCGCCGTCTTTTCCTTCAGCCGGAGCCATTCTTCCGAATGGTAGTTCCGTTTTTCAAAATAGGCGCCCGTCTGCCAGTCGCTTCCTTCAAACAGCTCATAGCGGCCCTTTTCCCCGGCATAGTCACAGCTTGCCTCAATCGCCGCGTAATTAATCCATTCAAACACCCGGTCGGTAAATGTCAAATGCTCCTCCGATTCCCAGGAAATTCCGTTTTTCGCCAGCATATGGTGGTAACCGCTGATCCCCAGTCCGATGGGGCGATACCGCATGTTGTTGATTTTGGCGTATGGAACTGGGAAAAAGTTTAAGTCGATGACATTGTCCAGCGCACGCACTGCGTACCGTGTCAGCTCGGTAACCTCTTTCCGGTCCGTCACATCGATCTTCCCGAGAGAGAGGCTGGCCAGATTACATACCACGAAATCGCCGGGCTTCGTCACTGTCACCACCACCGTTTCGCCGTCCACCGTTTCGATGCGCTGCTCCATCTGTTCCACCGGACTCATATTCTGTGCAATTTCCGTACAGAGATTGCTGCAGTAAATGATGCCCTTATGGCTGTTGGGATTTGCCTCATTAACCAGGTCCCGGTTAAAGGTAAATGGAGTTCCCGTCTCCACCGCACTCTTTAAAATCAGGCGGACCAGTTCTTTTACCGGAATCACCCGCTTATGAATCCTGTGATCAGCGACACAGTCCCGATAGCGTTCCTCCCATTCCTGTCCATAGGAATCTTCCAGAGAATAGCCCTTTACCGTAAGGATCTCATGAGGACACATCAGGTACCAGTCCGCGTCGATATTCTCCTTTGCCAGCTTCCAGAACAGGTTCGGATAACAGACCGCCGGAAATACGTCGTGTGCCTTCATACGGTCGTCCCCATTGTTAGTACGCAGCGCCAGGAATTCCGGAAGGTCCTTGTGCCATGCATCCAGATATACGGCGACAGCTCCCTGGCGCACGCCCAGCTGATCTACCGCCACCGCGGTATCATTGGCCAGCTTGATCCAGCGGATCACGCCCCCGGCTGCGCCCTTAAAGCCGCGGATTGCACTTCCTGCTGCCCTGACCTTGCCGAAATACAGTCCCATACCACCGCCGAACTTGCTAACCTTGGCAAAGCTGTCAATGCTGCGGTAAATGCCATCCAGGCTGTCCGGCACCGTGTCGATAAAACAGGAGGAAAGCTGATGATACGGCTTTCTCGCGTTGGAAAGGGTCGGCGTCGCCATGGTAACCTTAAGCGTACTCAGCATATCGTAAAAACGCCTCACCCATTCCAGCCGGTCGTTCTTCTCCAGCATGGCCAGATGCAGGGCGATGCCCAGAAACATTTCCTGCGGGGACTCTAACGGAACATTCTCCCGGCTGCGGATCACATATCTGGAAAGAAGCAGCTCCAGACCGGAATACGTAAAAAGCTGATCCCGCGTTTCGTCGAGGAAGCCTTCACACGTCTCGATCTCCTCCCTGGTGTAATGTTCCAGAATATAGTCGCCGTAAAGCCGTTCCCCTGTCAGAAAATACAGCTTATCGTAAAAGCTTCTGATCTGATACTTCGCCTCCATGGATCTTAAGTTCTTTCTGAAGCGGACCATCAAAAGACGGGCCGCAATGTACTCCCAGTCCGGCGCTTCCTGGGTGGTAAGCTCCACAGCGGCCTGGATTAAGGCAGCCAGCTTCTCCGCTTCCGTCATCCCCTGTTTATAGAAAGCCGAAAATTTCATAAACAGGTGCTCCAGCCGGTACGCCGTGCCGGTCCATTTTTTCTGAATCTCCTTTAAGACGGCCTCCATATCAGGAACATCGTTAAAATACCGGACCAGATCCTGCCTCACACTGCGTTCCTTACTCCGCTCATTCCGATAAAGAATAAAGCTCTTAAGCGCCTCGTAGCAGCCGGCTTCCATCAGAGACTGTTCCACCATGTCCTGAATCTGCTCCACGCTGAGAGGACTTCCATCCTTCACCGCACCGTCCACTTTCTCATTCACCAGACCCATGATCCTGTCCATCCGCGCCTCGCCAGGCTCCTGATTCACACTGGCAAACGCACACAGGATGGCACTCTTTATCTTCCCGCACTCGTATGATTCCGGCTGACCGTTTCTTTTTCTGATATCCATTTCTTTTACCGCCATTCTCCAAAGTTTAATTGTCATTTTTCATTCATCAAGCAATCAGTATTAATAACTGTTATTAATGCCGTCACTAAAAGATAATACCACAAGATGTAGTTTATTACAAGATTGTGATCGCAAAATATTTGATTTTTTTACCTTTTGTAATACAACAGATCAATACATGCAAAACTGATGGCCAACCCGAAATCTGATCTTATTACACGGGCGAAAAAGCGCTTTTATTCTATTATAAACAGAATTCCGGCTTGGAATCAAGCGGCAATGAATCAGATGGTGATGAGTATGAATATGAGACCTTTTCCTGCGGGATCAGCACGAAAAAAATAACGTGGAAATGCCGATTAAAAAGATAAGAGGAATCGGCATTCCCACGTTGAAATTATTTTCTTTGTCGGCTGTATTTAACAGCAACAATCTTCTGCATCGGGCACCCCCCCTAACAATTCCATTTCACCTTCACCGGATGTGCTTCATCCGGCACACAGACCTGTTTCAGCGAATCTACAGCTTTTTCCAACTCTTTGGAAGCTATTTTATCATAAACCTCAGCACCTTGTTCCAGTCCGGCCTGGCTGTATGCTGCGGCTGCGGCCCCATAAAACAGAAATCCCAGCGCGCTGGTCGGCGTATGAACCGAAGCACATGCTGTTGAAACCGCCCGCGCCGCAGCCTGTGCGGTCGGATTATCCGCCAGATCCCGGGCAAGCTGCCCCGCTTCCTTAATTACCGGTTTTATCTCACATAATTTACCGTTTCCTTTTAAATATTCTTCACATGCCAGAACCGTATCCCTCAGACACACATTCCCCGGGCACTCATTCTCATAAATTCCCAGAAAATTATCTTTCGCATAGCCAACAGCCCAGGCCGCCAGCGTTCTTTCATTCTGTGTTTCAATAAGACGCATCAGAGCAATACATTCCGCAGAATTGACATCACCAAGCATTTTTCTTAATTTAGGCATCGTTTTTCTCCTGTTCCTTCTCTCATCTTTCACACAATTTTATCATACCATACTCCCAGCACGCCATCCATCATTGTAAGTATTTGTAAAACTTTCTTAATTTTCATTTTTCTACCAACCTGCTATAATCTAATTGGCAGCAATCGAAAAACACAACTAATTTAATGGAGGTTTCAATGAAAAAATTAACCGGAAGTCTGCTTCTCTCACTTTTATGCGTCACAGCCGTCTTCGCCTCTGGATTTGCTTTCCGTTCAAAGGCTGACACAGGTACGGCTCCTTCTTCCGTCCGGATCTATGGAACGGTAAATCAGACCAGCGACGGCCGACTGTCCATTTCCCGGCAGGACGGGGATTTTGCCGGACAGGAATTAATTATCAATGTATCAGAAGAAACCAGAATTTTAGACGCCGTAAACGGTTATCCCGTTGCGCTGGATACTCTTAAAAGCGGCGAGACCATCTACGCCTATATCAGCCCGGCCATGACCTTAAGTCTTCCGCCGATGTCTCACGGAGAGATCATTCTCTGCAGCATTCCGGCCGATTTCAAAGTTCCGGAATATATAACAGTTGATACCTTGACGGTTGCAGGTGACGGTGTTTCCGGTACCATTTCAGCAGATAACGGTACCACCTATACCGTTAATCCCGACAGTCAGATTCTTCCTTACCTCACAAGAAATATCGTCACACTCCAGGACCTTGTGAAAGGTAAGAAATGTCTCGTCTGGACACAGTCCGGTTCCAATACTGCATATAAAATCGTAGCATTTGCCGATTCGGTGAATACAGACGGTTCCGGTGAAGCGGCAGCCCCCCGCGGCTGGTCTTCCCAGGATGGCAGCTGGTATTACTATGACAGCACCGGCAGTCTCCACAAAGGCTGGTTAAATGATAACGGCGACTGGTATTACTTAAATCCGGAAACCGGCGTTATGCAGACAGGTTTTCTCACGGTTGACGGAAAGACCTATTACCTGCAGGAGAATGGAAAAATGCTGACAAAGGCGAAAACCTTTACGCCCGACGCAAGCGGTGCACTTCACTAAGCCGTTCGATTCCATCGGCAGCGCTGCTGTCAACATCGGCGTCACCACAGCAATCAGGCAATCCACATAAAAAGGATGGCAGAGGCCGGGATTCTCCCAAGAGCGATCCCAGCCTCCGCCATCCTTTTATCACCTCTCCATATACGGATTCAACCTGGCATAAATATAGGTATCCTTCCAAAGAGGTTTGTTATCGTCATCCTTCCAAAAATACACATTTTGTTTCAAGTAAGCTTCCCGTTCAAATCCCAATGACTCCAGCAGTCTCCAGGAGCCTTGATTTTGAGGGTCACACTCAGCGAAGATTCTATGTATTCCACTGGAAAATGCCTGCTCGATTAAAGCCTTGCAGCTTTCCTTTGCATATCCCTTTCCCCAATAATCCTGATTAAATACGTATCCCATTTCAAGGGCGTCAAACTCCCGCTTTCCCAAATATACATTTCCTATCATCTTATGATTGCTTTTTAATTCGACGGCAATCATCTCATCGGTTGAGATTCTCCATGCAAGGTTACTCTTTACTTCATCCGGATCCATCGGTTTATAAGGTTCGTATTTAACGACCTCCGGATTGGATAAGTATTCGTACAGATCCTGCGCATCTCCTTCCACATATCTTCTTAAAATCAACCGCTCTGTTTCTACAATCACATTTATGCTTTCCACAGTATTCCTCCCTGGGTTCTTACCTGACTCTGCGTTTCCCTGCTTTGACGTTTCTCCGGTTCCGGCCGGATTTGTCATTCTACTCTAAATTCAATTGCCGGTTTTGTCAAGTATTCCGATGTCATTTTCCAGCAAAGCTTTCTGCTGCAGGCTCTGGGACAGTTATACTCCAACAACAGGAGAGCGGCGAACGCCATAAGCATTCACCGCTCTCACCATTTCCTCAATTCTATTTCGCAATAACTTTAACAAATTTCTTCTTTCCACGCTTCACAACGACGCCTTCGCCCTCCAGGCTCTCTTTTGCGAAGACGGCCTTCACGTCATTTACTGCATTGCCGTCAACGGATACGCCGCCCTGTTCCACGTTGCGTCTTGCCTCGGAACGAGAGCCGGCGAGACCGGATTTATGAAGAATATCGAGAATATCAATGGTTCCTTCTCTGAAATCGTCATCCGTCAGCTCGCAGGTCGGCATATCGGCCGCATTACCGCCGGTAAACAGTTCACGGGCGCTCTTCTGGGACTTTTCAGCTTCTTCCTCGCCGTGAACCAGCTTTGTCAGCTCGTATGCCAGGATTTCTTTCGCCTGGTTTAACTGGCTTCCTTCCCATTTATCCATCTCGTTAATCTGCTCGATCGGCAGGAATGTCAGCATGCGGAGACATTTTAAGACATCTGCGTCGCTCACATTTCTCCAGTACTGGTAGAAGTCAAACGGAGTGGTCTTGTTCGGATCCAGCCATACAGCGCCGGACTGGGTCTTGCCCATCTTCTTGCCCTCGGAGTTAAGCAGCAGGGTGATTGTCATGGCGTGCGCATCCTTGCCCAGCTTCCGGCGAATCAGCTCTGTACCGCCCAGCATGTTGCTCCACTGATCGTCGCCGCCGAACTGCATATTACAGCCGTAGCGCTTAAACAGCTCATAGAAATCGTAGCTCTGCATGATCATGTAGTTGAACTCCAGGAAGCTTAAGCCTTTCTCCATACGCTGCTTGTAGCATTCCGCTCTCAGCATGTTATTTACAGAAAAATGAGTTCCCACTTCACGCAGGAAATCGACGTAATTCAAATCCAGCAGCCAGTCCGCATTATTGACCATCATGGCCTTTCCTTCGGAAAAATCGATAAAACGGCTCATCTGCTTCTTGAAGCAGTCGCAGTTGTGCTGAATCGTATCTACAGTCATCATCTGGCGTAAATCGCTGCGTCCCGACGGATCACCGATCATTCCGGTACCGCCGCCGATCAGGGCGATCGGTTTGTTTCCCGCCTCCTGTAAACGCTTCATCAGGCAAAGCGCCATAAAATGTCCTACGTGAAGGCTGTCCGCGGTTGGGTCAAAACCAATATAGAATACAGCCTTCCCTTCATTGATCATTTTGCTGATCTCTTCTTCATTCGTTACCTGGGCAATGAGGCCGCGGGCTTTGAGTTCTTCGTACGCTGTCATAATTGTTTTCTCCTTTTCTTTTAATTTTTGTAGATACTTTCCTATTACATAAAAAAAAGTCCCGTCCTGTTCAAAGGACGAGACTGTAATCCCGTGTTACCACCTTAATTTATAAACGGCTCGCGCCGCTTACCTCTTCGAGTACGATCGTCATACTCTAGCACGATAACGTGTGCAGGAATCCGTCACAGTCTACTCGCCGATCCGCAGGACTCTCCGTCCCTTCCAGATCTGCTTTCAGTGTGAAGCTCAAAGATGTATTCACAATCCGCTTTCCACGCGCCTCTCATCAACCGGCTGCTTTCTGTGTGCTGTTGCGCATTATTACTTGTTCTTATCAACGCCTTTTTGCATTTATGAAGTTATTGATTAGTATATGAGGTTTCGGTTTGTTTGTCAAGAGCCTAAATTTATTTTTCAGCCATCAATTTTTAAAGTCAGGCCAAGGCTGTATTTAGTATCATCGATAATCAGAGAAACGGCGTATTCCCCCTGAAGACCGCATTTATTCAGCCGGAAGTCCACCTGACGCCCGGAACTCTGGAATGTGCCCACGCACATGGCGGTAAATGACACTGCGGAAGTGGATACGAAATAGTTATGACAGTTTCCCTCCCCGTCTTCTAAGACCAGCATCACCAGCTGCCCTTTCTCAAAGGTTCCATGGAAGGTGTAACGGTCAAACTCTTCGCTGACTTCTAAGTGGTATTGATCCGGAATGGTGCTTTTACTATATTCCGTCTCGGCGGCTGTTCCGAATTCCGGCGTTTTCCCTAATGTCCCCAGGATTGTTCCGCGTCCCAGCGTCAAGTTCTCCCCTTCGCTGTAAAGGGACATTTTCTTTGCGCGGTAATAATTGGCGTTCAGGCACATTTCGTAGACAACTCTGCCGTCCAGAAGCTCCACAGTCTTTGACTCAAGCCGGACATTTTTGTTCTCAAAGTATCTGCGGGAGCCGACACCTTCGCAGGTGATACCGTCAAGGGAGGCAATTCCGCCGGAATGTACCAGATAATTCCCCTCTCCGTAGTAGTCCACGTTGGAGATGTAGGGCGAGAAGAACTCATTTCCCCGTTCCTTTCCGTACTGCCAGATCTGTCGGACGGTCCTTTTCTCCCGGTCGATGCTAAAACGCACGCCTCTTGAGTAATTGTCTTTTCCCAGGCGGTAGTGCTCCGGGTTTTTAGAACGGTAATGGCCGTTGTCAAAGGTCATAACATCACCATCCGGGGTTATGAGACAGGCGTGCTGTTCATACTGCCATTCCAGATCGCCCACTGGCTTTAAGAAGTACGCTTCCCTCATGTCCTCCGGCCAGCCTTCCGGATCCCCCAGAATCCAGTTCAGTTTTCCGCTCTGAAAATCAATGTTGATCAGGACATCCTGATGACGGCCGGATAGTGTGATGGAATCCGTCTTTTTATCATACCACAGAGCATTATTGTGGAACCAGTCATGAGCGCTCCAGCTTCCGGAAGGAGCCGCATCCTGGGGCAGAATATCCTTAAAGTCCCAGGTTTTTAAAATGGAACCATCTGTCCTGTCAATCAGGACGCACATGTCCTCCACCGTGCCATTTTCAAAGCACTCCGTCAGTACAAGGAGATTCCCATCCTCCATCTCAAACTGGTCGTGGTGATAGCCGCCGGGAAGACGGTATTCCGCATAGATTTTTCCGATCAGGTCCATTTCCCACAGCCCCGTCGTATAATACGGTTTCTCCAAAAGGCGGGGGGAGCCGATGGAAAAACGGCCGTTCTGCAGTTCCTTTATGGCGAAGGTAATGTTTTCCGTGCAGTACCAGCGGCAGTCTCCGCGGTAATCGTAAGCGGCCGGAAGCGCGCCCATGGCAGGTATGACGAACATCACGTTTCCATCCATATACGCGGCTGTCGTGTCTATGGACTCCGGCAGTTTAACGGCACTGTCCAGCGGACCGGTGGTGATAATGATTTCTTTACGCCGCCCATCCGACAACCTCAGTTCCACGGTATTATCCGTTCCCGGATACAGGCCAAGGACCGGTATTACGTGTTCATACGCCTCCGGAAATGATTTCGCGATGTCTCCGCTGGCTTCCATCCCTTTTACCGTAATGCTCACACTCACCTTCTCCTCCGTAAAAAAAGCGATCACGGCGGTGAGAGGCGCTATGCCGTAAGGATTTATCGTAACGAGCGGATTTTCAAAAGAACGGTGTTCCCGGTGAAAGTTCTCCATAAATTCCTGTTCTGCTGCGGCCTGCTGGTCAATAAAATGTTCTATTATTTTCATCCTGTTCCTCCTGTTATTTATGAAAAGAAAATATTAGCGATGGGCAGACCCACGGCCAAGACGGCAATCAGACTGATTATGCTCATCAGGATTCCGTATTTATAGATATCACCAATTTTCAGCCATTTCGTATTTCCATGCAGGATTGCCGATGTCGTGAAAGCGGCCGGCGTCACAACGGCAATACACACCATATACATGGACAAGCATGCAATGGCCGCGGAGCCGGCGCCGATCTGCTGCGAAAATACATGGATAATTGGTATGAGCAGCATGCCTACCACCATATTGTTGCAGATATTGGTGAGAACACACGCAATGACCACTATGGTAATGGTGAAGACCAGCGGACTCTGTCCCTCGAATACAGGCGTTAAAATCTGCTTCAATAACACGGTGATTCCCGTGGCTTCATCGGTCAGGGCATTTCCAATGGTCAATGCGGAGCCTACAATCAGCACAACGGACCAGATCATATATTTAGAAACAATCGTCTTAAAATTAACCAGCGGCTTTTTGTCTACGTGGATCAGACAGCATACGGTTATGATAAAGACAGGGATTGCATTCTGTGTATCCTTTAACAGCTGCTGCAGAGCCCCTTCCGGTAAAAGAGATGGAGCCAGCACCCAGATGATAAAAAAGAGCAGGGCAAAGCTTAAACTTTTCTGGCGGAGATTCATGGGCGGTAGCGGATTTTTGTCAAAAAGCCTGGCATCAATCTGTTTCAGCGGCGTCACGTCCGGCTTAAGTACGAAACGCATAAGCAGAAGGATAGCTGCCAGCGCCGTCAGCGAAATCGCCGCTGCGGTTACCATATAGGGGAGGTATTCGATCGCCGTCCCGGTCACCTTTGCATAATTGCCCAGCAGCCCCGGGAGCGCGCCCTTGAAAGGTGTTGTCGCAAATCCAAAGGAAGCTGCCATTACAACGGAGATCAGCATTAAGGTCACATACCGGTCGCCTTCTTTATATCCGATTACCGCAAATAAGCTGTAGAGAATCGGCCAGAAGATGAATATGGTGGGACTCGGAGCGGTCAAAACAGATAAAAGATATACTCCCAGTAAAAGCATTGCGGTAAATACCCATGGGCGCCCGTTATTGATCCTGCGGGTGATAAACCAGCGGGAAATGTACTCGCAAATCCCTTCTTCTGTTATGGCTCCTGTCAGCATGATGACAAAGAACAGCATGATGACGATCGGATTTCCAAAGGTCGAGCTCAAAAGGCCGTTAAAACTGCCGAAACCGGTGAATCCTAACATCAGGACACCGAACAGACTGGGCCAGAGCGTATCGACAAAGGTCCATAGATACATCGTTCCAAGAAAGACGCCTAATACCTTGACTCCGACTTCCGTAACTGGTCCAAAGGGAGAAATAAAACGGAAAACCAGCATAATCAATATGCCAATAATACAATGAATATAATACTTAACCCCTGATTTCATGGTGCTTCTCCTTTTATCGGTTGAATTTGTCTGAGTACTCTGTTAAGATAATAACATACGGCTGCTGTTAAAAAAATAGCAATCACTAAACATCGCTTAAAAATTTAAAAAAGGCAGCATCTTTTATGTGCATGTTGTACAACCGGAGGGACTGTGAAGGAGAACGAAAGAGATCATTTTTTAGAAATTCTATGCAAAGAGGGCACCAGGATCCAATTGGACAAAAATCAGTACTTTTCTTCGATCATCAATCATGAAAATACTGCCTACTGTCTGATATCCGGCGTATGCGCCCTGCTGCGTTTCACCCAAAACGGGGAAGAGATTATCTATCACTATTTCAGGGAAAAGGATTTGATCGGCGGCGTGCCGTTTTTTCTATCCCACAAAGGGGCAGCCCAGATTAATACACTCTATAGCTTCTGTTCTTTGTATACAAAGACGGAGTGCATTCTATACAAAATTCCGTTTTCCGTACTGGAGAGAAAGATAAAAGAAGAGCCGGAAATCGGCTACTGGATCAGCGAAGGAATCGCCCGGCATTTTATGGAGGAAATCTCCCATGTACATTCTTCGAAGGAGGATCATACGTCGGGGCGTCTCTGCCGGACTCTGATTGAGCTGGCAAATGAAAAGAACGGAAGATATGAACTTCAGAAATATTTTACCTACACCGAACTGGCCAGATACCTGGGAGTCCATTCGGTAACCGTTTACAAAATCATGCTGGTGCTGAAAAAAATGAAGGTGATCGAAAAGGAAGGCCACAAGACCGTAATCTGTGATATGGAGCAGTTAAAGTATCTTGCAGAAAATCCACATGAAATCAATGATTTTTCTACGCAGGAAGAGGGATAGGATCAGGCGTATGCAAAAACAGAAAGCGCCCCCATACAGGACATTCAATTTCTTTGTCCTGTATGGGGGCACTGCATTTTTTAACCGCTTCTCAAGCTTCCTTCACCCGGATGTCTCACGATTCCCCGTAACACTCTGCGGCTGCTGAAAGCGCATCGATCACCTGTATTCCCACGGCCGGAAGACCGACTAAAACTGCGCTCATGACTTCAGCCTTTGTCGCTCCCAGCTCTTTTGCAGAATCCACATGGTAGGCAATGCCTCCGGTCATGCGCAGAGCGGCCAGTACGGATAAGTAGGCCAGCTCCTGCGTCTTTCTGTCCAGCGCACTGGCCTGCGAACCTTTCATGACCATTTCCATGTACGCCTTCCCGGTTTCTCCAGTCTCACTCAGCAAAATCTTAAATCCATTTCCCATCTTACTTTTCTCCATGTTACATTCTCCATTCTCTATTTTGGTTTTATGGTATTGAAACGATCACACGGCCTGCTGCCAGTCCCTATAACCGCTTCTATAAAGTAAGATGCTGTGAAATTATGAAAGTCCCGTTTTTTCTGCATTATTTTTAAAAAAAGTTCCGATTGCCGACGCCACCGTATCATACCATTCCTGCGACGGAACGCGGTCCGGAATGTTTCGGTAATAATGGAGAATCTGTCTCCTCGTTTCTTCGTTCGGCTGATACCCGGTACCCCGGTAGTCCAGTACGGTGATCCGCGTTCTCGTCTCCCTCTGCAGAGCATTCCTGTTATTAGAAAATTCAATCCATGCCGAACATCTGCAGGGATTTTTCTCATCCAGGATGCCGCAGTGGTCACGGAAGAAAGACTCCAGACTCAGCCTCGCCCTGTATAAAAGCCCCTTTACCGCCTTGGGCGTAACATCGAGAATTTCTGCCGTCTCCGGAATGGACAGGCCAAACATATCTACAAGCGAAAATGCAGCCCTCTGATTCAAAGGCAGCTTCCCCGCCATCGCAAGAAAGCAGCCGTCCCGAAGCCGTTCAACCTCCTCCGACACGATAACTTCTTCCACAGGAGACGGAATGCTTTCAGTAAGAAGACTCCCCTCCCGCTCCAGGGCCTCCATATCATCCGTAAAGCTGAGAGGGGTGCTGGCCTGTTTACGGATCTTCATCCGAAATTCATTGACACAGATTGTTCGCAGCCAGCTCTTCACCGCCGCCGGATTCTTAAGTTCCGGGCAGTGCAGCCACGCCTTTAAGAGCGTCTCCTGGGACAGGTCCTCTGCCTCCTGCACATCCGTTGTCAGACGGAATGCAAGCCCATACACGAACCTTCCATATTGCTCAATCCATTCTTCAGTTCCCAAGTCCACATTGCCTGCTGCCTTCTGTTGTATATCCTTCATCATACACCTCGCCGCAGTTCACAGCCCTGCTATTTATAAACCAGCCGTGATACCGTTTTTTCCTTTGCAAATCCCGGAATCTGGTACATCACCAGAACATCCGTGATCCCCTGTTCCTCCATCCACTCCTTCAAATTCAGGTTCAGGTACCGCAGGTCCGCCATATACACGGTTCCGAAATGGTTGGCCGCAAACACGGCGAAGCTGTGGGCGTAGGAGTCCTTGATTATGAAAAGCTTCTTTTCCTTCTGATCTCCTTCTATGCTCCTGTTTTCGATCTTGGTTATGGCATGGTTGCCGTCGAGATACACGGCGTATTTGTCCTTTCCCTTTAATGCATCAGGAAAGTAGAGGGAATCATATTCCTTCGGTTCCCCGTCGAAAGACACCCGGTAATTCTGTGGCTCCTTCGGCTGCCACACCTCGATGGAATCGTACCGCCACGGAACATTGAGTTTGGAATAGACCGTTCCATGAAACTCGCTGCTGGCCGTCCGGATATCAAACATGTCTTCCGTCCACGGGATAAGCCCCATGGACTCCGCCCACAGCCGGTATCCCAAAAACGCCCCTCTGGCGGTCCAATGGTGATCCGTCCGGTAGTACAGCTCCTCGTCCCGAAACGATTTTAAGCAGTCTTCTGCCGGAAGCACCATCTCCGGGGAGTTCCCTGCTTCTTTCAGGCGTTCAAAAAGCAGCTCCGTTACCCGGCCCTGATCGTAGGGCGCGGCGAGAAATGGCAGCCGGTCTGTCATGACCTGGGACGCCGATGGCACAAGCATCACCCGCACATGGTCTTTCCCCAGGGACTTCTCCGCCGCCCCTGTAAATGCGGCCAGCTTCTCCATATTTTTGTTCAGCTGCTCCCCTTCCACGTCCTCTGTATCGTATTTCTCGATCAGATAGCCGTCTTTCCCAAAGTATACGCCGTTTACATCTTCCTGAAAGGCCAGACGCTCTGACGTAACCTTCAGACCGATCCATCCGTTTCTTCCCGGAAACTGATCGCTCAAATACTGTTCATACTTCTCTCCATAGCTTCCATCCAGCAGAGACTTCACCGTAAATTCCGGTTTCTTTTGCAGATACCGGTTCTCCGAGTCGGAAAACGCCTTCTGCGGCGTAATCATACCCGCCAGGGATACAATCCCCAAAAAGCCCAGAAACAGGAAGGTCATGCCTCTGTCACCGTATCTCTCTTTCTTCATAAACTCTCCTCATTTCCAACGCTACTGTCTCCTGGCGTAAATACGCCGTGAGGCACTAGAACCTGAAATACAGAAACGGATTATAACTGGCATCTACCAGAAATGCAACCGACAGCACAAGAATAACCGCCACAAACAGCAATTCGGCCGTCTCTCTTACACGTCCCGACAGCTTCCTGCACAAGATTCCCGGAAGCGGTGTTGAACCCAGGACAGCCGCCGCAAATAACGGCAGATTTGTAACCAGCAAATACCACGTTCTCCGGCTTGCAAAGGCGATACCTCCGGCGCCGGCCATCTGGGTGAAGTACTGAAGCCCCTCCGCCATATTTTCATGTGCAAACAGCACCCAGCCAAGAAAGACGAAGATCATGGCGTATACGCTTCTGACGGCAGATGGCATCTTCTCCAGATGCGGTTTTAGAATAAACTTCTCAAGCAGCAGAAGGGCACCGAAATAGAGCCCCCATAAGAGGTAATTCCAGGCCGCTCCGTGCCAGATTCCTGTCAGCAGCCAGACGATCGCGATGTTCCGCACCTGCACCGCAGCGCCTCTCCTGTTTCCGCCCAGCGGTATATACACATACTCCTTAAACCAGGTGCTCAGGGTGATATGCCACCTGCGCCAGAAATCGGTGATGCTCTTTGCCGTATAGGGATACCGGAAATTCTCCGGGAAGTGAAAGCCCATCATCGCCCCCAGCCCCATGGCCATATCGGAATAACCGGAAAAATCAAAGTAGATCTGCATGCCGAACGCCAGAATCCCCATCCACATCATCAGGACGGTCCGCTCTGCATCCGGAACACCCGAAATCTGCGTCCACAGCGCTCCTATGGTATTGGCGATCAATACCTTCTTTCCCAGGCCCACGGCAAACAGAAAGACTCCCCTGGAAAATCCGGCGAAGTTCTCAGTCCGCTCCCGCAGTTCCTCTGCAATGGTATGATACCGCACGATTGGTCCCGCAATCAGCTGGGGAAACATGGAGACATAGGCGCCGAAATCGATGATATTCTTCTGCGGGCTGGCCTCCTTCCGGTAGATGTCAATCGTGTATGACATGGTCTGGAACGTATAAAAGGAAATACCGATAGGAAGCGCCAGTCCCGGAAGAGGGAACGAAAGCCCGGTCAGCCGCCCCACGGTTTCCAAAAGGAAATCCGCGTATTTAAAGACGCCTAAAAGCCCCAGATTGATGATGACCGAGGAAGCCACACAGAGCCTGGCCCGCTTCTGTTTTCCCTCTTCCATAAAACGCCACACCAGACGTCCGTGGACGTAATCGACCAGCGTGGAAAACAGCAGCAGTGAGATGTACACAGGTTCTCCCCAACCATAAAAAATGAGGCTCCCAATGAACAGAACCCCATTGCGGAACCTCTTTGGAGCAGCAAAATATACAATTAACATAACCGGCAGAAACCGGAATAAGAATAACAGGCTGGAAAATACCATGTTTACCCCTCAAAGAATGCGTTAATTGCGTCAACTGCCTTCTTGTTTTCTTCCTGTGCAGATTGAAGGGCAGCCTCTTCGCCCTGCTCCTGCGCTTCCTCAGAAGCCGTTCCCAGCATAACGAAGAACACATAATCTCCGTGGCGGACTACTTCAGACGCCTGCACCTTGCTGATGTTCATCGGATACTGCATGGAATCTTCCACGAGACGGGTGCGGTAATCGCCGAGAAGCTTCTCCACATCCCCGCCCTTTCCTTCCTTCGCCCTGATGGCCACAAAGGTGTCCACATGGACGCTGATCATCGGTCCTTCCGCGATGAATTCCTCGTATAAATCCGCCGGAACTCCGAATATATCGTTTAATGCCTGTGCGTCATAGGCTGCGCTTGGTATATAATTTTCTCCGTATACATCTTTTACTGCCTGGTGAACTTTCTCCAAATCCACCGTAATCGCCTGTGTGGACTCTGCCACAGTTCCTGACCCGCCGTTATCCGGGCCCTTCTTGCCTCCACAGGCCGTAAGGCTTATCGCTGTCAGAACCAGCGCGGTTACAAATACTGATTTTCTCATAAATTTCTCCTTTATCTGTTCTACTTACGCGGATTCATTATAATATAGAACCGGCCAGATATCTATAGCATATCTCATACGAAATACTGAAGGTTCTCTTACGAACCGTCAGTTCATTCCCTGTCCTTCATTCCCCGTCATTTCATCAAATGAAATCAGCCATACTGCAATGAAAAAGCCTGCACACCCCTTACCTCCATGATTCCAGGTCAAATAAGGCGATGTGCAGGCGTATCAAAATTCAAAATCATCAAACCCATAGAGCAGCGGATAAGGCGCGCAGTCCCGCAGGGGGGCCTGGATCGTTCCCTTCACGCCTCTGCTGAATGCCGGTCTGCGTGTGGCAGACTTTGTTCTGTTCTTAATCAGCCGGCCGCCCTTCCCCAGTTCTCCCACATAATATCCGTCCTGATCATAAATATCTCTGCCAAAAAACTTCCCGAGCACGGTGCCGTCACAGGCCACCAGATACTCCTTCTGTCTGACTCCCACGTATTTACCGCCCCAGGTCCAGAATCTATCCATACTCTCACACCATTCCCTTTTCTCAAATCTTTTCTCATATCATACACTATTTTTGTAAAAAAAGGAACACCCGGATTCCCTTGTTTGAACACATTTCCTAAAATTTCGGTCAGGTATAGATTTTTCCGATATTCTGGTATATAATTGGCAACAACAAAAGAGAAGAATCTTATCTTCAGGAGGATACCATGGGATTTCAATATGTAAACAACCTTCCGACCCCGGATGAAATCAAAGAACGCTTCCCTCTTCCGGCTGAATTAAAAGAGCGGAAGGCAAAGAGGGACCAGGAGGTCAGCGATGTTCTGACCGGCAAAAGCGATAAATTTCTCGTGATCATTGGTCCGTGCTCTGCGGACAATGAAGATTCCGTGTGCGACTACGCAGAACGCTTAATCAAGGTTCAGGAGAAGACCGCGGACCGTCTCATCATCATTCCGCGTGTCTACACCAACAAACCGCGTACCACCGGCGAGGGATACAAGGGAATGCTTCATCAGCCGGACCCGGAGAAAAAACCGGATATGCATGAGGGACTCATCGCCATCCGCAAGATGCACATGCGTGTATTTGCCGAGACAGGCTTCCCCACCGCCGATGAAATGCTCTATCCGGAGAACATGACTTATCTGGATGATATCATGTCCTACGTGGCCATCGGAGCCCGGTCCGTAGAGAACCAGCAGCACCGTCTTACCGCCAGCGGCTGTGACGTGGCCGTCGGCATGAAGAATCCGACCAGCGGCGACTTATCCGTTATGCTGAACTCCGTCGTAGCGGCACAGCAGGGTCATGATTTTACATACCGCGGCTGGGAAGTAAAGAGCGGCGGCAATCCGCTGGCTCATACCATTCTCCGCGGCGCAGTCAACAAACACGGCCAGTGCATTCCGAACTACCATTTTGAAGATCTGGTTCTGCTTCAGGAACTTTACGCCAAGCGCAACCTGGATAATGCAGCCTGTATCGTGGATACCAACCACTCCAATTCCAACAAGAAATACATGGAACAGATCCGCATCGCCAAAGAAGTTCTTCACAGCAGAAGACATGCGGCTCAGATCAAGGATCTGGTCAAGGGCCTGATGATCGAAAGCTACATTGAGCCAGGCAGCCAGAAGGTCGGCGAGCACTGCTACGGGAAGTCTATCACCGATCCCTGTCTTGGATGGACAGATTCTGAACGACTGCTTTATGAGATTGCGGAAAACGTATAAAAATAAGAGAACAGCCGCGCACGAGGTTTTAATCCTGTGCGCGGCTGTTGTACTTTGCCCTTACTTTGTCTGAACGACTCCATTTACAGTCCATTCACCGTTCTCATTCACGGTATTCCCATCAATCACACCATTCCGCATCATTTATTGTATACTATATTTCTAATCACCAACTGGGGGAAATGATATGAACGCATTACAGAGAAACTGGAAACAGAATTTTTTTACGATATGGGCGGGGCAGGCTTTTTCCCAATTTTCAAGCGCTGTCCTTCAGTTTGCCATTGTGTGGTACTTAACGGATCAGACCGGCTCGGCCCTTGTCCTGACAGCCGCCATGATGATGGGATTTTTACCGCAGGGAGTCCTGGGGCCGTTTATCGGGGTGTTCATCGACCGGTATAACCGAAAACGGATCATGATTCTCTCGGATCTGTTCATCTCCGCCGCCAGTTTGGTCATGGTAATCGCCAGCTGGACGGGGACATTGTCGACCGAACTGATCCTCGTGGTCCTGTTTTTCCGTTCCATCGGTTCTGCCTTTCACACACCGTGTCTCCAGGCCGTTACGCCGCAGATTGTTCCGGAGGATCAGCTGACCCGCTGTGCCGGATATTCCCAGGCTTTAGAATCCGTATCACAGATACTAAGCCCGGTACTGGCTGCCGTATTCTACAGTTCCTGGAGTTTAAGCGGCATCATCTTTCTGGATGTCCTGGGCGCATTGGCCGCAGTCTTCACACTGGCCATTACGGAGATACCGAAGCTGCCTGAAGAGGAAAACAGGGGAAAAGTCCATGTACTGCGGGAGGCCATGGAGGGCTTCTTAATTTTGAAGACGAATAAGGGCATGCTGGGTCTGGTTCTGATCAGCACCCTGTATACCCTGGCGCTGATGCCGACCAGTGCGTTGTTCCCGCTGATGAGCATGTCGTATTTTCATGGAACCAGCACAAATGCAAGCATCGTCGAAGTCGTATTTTCGATCGGGCTGTTGTTCGGCTCTCTTATACTATCGAAATGGGGCGGAACGAAAAACAGGATTTATACCATTGTCGGTTCGTTTCTGCTGATGAGCTTCAGTTTATTTATATCCGGGCTTCTTCCTGAGCATGGTTTTGCTGCATTCGTCTTCTGCTCCTGGCTGATGGGCGTGTCCGGCCCATTTTATTGGGGAATCTACACACCACTGCTGCAAAGCAGCTTCGAAGCAAAATATCTGGGACGCGTTCTATCGTTATCCGGCAGCATCCGGCTGATCAGCGGACCGGTCGGATTATCCTTCTCTGGAGTATTTGCGGAGCGCTTTGGCGTTGAGAAATGGTTTATTATCGCCGGATGGCTGGTGCTCATCGCGTCGTTTTTATGTCTTGCGATACCAGCCGTGCGCAATTGTGATCGACAGGCGGAAGGACAGGAGGGGGAGGGGCTGTAATATTTCTGAGGTCCCTGGATTACAGGCCGGCTATGAACCTCCGGGCCGCATGGATCATATTATATCTGTGTGACCTGGCCCTATTGCAGATACTATAACCAGCGCTGTTATCTGAAAGGTTTCCGCACATTCCCAGTTTTAGTGGATACATGTAGCCACCATTTAGTTTTTACACATATTTCACAAAATTTTCACGATTAAACTGTTTGTTTTTTTGCTTTAATCTTGTATCGCGCTAAAATATATGGTAGAATATAGATAGATTGATTTATCTATATTTCACAGTTCACCAATCTTTTTCTGGAAGAGTATCTTAATGTTTTGTCACCCGACGTACGGATTATCCGCCCGCCATAAAAAGGAGGCTGGGATATGCGAACGAAACAAGTTGACATTTATCAGCGTTATACCCCCATCCCCATAGCTGTTTTAATTACGGCGGCCAATTGTTTTGACTGCGACATCTATATCGATAATGGCAAATCGAAAGTAAATGTAAAAGACTATGATGAGATGAAAAAAGGACTGGTAACGCGGAACAGAAATTTACTATTTTACTTTGACGGCAAAGATGAGAAAGCCGCTGAAGGACGGATTGAGATGTTGTTTCAGCCTTAATCTGTCAGAAAGGACACCGATATGCCACAGTACACCGATGATTTCAGGCCGCTTGACACCATATCCGGTTTTTCCGTAAGACCAGGATTGTACGAAGAATTCGGCGCGCGTCTAATACCTGGAGGAGTCAGTTTCACGCTTCATTCTCAGGAAGCTGCGTCCTGCGAGCTGCTGCTGTTTCACCATAACGAAAACGAACCATACGCGAAGATCCCCATCCCAGACCGTTACCGGATCGGGAATGTCTATTCCATCATCGTGTTCGACTTAGACACCCGGGATTTGGAGTATGCGTTCAGCATTGATGGGCCGTATGATCCAAAGAAAGGGCTTATCTTCGACAAAACCAAATACCTTCTGGACATTTATGCGAAAGCCGTTACCGGACAGGGCACATGGGGCTCCAAGCCGGAAAGCGGCTTTCGGTATAAAGCGAGGGTAGTCTCAGACAATTTCAACTGGGACGACTGCTGCCATCCTCCGATTCCCATGGAGGATTTAATTATTTATGAGCTTCATGTCAGGGGATTTACAAGGGATGCTTCTTCCGGGGTCACCGCTCCCGGAACCTTTCAGGGAATCATGGAAAAGCTTCCCTATCTGGAGGACTTGGGCGTCAACGCCATCGAGCTGATGCCCATTTTTGAATTTGACGAGATGCGCAACCAGCGCAGCGTGGACGGGAAGATGCTGCTGGATTACTGGGGCTACAATCCCGTCAGCTTCTTCGCTCCCAACACCAGCTACGCCTCAAAAAGCGAGCACAACCACGAGGGCCGGGAGCTGAAGACGCTCATCCGCACCATAAAAGAGCACGGCATGGAGGTCTATCTCGACGTCGTCTTCAATCACACCGCGGAAGGCAATGAAAGGGGCGGATTCTTCTCCTTTAAGGGCTTTGACAACCATATTTACTACATGCTGACCCCCGAAGGCTTCTACTATAATTTCAGCGGCTGCGGCAATACCTTAAACTGCAACCATCCCATCGTCCAGCAGCTGATTCTGGACTGCCTCCGGTACTGGACCATCCACTACCACGTGGACGGTTTCCGGTTTGATCTGGCTTCTATCCTCGGACGAAGCGAGGATGGCACGCCGCTTCACAAGCCTCCGCTTCTGGAATCCTTATCCTACGATCCGGTGCTCGCCAGTGCGAAGCTGATCGCCGAGGCCTGGGACGCGGGAGGTCTGTACCAGGTCGGCTCCTTCTCTTCCTGGAACCGCTGGGCGGAGTGGAACGGCAAATACCGGGACGATATGCGCCGTTTTTTAAAGGGCGATGACAACACCGCCGCTGCAGCTGTCAAGAGAATCACCGGCTCGCCGGATCTCTATCCGCCGGCCACACGTGGATATAATTCCTCCGTCAACTTTCTGACGTGCCACGACGGTTTTACCCTCTATGACCTCTACAGTTACAACGAAAAACACAACGAGGCCAACGGCTGGAACAATACAGACGGAGACAGTAACAACAACAGCTGGAACTGCGGTATCGAGGGCGAGACCGATGATCCTGACATTCTGGCACTCCGTTTCCGCATGATCAAAAACGCCTGTGCAGTCTTAATGTGCAGCCGCGGGACTCCGATGTTCTTCGCCGGTGACGAATTCGGCAACACCCAGTACGGCAATAACAACGCCTACTGCCAGGACAATCACATTTCCTGGCTGGACTGGTCACTGCTGGAGAAGAACCGGGAAATCCATGCATTCTTCCGCCGTATGATCGCCATTCGAAGGAGTCATCCGGTAATCCGAAGGGAGACGGTTCCTTCCAGCACCGGATTTCCACCTGTCAGCGTTCACGGAACAGAGGCCTGGAAGAATGAAACAGCGTCCTATACCCACTACATCGGCATCATGTACGCCGGGAAACACGACGACGGCACCGAGGATATCATCTACCTCGCCGTCAATACCTACTGGGAACCGCTCACCATCGGCCTGCCAAAACTTCCCGAGGGATTTTGCTGGAACCTGCTCGTCGATACGGGGAGAGGGAAAGAAAGTATTCCGGAACATGTGAGCGGCTGGAAAGAAGCGGCCTGCCATTCGGTCACGATTGGAGCGAGGGCTGTGATCGTCCTGGGAGCCGTGGAGATTTAAGAACAGTCTGTATAAGAAAAGTTTAAATAAGAAAGTTTGAATAAGAAAGTTTGAGAAAAAAGTTTGAATAAAAAAGTTTGAATAAAAAACAGAGGCGATAATCCGCAATGCCTTGTTGGCGGATTATCATGCTGCAAACCCTGGTGGGTCTGCGGCATGCCTCTGTTTTTCGTTTTTAGTTTTTCGCTTTTCGCTTTTCGTTTTTCGTTTTTTTCTATTTTTAAATTTTAAATTTTAAATCTTTTGTTTTTAACTTTTTAGCTTTTCATTTACGTAAATCCACTTCTAAATCTAATATTATATGCTGCCAAACCGAATCAGCCGATAAAGGCTGTGATTCCAAAGTAGACTAAAACGATGGCTCCAAGGACGATTCTATAGTAGCCAAAGAATTTGAAATCGTGTTTTCTGATGTAGCCCATCAGGAAGCGGATTGCGTATACGGAGACGATGAAAGCCACTACCATGCCGAGGATCAGATAGAAGACCTGGGGGCCGGTGAAATGGAGACCGTATTTTACAATCTTTAAGAAGCTGGCACCGAACATAACAGGGATTCCCAAGAAGAAGGAAAACTCGGCGGCAGCGCCTCTGGAGCATCCAAGGATCATGGCGCCCAGGATGGTGGAACCGGACCGGGATGTGCCGGGGATCAGGGACAGGAGCTGAAACAGGCCTATGTAAAGCGCCGTCTGGTAGGAGATGTCTCCCACCCGCTGCATCTCAAAGTTTCGGCTTTTATTCGCGTTTTCAATGACGATGAACAGCACGCCATAGATAATTAAGGTGGCCGCAACGACATAACCGTTCATCAGGTATTTTTCCATAATGTCATCGATCAGAAGTCCTATGATGGCCGCCGGGATACACGCGAGAATAATTTTGGACCAAAGCTCCAGTGTAGCCCGCTTTTGTGCGGGTTTCTTCGTCGGTGAAAATGGATTCAGCTTATGGAAATACATGACCACGACCGCCAGAATCGCGCCCAGCTGGATCACGACCATAAACATGTTTTTAAAATCTTCCGGCTGCTTCAGATGGATGATTTCATCTACCAGTATCATATGGCCCGTACTGCTGATGGGGAGCCATTCGGTAAATCCCTCCACGATTCCAAGCACGATTACCTTTAATGTCTCAATTATACTCATCTCTTATTTTCCGTCTCCATTCTTATATATTTTCAATCTGCCAGTCTATGGGCTCCAGCCCGTTGGCCTTTAAATACTCATTGGTTTTGCTGAAATGCCTGCTTCCGAAAAAGCCCCGGAACGCAGAAAGGGGACTGGGATGCGGTGCCTCCAGAATCAGGTGCTTCGGATTGGTCAGCATACTCTTCTTATTCTGTGCCGGTCGGCCCCACAATAAGAATACCATCGGCCGGTCCTGCTCGTTTAAGATTTTGATAGCCGCGTCCGTAAATGTCTCCCATCCGATTCCCTGGTGGGAGTTAGCCGCATGAGCACGGACAGTCAGCACTGTATTGAGCAGCATGACGCCCTGATCCGCCCACTTCTTTAAGTAGCCGTTATTGGGGATATCGCATCCCAGATCGTCGTGCAGCTCCTGATAAATGTTCACCAGCGACGGAGGCACATCCACATCCGGCTTTACGGAGAAGCAGAGGCCGTGGGCCTGCCCGTAATTGTGGTAGGGGTCCTGCCCCAGAATCACCACCTTTACCTTGGAAAGGGGCGTAAACTGAAACGCATTGAAGATATCATCCGCCTCCGGAAAGACTCTCTTCGTCTCATACTCCTGCTTAACCGTCTTATAAAGTTCCTTGTAATATGGCTTCTTAAACTCCACACTCAGTGGTTCCAGCCAGTCATTATCGATCGCACCCATTTTGCTGTTATTTCCTTTCGTATTGTCCTGTATACTTTTGACTGTATCGTAATCCTCTGCCCTATAACCTCACAGGCAGTCCCCGGTCCGCCAGATAGCGCTTCAGATCCATGATCTCCAGTTCCTTATAATGGAACAGGGAGGCCGCCAGCGCAGCGTCAGCTTTTCCCGTCGTCAGGGCATTGTAAAAATGTTCTTTTGTTCCGGCGCCGCCAGACGCGATGAGCGGTACGGAGACGCAGTCTGCGATTACGGCGTTTAATTCATCGTCATATCCGGCCTTTGTGCCGTCACAGTCCATGCTGGTTAAGAGAATCTCCCCCGCGCCCATGCGGTCGGCCTTCATGGCCCACTCCACGGCGTCAAGCCCCGTGTCGATACGGCCGCCGTTTTTGTATACATTCCATCCGCTTCCGTCGGCCCGCCTTCTGGCATCGATGGCGACAACCACGCACTGGCGTCCGAATTTGTCCGCCGCATCGGAGATCAGCTCCGGTGTGTTAATGGCAGAGGAATTGATGGATATCTTATCCGCGCCCTCCCGCAGAAGCAGTTTAAAATCATCTACCGTGCGGATTCCTCCGCCCACGGTAAATGGGATAAAAACCGTTTCCGCCACGCGGCGCACCATATCCACCACGGTATTCCGGTTGTCTGAGGAAGCTGTGATATCCAGAAAGACAAGTTCATCCGCTCCGGCCTTATCGTATGCGGCCGCGATCTCCACCGGATCTCCGGCATCCTTTAAATTTACGAAATTGACGCCCTTCACCACGCGTCCGTTATGAACATCGAGACATGGAATTATCCTTTTCGTCAGCATCCGGCCACCTCCTATTGTAGTTCGATGAAATTTTTCAGAATCTTTAAGCCCGTGGTACCGCTCTTTTCCGGGTGGAACTGACAGGCAAAGATGTTGCCGTGTTCCACGGAAGCGTGAAAACGGACACCGTAAACGGAGGACGCCGCCACATCCCTTTCATTCTCCGCTTTTAAATAATATGAATGGACAAAATACACATATTCCCCCGAAGCCAGTCCTTTAAAAAGCTTTGCTTCCGGACGGATGTCCAGACAGTTCCAGCCCATGTGAGGAACCTTGAGCCCCGGTGTATCCGGGAACTTCACAATCTCTCCCGGAAGAATTCCCAGACCGGGGACGCCTTCACTCTCCCCGCTCCGCTCAAATAAAAGCTGCAGCCCAAGACAAATCCCTAAAAACGGAGTTCCCTGGTCTGTCACGCGGTGAATCACATCCACTAATCCGTATTGACGGAGCTTCCCCATGGCATCTCCAAAGGAACCAACCCCCGGCAGAATCACCCGATCCGCGGAAAGAATCGTCTTCTCATCCCGGCTGATAACCGGCTGCTCTCCCAATGCATCCAGTGCCTTTTCCACACTTCTTAAATTTCCGGCATCGTAATCAATAATCGCTATCATGGCCGCCACCTCGTATCGCCTTTTTTCAACATTTTATCACAGGATACCTGATTGTACAACTTTAAAAGTTGAAGTATAAATTTCTAAAGTACTCCACGGAATTCACCGGGACAGACACAGCCGTTTCCCCCATTTCAGCGGAAAGCTGTGCAAATTTTCCATGGATCCGGTACATATGAGCCTTCTTATTCAGCGCCGCTGTCTTCTCAAACGGCCACCGGATCACCGTAGGCACGGCAAATCCAACCCCCAGTTCCAGAATAACCAGCCTCTTGTTCAACGTGCCGGCCAGCCAGGCTGTATACTTATTCCACTGTGGCAGATAGCCTTCCTCAATATAAGTTTCCGCCTTGATGGTATTTCCCGTCAGCGGCGCGCCGCAGTGAGGGCATATATCGTCCGGAATCTCCCCCGGCTCCCAGATATCCTTCGTGCAGGAGCGCGAGCACTGGCACCACGTTTCATTTCCGCAGGGAGCCACAATTCTCGACGCATCGATCCCTGACTCAAAGATCCGGGCATCCGTCACCGTCGTCACGATAAAAAAGTCCCTGCCCTCCGTCAGCTCCGCCAGCTTCTCATACACATTTGCTATATCCGGGACAAGCTCCGCCTTCCACTCTTCCCCCAGACCGATCAATAATTTCTCACACTCTGCAATTTCCTGTCTGATATTACGATTTTCTTCCATTTTGACTCTCCGTTTCATCTCTTGTCCGGCCGCCCCCCGCTCCCGTTATCATGCCCATAGACGGCGGCCAACTGCCCCTCATTATACACCACCCCGGGCATTGGGAAAAGTATTTTCTCAGTATCCCTAAATTTTCTTGAGTTTCCCTGCCTTTTTATGCTATACTAGGAGCACTCGGTGAAGCACTTCATAAGCTTCATGTGAGTTATAAGATTTCACATGGATAGAAAGAAGACTTTAATGATGATTACAGACAAACAAGGACATAAGAGACTGAAACGTCCCTCCCCGTTTCTCGGTGCCTGCGTGGCTGTGGCCGTGCTGGCGCTGCTGCTGGTTATCTATAACTTTTCAAAGCCCGTTCCCATGGTTGGCAGTAAGACCATCACCATCGATGTGGTTTACAAGGATGGCAGTGAGGACAGCTATCACGTTACTACCGAGGCGCAGTACTTGAAGGAGGCGGTGGATGACATTCCGGAGCTGACCATAGAAGGCACCACCACCGAGGAATACGGCCTCATGATGATTACCGTCAATGGAGTGCGGGCGGACTATACACAGGATGGAGCCTACTGGGCGCTGCTTTTAGATCATGAACCCTGCAATTACGGCATCACCATGCAGCCCATCAAAGACGGCGAAAATTACAGTATTGTATATACACCGGCGGACCAGTAATGGAGCCGCCGTTTCTTTGGGCAAAAGAGGATTCTTCCCCCACCATTCTCAGCTTCCCGGTCTGCCCCGGCTTGCTCATGCGGCCTTTCCTGT
>ERZ1106969.21-NODE-21-length-179458-cov-15.763220_pt1 | contig 179458 bp, 148 predicted proteins | sample MGYA00403685_ERZ1106969 | MGnify/ENA primary metagenome ERZ1106969 (study PRJEB35170, sample SAMEA104062416) | human gut metagenome | biome: human gut; feature: human-associated habitat; material: faeces | place: Denmark | collected 2012-05-18 ...
GGTCATCCATTATACGGATGACCGCTGCGGCCTGCTGCACACAGTGCTGATTCTCTGTGTGATTTCTCTGTTTTTTTGGTATTTCTGGTTGCGTATGTAAAACTGTATACGGCGTCAGATCCGGATTCGCATCAGGAAAGGGATTCCTTATACTGCTTCAGTGCTTTTGCCAGCTGGTCCGGGCAGGAGGTAGGTCTGGGACCGCAGTGGATTCCGTCGAGACGTTTGATCGCTTCGTCTACGTCCATTCCCTCGATCAGACGGCCAAGGCCCTGTGTATTACCGGAACATCCGCCGATGAAACGGACATTGGTGAGTTTGTTGTCCTGTACGTCAAAATTAATTTCCTGTGAACATACGCCATGTGTTTTATAAATCATGAATCATTCCTCCATATTTCTTCTATGCTTTATTTGTTTTCTGCCTTATTTTTGACCCTGCATTTTTACAATTATACCGAACAGGGGAAGGAATTGTCAATAGCAGCGGTTACTGAAACCCTCTTGCAAACAGGACGAAAACAGTTATAATAATCAATATATGCAAATTAACCCGGAAGGGAACCCGAAAAGGAGGCGCTGTATGTTAGGAATTATCGGAGCCATGGATGTGGAAGTGGCGGAAGTAAAAGAGGCAATGCAGGATGTGGAAGTAAAGACCATGGCCGGCATGGATTTTTATAAAGGAACGCTGAGGGGAAAGGAGGCAGTGGTGGTCCGTTCCGGAATTGGCAAGGTGAACGCGGCGGTGTGCACACAGATTCTGGTGGACCATTACGGAGTGGATGCGGTCATCAACACGGGAATCGCCGGTTCTTTGAGAAATGAGATCGAGATCGGAGACGTGGTGCTTTCCACCGATACGGTGCAGCATGATATGGATGCGACGGGGTTTGGATACCCGGTGGGGCAGATTCCGCAGATGGAGGAGTTCTCATTTCCGGCAGATGAAACGCTTCGGAATCTGGCTCTGAAGTGCTGTAAGGAAGTGAATCCTGACATTGGAGTTTTTACCGGAAGGATCGTTTCCGGGGATCAGTTTATTTCCGACCGGGTTAAAAAAGACTGGATTGCGAAAAATTTTGGAGGCTTCTGTACGGAAATGGAGGGGGCGGCGATCGCTCAGGCGGCATACCTAAACCACGTCCCATTTTTGATTATCAGGGCGATCTCAGATAAGGCTGATAACAGCGCAACCATGGACTACAGCGAGTTTGAGGTAAAGGCGGTGCGCCATTCCGTAAACCTGATTTTAGCCATTGCAGAAAGGTATTCATGTTAAGTTAAGAATCGAATCCTGACGGGATTTGACGAACGATTCTAGGCTCTCTCATCTTCCCAAAGGAAGTTTCGGTGGTTATAATAATCCTATCACCGGAACAACCGGGAAGAAAGGGGAGCTATTATTATGCTGGAATTTTTACAGACAGGCAAAGCGCTGTACGTGCTTGCAGCCGTATGCGGCCTTGGGGTCGTGACCAGATGGCTGACACGTAACCTCTACAAAAGATTAATTAAAGAAACGGACAACATGTCACTGACGAAGAACAAGAATCTTCGCACATTTAAGCAGAAGACAGAAAACAACTATCAGATGAATCAGGGGATTCCGAAAATAAAGCCTTATTTAGAGAGGCAGATGTATGATTTCAGATTTATGGGCATGACGCTTAACGGGTGGAACACATTTTCCAATCAGATGACGCTTCTTTGTTTCCTCGCAGGAGGTGCGGCGGCGTTTGGCGCATACTGGTATCGTACCGATCCTTATTACATAGTGCTGTACGGCTCCATGGGAATCCTGGCAGGGCTCTTTACGATCCTTGTAGACCACGGAGCAGGCGTCGGGGATAAGAAACAACAGCTGTTCACCGCGCTCGATAATTATCTGGAAAATACGCTGATCTACCGATTAGATCAGGAACGAGATGAAACACAGGCAATATCGGGGCCTCATATGGAAACCCGTGAAAATATCCGGTCAATCTATCCCGTGGCAGCAGGTACTGCGGCAGGACAGGCAGAAGAGCCGGAGAAACAGGAAAACGTGCGGGGAAAGCAGAGAAACAGGACGGAGCGCATGAAAAATCAGCTGAAGGCGGAATCGCAGGCTCGCAGACAGAACAGCGGTTCTTCTGACGAGGCGTCAGGAATTGCCGGTAATCAGAATATGGCGCAGGAAATGGCGCGAAGCGGCAGCGGTCCGTCAGAAATGGAAGGATCCATCCGGGATGTGGACTATTTAAAGAAGAGTCTGGAACAGATAGCGGCGAGCCGCGAACGGGGAAGAACCGCAAAACAGCAGGAGGATTGGCTGAAGGATTTGAACCCCGATGAATTGAAGCTTATTGGGGAGATTCTGCATGAATATCTGACTTGAACATTTGGGAGAGAAAGGAAAATTGTATCGCAATTGGAGGGGATTTATGATATACTGTTCCTGAACAGGCATTCTATAACCTGAAACAAAAGGAAAAGGAGAATGATAGAAATGGGAAAAGAAGTAGTATTTGATTATTCCAGAGCAGCAGGCTTCGTCTCAGCAGAAGAGATGGAAAATATGAAAGCCACAACGTTGTGTGCAAGAGATGTGCTGATGGACAAGTCCGGCGCAGGGAATGATTTTTTAGGTTGGATTGATCTTCCGGTAGACTATGATAAGGAAGAATTTGAGAGAATAAAAAAAGCGGCGGCCAAGATTCAGAACGATTCTGATGTACTTCTTGTAGTTGGTATTGGCGGTTCCTATTTAGGCGCCAGAGCGGCCATTGAGTTCTTATCCCACAGTTTCTATAATGTATTGCCGAAGGGAAAACGCAAAACTCCGGAGATTTATTTCTTAGGCAACAGCATCAGCAGCAAATACATCCATGACTTAAAGGATGTGCTGGAAGGAAAGGATTTCTCCGTTAATATCATATCCAAGTCCGGTACAACGACAGAACCGGCGATTGCATTCCGTGTCTTCAAGGAGATGCTGATCCAAAAGTATGGCCGTGAAGAGGCGAACAAGAGAATTTACGCTACGACGGACAAGTCAAGGGGTGCACTTAAGAATCTGGCGACGGAAGAGGGTTATGAGTCCTTTGTCGTGCCGGATGACGTAGGTGGACGTTTCTCAGTCCTGACAGCGGTCGGCCTGCTTCCGATTGCAGTATCAGGCGCTGATATCGATAAATTAATGGAAGGTGCTGCGGCAGGAAGAAAGGCGGCTCTTGAGACTCCATATGAGTCCAACTCCGCATTACAGTATGCAGCCGTGCGCAACATCTTACATAGAAAAGGCAAGGCCGTTGAGATTGTTGCCAACTATGAGCCAAGCCTTCATTACGTTTCCGAGTGGTGGAAACAGTTATTTGGTGAGAGCGAAGGAAAAGACCGCAGAGGTATTTTCCCGGCAGCTGTGGATTTAACCACGGATTTACATTCCATGGGCCAGTTCATCCAGGACGGTTCCCGTGTGATGTTTGAGACCGTGCTGAATGTCGAAGAATCCCCGGCCGAGATCCTGCTTCAGAAGGAAGAAGTGGATACGGACGGCATGAACTACTTAGCAGGCAAAAATGTGGATTTCGTCAACAAGAGTGCCATGAACGGCACGATCTTAGCCCATACAGACGGCGATGTACCGAACCTGATGGTAAAGATCCCGGAACAGGACGAATACTGCTTGGGACAGTTATTCTATTTCTTCGAGTACGCATGCGGTGTCAGCGGTTATATTCTGGGTGTCAATCCGTTCAACCAGCCAGGCGTGGAGAGCTATAAGAAGAATATGTTTGCGCTTCTGGGTAAGCCTGGATATGAGAAAGAAAGAGAAGAGCTGTTAAAGAGATTGTAAAATAGAATAAAAGGCCCGTATTCCATGACTGGGTGAGCAGTTGTGGGGTACGGGCTGTTTTTTTATCCATTTTTGCAATATTTCGCTTGATCGTTAAGGCGGGTAACATGTTCCAATCCATAATTTTCACAGATTATACAAAAAAATTAATATGTTCAATAAATAAGTGTATGATATAATATAAACATACATCAAAACCGTTAGGGTAACTGCAGACCATCGACCCTATAAATCCGGTGCAGCCTGCTGAATCGATGGATTCACAGGGGTTGGCTGGCGTTTCCGGGCATAAGTGAATAGAAATGGAGAGACGGACACTATGAAAGGGAAAAGAACATGGAAGATAGCGGTGCTGTCCCTGTCGCTGGTTTGCGCAGTATCTGGCTGCGCCCGGGAAAGCAGGCGCGTGCTGGATCCGAAAAAACCGACTGTTATTACGGTCTGGCATGCATATAACGCTTTTGCAAAGACGAAATTTGATGAAAAGGTGACAGAATTTAATGAGACGAAAGGGCTGGAGTTGGGGATTGTCGTGGATGCCTACGGCTTTGGTTCGAGCGGGGAACTGGATGACGCTTTGTTTAACTCCGCCAATGAGATTATCGGATCTGACCCGCTTCCCAATGTGTTTACGGCATATCCGGACAGCGCATACCGCCTGGATCAACTGGCACCCCTGGTGGAAATGGAAGAGTATTACAGTGCTGAGGAGCTGGGGCAGTACCGCACAGAGTTTCTCAGCGAGGGGGTCTGGGGAAAAGAGGGCCGCCATAAACTGATTCCTGTGGCGAAATCGACAGAGCTTTTATTTGTGAACGAGACGGGATGGAAGCAGTTTCGCTCGGATACAGGGCTTTCAGATGATGTACTTAGCACATGGGAAGGGCTTGTCTCGGCGGCAGAGGAATATTACAGATGGTCAGGCGGGCAGCCATTACTGGGAATGAACAGCTTTAACGACTTTGCGGTGCTGACCGCGGTTCAGGATGGAGCGGATCCATTTCCCGCTGATGGGGAAAATCACTCATTTGTCTATTCCAGGGAGACTGCGAGGAAGGCGTGGAATGCCTATTATGTCCCTCATATAAACGGCTGGTATAAGAGCAGTGTGTATAATCAGGATGGGCTGAAGAGCGGCAGTCTGCTGGCCTACATCGGTTCGTCGGCCGGCGCCGGATACTTTCCTAAAGAGGTGATCGTGGATGGAGAGAACCAGTATCCCATCGAATGCGGGGTGAGGCCCTATCCGACCTTTGAGGGAGGGCGCGCCTATATGGCTCAGAGGGGAGCGGACATGGGAATATTCCGTTCCAGCGAAACTTCCGAGTACGCCGCCGCAGAATTTTTGAAATGGTTTACGGATCCAGAGCGGAATATTGAATTTACTGCGTCAATCGGATATATTCCGGTGGAAAACGAGGCGCTGTCGTCTATCGAAGCGCTGGAAAATTTCATACAGATGAGCGATAATACGGATGCGGTAAAAAAGAGCGTGACAGCGGCCCTTGAGGCGATGCAGGAAGGGAAGTTCTACGTCAGAAGGCCGTTTGAGAATTCGTATGAAGCAAATGAACGGTTTTCCCGTTCCCTGGAGCGGAAGGTGGAGCTTGATCTGAATGAGCTTCATAACAGGGTGGAGAACGGCGAAGACAGGCAGACAGTGATTTCCGGCTTTATGGAAGATGAGAACTTTGATAAATGGTATCAGGATTTAATGAGAGAAATGGTTGGAGAGGTAAATGAATAAAAAGGTGAGAAGTGATTCGATCGCCTTTAAACTGGCGCTTACGTTTGTGGTGTCGGTTGTGATTCAGAGTCTGTTGATGACGGCCCTTCTGAGTCTGGGCGGTGTGATCGGGCAGTCCCGGGAGAATGCGTACCAGATTTTTTCAGAGAAAGTGAAGAACCGCGCGGTGACAATCGAAGGGGAGATGAAGAATGTCTGGACGAATTTTGAACTCTATACTGATGAGCTGAGCCGGTATTTCGCGGAAGCAGAGAGAGATGAGAACGGGGAACTGCTGGAAAAGGAAGAGCTGCTTAAGGCGGCTGCCCCAACTGTGCTGAATGCGCTGTACTACACGAAAACTACGGGTGCATTTTTGATATTAGACAGGGGAGACGATGAAAACGGCAGCTACCCGGCGCTTTATTTCAGGAATGCCAATCCGAACCGGGTCGATGAGCGCAATTCCAATACCTATCTTCTGGCCGGCCCCTGGGATGTGGCACAGGAGACGCAGGTGGTGACAGATGCCGCATGGAAGTACCAGCTGGAGCTGACGGATGCGAATCGTGCGTTTTATGAAAAACCATTCAGCAGTATAGGGCTGGCAGGCGATGAAAAACTGCTGGGCTATTGGTGTCCGCCGTTCCGGCTCTATGACGGAGGGGAAGAGGTGGTAACGTATTCGATTCCTCTGGTGGACCAGCGGGGAAGGGCAGTCGGTGTATTTGGTGTTGAGATCTCGCTGAATTACCTGTATAAATATCTGCCGCCATCCGATCTGATGGCCGTGGACTCCTACGGCTATGTGGTTGGAATACAGACCGGAGAGAACGGTGAGATCCGCCCGCTCGTCACCCATGGAGCTCTCCAGAAACGGATTCTGCAGGGCGCCAGTCCTATGGAGCTTAAGGCAAAAGATGCGGAGAACGGTATTTTCCAATTGGAAAACCACAATGGAAATGAGGTAATCTATGCGTGTCTGAAAGAGATGGGCATGTATTATAACAATACTCCTTTTTCGGGAGAAGAGTGGTATCTGATCGGCCTGATGGATGAAGATGCACTGCTGCGGTATCCGCACCGAATCCAGGAGATTCTGGTCTATTCATTTCTCATTTCACTCTGTGCAGGAGCAGGGATTGCAGTGCTGATCAGCCGGTGGTTCACCCGCTATTCCAGGCTTCTGGAGCTATCGGAGGTTCCGGTGGGAGTCTATGAGATGGGCTCTAAAGGGAATAAGGTCTACATGACGAACCAGGTTCCCCGGCTGCTGGGATTATCGAAAGAGCAGGAACGGGCTTTTTGCAGGAGCCAGGATGAATTTCAGGCGTTCTTAAAGAAGATCTGCGAGAAGCCGACAGAGGATGAAAATGTATTCTGTCTGGAACGGCCGGAGGGAAAACGCTGGATCCGTCTGACCTTTCGTGAGGACGACGGGAAGAAGAGCGGAGTCGTGGAAGATGTGACAGAGGAGACGCTCAAGACGCAGTCACTCAGAGCGGAAAATGATCTGGACGGCCTCACCCGGGTGCTGAACAGAAAGGCCTTCGAGCGCCGGCAGCAGAAATGGGATGGATTGCTGCGGCTCGGAAAGCCCCTGGCGGTACTGATGTTTGATTTGAACTGCCTCAAGAGGGTAAATGACCAGTTTGGACACGAGACGGGCGATAAGTACATACGCTTTTCTGCCAGAGCGATCTCCGGAGCCTTAAAGGATGCGTGGATCTACCGCATCGGCGGGGATGAATTTGCAGCTGTGCTTGAGGGAGTGCCTGAGAACTCAATTGAGGAATGCTGCCGCCTGTCAGCCGGCCAGGTGGGGGCGTATGGAAAAGAAAATGGGTTTGAAGCGGGAATCGCCTGGGGATATGCGATATCCGCTTCGGACAGTGCGGAGACATTCGGTGATCTGCTGTCCCGCGCGGATCATAATATGTATGAGATGAAGAAACAGATGAAGAACATAGATAAATCTTGAAGTAAGAGGCCCATGGCTGTAATCAGATGAGGATTACAGCCATGGGCCTTTTGATTTAGCTTAGGTTTTCTGAGATCAGTCTTGCTGTATCCATCACTTTCGTCGGATACTCTGAGAGATGTTCCGTCATACGGACGGTGGGGCCGGAGATGCTGATGGCGGCAATTGGTTTTTGGCTGGTGTCAATAACCGGCGCTCCGATACAGGTAAGCCCCAGTTCATCTTCCTCAACACTTAAACAGTAGCCGCTTCTGCGGATCTCATCCAATGATTCCAAAAGTTTTGAAGGCTCTGTGATGGTATGTGGAGTCATTGGGGTAAGGGGGACGTTGTCTAAAAAGTCCCGGATAAAGTCGTCCCCCATAAACGCGAGCATGGATTTTCCGGTCGCGGTGGAGTAACAAGTTTTTGGCAGGCCTACGAATGACTGCATGTGAAACGCGATCGCTCCGTCAATCTTATCTATAAAACGGATATTCCAGTCGTCATCCCATATGGCGAGATGCACGGTCTCGCGGACATTTCTCTGAAGCTCTTCCAAATGCGGGCGGGAAGCCTGCAGAATCTCCATGCGGGCCAGCACAACGGAGCCGAAATAAGAGAATTTCATTCCAAGGCGGCACCGGCCATACTTATCTTTTTTTACAAAACCTCTGGATTCCAGAGTAGCCACAAGGCGAAATACCGAACTTTTTCCCAACTCCAGTTTCTCTGCTATTTCTGTCAGCGTCAAAAAATTATATTCTCCCAAAAGTTCAATGATACGCAGTGCGTTTGTTACGGACTGCAGCATGTATTTTTCGTTCTGTTCGTTCGTTGTATATTCCACAATTATTATCCTTTCCCAAGTTGCTACTATAGTTATAACAAAATGCGGTCCGAGTTGCAACCTTCTTACGCGGTGCGATACCATGAGAATTTGCTGTTTGCATTTTTCTTTGTCAAATTTCTCTTATGGTTCTTCCTGCGGCCTGGAGCATATCTGAATAAATCTGGTATATTTTCCCACGCGGGTTAATTGATAGAAAATAATATAATAAATCTAGTATTGACAAAACAAAAGAGAAGGAATAATATAAGGATATAAAGTTCATATAAAGAACTTAAAGTTCGCATAGAGAACTATTGCAAGGGGGCGATCGGAAAAAAGAAGATAAACATATGTATTTCCGGATAGGAATAATGATCCGGCAGATTATCAGTGGGGGAAAGTTTACCAGAAGTTAAAAGGAGAAAGGAAGGTTCGTATGAAATTGAAAAATTTAGGGTGGCTGGCGTTTGCAATCGGCCTCGTAACCGTAATTCCATTAACGCTGACGGAAAAGCTGCCCGGCGATCTTATGGGGTGTTTCGCATTGATGTTTGTTCTCGGTATCGTCTTTGGCGAGATTGGAGACAGAGCAAAGTTTATCCACGACTGGATGGGTGGGGGCCCAATCCTGTGCGTATTTGGACCGGCTTTACTGATGTATTTCGGGATTCTTCCCGCAGGGCTTAAGGATATTATGAAGAACTTCATGGATAACATTAATTTCTTTGCATTCTTCATTTCCATCATGATCGCGGGGGCGATCCTATCCCTGTCGAGAAAAATTATTATCAAGTCCACATTAAAATTTTTACCAGCCATTTTAGGCGGTCTTCTGATGTCGTGTCTTCTGGCGTTTCTGGTGGGAGCAGTCACCGGTTACGGTGGAAAGAACGCTTTGTTTAATCTGGCAATACCGATCATGGGCGGAGGTGTGGGAGCTGGCGCGCTGCCGCTTTCACAGATCTATTCCGGCCACTTTGGGGGAGAGTCGGAAACCATTCTTTCGGTATTAATGCCGGCGGTAGTACTTGGTAATGTGGCTTCAATAATTCTGGGAGGCATTTTAAACCGTGTAGGAAAAAAGAAGCCCGCGCTGACAGGCAACGGCCAGATTCTTAAAATTGCGGATCCAGAGCTGGCGAGAGAACTGGAGGAAGAGGATAAAGAGATTAACGGAGCACCGATTACCTATGAAGGTCTGGGAGCAGGATTCTACGTCGCCATGATTGCTTACATGGCAGCTCTCATCGTTAACAAGTTTGTCTACAGCGGGCTTCATACATACGTTTACTTAATTATCATTCTGACCCTGGTCAAGGCATTTGGTCTTCTTCCCAAGCACCTTGAAGTCGGTACAATCCAGTGGTCCAGAACGTGGACAAAGAATCTGCTCTATGCAGCGCTGATTCCAATTGGAATATCCAATATTGATATCGGCAAAACCATTGAAGCGCTGACGAATCCCATCTATCTGGTTCTGGTCCTCGTGATTGTTATCGGCGCAGCCATTGGTGCAGGACTTGTTGGTCATTTTATGGGACTTTATGAGGTAGAGGCAGCCATTGCCGCGGGACTTTGCATGTCGAATATGGCCCAGACCGGTGATCTGGCTACCCTGGCAGCGGCAGACCGCATGGAACTGCTTCCATATTCCTCTTATTCGTCCAGAATCGGAGGTTCCGTCGTGCTGGTGCTGGCGGGAATTCTGCTGAATTTTATTCATTAGCAAAGAGTACAGGAGGAATTGATTCATGTATATCAATCAGGAAAAATGTGTGGGCTGTGGTAAGTGTGTGCCATACTGCCCCAGAGATGCAATACGGATTGAGATGAGGAAGGCGGTTATCGATTTAGACGCATGTGTAGAATGTGGTGTCTGCCTTAAGAATGCCGGATGTCCCCGGGATGCCATCTATAACATTCATCTGGAAGCACCAAGAGCTTACCGGAAGGCATTTTCGGATCCATTTGGAAAACATGAGAATACCGCCCTCAAACATGCGGGAAGAGGGACGGAGGAAGTAAAGACCAACGATGTGACAGGCGTAGTACATAGCCTTGATATGATTACTTTTGCGGTGGAGCTGGGACGCCCGGGCGTCGGATCGACGTTCCGTGATCTGCAGACAATCCTGCAGGCAGCAGCCCCTTATGCAGAAAAGTTTGAGGTTAATAATCCGGTTTCTTCGCTGATTATAGACAAGGAGAAGGGAATTCTCGAACCGTCTGTGCTGGATGAGATTGTAATGAGCGCTATTGTGGAGTTTTCCTGCAGACTGGAGAATGCAGACTCGGTGCTTCGGGCGCTTAAGGAGGCTTCACATCACATCGATACGGTATTCAGTCTCTGTATTATCTGCCGCGTAGATGAGAGGGATGATTCCCTTCCGGTCATGAATATTATAAAAGAACTGGATTTGGACCTTCATGCAGCATCGGCTAAGACGAATCTCGGACTGGGAAGGCCGCGCTACGAAGACAGGATTAAGGAAGGGGGTGCCGCGTTATGACACATACGCTTCACAGAGTAAAGACCCGCTCCGGGCAGACGGACGATTATGTGGTATTAATCATGCCGGCACGCGGAATTAATAATCAGAACAGTGTTGAGATATTTAAGAAATACCTGGATCTTATGGCTCAATTTGATCCGGTTAATATGGGGGCCATCGGCTGCGGTAACTTTGCAACGCATACTTTGGAGGAGATAAAGGCGAACTTAAAGCCGGAGGTTCCCATGGTTCATGGAGTATTTGATACCAGGGACAAGCTGATTGAAGTCATGAAGGCTCTAAAGGAGGCCGATTACGGATATTCCGTTGTCGTCTCAGGACTGGTGGACGATGTGGACTGCTGTGCAAAAGCGGCTGGTATTAACCGTCATTCTGTGGATATTTCCCTTGGAATCTGGGGGAATGTGGATAAACTTCCTGAGACTCAGATTCTGGAGATCACCACCATGTGCGGCCATGCCATGATATCGGCTGGCCTGGTCACAAAGATGGTGGAAGACATAAAGGCTGGCAGAAGGACTGCAAAGGATGCTGCGAATGAGTTATCAAAGCCCTGTGCCTGTGGTATCTTTAACCCGCATAAGGCTGAACGGCTGCTTTTAGAGCTTGCAGAAAAATTATAGGACGGAGGGGGATACGTGATTAAACTCAAGTTTTTTGGCCTGGGAGGCCAGGGAATTGTGACTGCAGCGAAGACTCTGTCCGAGGCGGTTTCCATCTATGAAGAGGAGTATGCGATAACTGTTCCGGCCTATGGACATGAACGGCGCGGAGCGCCAGTCAATACCAGCATTATGATAGACAGCAAACCGGTTCTGTTAAACTGTTTTGTCTATGAACCAGAAATTGTCCTTGTTTCTGACGCGAGCTTTCTGACGCGGGAAATAGATATCGGAGCAGGTATTTCTGAAAATGCGGTTCTGGTACTCAACACAGGAGACGAGGGTATCGCAGGACAGTTTAAGGAAAAGTTCGGATTCAAAGAGGTCTATTATGCGGATGCCACGCGTATTGCAGTAAAGAATATAAAGAGAAACATTCCCAACAGCGCCATGCTGGGTGTTCTGGCGAGGACCGGAATCGTAAAAATAGAATCCGTGATGGCGGCCGTTAAATCTACCTTTGGAACAAAGGCGGGCAGTGCAAATGCGGATGCGGCAAAGGAGGCTTACGATGAAACTGGAAAGATTTAGAGCTGAAGGGCCGATTGCCACCGTATTTGGGGCGGTGAATACAGGTTCCTGGCGTCAGGAGTATCCGATGGTGGATTACGAGGCCTGCATTAAGTGCGGTACCTGCCAGAGATATTGCCCTGTTGACGCCATAACAATTCGGGCAGATCAGGAAGAATGCGTGGTATTTGCCTGGGATTTCTGTAAGGGCTGCGGAATCTGTGCCAATGAATGCCCGAAAACGTGTATTAAAATGGTGCCCGTGGGAGGTGAGAGATAGATGGCTCAGTATAAAATGTTGGATGGCAACGCGGCTGCGGTACAGGCTGTAAGCATGGCCGGAGTAAAAGTAGTTTCCGCATATCCGATCACACCTCAGAGTCCCATTGCGGAAAAGCTGTCAGATTTGATTGCACAGGGAACGCTGGATGCAAAATACATCCGTGTAGAATCGGAGCATTCTGCCTTAAGCTGCGCCCTGGGAGCCCAGCTCACCGGAGTCAGGGCGGCTACAGCGACAGCATCGGTGGGCCTCGCGCTCATGCATGAAATCTGCAACGCGGTATCCGGTATGCGTGTTCCTATGGTTATGCCGGTGGTGAACAGGGCTCTGGCGTCGCCATGGAGTCTCTGGTGCGACCACCAGGACAGTATGGCGGAACGAGACAGTGGCTGGCTTCAGTTCTATTGTGAAAATGTGCAGGAGATTTATGATCTGCTGCTGATGGCATACCGAATTGCGGAACATGAGAAGGTTCTGCTTCCGGCGATGGTATGTTTTGATGGCTTTTTCCTGTCTCACTCCATGCAGAAGGTGCTGGTTCCGGAGCAGGAAGAGGTGACAGAATTTATCGGACCGTACCAGAAGAAGAATTTCTGGCTGGATCCAGCCGATCCGGTATTTATCAATGATCTCATCTCTCTGGAGGAGTTTACGGAGATGAAATATCAGATGATGAAGGGATTTGAGGCTGCGGAAGAAGTATTCGGAAAGACGGCGGAAGAGTTTGAGGCCAGATTTGGACGAAAGCTTCAGATGCTGGAGGGATACCGGACAGAGGACGCCGAAACAATTCTGGTAGGTATGGGTTCCATGATGGGAACTATGAAGTACTTTGTCAATGAGCAGCGGGAAAAAGGTGAGAAAGTTGGGGCGGTAAAGGTAACGTGTTTCCGGCCATTCCCGGCAAAGCAGATGAAGATACTGACACAGAATGCGAAACGGATTGCCGTGTTTGACAGAAGCGCCGGTCTGGGCGCCATGGGCGGACCTCTCTTCCAGGAGACGGTGAGCGCCGTGGGCGGAGGCTGTATAGTGAAGGATTACATAGGCGGGCTGGGCGGCAGAGATGTAAATCCGGCAACAATACAGCGTATGTATGACGATATTCTGCATGCAGAAGCTGCTTCAAATATTCCTGTGTGGATTGATACAAAGGAGAATCCAATGGATATCAGGGAGGTGCTCAGATATGTATAAGATCGAAACAGAAGCGAAGGGCCTTGTATCCCATGGAGTAAATGCATGTGCCGGCTGCGGCTTAGAGCTTGTTTTCCGGAATGTTGTCCAGACTTTAGGAGAGGACACGGTCGTCATTATTCCGCCGGGCTGTGCGGCGCTTTTCAGCGGTATTGACAATGTAACAAATATGAAAATCGCCGGTTACCAATGCAACCTGGAAAATACAGCTGCGTCGGCCGCAGGGGTGCGGGCCGGACTCGACGCGCAGGGAAATACTCATACGACGGTACTGGCCTTTGCCGGAGACGGCGCTACCGCAGATATTGGTCTTCAGTCGCTGTCGGGAATCATGGAGCGCGGCGACCGGGTGCTCTATGTCTGCTATGATAATGAAGCCTATATGAACACGGGGATCCAGGGGTCCAGCGCCACGCCATACGGTGCTAATACGACTACGACTCCTGCAGGTAAACCCACATATAAGAAGGATCTGCTGAAGATTGCAATTGCCCACCGCATTCCGTATGCAGCTGCGTGTTCCGCTGCAAATCTGCCGGACCTGGTGAAAAAAGTAAAGAAGGCCAAAGATGTGGATGGCCCGGCGTTACTGCACGTACATACGCCATGCCCCACCGGCTGGGCATACCCGCCTGCAAAATCCATCGAGGTATGCCAAATGGCGATCGAAACCGGGGCTTGGGTTCTGTATGAATACGAAAATGGCCGGATCACAGTGAACAGAAAGGTAAAGGAATTAAGGCCAATCCGGGATTATTTATCGCTCCAGGGACGTTTTAAGAAGATGACAGAGGCGGACATGGAAGTTTTACAGAAAGAGACGGCTGCCAGATACAGAGAGCTCCTTGCATCAGAAGGCTGAATGGAGGAGGAGAGATGGAGAAGGAATATCGCATTCTTATTACAAATGGGGGCTCTACCTCTACCAAGATTGCCGTACGTGAGAATCATGAAGTACTTTTGTCGGTATCCGTTAAGCATACGACTAAAGAGCTGGAGCAGTATCAGACCATCTGGGATCAGTATGATTACAGAAAACAGGCTGTTTTAAAAGTGCTTGAGGAAGCCGATATCAAATTGGATTCTCTGGATGCTCTGGTGACGCGTGGAGGTAATATGCGGGCCGTGGAAGGGGGGATCTATGAGATCGGAGAACAGATGCTCGAGGATATGAAAAGCGGTCTCTATGGCTCTCATCCATGTTCGGTCTGCAATCAGATTGCCTATGATATGGGAAAAGAACTGGGAATCCCGGCCCTGGTTGTGGATCCGCCCATGACGGATGAACTGTGCAGTGAAGCCAGGTTTTCCGGCAGCGCTGCCATTCAGCGGATATCCAGCTTCCATGCGCTGAACCAAAAGGCGACAGCGCGGAAGATCTGTGGGAAAATGGGGAAAGCCTATGAAGATACGGATATGATTGTCGTTCATCTGGGCGGAGGCATATCGGTAGGTGCTCATAAAAAAGGCCGCGTGATCGATGTCAACAATGCCCTGGATGGCGATGGCCCATTCTCACCGGAAAGATCCGGCGATTTGCCGGTAGGGGCTCTGATCCGGCTTTGCTATTCCGGACAGTACACCTGTCAGGAGATGCTGCGTCAGATCAATGGGCGCGGCGGTCTCGTCAGTTACTTGGGAACCGCGGACTGCTTAGAGGTGGAACAGCGAATCAAAGAGGGGGATGAGCTGGCTGAAGCCGTCTACAGGGCCATGGCATATCAGGTGGCAAAAGCGATCGGAGGAGCCGCCGCGGTTCTGTGCGGCCACGTGGAGGCTATTGCATTTACCGGCAGTCTGGCATTTTCAGAGTGTTTTATCGGGCTGATAAAAGAAAGAATTGGGTTTATTGCACCGGTCTATCTTTATCCGGGCGAAAATGAGATGGAGGCGTTGGGAGACGGTTGTCTCCGGTACTTAACCGGACAGGAAGCGAAAAAGGTATATCCATATACAGATCGGGAGGCAGATGATGATAAAACGGATCAGAGAGATTGAACAGTATTTAGACAGAGAGAATCCGAGAGTGATCGGAGTAGCCTCGGCCGAAGATCAGGATATCATGGAACTTGTAAAAGAGATGGAAAAACGCCGCATTGCCCGGTTTGTATTGGTAGGAGACGGCGGCAAAATCACAGAGCTTCTGGAGGAAAACGGCATTTCAGAAGACACAGCAAAAGTAGTAAACTGTCAGGATCACGGTGAGGCGGCCAGAACCGTTGTGAGCCTGGCGAAATCCGGTGAGTGTGACCTTATTATGAAAGGGAACCTTCATACATCAGTATTTTTAAAAGCTGTACTGGATAAGGAAAATGGATTGAACACCGGAAAGCTGCTGTCACAAATTACAGTATACGATAAACTCGATGGGGCTGGAATTCAGTTAATGACAGACTGCGCCATGGCCATAGAGCCTGGCCTGGAAGACAAGAAGGCGATCATAGAAAATGCAGTGGAACTAATGCGCCAGCTGGGATATGACTGTCCCAGAGTAGCACTGATATCAGCCCTGGAAGTGGTAAATCCCAAAATCCCGGATACAATGGAGGCCGCGATACTGAGCAAGATGTGTGACAGGGGCCAGATAAAAAACTGTATTGTCGATGGCCCTCTGGCGTTGGACAACGCCGTATCAGAGGAGGCGGCTCGTCACAAAAATATTACAAGTCCCGTAGCGGGACACGCGGACATTCTGGTGTTTCCTAATTTACAGGTGGCAAACTGTGTCTTTAAAACGCTTATTTTCTTCGCAAAAATGGACACCGCCGCCGTCATCATGGGAACAAAAGCACCTGTAGTCATGACCTCGAGAACAGATACCGTAGAAAACAAAATGATGTCAATTATGTTTTCCATCTATCTGTCAGGAAAGCCGGATGTCAGTCACTCATAAAATTGTCTAACTGCTTTTCTGACAATACCAGAACACAGCGCCAGCTCGCCCGTGACCAACCGGGCGAACCAGCGCTGTGTTTGCATCTATTGATGCACTGCATTCTGCTTCCTGTATTGATTCGGACTAATCCCCGTAAACTTCTTAAATATCTGCGAAAAATACGACTGCGAGGCAAATCCCGTGCTGGCTGCAATCTCGGCAATCGAATAATCCGTCTGTGTGAGCAGATCCTTGCTTATCTGAAGACGGCGCTGGATCAGATAGGTGATGGGCGACATTCCCAGATACTTGGAAAAGGTGTGTGATAAGTAAAACTTGTTGATATGGGTGGCATCTGCCAGAGAATCCAGGGTAATCGGCTGTGCGTAATTTGCATCCAGATACCGCTTGGCGCTGGCGCATTCCTTAGGCATGCGGGAGGCATCTGTGGAGATGATGCCGAACTGGTCATTTCTCGTAATATAGATGAGAATAACTTCCAGAAGGTCGTGGCATACCTGTTCGTAACCGTTCTTTTTTTCCTTGATCTCACGAAGCATCAGCTGGGAAAAGTTCAGCAGGTTCTTTTTTTCGGCGGAATAGTTATAGTAACCATAGTTTTCCGGGACATCCGGAGTGCCGAAAGAGAAGGTCAGGCCTTCAACGCCGAATACGATATACTCTAACGGTTTGGAATCCAGGGACTTCTCCGTGTGTTCCACATTGGGATTGACAATGACCATATCATTCTCCTTAACCGTGATCAGCCGGTCTTCCACCAGGAATTTTCCCAGGCCGCTGATGACATAGAACAGCTCGGTAAAATGATGGGTATGGGGAAGACTCTGCCAGTCACCTTCATATTTGGAGGTAGAGGCGTACAGGAGCTGGAAATTCAGTTTTTGGAGTGTTTCAAGATTTTTATCAAAATTCAATCGTTCGTTACTCATAGGGCTACCTCTTTAAATTTTACAGGCTTTTTAATTATCTTGCCAGGAAATCGCAAAATGATAATAAATAAACTGTTTCTCATACGTAAAAACACCAAATAAAGTCCTTTTATACTGTCTATTATAGGTGATTTGGCCATGAAAGGAAAGCTTTTTATTATTACTGGAGCAAGATATATAAAAAGTAAGAATTCTATGGGGACCATGCCGGTGAATGCCCTCTTTTCCACTTATTGTCAGCTTTATTTAAGAATATAGTTCTGGTATTGGTAAGGTGTATATAGTATACTGTATTGTATTACATTTCTTATTATAAGGAGGAAACTATGAAAAAATATTTAACACTTCTTTTGAGCGCGGCCATGGTATTATCCCTGGCAGGATGCGGCGGCGGAAAAGATGCCAGGACGATTTATGATGAAGCTTCCAAGAAGACTTCTGAACTGCAGGAAATGGATATCGAGACAACGGCTGCCATGACGATGACTCAGGGGGATCAGACCATCGACTTATCGACGACCATGAATATTCAGATGACCGGTGCGAATACGGATGATATGAAGTACCTGGCAGCCGGAAAGACCACGATGGCGGGTCAGGACATCGATGTGACGATGTACTATGAGGGCGGCTATTACTACATGGAGACCATGGGACAGAAGTTCAAGTACGCCATGGATTTAAACCAGCTCATGGAGCAGGTTAAGCAGAGCACGGAAGGCGCCAACATGGAATCTTCTTATATGAAGGAAATCAAGGCGAAGAAGGACGGAGATAACCAGATCCTCACATTTACGGCTGACGCGGAAAAGATGGATTCCTATGTACAGGATATCATGGGCAGTATGAGCGGAGCGATCGCCGGAGCGGAAGACGTTGCTTATAAGATCAAATCGGCCAGCGGAGAAGCGGTTGTGAATAAAGACGGCTATTTCTCAAGCATGAATATCAAGATGAGCATGGATATGACGGTCCAGGGAGAAACAGTTGGAGTGGAGATGGATACCGACGCCATTTATCATAATCCGGGCCAGGCGGTCACATTGACTGCGCCAGACCTGGAGGGCTATCAGGAAATCGATCCTGCGGCTCTGGGAACCCAGCAGTAAGCAGACAGCGCTGCACATTCTTATGAGGAGAATGTGCAGCGCTGTTTTATCTAGTCATGCTTTATTCTGGAAGAACGATGGAATCGTCATTGGAGCGTTCGAGTGTCGCATTGCTGTACTGCGTGATGGTCTTGACTGTCTCGCCGTCGATTTCCTGTCCATAATCGTAAGAGAGGCGGTATTCGATCGTCAGCAGGCGTCCCGATGAATCGATGACGGCTTTCAGTGTCTCGGCGGTATAATTCCGGTCGATGGCCTCGGCGCCGGTCTCCTCCAGTTCCTTCTGCTTGGACTCCAGAGAGCTTCTTTCATACTGCTTCAGGTCATCTTTAGCCAGTTCCCGCTGATACCAGTCCATCGCTTCGTCGTACATGACCTTAGAGGGAAGAGAAGATTCCTTTAGCTGTTCAGGGCTGCGGCTAAGCGAAATCGTGGTCCAGCCGCCATCCTTATCGATGGAAGCTTCTGCGAAGTCTTCCGGAGCGATGCGGTGCCCGTAGATCCACAGGCGCTTTTTATAGTCTTCGTTTCCGGAGGGGCTGTCGGTGGTGTCGTAAACCCAGCCTTTCTCCACCAGCCCGGGATGACTGCCTGTATCGCTGCCGGCATCGGAGGGGATATGGTACTCGTCTTTCTCCTTATCAAATATCCGGTAATAGTGATCATCGCCAAGAAGCTCATGCTCTACGGTCAGAGTGGAGCTTTTGTCACTGGAGGAGGTGGTAATATAGTAGTCACGGCCTCCGTCCCCGGAGACGCAGATATACGTAGTCTTCTGGCCGTCATAGTTTTTCTCATCGAAAAGTGCACCTTTGGAGACCGTAAATTCATAACGGTCCAGGGCCAGATCGTGTTCAATCGCGGCATTGATGGCGTCTGCCGCTTCCTGCAGTTCGTGTTCCCTGGTTTTCCCGAAACAGCCGGAGACCATCAGGGAAGCGGCGGCCAGAGCGGCGGCCGGAACCAAAAGCCATTTACTTTTCCGTAACATCGTAATCCCTCTTTATTCTTCGATGACCTGGATTTCCAGAAAATCGAAATCAATGTGTTCGATAAAGTTGTCCTGATAAAAACGCGCCTTGTCATGAACCTTAAACTCGTGAATGGTGGCGTCCAGCCAGATCGGCTTACCCAAATCAAATTCATAGCAGATATCATCAAGAGCCTGGAATACCATGGCAGTTCTGGACATCGAGTAATCGGAGATGCAGATAACGGTATCCCGGACGAGTCTCGTGTCTTTTATAATCTTTCCCCACATGCGAAACATAGAATCTTCCTCCTCCCGTATATCTGTGGTTTTTATAAAAAGTGTATGCAGTTGATTATATCATCCTGGCGTGAAGCAGTGCAAGGGAAAAAACTTGAGATTAAAAATTTGTAAAAATGAATAGAATATGATAGAATCAAGTTAGCGTTTTTTGTGGAATAAAATCGGATAAAACCGAAGGAGGACGACGACGAATGGCACAACCGATAACAGACCAGGTCGGATTCCTGTCAGAGGCATGCAGAGCCGTACAGGAGCTGTCTGCGAGCAAAAATTCACTGGATAAAATACGCCTGGACGAGAAGCGTTTGGAGAAAGAACTGGAGGCGGAAAAGAAGGCAGTGACGGATGCGATCAGTCTGACTGTGAAGAAGCGTATGGAAGAAATTAACGGTTCCTACGACAAGGAGATAGCAAAAGGACAGGACCGGTTAAAGCGGGTTCGGAGCAAACGGGAGAAGGCGAAGAGCCAGGGCGTGAAGGAACGGATTGAGGAAGAGACGAAGGAACTGCGGGATGACAACCGGGAACTGAAGCTGCAGATGAAGACGGCGTTCCAGCAGGACCGTGTGCCGCGTTTCTGTAAATCCACATGGTACTACTCCCTGTATTTTACCAGAGGATTCTCAGAATTTCTGATTTTACTGGTGACGATTCTGATTTGCTTTCTTGCGGTTCCGTGGGGAATCTACATGCTGCTTCCGCAGAAGTCCAACTACTATTTGGCGGGGATTTATTTCGTGGCTGTCGTTGTCTTCGGAGGACTCTATATTCTGATTAATAATAAGACAAAGGTGCGTCATCAGGAGACGCTTAAGCAGGGACGGAAAATCCGCGATTTAATGAGGACGAACGATAAGAAGATCCGTGTCATTACCAGCGCGATCCGGCGCGACCGGGACGAGGCTGTGTATGATCTGGAAAAGTATGACGATGAGATCGCTCAGATCGAGCAGGACCTGGCGGATATCACCAGCAAGAAGAAAGAGGCGTTAAATACATTTGAGAAGGTGACGAAGACCATCATTTCCGATGAGATTGCCGGCGGAAGCAGGGAGAAGATCGAACGGCTGGAGGCTGAGCTGCGCCGTGCATCGGATGAGGCCAAGGAAGCCGAGGTGAAAGTGAAGGAGCAGACACTCTTTATCACGGATAATTATGAATCCTATCTCGGAACGGAATTCATGGTGCCTGAGAAGCTGGATGAGCTGGCTGATTTTATACGGCTGGGGAAAGCCACTACGATCAGTGAGGCGGAAGCGCTTTATAAGAGTGTAAAGGGATAATGAATATATAATAAGAGAAAGACGCGGTGCAGAACTTCTATTACAGCAGATAGAAGTTCTGCACTGCGTCTTTTTTATTGCTGTTTTTTCGCTTCCGGCTACGGCAGACGCCTCTGAAGCAGATCCCAGTCCGAGTTTACGATCAGTTTCTCCGGAAAGGAGATGCTTCTTAACATCTTTAATGCCGCGTCGTGGCTGCCGACCGCGTATTTGGAATGGGCGTCGGAGCTGACCAGTACGGAGACACCATATTCCATGCAGAGCCGGGCGACGGTTTTGCAGTTCTTATCGCTTCCGGGGCGGACTATAAAGGAGTTGGAGTTGATCTCAATTAACTTTTCCTCCTGGGCGCATGCCTTGATGACGGCCTCATAGTCGCATTGAAAAACCGGATTCCCGATGTGCCCCAGACAGTCCACATCGGGATTTTTCAAGACCTCGATGAGCCCCCGCGTGTGATCTGCCGGTGAGGCGGGGGCAATGGCCTCCGCATGATAGGAAGCAATGACGATATCCAAATTCTTTAAAATGGATTCAGGCAGGTCCAGCTGACCGTCATACGACTTGATATTCACTTCGGCGCCTTTGTAAAAACGAATACCGTAAAGCTCGTCCGGAAGGTTTCGTAAACACAGAAAGTGAAGCTCCATGGCGCCGTCCAACATCCCGGGACCGTGATTGGTAATGCCAAAGGCTTTAAAACCTTTAAACTTTGCGGCCATTGCCATCTCATCCAGAGTGCTGTAAGCGTGCTGGCTGACGCTGGTATGCATATGTAAATCCGCGATTGTTTTCAAACACACCCCTCTTTTCTTCTTATATAATTTTGTAGTAAGATAAACTTATTATAATGTTTAGTAAACAAAAAATCAATACAATCTGAAAAAAATACGAAAAAACTAAAAAATAATATAAACTTTACAAAACATTTACTTATAATTTTATTGACAAAATTAGTCAACATGCTATAATCTAACTATAAAACATCAATAAATACGATGAAAAAAGTGATTTAGCACAAACTGGGGCTAGGAAACTAATGGAAATAGAACGGGGAAAAGTTTACTAAACGAAAGCAAATGGTAAATGGCAAAAGGCAAGGTAAAAGACAAAGACAAAGTCAAAAGCAAAAGGAGGAAACAATGGGAAGCGTATATGCAGAAGGGCAGGAGTATCACCTGCAGATTAAGGAGGGAGATGTCGGCCGGTATGTAATTCTGACCGGTGATCCGGGAAGATGTGAAACCATTGCAGGGCTGCTTGACCGTCCGGAGAAAAGGGCGGTAAACCGGGAGTATGTTACCTGTACCGGATATTTAAATGGGGAGAAGGTCAGCGTGGTGTCCACCGGAATCGGCGGGCCGTCGGCGGCCATAGCCCTGGAGGAGCTGGCGCACTGCGGGGCCAGTACCTTTATCCGCGTTGGAACCTCGGGAGGTATGCAGCCGGAAGTACTGGGGGGAGATGCGGTAATCGCCACAGGAGCTGTACGCATGGAAGGCACGAGCAGGGAGTACGCCCCCATCGAATATCCGGCAGTTGCGGATTATCAGGTGGTTATGGCTCTCAAGGAAGCGGCAGACGCGGCCGGACAGCGCTGCCATCTGGGCGTCGTGCAGTGTAAGGATTCCTTTTACGGTCAGCATGATCCGGATACCATGCCGGTAGCAGATGCGTTAAATTCAAAATGGAAGGCCTGGGTCCGGTGCGGCGCGCTGGCAAGCGAGATGGAGTCCGCGGCGCTGTTTACGGTTGGACAGGTCCGCAGGCTTCGCATGGGTACGGTGCTCCTTGTCATAGGAAACCAGACGAGGCGGGAGATGGGACTTGAGGATATCCAGTGCCATGACACCGGAAAAGTGGCAGAACTGGCCGTGGAGGCCATGAAGCGGTTAATAGAGCATGATAAAACCAATCAGAAAAATTATGGAGGGAAGACATTATGAAGAAAAAAGGCAGAGCATTGACGGCAGTATTACTGGGACTGACCATGGTGATGAGCCTGGCTGGATGCGGTCAGAAGAAGGAGAGCACAGCCGATACGGCAGCAGCGGGCAGCGAGGCGGCTAAGACGGAGGAAAGTGCGGGAGAAAAGAGCACGTCTGCGGAGATGGAGACAATTACCTTAAAGCTGGGCTTTAACGGAGATTTCCTCACAATGCCGGAAGCGGTACTGGGAGCCGCGGAGAATTTAAATAAGAAGTACGAGCAGGAAGGAAAGAACATCCGGATCGAGTTTGAGACGGATTATCAGACCATTGACAACAGTGAATACCATAACAACATCGTGTTTGCACATAAGAGTGGGGACGCACCGGATATCTTCATCTGTGACGCCGATGTGGCCGGATTCGTAAAGGCCGGATGTGTTCTGGATATCACGGATGTGATGAGTGATGCATTCGTAGACGGCGTATTCACACCGACTATGGTGGATGGAAAAGCCTACGCCATGCCTTTCGACCTGCCGCTTCGTGTAATCTATTACTCCAACAAGGACCTGGCGGATATCGGATGGAGCCAGGACGAAATCGACGCGTTGCCGGAAAAGATCCGGGACGGGGAATTTACTCTGGAACAGTTTATGGATCTCTGCAGTGAAGTGGTAGAAAAAGGCGGAGCGAAGTACGGTCTGGTTCACAGACCAGGAGCCGGCAATGACTTTTTCGATATGTTAAACGCGTTTGGCGGTCAGTATTACGATGAAAACGGCAGCCTGGTATTTGACGAGGCCGGAATAACGAGATTTTTTGAGAGCATTTACGAAAATGCCAACACGACGAAGATCACACCTCCCAACTTAAACCAGCTGGGTTGGGATACAATCAATAAGATGGTAGGTACGGGAGAAGCCTTCGCCTACTACGGTCCGATGTTCTCCGCGACGTATGTGGCGCAGGCGGCAGGACTGGAGACAGAAGAGTTTGCGAAGAATGAGACGTTTGTGTTATTCCCGAAATCCGAATATACGGATGCCCCGTTTGCAACGGTAGCGCCTCAGATGATGGCGATCAGCGCCGATACAAAGTATCCGGATGTCTGTAAGGATATTTTCCGCGAACTGGCCGGCGATTCCAACTCTCTGTTAGCAAAACATGCAGGCACCATCTACACGCTGTCCTGTATCAAAGAAGCCAATAAGAACCTGGAAGTGACGGAGAATCCGATCCTTAAGAATGTAACTTACATGGCAGATTACGCAAGGTCCGTTCCGGCAATCAACAATTTATCTTCCTTAAAGAGCGAGATGTTCACACAGATTGTCTCCCTCGAACTGGGACAGACGACTCCGGAACAGGCGGTTGCCGACTTGAAGACTCAGATCGAACTGAATGTTGACAATGTAATTTTCAAATAAAAACAGTAAGGTTTGCCGCTGCTGCGCCAGGGGGTGTGAAAGATCCCGGCGCAGCAGCATTTAGGAAGGCGGTTCCTCATGAAAAATAAAAATGGACAGGCATATATGTTTTTAACGCCTTTTTTGATTTTGGTGACGATTTTCTATGTGATCCCGGCCGTACTGACTGTGGTGATGTCATTTACGAATCTCGATTCCTCGTTTGTGTGGGAATTTAACCATTTCAAAAATTTTATTAAGATATTTAAAGATCCAAATACGCTGGTCATTGTAAGAAATACCCTGATCTTTGTCGGGGTGGCGATTGTGGCGACGGTTTTCTTAAATCTTCTGTTCGCCGTGCTCACTACATATTTCGTTAAGACAGAGCGGTACTCCAGCATATTTAAGGCGATTCTGATGATCCCCATGATCACACCGGCGGTTGTGTATTCCGTACTCTGGATCTGGCTGTTGGAAGCCGGCGAGGGAGGAATGGTCAACCGGGTCTATTTATCCTTTGTGGACTCCCAGCCGATTAACTGGATTGCGAAGTACCCGATGCAGATCGTCCTCTGCGCGACGATTCTCGTCAATATTGCGTATGGAACCATTATATTTTCCAGCGCGATCAAGAGCATTCCCGAAAACCAGTTTAAGGCGGCCCATGTGGATGGGGCGGGAGAATGGGAGATTATCAAAAGCATTATCATCCCCAATATCCGCTACCACATCCAGTTTATCGCCCTGTGGGAGGCGCTGGGGCTTCTCACGAACTACGTGACGATTCTCCTCATCACCAACGGCGGACCGGGAATCCAGACCGAGGTCTGGTCGCTGTCAGCCTACCATAAGGCGTTTAACGACCAGCAGTACGGATACGGCGCGGCTATTTCCCTGATGCTGATCCTGGTGGTACTGGTTCTTATGATCCTGATGAACAAAGTCATGCAGAAGCAGAATGAAAGATAGGGGGAGAACGAATGGCAAAGGTTACGTTAAGCAAGACGGAGAAAAAGAAACAGAATATCGCGATCGCGGTACTGATTCTGCTCTGCGCACCGATTCTGTATCTGTATATCAGCTTCTTCAGCCTTGCTTTTTTTGGCGCGGATGGCGCGTTTACATTAAGCAATTTTGATTTCCTGTATAAGCCCATGAAGCTGAAGCAGACAACGATTCAGCCCATTGGAAAATCATTTTTAAATACGGTTTATTTTACAATTATAGTCACTCTGAGTGAAGTGGTCATCAGTTGTCTGGCCGGGTATGCGCTGTCGAGACTTCAGTTCCGGGGAAGGAAAACGATTCAGTATTCACTTCTGATTCTGAGGATGTTCCCAAACCTGCTCTTACTCATTGCCGTGCTCTATGTTCTGATTGCACTGCATATTGTCAATACCATGGTGGGCGTCATTCTGGTCGCCATCGCATTCCGGATTCCGGGGTCCACCTTTATTATTAAAAACTTTTTTGATGGGATACCGAGGGATATTGAGAATTCCACGCTGGTGGACGGATGCAGCAGGCTGAGCGGTTTCTTCCAGGTTATTATCTATCTAGTTAAGCCAGGCATCGCCTCGATCTCGATTTTCTCATTCCTCAGCGCATGGTCCAACTATATCTTGTTTAACACGCTGATTTTCAATTCCAAGACGCCGGTTATTGCCACGTACCTCCATTCCCTGTCGCGGAGTGAGCAGATGATCGCGGATTACGGTGTATTTGCGGCAATGGCAATCGTATACATGCTGCCGGTATTCGTATTTTTCGTTATATCTCAGAAACAGTTGATGGAAGGCAATATCGGAGGCGGAAAGGGAGTATAATTATGATTTCAATCAATAAACTGCGTAAGGAATTTGACCAGGGCGTCGTGGCGCTGGACAGTATCGATCTGGAGATCAGGGACACGGAATTTGTCGCGCTGCTGGGGCCGTCGGGCTGCGGGAAATCCACAACCTTAAACTGCATCGCCGGACTTTTGGATGTGACCAGCGGACAGGTGATGTTTGATGATGCGGATGTGACGAACAAGGCGCCAAAGGACCGGAATATCGGTATGGTATTCCAGTCTTACGCCCTGTATCCCCATTTAAAGGTAATTGATAACATTGCGTTCCCCTTAAAGCAAAAGGGTGTATCGAAGGAAGAACGCCATAAAAAGGCGAGGGAAATGGCGGTAAAGCTTCAGATTGAGCATCTTCTGGACCGGAAGCCGACCCAGCTCTCCGGCGGCCAGCAGCAGAGAGTGGCCATGTGCCGCGCCCTCGTGAAGGAACCGAAGATCCTGCTCCTGGACGAGCCGATGTCTAACCTGGATGCCCGATTAAAGATCGAGATCCGCGAAGTAATTAAGAAGATTCAGCAGGAGTTAAAGGTTACATCAATTATCGTGACCCATGATCAGGAAGAGGCCATGGCGATTGCGGACAAGATTGCCATTCTTGACAACGGAAGAATCCAGCAGTACGATACTCCTGAGATGCTTTATCAGTATCCGGCCAACTTATTTGTGGCTAATTTTATGGGGAATCCGCCCATGAATTTTATCGATGCCAAGCTGGGGACGGCCGGGGAGAAGCTTATGTTTACCATTGGGGAGTCTTCCGTGGAGGTATCCGGGCAGCTTCTCGAAAAGCTGAGACCCCACACCGGCAGGCCGGTTAAGCTGGGAGTTCGTTCCCATCAGATCAGGGTAGGGGCGGAGCCGGCAGCCAATACCTTGCCGATGGAGGTCCAGATGGTGGAGAACTTAGGCAAGGAACTGCTCTTAAGCGGGGATGTCCACGGCTGTCACGTGCGGGTATCCGTGGATGATACGTCTGCCTTCGGGCGAATGAAGGCGCTGGTGGGCGACGGTGAAAAACGTGTATATCTGCGGTTTGCGGATTTTATAAATGTGTTTGACTCTGAGACGAAGGTGAACCTTGTATTATGAGAGAATTATTAGAACATGCGGACCGGGTGCTGATTGGCGGGCACAGAGGCAGTGCCTGCCTTTACCCGGAAAATTCCATAGAAGCCATGGAGCACGGCCTGCTGTCGGGCGCGGATTACCTGGAAATTGATATTCAGCTGACGAGGGACGGTGTGCCCGTGGTCTATCACGATACCGCTCTGGAGAAACGGACCGCTTTGCACGGATACGTTCACGAGCATACGCTGGACAGGCTGCGGGAGAACTGTCCGGGCCTCTGCACCTTTGAGGAGGCCATGAGATGGGGCAGCGAAAGAGAAGCGTGGTTCGCGCTGGAGATTAAGACAGTTCCCCTGGATATGCAGGAAGTAAACTTCCGTCTGCTGGAGGCCATGGTTCCTGTTCTGGAGAGAACAGGCATGAAGAAGCGTGTATTCGTATTCGGTCCGGATTATCAGGTACTTAAACGGATGAAGCAGCTGGATCCGGAGGTGGAGATCGGCCTGATCGTTCCCTTTATCCCGGAGGACCCTGTGGAGCTTATGAAGTCCATGGATGCGATGGTCTATTTAACGTATATCTATAATATAACACCGGACATGATAGACGGACTCAAGGCACACGGATATTATGTGAGCGGCGCTATATTAAGGGAAGAAAAATGGATGGAACGGGCATATGCATGCGGCGTAACCATGTTTGAAGCCGATTATCCGGAAATGGCGCGCAGACTGGGAAGTGCAGGACGACAGAGCGTACGGAACAGCGAAGGCTGTGAGCTGTAACAAAAATACGCATAAAACAGCAAACCACAGGAGACCGCGTGATTGACGTATAGTGATGATTCTGATATGATAAAAAATAGTAAAAACAGGTGAAGGAAGGGGTGATGTGTGTGGCAACATTATTGGATATTGCGGAGAAGGCCGGCGTGGCCAAGTCTACGGTTTCCAGAGCGCTGAGGGAAGATCCGACGCTTTCTATTACAGAGGAGACGAAGGAAAAGATCTTTTCCGTAGCGGAAGAACTCCAGTATAAGATGAAACAGGAGAAGAAATTAAAACGATGCCGGAACATTGCGATCGTTCATAAGGACACACATTTCATGAACCAGATTGATAACGCGTTCTATTTCTCGATCAGGAGTGCCGTCGAGGAAACGTGCTATCAGAAGAATATCGGGTTCACATTTGTCCCTTATTCCTTCCTGGATTCGTTTGACCGACAGATCGACGGAGCGCTGGTCGTGGGGAATTTCGAACGGAAAGAGGTGGATACAATCTGTGCCGCGGTGAGGACCGGCTGTATGGTGTTTGTGGGCAAGGTGAATTACTACCCGGACCGTATGGACTGGATCTCTTACAGCATTAAGGACTGTGTTTATAAGGCCATGGGGCATCTGGCTGCCATGGGACTTAAGGATATTGCCTATCTCGGCGGGTATGACAGCGAGGATACACCGGAGGAGTTCAGCAAGTTTTCTTATTTTAAGAAGTTCATGGCCGAGCAGAAACAGCTTCATTTTGCCGGTTCCATGGTCGGGGAACACGGCGTGGAGAGCGGTTACCAGATGATGAAACGCTGGCTCCGCGAGAAGAAGGCGGTTCCGGATGCATTTTTCGTATCCAATGATCCGATTGCCATCGGAGTGATCAAGGCGCTGAATGAGGAAGGAATCTCCGTGCCGGACAGCGTATCGGTGATTTCCATAAACGGGGACAGCTCCGGCGAATTTTCTTTCCCGGCCCTGACCACGGTCGATGTCCATACGGATGCCATGGGGCGGGAAGCGGTGGAGATTCTGGAGGAACGGATCGAAGGAAAGCGGAAGCTGATTAAAAAGGTGGAATACCAGGTGACGCTGGTGACGCGTGGAAGCGTGGGGAAAATAGAATAAGAGGGTATGGGAGTCCGGTTTCTGCCGGGCTCTTTCTTTATTTGGGAAACTTTAGAAATGTAAGAATTGTTAAGAAGTATCCTCTTGACGTATGGCGCCCTTCCAGTATACAATGAAGGTATACAAATGTATACCAATACATAGCTGCGGAAAGAAGGAACGGATATGGGAAGAATCGCTCTGTCAGACGGAGAATGGAAGGTCATGAATGCGCTGTGGAAGCAGCCGCCCAAGACCATCATGCAGCTTACAAAGGAACTGAAGGAGGAGACGGACTGGGGAAAAAACGTAATTATCACCATGTTGAACCGATTGGAGGCAAAGGGAGCCGTGATCCATGAGGCTGGAGGACGTGCGAAGCAGTTTTATCCGGCAGTCGACCGGGAAGATACGGTGTTGGAGGAGACGAAAGGGTTTCTGGAACGCGTTTACGAGGGGAGTGTGACCATGATGGTGGACGCCATGGTGAATTCCGGTTCCCTCTCGAAGTCGGATATTGAGGAGCTTTATGATATATTACAGAAGGCGGAGGAGGAGACGAATGGCTGAGACCCTGATTACCTCATCTGTCATCATCCTCATGCTGTGTGCGATCCGCATCCTGTTCAAAGGGAGAATCAGGCCGACCGTGCAGTACGGCCTTTGGGGAATCGCAGCGGCGCGTCTGGCTCTGCCGTGTTTCTACCCGGTGATCCGGTGGTTTGGAAGCCTGCAGAGTCCGTGGAGTATCATGAATGCGGCGGCGCCGCTGGCCGACCGTCTGGCGGTCCGGGCTCACGCTGTCATAGTGCCTTCCGGCGCGGTTCCGGTTAGTCCCGGTCAGTTAGCCGCCGTGCACGCCGGACTGGAGAATGCCGCAGCCAATCCCGGTACAGCTCTCATATCCGGGGCGGAGCAGGCGGGGCTGTCCGGATGGATTGTTCTCTTTCTCGGTATCTGGATTGCAGGAAGCCTCCTGCTGTTTCTATGGCTTTCTGTCGTATATATCCATATGGGGAAGCGTCTCATGAAGCAGAGGACGCCGTACGAAGGCCCGGTTCCGGCGTGGTCGGCCGTGCCGGTATACTGGGCTGGGGACATTCCGACACCCTGCTATTTTGTATATTTTGGGAAGAAGGGGATCTATCTGCCGGAACGGCTTCAGAATGATCCGGAGGCCGCCCGTCATGTGGTGGTTCATGAGGCGTGTCATGCCGGCCACCGCGACCATATCTGGGGGTGGCTCCGCTGTGTCCTGCTGTGCTGTTACTGGATCAATCCCTTCGTCTGGCTGGCAGGCTATTTATCGAAGCGGGACTGTGAGCTGTCCTGCGACGAGGCGGCTGTCCTGCGGCTGGGAGAGGCAGAGCGGTTCGCCTATGGGAGGACGCTGATCGCCATGGCAGCAGGCAGAAGGACGCCGTGGAATTTTCTGAGCACAGCCTCCGATATCGGAAATGGTAAGAAGTCCATGAAGGAGCGGATCTGGACGCTGGCTCACCATCCGAAGACAGGGCCGGTCACCGCTTTGGTGATCGCGGCGGCGGCCATAGTTCTGATCGTTTGTACTTTTACCGGGAAAATGAGGAATGGAGCAGACTCTGTTCCGGGTATGGCCGAAATTGTGGCGCTGTCTGAGCTGCCAAAGGATCAGAATCTGTTGGAGGCGATCCGCAAATGGTGGCCGGAAATTCTTTCTGAGGATAAGGAGAATGAAACTGAGGCAGAATTGAATTATGTCAACCAATATCCATTTTCGTATCGTGGTGAGACGTACCGGCTTCTGGTGAGTGTCTTAAAGGAGGATGGCAGCCTGGATTACGCCTCTGTCATACGGGAACCTACCGGGGAATGGCTGAACATTTATCAGACGCCGGAGGCGGTGGAGAACTATGGCATGATTCTTGCCGGGGGTGAAGAAACAAAAGAATTTTTCGAAACGCATGCCTCCATGGCCGATTATGTGACGTACCGGCTCCCGGAGGGACTGACGGACAGCGGCTACCGGGCTGATCTGGGAGATGGGGGCGGCGGCAGCCTGTTCCTGACGGAGGACGAGGACCAGAAGGCGCGTCTGGAAGAACTGGGACGGTACGTGGACCGGGATTCGGTGCCCGATGCGTGGCTGGCTGCCGGCGGAATAATCCGGTGGAATGCCGATTACCTGAATAGGCGCTTCGATACCGGAAGCCTGATGGAGACGGCAATTCCGTGGAATCACACATCTTACTGGGGAGAGCTGGTTTCCGTGGAAGACTGTGAGGTGCCGGCGCTGCTGGAACCCCTGTGTCATGATCTTTATACGCCCTCATCCCTTGAAGAAGCAGAAAAACGGTATGGACCGATTCCGGAGGAAAATCAGACCTCCCGCATGTGGTATGTATTTTTTGCCCGCCCGGACAGCGATGTAATGTACGCCATTTATTTAAATGGAGACCTGTATAAAAAAGAAGATGCGCTGAAACTGGCGCGCAGTGTGCATTTCAAGGAGGAAGCGTTCACGCCCTGAATAAAAAGGGTGTGAACGCTTCTTTCTCGGCTTTGGGTGCGGGGCCGCGCAGGGAGATTTCATATCCCGTGTCCGCCCCGCACCCAAAGCCGAGAAAGAACCTCTTTCGTATCGTGAATAATTCCTGAAATCGCGGCTTATAATAGAACAGAGAACAAGAAGGACAGCAAGGCAGGATATTATGAGATTATGGGAACGCATCGCAATCCGCGGCAATCGGGAAGTTTATTATTATGATACAAAACAGTCCTTCGAGGCGGAAGAGTTTGCTTCGAGGCTTTATGATTTGATATGTACGGAACAGGAAAACGGAAAGACGGCGGGGGTTGTGTTCCTTTGTATCGGCACCGACCGCTCCACGGGAGACAGTCTGGGACCGTTAATTGGGTACAAGCTGAAGGAAAAGCGACTTGAGCGGGTGGAGATTCTGGGAACGCTGGAACGCCCCGTCCATGCCATGAATTTAGAGACCTACCAGGCTATTTTGAAATTTCAGTATCCGGATCATGTGGTGGTGGCGGTGGATGCCTCGGTGGGGAACATCGAGCACATCGGTTATGTGACCCTTGGGAAGGGATCGCTGAAGCCCGGGCTTGGAGTCAGCAAGGAGCTGAAGGCGGTAGGTGACATTTTTATCACGGGTATTGTCGGAAGCTGCGGCAGCTTTGATCCCTTAATGCTTCAGAGCATCCGGCTGTCTGTCGTCATGCGGATGGCGGACTGTATCAGCAGAAGCATTTATCTTGTCGAAAAGTTATGGGAAAACGCTTCCCTCCTTTGACAGGTTTTGCGCTCATCCTGTGCTATGATTCATTGGATTAAAATGAATAGCGGGGTGAGCCTATGGGAGAATTGTACAATCCGTTCCCGAAGCTGCCGAAGAATATACGGCAGATCGGGGAGCGTGACCAGATCGTAAAATTGTATGTGGAAGACTACGTGAATACGTATTTGAGACGTCTGTATCCGGCGGGTGGACAGGACCTACGGGTCGGCCTACTGCTCGGAAGCGTGGAAATGAATGATGGGACGCCGTATATCTTTATCGACGGCGCCATGGAAATGGAAGATGTGACGGAACAGGGCCAGAAAGTGGTCTTTTCAGAGCTCGCGTGGAAAAAGGCGTATCAGAGTGTGGAGCAGCTGTTTCCGAAACGGTCCGTCCAGGGCTGGTTTCTGTGCGGAGCGCCCGGAAATGATTTAAGTCCTCTCAATTACTGGAAGCAGCATGTCCAGTATTTTCAGGGACCCAATAAGCTGATGTATTTGAGCAGTGGTGCGGAAGGAGATGAATCAGTTTACATAACGTCAGAGGACGGATTCTATAAGCTTTGCGGCTACAGTATTTACTATGAAAGAAACCAGATGATGCAGGACTATATGGTTCTCCGGAAGGATGTGAAGAGAATTGAGTCCGGATCGGATGAGAAGGTTATTCAGGAATTCAGAAAGCGGATGGATGAGCACAAGGACGAGGTGACGGACAGGCACCAGACTCTTGGGCTTTTACGTGGTATGTGCATGGCAATGTCCATCGTGATTCTGGCAGGCGGAATCGTCATGTTTAATAATTATGAGCGGATGCAGGAGATGGAGAGCGTCATTGCGTCTGCCATACCGGAACGGGTGGAGTCTGCCCTGATGGGGAAGGATAATGCGGCGGGGAAGGATAAGCCGGAGTCCCATGTGGTGGTGGAAGAAGCGGAGGGCGGAGTCTATCCGACGACGGCTGCCGTGACAAAGGAAACCATGTCGGAGACGCAGCCGGGCAGCCAGAACGGCGCCGCAGCCAACAGCGGCGGTGCAGAAAATGCATCCGGAAACGCGGCTGGCAACGGCGGCCAGGAGAATGCACAGACGCCGGGCGGAAATAAGGGCGCGTCTCAGGAGAACAGTTCTGACGGCCAGAGTTCAGCCGGAAACACTGCAAGCGGGCAGACCGGGGATAGCCAGAAGAGCGGAAGCGATGCGGGAAGCAAGCCGGCGGAGAATGGCGGCGCCTCCCAGGCGGCGGCCGGAGGTACCCAGAGAGTGCACGTAGTTCAGGATGGAGAGACACTGTATGGGATCTGTATTTCAGAATATCACGATGTAAATAAATTAAAGGAAATCTGCGAGTTAAACGGACTGGAGGACGAAAATAAGATCGTATCCGGCCAGCAGCTTCTGCTTCCTTAAAACATATGGTAATTTGTTAATAATTTGTAAACTTTTGATTCGTATGATTGACTTTCTCTGCTTTTGAGCATAATATTACTGTGTAAAGAGATTTATACAGTTAATATTGCCTTAGCAGTAAGCATCCCAAAATAGGGGAAATGCCGAACCTAAGGCTTTTTTATTTCATAGAGACGTTTATCCTGTGAAACAAAAACCTCCGGAGTCTGGTAAATTGAACTTTTCATATTTTATGTTCAAGGAGGGTACAAATGAAGACTGCAATATTGGTAGATGGCGGATTTTACCGCAGACGTGCACAAATTAAAATCGGTGAAAAAAGTGCTGCAGAACGGGCAAATGAACTGGACGGTTATTGCCGCAGGCATCTCATTGAAAAACATCAAACACCACATGAGTTATATCGAATTTTCTATTATGATTGTCCGCCAATGAATAAAAAGGTATATCACCCTTTTCTTAAGCAGCAAATTGATTTTTCAAAGTCTGAGCTTAATGTTTGGATGACGCAGTTTTTATCTGAATTAAAACAGCATAGAAAATTTGCATTAAGACTTGGAAAACTGGCGGATGCGCAGGCGTGTTATACTTTACGGATTGATGTTGTAAAAAAGCTTTGTTCCGGCAAGCTAAATTTGTGTGATTTACAGGAAAAAGATTTTATGATACAGGTTGACCAAAAGGGCGTTGATATGAAGATTGGTTTAGATATCGCTTCCTTATCTTATAAAAAGCAGGTGGACCAGATTGTATTAATTTCTGGGGACAGTGATTTTGTATCTGCTGCCAAACTTGCCCGGCGTGAAGGTATTGATGTTGTTCTCGATCCTCTGGGAGCGCCAATTTAAAGAAGATTTGTTTGAACATATCGATGGTCTGAGAACATGCGATAACAGGTATATTAATTCAAAACAACAGGCAATGGAGAGTAAGCCGGACCAAACTGCAGTACTCCAGGTGGGGGAACAGTGACGGTAAAAAATTTGCGTTCTCGCAGAAAGAAAAAAATAATGCGTTTCTCCTGGAAATGATGTATACTACAATCAAACCACTTACGGCATTTTTTAGGAGAAAACATAATGAGTGATTTAGACTCTATGAACAGAGAAATTAAAAAAAGACAGCTGAGACGGCAGATCGTTCCATCACCTGCCCCTCAGGAAGAAGACAGTGAGGAAATCGTCCGGAAGGCCCGAAAACGTGTCAAACTGAAACGGCTCAGGATTTTCCTGATTATTGGTGTGATCTTAATTGCGGCCGGCATTGGCCTGTTTCAGTATTTCCGGTATTACCAGTATACGAGCTATGACGTCGTGTGGGAAAAAGAAATGAAGGAAGGCAGCTTCGTCGGCTATATGGATTTTGGCGGAAACGTCTTGAAATACAGCAAGGATGGCGCTTCCTACATCGATAATCAGGGAAAAGAAATCTGGGTGCAGAGCTTTGAGATGAAGTCCCCCACGGCCTGTGTGAACGGCAATTACGCGGCAGTGGCGGACCAGCAGGGCAACAGCATCTATATATTTGACAAGTCGGGTCCTACAGGGACGGCAACCACACTGCTTCCGATCATCAAAGCCACAATCTCGGCCCACGGCGTTGTCGCCGCGGTTCTGGAAGATTCCACCTCGAACTATATCTATTTTTATAAGAACGACGGCAATGTCCTGGACGTAAAGATTAAGGCGCTGTTAAACGGCGAAACCGGATACCCGGTGGATATCAGCCTTTCCCCTGACGGAACACAGCTGATAGGCGCGTATGCTTACTTGAAGAACGGGGCGCTTAATGGCCGTGTCGCATTCCACAATTTTGCGGAAATCGGAAAGAGCGTACCGGACCGGGTGGTGGGCGGATTTGACGAGCCCTATGAGTCGTCCCTTGTGGCGCGGGTACATTTCCTCGACGACACGTATTCCTGTGCGTTTGCAGATAACAGCGTATCCTTCTATTCGACAAAGAACGCGCTGTCGCCGGAGCTGCTTAAGCAGGTTGTGGTGGAGGAGGAGATCAGATCCGTCTTTTACTCGGACAAGTATGTGGGGATCATTGTAAATAACACGGATGGGGAGAACCCGGACCGGATGAACGTCTACAATCCCGACGGGACCCTCGTATTTTCGGAGGCGTTTCATTATCAGTACACCCAGGCCGATATTGACGGAGAGCATGTAATTTTGTATAATGAAGATTCTTGCAGGGTTTATAATATGTCCGGAAGACTGAAGTTTGAAGGAACATTTGATTTTCCCGTATCCAGGATCCGGAACGGCAGATTTCCAAACACGCTGCTGGTAACCGGGCCTCAGAACATGAAAGAGATAAGATTACAATAGACCAGGAGGATTAATACCAATGAGTAAGATCGAAACCATGTCAGTCAATGCAATTCGCGTCCTTTCCGCCGATGCCATACAGAAAGCGAAATCCGGTCATCCCGGTCTTCCGCTGGGCTGCGCTTCGGCCGCCTATGAGTTATGGGCAAATCACATGAACCACAATCCGGCAGACCCGAACTGGGCCAACCGGGACCGCTTTATCTTATCCGGCGGCCACGGCTCCATGCTTCTGTATTCCCTGCTCCATTTATTCGGTTATGGAGATTTATCAAAAGAAGATATCATGAATTTCAGACAGCTGGGTTCCCTGACACCGGGACATCCGGAGTATGGCCACACGGTCGGCATCGAAGCAACCACAGGACCGCTGGGAGCCGGTATGGCTATGGCTGTCGGTATGGCGGTTGCAGAGACTCATCTGGCAGAGGTCTTTAATAAGGAGGAGTATCCGGTAGTCGATCACTATACATTTGTGCTGGGCGGCGACGGCTGCATGATGGAGGGGATTTCCTCCGAGGCGTTTTCGTTGGCAGGAACACTGGGACTGTCCAAACTGATCGTCCTCTATGATTCCAATAAAATTTCCATCGAGGGAAGTACGGATATCGCATTTACCGAGAATGTCCAGAAACGCATGGAAGCGTTCGGTTTCCAGACGATCACCGTGGAAGACGGTAATGATCTGGAAGCAATCGGACGAGCCATCGAGGAGGCAAAAGAAGACACTGAGCATCCGTCTTTCATCACCATTAAGACGCAGATCGGCTTCGGATGCCCGGCCAAGCAGGGCAAGGCAAGCGCTCACGGCGAGCCTCTGGGAGAAGAGAATGTGCTGGCGATGAAGGAGAACTTAGGCTGGCCATCTATGGAACCGTTCTACGTACCGGACGAGGTATATGAGCACTACGCTCACCTTGCGGAAGAGAAGGCCGAGACGGAAGCCGCATGGAACGTAATGTTTGCAGCATACTGCGAAGAATATCCGGAGATGGAAGCGCTGTGGAATGCTTATCACGATGAGAATGCAGGTGAAAAAGCCATTGAGGCGTGTGCTGATTTCTGGAGCAAACCGGAGAAAGCCGATGCCACAAGAAATATTTTCGGAAAGATTTTAAATAAGATTAAGAACTGTATGCCGAATCTGATCGGAGGCTCCGCCGACTTAGCGCCGTCCAACAAGACGAATATGTCGGATATGGGCGACTTCTCCAGGGATAACCGCGGCGGACGCAACCTGCACTTCGGTGTCCGTGAGCTGGCGATGACCGCGATCGGCAACGGAATGATGCTTCACGGAGGACTGCGCGTCTTTATCGCCACCTTCTTCGTATTCAGCGATTATACAAAGCCTATGGCGCGTCTTTCCTCACTGATGGGAGTACCGCTGACCTATGTATTTACGCATGACAGCATTGGCGTCGGCGAGGATGGGCCGACCCATGAGCCGATCGAACAGATGGCCATGCTTCGCGCCATGCCGAATTTCCATGTGTTCCGTCCCTGTGATGAAACCGAGACCGAATGCGCATGGTATTCCGCGCTGACCTCCAAAAAGACACCTACGGCGCTGGTTCTGACGAGACAGAATTTAACACCGATGGAAGGCAGCAGCAGAGAGGCGTTAAAGGGCGGCTATGTGATCGACGATTGTGAAGGTACGCCGGATCTGATTTTCATCGCCAGCGGTTCCGAGGTAGAGCTGGCTGTCAATGCGAAGAAGCTGCTTGCAGACAGAAAGGTCCGTGTCGTTTCCATGCCGTGTATGGACTTGTTCGAGGAGCAGTCTGCGGAATATAAAGAATCCGTACTTCCGAAGTCTGTTCGGAAACGTGTAGCCGTAGAAGCCTTAAGCGACTTCGGATGGGGCAGATACGTTGGACTGGACGGAGCCTGTGTAACCATGACCGGATTCGGGGCCAGCGGCCCGGCAAACCAGTTGTTTGAGCATTTCGGCTTCACTGCCGATCATGTGGCCGAGGTTGCCAGATCCTTATAAAGGTGACAGTGCCGTCGGATAATACGAAAGGGAAAAAGGAGTATAGTTCAAAATGGGAAAGAAATGTATTGGCATTGATGTAGGCGGAACCAGTGTAAAGATCGGATTATTTGAGACTACAGGCGATCTTCTGCTGAAGTGGGAAGTCCCCACCAGAAAAGAAGAGGGCGGAAAGTATATTATCGGTGATGTGGCGGCCTCCATTTTAAAGACCCTGGAAGAGAAGCAGATTCCAATGGAAGAGGTAGTCGGCGCAGGACTGGGCGTACCGGGACCGGTTATGCCGGACGGCTCTGTCGAGGTATGCGTAAACTTAGGCTGGCACAACGTGAATCCGGGAAAAGAGCTTAGCGCACTCCTGGGCGGTCTGCCGGTAAAGAGCGGCAATGACGCCAACGTGGCGGCCCTCGGCGAGATGTGGCAGGGCGGCGGAAAAGGATTCGATGATATCGTAATGGTAACGCTGGGAACCGGCGTTGGCGGAGGCGTTATCATCGGCCAGAAGATTATTGCAGGCAAGCATGGACTGGCTGGAGAGATCGGCCACATCCATATCCGTGACGAAGAGACAGAGAGCTGTAACTGCGGCGGCGTAGGCTGTGTAGAGCAGATTTCCAGCGCCACAGGTATCGCGCGGGAGGCCAGAAGAAAGATGGCCGCAACGGATGCCCCGTCTGCCATGAGGGAGTTCGGCGACGATATCACGGCGAAGGACGTGCTGGATGCCGCAAAAGCCGGCGATGCGCTGGCACTGGAGACGATGGAAGTGGTAGGCCACTATCTGGGCCTCGCACTGGCACAGATCTCCATGGTAGTGGACCCGGAGGTGTTTGTACTGGGCGGTGGTGTGTCAAAGGCAGGACAATTTCTGATCGATACCATTTATAAGCATTACGATAAGTATACTCCGATCTCCAAGAATAAGAGTGGAATTGTACTGGCGACCCTGGGCAATGATGCCGGGATTTATGGGGCGGCCAGACAGATATTGGATTAATTTGCTAATTTTTCGTTAATATGGCCGTTTGGACTTTAAAATCAGGAATAAACGTGGTAAACTCAAACTATAGATAGTACATAAAGAAAGGGGTATTTTTATGAAATTTTATGTTTGTAACCACTGCGGCAATATTATCGCATATGTAAAGAGCAGCGGCGTTCCCGTAGTCTGTTGCGGAGATGTCATGAAGGAGCTGGTTCCTAATACCACGGATGCTGCGGTTGAGAAGCATGTCCCCGTGATACATACAGACGGTCAGAAGGTGACCGTAACGGTAGGTTCTGCCAAGCATCCAATGCTTGAAGAGCACTATATTGAATGGATCGCGCTGGCGACAAAGCAGGGCAACCAGAGAAAAGAACTGAAACCGGGTCAGGAGCCTCAGGCAGAGTTTATGATCAGCGAGGACGACGAGGTCTTAGAAGTATATGCATACTGCAATCTTCATGGATTGTGGAAGGCATAAGAAACTATAGTGAATATTTAACAGCGCCCGAAGCAAGTAACTTCGGGCGCTGTTTTTTACTGTACTTCCTCAGGATAGCAGCAATTCTTTGGGTTTCATTCGGTTAGATCCCCATAATTCCATCCCAAAAACTCCATCCCAAAAACTCCATTCCCAAAACTTCTTCAGTCATAATAGGATTTCGCAACATCCAGGTCAACCGGCACTCCCTGATACGTGGTATACCAGTTTTCATACTCCGGATTATTCCATACGGTTCCATCCTCAAAGGTAATCTGTTTCACACAGGCAAGGAGATAACTAACTTTGTGTATATGACCGGGCTGATCCCACCAGCCGTCAAATAAGTGCAGTCCATTCGTTTCACTCGACTGACCGGGGGCAATGCTTTCGTAGCATCCTGAAGTCAGCCATTGATAAGATTTCGGGGAATTTGGCTCGATTCCCGTAACGATCCCGTAATCCGTTCCGTCTGTACTAAAACCAACACTGCCAACCTCACCGTTTTTCGCCACATTTCGGGCATCCCAGTAAAGCTCTAATGGCTGGCCGTCCTTATCATAAGCCAGGAGACCAACGTCACAGCGGCTGATGGTGCGGTCGGAATTGTTTGTTACGATCAGCCTGACAAACGGCCATCTGTAAGGTGCCTCTTCATACTGAATACTGCATGAATCTATGGTAAGATAGGGGCTCCCGGTAATAACTGAATCAGAACTGTCAACAAACTGCTTTGTCTTTTCCGTATAGCTGACCTCCCTGGAGTTATAGAAAATGGTTAATCTTACATTGCGCGGAACTGCAATAAGCACATAATCTACGTTTCTCTTACCCATATCAAACACGCTGACGCTTAGACCATTTGCGTCTGACTGGGGCTGATAGGCGTAATTATGCGGTAAACCGCTGTAATAAATATACTGATACTCTGTTCCTTCTAATACATACCAGATTCCGGGATTACAGGTGGTTATCATGCTTAAAATGTCGTCGGGTACGAGTTCCTTTGTCAGGCGGCTTACATCTTCCGCTGATTCAGTAATCGGTGTATTGGGGGCTGCAGTGCCCTGCGTGTTGAGCTGCGCAGGCGAAGCGCCATGGAGATCGGCGGCATACGCTCCTGTAAAAGATGCGCCATAGAGTAATGTCAGCGTCAGTATGCCGGTGATTACAGCCGTGGTTTTTGATTTTTTCCTATAATGCATAATTGCGTCAAGCCTTTCTTTTAATAGTTCTGCGCTCCTGTTAAGTGTCATGGAAGCCAGAGAATCCTTGTAGGTACCGCCCAGATTTACAGCGTTTAGCAGGGTATCCCCATAGGCCCGCCGTCCGTCCTTATCCAGTGATTTTATGACTGCTTCATCACAGGAAAATTCACAGGCGCGGTTAATCTCCCGGCCCATCAGATAGACCAGAGGATTAAACCAGTGGAGGCAGATCGAAATCTGCACCAGCCATTTGTAGAACATATCCCTCCGTTTGTAATGGGTCAATTCATGCAGGATGGTATACTGCAAATCGGAATCCGGAAGTTCCGCAGACGGCAGCATGATACATGGCCGGAAGAAACCGATTAAGAGCGGGGACGAGATCAGGCTGTTTGTGTATAGCCCGACAGCACCTCTTACGCCTGTTTGCTCGATCAGCCTTCCTACCTGCTCCCAGAGCGCCATATCGGAAATCTCAACCCGTCCGGCCTTAATATACTTTATAAAACTCTGATAGATGGTTACTTTCCGGATCAACAGTCCGACAGCAACAATCAGCCAGATTGATAAACACAGGGCTGCTGCATTTTGGGCCGCCATGTGGAATACGTCCGGCCGTGTCTCCTGTTTTAGCCCCGCATAATTCCCACCGCCTGCACCAGGCTGTTCCCCGGCGGGGCGGTCATGATCGTCAGACTCAGCTTCGTCCAATCCCATATAATTCGGTTCCGCATACGAGTCCGCATCCGTCAAAACTGCCGCAGTACCGATATGCTGGAACAGATTTCCCACAAGACTGGCTTCCGGAGTAAAGGGAAGCAGCAGACGGAAAATGACGACCAGCCAGATATAATACTGCCATTGTTTGCTTAACCGGTCTCGGACAATGGGCCTGCAAAGCAGTAAAATAAGAATCAAAAGTGACCCGGAGAGAGACAGGGAAAGGATTGTTTTTAGCAGCTCGTTCATTCTTTATTATCACCGCCTCTCCAGTGATTTTTTAATTCTTCATAGTCATCGGCGGAAATCAGTTCCTTCTGGATCAGCGTGGAGATCAGCCCTTTTGCGTCTCCCTCATAGATCTTATCGAGAAATGTTTCTGTCTGGGATGCCTGGTACTCCGCCTCGGAAACAAGGGCGGTGTATCTGTTCCGGCGTCCGATCTTATTCGTTTTTAAAAAGCCCTTTTCAATCAGGCGCAGAAGCAGGGAGATGATGGTGTTCTTGGTGGTTGACATTCCTTTGCTGTCCAGCTTTTCGACAATTTCCGCGTAGAGGGCGGTTCCTCCATTCTCCCAAATAATTTTCATCAGTTCCAATTCGAAATCAGATACCTGCTGCAGCATATTGCTCCTCCTCTTTAGATTGCATAATGCACTCTAATGTTATGATAGCATCATGCAATCTAAATGTCAATATCATAAAAATTTTTAGATAATTAATGGACGATCTTGTTTTATTGTTAACGGACAGGAAGGAAAAGCCGGAAAAAATTACATAAGTATGGACATAGAAGATCTTTTTAAGTAAAATGATATGTATAAAAAGTGGAAAAACACTTACAAAGTGGAAAACTCCAGTCTGGAATGACGATAAAGTGGAAAAGAGGAGGCCCGGTATGGATTATGGATTTAAACCTGAAAAGCGAGTGGTCACAGAGAAGACCCCAGCCGTTTTTGCGTGCGGGGCGCTGCTCTTTTATGTGGCCTCCGGCAGCGGAACCCTCCACGTAAATGGCGTGAAGCTGGAGCTTGGAAAAGGGAGCTTCGGCTGGCTTCACACGTACCATATCTACCAGTTTGAACCGGAGTGGGGGCAGGCGCTGGAGCTGCTCTGCTGTCCGTTTGACTATGCTTCGGCTTCCTACGTCACCTATCGGAACAGCTTGAAGATTACGATGACTGTCCTGACGGAAAACTCTCCGGTGGTGAGACTGTATGGGGAAGATGCAGACGATGTCAGGTCGCTGATGGAAGAGCTGATGGAAGAGGGCTCCGGGAGCGGGGCTGCGGATATTATACAGGGATATTCCCTGTTTCTGGAGATCGTCACGCTGTTTCTCCGCTATTCAGCGAGGGAGTCTGAGCAGCAGGAGGGACAGGGGAGGCCGTTTGAGCGAAGTCTGGCCTGGAAGCTGCTCCAGCATATTTTCACCTACAGCAACGAGAATCTGACGAGGGAAAAGCTGGCAGCCGTCTATGGAGTAACGGTGCGGCAGGTCAGCTGTCAGCTAAGCCTTGTGGCAGGTCAGAACTTTGCAGGCCTCCTAAACCGGGCAAGGGTGGACCGGGCCTGCGATATGATGCATTTCGGCGGACTGACGATGCAGTACATCGCACGTTACGTCGGATACCATTCGGAGACCTCCTTTTACCGGTCCTTTAAGCAGTTAATGGGGATGACACCCCAGGAGTACCAGAAGGCCGTCCTGCCGGAGGCAGGGAAAGAGGCGGCCCATATCGACACGCGTGCGCTGCTGATCCTGAATTATCTGTTTGGCCATTACCGTGAACCGCTGACCACACAGGATACGGCAAAGGCCCTGTATCTGGAGAAAAACTCTGTAAATCCCCTGTTAAAGGAGAATTTTGGTCTGGATCACAGCGGTATTCTGACAGAACTTCGAATGACGTATTCGGAATCGCTGCTGGAAAACAGCCGGATGCCGGTGGTGGATATCGCGTTTGCGTGCGGCTATAACAGTTCCCATACATTTATCCGGATCTTTTCGGAGCGCCATGGCATGACGCCCGGAGAGTACCGGCGTTTTTCCATACATGACGGGTTTAACCGCAGATAATGCAACGGGAGGGAAATAACATGGAATGTTCACTGGAGACGAGAGAAGACTCCGGATTTCGGGGAAAACAGTATTTTTCGCCGGAATTGCTGCCGGAGAGACTGAAGGCGCGCGCCTTTCGTTTAAACGGGGAGGGGGCCTTCGAGAACAGGGAGGACGTGACCGTACTTTCCATACGGAGAGGAAAAGGGCGCATGGTTTTGAACAACCGGGTTTATCCGCTGGAGCCGGGGATGGTGTTTATTCTCTATCCATATCACGTCTGGAAGGCCCAGGCAGATGAGGGATGTGTGCTGGAGGGGGAAGAGTGTGTGATGAACATGGGCGCCATGCTGTTTCTGTTTGCCATCCCGCCCTACCACCGTCCAGTGCCGGTATTTGAAGAGAATCCATCTGTTTACCGCCTGGATCAGGCGTATAAGTGCCGCGTGGAACGGCTGTGGGACCGGCTTCTGAAGGAAAATGAATCTACGGACTGCTACGGTGGAAGAATGCAGTTTTCTCTTATTATGCGGATTATGGTCCTCTGCCGAAAACATGGAAAAGTCATCGACTGCTCTGCCTTTTAAATGGATTTGTCAAAAAATAGACGAAAAATCAGGCCATATTGACACTCTTCTAAAATTATTTTATACTGAGTCAAAATTCTGACAGGGTCAGATCAGTTTAGAGGAGGTAATTCAGTATGACGAGATGTATGATCGGGGCATTAAAGGGGAAAGCAGCTGTAATCACTGGCGGAGGTTCCGGAATTGGAAAATCTATGGTGGAACGTTACCTGGCGGAGGGCGCTTCCGTAGTGGCTGCGGACATCAATGAAGCGAGCCTGAAGGCGCTTTTAGAAGAGCTGGAACCGGAGTACGGCGATAAGCTTAAGATTCTTAAGGTGAACGTATCCAGCAAAGAGGAAGTGGAGGCGATGATTGACTATACCGTCGAAGCCTTTGGAAAAGTGGACGTGGTCATCAACAACGCCGGAATTTTGGATAACCTTCTTCCCATTGCGGAAATGCCGGACGATGTATGGGAAAGGATTATGAATATCAACTTAAACAGCGTTATGTATGCATGCAGGAAGGCGGTCCAGTATTTCCTTAAGGAGAAACGTGAGGGAACGATCATCAATACGGCTTCCCTAAGCGGTCTCTGCGCCGGCCGCGGCGGTCTGGCGTACACCACCTCCAAGTTTGCCGTCGTAGGTTTGACGAAGAACGTGGCCTTCATGTATTCCGACGCAGGAATCCGATGCAACGCGCTGTGTCCGGGTGCCATTGAGAGCAACATCGGAAGTGGTATGAGAGAGCCCAGCAAGCTCGGCTTGACAAAGGCCGTAACCGGTAATTCCGGCCGCCACCGCAACGGATCTGCGGACGAGGTCGCCACTGCGGCAGTATTCCTCGCTTCAGACGCCGCTTCCTTCATCAACGGTGAGACGCTGACGATTGACGGGGGGTGGAGCGCCTATTAAACACGTGTGACAATAACTGCATAGAACTGTGCTGACAATCCGGCAGATATTACCTTCCCCCAAGCCGGTTTGTCAGCTGTCTGCAGGAAGCCGGCCAGAAAGCTGTCCGCGATACTGCCCGCGAAACTGTCTGGGCGTACATCCGTAATGGCGTGTAAACAGCTCAGAATAGTAGCTTAAGTGGTTAAATCCGCACTCTGTTGCAATCTGTGTAATGCTCTTATCTGTCTTCTTAAGGAGATGGGAACTTACCTCCAGCCGGTAGGAATTCAGAAAATCGATCGGCGACTGGCATAAGTATTTTTTGAATATCTGACAGCATTTGCTGCGGCACACTCCGCCGGAAGCCGCTATGGCCGACAGCGTCAGCCGCTCCGTATAATGCTGGTAAATAAAAGAAACCATATCTTTCTGAACCTTCGTATCCATGTCTTCACTGCCCGGTGCGGCAGGATTACCGGCCTGAAACTGCCGGGCAAGATTCTTCCATATCCGATAAAACAGTCCGATAATCTCCAGCTCGTATCCATACTCCCCCTGCCGTTTTAGTTGCGTCATTTCCGTTAGACTGTCCAGAATAAACGCATGGCCGGGGCAGCCGGAATCCAGATATACATATTCTGTTTCCCGGTCCTCCAGAATCGGCAGCAGGTATTTGCGGAAGATCAGCTTGTTTGACGAGAATAGCGCGGGATGGACGAGAATGCAGAGAAAGGAGCAGTCCTTCTGGTCGATGGAGGAGCCGTAATGCATCTGCCTCGTGTTGACCATGATCCCGTCATGTTCTTTCAATACCAGATTCTTTCCATTGATATAATAATTCATCTCACCATCGATAATCTTGATAAATTCCAGGTCATCGTGCCAGTGGCACAGTGCCTTCCTGTCCGGATACCGGGACAATTCTCCTGTCTGTATGTAGAGCGGTATGCCTGTTTCGTCGTAGCGGACGATCTCAGAGGCATCCTGCATAACATCAACATTTATCTTTCCATCATTATTCATCATTGTTCTCACCATAAAATACGATTGTTATAATATATAACGATTATACCGATATTGAACCCGTATATCAAGTAATATAATTATAAAATATAAATCAAAGCCAGACCACAGGGGAGTTCTGATGAGAGAGAATGACAAACACTTTTACAAAAATTTATTCGTTCTGGTTCTGCCGATCGCGTTTCAGAATCTGATGTCGGCGCTGGTCAGCGCTTCGGACGCCATGATGCTCGGTATGGTGAACCAGGATTCTTTATCGGCGGTATCGCTGGCGGCGCAGGTACAGTTTGTCCTGAGCCTGTTCTGGGCGGCCCTGACCATCGGGACGACGATTCTGGCTGCGCAGTACTGGGGAAAGAATGACCGGCTGTCTGTTGAAAAGATTCTGGCGATTGTCCTCAAGTACTCCTTCGTGATTTCGTTCCTGTTTTTTGCGGCGGCGGCCCTCTGCCCGCGGGCGCTGATGCGCATCTTTACGAACGATGTGACGCTGATCGCGCTGGGCGCCGTATACTTAAGGATCGTCAGCTGGTCTTACCTGATGGCGGGAATCTCCCAGATCTATCTCTGTATCATGAGAAACAGCGGCAGGACGTTTAAGAGCACGGTGTATGGCTCGGTCTCCATGGTTTTAAATATTCTGCTGAATGGTATTTTGATATTTGGACTGTTTGGGTTTCCGAAGCTCGGAATCAGCGGCGCGGCCATTGCGACCGTGATTGCCAGGGCGGCAGAGTTAGGTCTGGCGATGTGGGAAAACTGTAAGAAAGATGTGGTACGGATTCACTGGAGTCTTCTGAAGGAGTCTCACGCCGTGCTGCGGAAAGATTTTGTCAAATACACCTCCCCTGTTATGGCCAATGAACTGGTGTGGGGCTGCGGCTTTACCATGTTTACCGTGATTATGGGCCATCTGGGGAGTGATGCCGTGGCGGCCAACTCCATCGCCGGAATCGTGAAGAACCTGATCTCCTGCCTTTGCATCGGCATCGGCTCCGGAAGCGGAATCATCGTGGGAAATGAGCTGGGAAGCGGAAACCTTGTCCGGGCCAGGGAGTACGGCGGACGGCTCTGCCGCCTGTCACTGGTAATGGGAGCCGTGTCCGGCGTCATCCTGCTGGCGTTCAGTCCCTGGATCATGCGGTATGCCGCCAATTTAAGCCCTCAGGCACAGGCGTATCTGCATGGAATGCTGTTTATGTGTGCGTATTATCTGATTGCGAAGTCGGCCAATATGACGGTGGTGGCGGGAATCTTCTGCGCGGGAGGCGACACGAAATTCGGCTTCCTGTGCGACACGGTCACGATGTGGATGATTATCGTTCCAATCGGCCTGTTGGCGGCCTTTGTCTTTAAGCTTCCGGTGCTGGCGGTTTATTTTCTGCTGAACCTGGATGAATTTGTGAAGCTTCCGGCGGTCTACCGCCATTATAAAAAATATCAGTGGGTAAGAAACCTGACCAGGGAGGAGCTGGCGGAAGAGGCGGCTCTCAGCGGCCGTACTGAATAAAAGGAGAAGGACATGCTGGCGGATTACCATACACATACGTATTACAGCGATGATTCGGAATGTCCCATGGAGGATATGGTGAAAAAAGCCGTGGCCATTGGGCTCGACGAGATTGCATTTACAGAACACGTGGATTACGGCGTGAAGACGGATTTAAACTGCGGCTATGAGGCGTATTTTGAGGAAGTGGAGAGACTTAAGGAGAGGTGCCGGGACCGGATCGCCATAAAGGCGGGGATCGAATTCGGGGTGCAGAGCCACACCATTCCTCTGTTTCGCCGTGACTTTGAGCGGTATCCCTTCGAGTTCGTCATCCTGAGCAATCATCAGGTGGGAGACCGGGAGTTCTGGAATTATGAATTCCAGGAAGGAAAGAGTCAGGAAGAGTATCAGACGGCCTATTACGAGGCGATCTGCGATGTGGTCCGGCAGTACAGGGGATATTCCGTATTGGGGCATTTAGACATGATTAAGAGGTACGACCGCTTCGGAGACTATCCGGATGACCGGATCATGGAAATCGTGGACCGGATTCTGCGCCAGGTGATCGCAGACGGAAAGGGCATTGAAGTCAATACGTCAAGCTTCAAATACGGCCTGAAGGATCTGATGCCGAGCCGCGCCATATTGAGACGTTACCGGGAACTGGGAGGAACCATTCTGACGATTGGCTCCGATACCCATGAGACGGTGCATCTCGGTGACCACATCGCTGAGGTGAAACAGGTGCTGAAGGACATGGGATATCGGACGTTTAACACCTTTTCCAGGATGGAGCCGGTTTACCACAATCTGTAATATAGAATACATTCCATTAACGCGTCAGAAAAGCCGCTGCAAATGAGGAAGCCCAGAGCTTCCGTCTCCGTTTGCAGCGGCCTTTTTTGTATTTGTGCAGTTACCGGATGTTTACAATTTTTACGGATATGGTATACTATATTGCAATCCATCATCCATCCGAAGAAGATGGCGGAATTCCTGTGATTTTCATGAAATTCTATGCTATAATGAACACGCGGGCAGTAAAAGTACTTTACCGGGAGCGCTTTCCTGTTACGCAAAAAATCCCCATAAAAATGAGGAGACCCCGGTCGACGAGCAACCGGGGCAATTATGAAAAATCTATGTGCAATTTGACGATATAATCAATTCGCATAAATGATTTCCTATGCATTTAGTATAAAAAATACATGTGAATAAAATATGAACTTCATGTAAACAGATTATGAAAAATAGAAGGAGGCTTCATGGGAGAGAAAATAAGCAGAAAAACCATTGTTATCGGCCACAAGAATCCGGACACGGATTCCATCTGTTCGGCCATCTGTTATGCCAACTTAAAACGGTGCGTTACGGGGGAGAACTACCAGCCGGGACGGGCCGGGGCAGTTAATGAAGAGACACAGTTTGTTTTAAAGCATTTCAATGTGGAGGCCCCGGAGATTATCGAGAACGTCAAAACGCAGGTCCGTGATATCGAGATCAGGGAGACGGCGGGCGTGAAGAAGAACCTTTCCTTAAAGAAAGCATGGAATATCATGCAGGAGGCGAACGTCGTCACCATTCCGGCTGTCACGGAGGAAGGGCTGCTGGAGGGGCTTATTACAGTCGGTGATATTGCAAAATCCTATATGAACGTCTATGACAGCAGCATTTTATCCAAGGCCAATACGCAGTACGCCAATATCGTGGAGACCCTGGAAGGGGCCATGATCGTGGGGGATGAGACATCGTATTTCAGCGAGGGCAAGGTTCTCATCGCGGCGGCTAATCCGGATATGATGGAGTATTATATATCCAGGGGCGATTTGGTCATTCTTGGGAACCGGTATGAATCCCAGCTCTGCGCGATCGAGATGGACGCTGCCTGCATCATCGTGTGCGAGGGCGCGGCTGTCTCCATGACGATTAAGAAGCTGGCGCAGGAGCACGGATGTACGGTTATGACGACACCGTATGATACCTTTACGGCTGCCCGTCTTGTCAATCAGAGCATGCCGATCAGCTATTTTATGAAGACAGAGGCATTAATTACGTTCGAAATGGACGATTATATCGATGATATCAAGGACGTGATGGCGAGCAAACGCCACCGCGATTTCCCTATTCTCGATAAGAACGGCAGATACCGCGGCATGATTTCACGCCGGAACCTGTTAGGCGCCAAGGGCAAACGCATCATCCTGGTGGATCACAACGAGAAGAGCCAGGCGGTGGAAGGCATGGAGAGTGCCGAGATTCTGGAAATCATCGATCACCACAGACTGGGAACGGTGGAAACTATTGCGCCTGTATTTTTCCGCAATCAGCCGGTGGGTTGTACCGCCACCATCGTCTATCAGATGTATCAGGAAAACCGTGTGGAGATCGAACCGTGGATCGCCGGTCTGCTGTGCAGCGCCATCATTTCTGATACGCTGCTGTTCCGGTCACCGACCTGTACCGACGTGGATAAGAGGGCGGCGCTCCATCTGGCTGAAATCGCCGGGGTGGAGGTGGAATCGTACGCTGCTTCCATGTTTGCTGCGGGAAGCAATCTGAAGGGAAAGACCGATGTGGAGATCTTTTATCAGGACTTCAAGAAGTTTTCGGTCGGAAAGGTTTCCTTTGGCGTGGGACAGATCAGCTCCTTAAACGCGGGTGAGCTGGAAGAGTTAAAGGACCGCATGCTGCCGTACATGGCGAAGGCCAGAGAGGAGCACGGCATGGATATGATGTTCTTTATGCTGACCAATATTTTGACCGAGTCCACGGAACTTCTCTGTGAGGGCCAGGGAGCCGAGCAGCTGATCGCAGGTGCATTCCGGACGTATTCGGAAGAGGGCGCAGGCGTTAAGGATCACGTGGTCAGCCTTCCAGGCGTGGTATCCAGGAAGAAACAGCTGATTCCGGGAATCATGCTGGCAGTGCAGGCCTAATACAGAAAGGAATTATGATGGCGAGACAATACTTTAAACCGGGCAATATGCTGTATCCGGTTCCCGCGGTTATGGTAAGCTGCGGGCGGGAAGGCGAAAAGCCCAATATTATTACGGTCGCGTGGGCGGGAACGATCTGTTCTTCTCCGGCCATGCTGTCCATCTCCGTCCGGCCGGAACGGTATTCCCATGCAATTCTGACGGAGACGAAGGAATTTGTGGTGAATCTGGTTACGAAGGATCTGGTGTACGCCGCGGATTACTGCGGTGTGAAATCCGGACGGGACACAGATAAATATAAAGAGATGAAGCTGACACCGTCGCCCTCAAAATTTGTGAAGGCGCCGGGGATCGGGGAGAGTCCTGTGAATCTGGAGTGCCGCGTGACGGAAGTGAAGAAGCTGGGGACTCATGATTTGTTCCTGGCGGAAGTGGTGGGCGTCTCCGTAAACGAGAAGTTCATGGATGAGAACGGGAAATTCCACTTAAACAGTACCGGGCTAGTGGCTTACTCTCATGGCGAGTACTTTGAACTGGGGAAAAAGCTGGGGAGCTTCGGGTATTCGGTGAAGAAGAAAGGAAGGAAGCACAAATAATGCAGAAACTGGATAATATCACGCTAATCGGTATGCCGGCTTCGGGAAAGAGCACGGTGGGTGTTCTTCTTGCCAAACGTCTCGGCTACTCCTTCGTGGACGTGGACATCGTGATACAGGAAAAGGAAGGCCGCCTGTTAAAGGAGATCATAACCGAAGAGGGGCTTGGCGGCTTCATGGAGGTGGAAAACCAGATAAATGCCGGCCTTTCCGTACATAAGAGCATCATAGCGCCGGGCGGCAGCGTGATCTATGGGAAAGAGGCCATGGAACATTTAAAAGAGATCAGCACGGTGGTTTATTTAAAACTCAGCTATGAGGCGGTAAAAGCCAGGCTGGGCAATCTGGTGGACCGCGGCGTTGTGCTGAAGGATGGGATGACGCTTCGGGATCTCTACGAGGAGCGTGTGCCTTATTATGAGAAATACGCGGACATTACCGTGGATGAAACGGGCAGGGATGCGGGGCAGACGGTCGATCAGTTAAGGGAAATGCTGGAGGACATCTACGGACTCAGAACGTGACAACGGAACGGGGCGGCTTATGGAAAATGAGAATTTGTCCGGCATGCACGGACTGGAGCTTACGAGGCACAGCGCTCAGGCCATAGTAAATGATATCGGCGGCATCGTCCATCAGAACATCAATATGATGGACAAAAACGGGGTAATCATCGCGAGTACGGATAAGTCGCGAATTGGCCATTTGCACGAAGGCGCTGTGAGGGTGATCGGGGAGAAGCTTCCTGAACTTTACATAACTCCGGAATGCGCGACCAACTCCACCCGGGTGGGATTAAATCTTCCGATTATCCATATGGGAGAGTGTGTCGGGGTCATCGGTATTACCGGCGGCTATGAGCAGGTAAAGGATTACGGAAGAATTGTTAAGAAAATGGTGGAGATCCTGATTCGTGAGAATTCGGAACAGGATGAGAAACGTCTGAAGACCAGAGTTGTGAGCCGTTTTCTGGAGGACTGGATTCTGGGAAACGGCCTGTTAAAATCCCAGGCTCTGGCGGAGCGGGGGTACACCCTGGGAATCGATATCAGCCTGCCGCGGCGCGTGATGGTCGTCAGTGTCAGAAAGCTGGAGAAATATATATCCACGGCAGACGGACAGAAGCTGATCGAGCAGATTGAGAATGATATCTCCAGTGTGGTGGAGTACATTCCCACCAACATGATCCTGAGAAATACAGGCCGCCAGATCATACTGGTCAAACAGTGCGCGGACACTCAGATTCGGGAGCTGGCAGAAAGGCTGTCCGGTATGGTTCTGGAGCGGTATCATATCAAGCTGGCCATCGGCATAGACGGAAAGTCTGAGGATATACCGACGGCATACAGCCAGGCAAACCGCGCGTGGCGATCGGCGAGAATCTCCTCCTCCAATATCCGGTCGTATGACCAGGTGACACTGGAGCTGTTTGCCGGTGATATTTCCAAGCAGATGAAGATCGCCTACATTCATAAGCTGTTTCAAAACTGTGCATATGAGGAGCTGTCCGGATGGATCGATATTCTGGAGGCGTACTTCGCTGCGGAAGGATCGCTGACGGCCGCCGCGGACGCGCTGTATATTCACAAAAATACGCTGACGTACAAGCTGAAAAAGCTGGCGGAGCTTACCGGCTATGATGTGAGACTGATTAGCAACGCTCCGGTTTTTTATATGGCAATGCTGTTTTTCCAGGATGTAAAGGTTGAGATAGAATGGTAAGTGTATGTGCTGGAAAACAAAAATTGTGATAATTTTATGTTCTGAGGAACATTGACTGCGCCTTCTTAAGTATTGTATAGTATATACATACTAAAACGTGTTTCGTGCATTTTAAAGGACAAAGTGCACAAAGATTAAGGAGGGCATGGTATGACTGGTTTTCCACTTATTATCGCTTTTGTAATCGCAATCATTGTTATGATTGTGGCAATCTCCAAGTTTAAGATTCATCCGTTTCTCTCGATTATGACGGTGTCTCTGATTCTGGGACTGATTGCAGGTATTCCGCTCGTGAATGTGACGGCGGAGGATGGCAGTGTGACACAGGGCATTGCCAATGTTATCGGAGCCGGATTCTCCGGCACATTTACCAGTATTGGTATCGTTATTATCCTGGGCGCTTTGATCGGAAGCATCCTGGAAGCGACCGGAGCGGCATTTAAGCTGGCAGACATGGTAATCCGCCTGGTTGGCAAAAAGCGGCCGGAGCTGGCTATGCTTTTGATGGGCTGGGTCGTGTCGATCCCTGTATTCTGTGATTCAGGATTCGTAATTTTGAACCCGATCCGTAAGGCGCTGGTGAAGAGAACCATGACTTCCAGCGTGGCGATGACGGTTTCCTTATCCGCAGGTCTCTACATTTCCCACGTATTTATTCCGCCGACACCGGGACCGATCGCGGCGGCCAACACGCTGGGAATCGGAAACAACCTTCTCCTTGTTATGGGAATGGGCGTTCTCGTATCGATCGCTCCGCTGATCGCCGGCTATTTCTATGCGAAATACATCGGCAAGAAGGTTCGGGCAAAAGACGAGGCGGACAGCAGTGAAGTAACGAAGACCTACGAGCAGCTGGTTGCGGAATACGGCAAGCTTCCGGGCGGATTTATCGCTCTGGCTCCGATCGTTGTGCCGATCGTTCTTATGGCACTCGGTTCAATTGCTTCCATGGCTCACTGGACCGGATTTTTATTCGATATCTCAACATTCCTTGGAACACCGATTATCGCTCTGGCTGTAGGTACCGTATTTGGCGTCATTCAGATGGCACAGGCCGGTAAGATGGATAAATTCTATGGAGTAACCAATGATACCTTAAAGACAGTAGGACCGATCCTGTTTGTAACAGCGGCGGGCGGCGTGCTCGGAAAAGTGATTTCCTCTACCAGTATGGTTGATTATATCACCTCCAACGCGTCTGTACTGGAAAGCATCGGCATCTTCTTCCCATTCATCCTTGCGGCTATCTTAAAATCCGCACAGGGTTCCTCGACCGTGGCCATCACGACTACGGCTGGTATCCTTGCACCACTCATGGGTGTTCTGGGACTCGCGTCACCGGTACGTGCGGCGCTGGCGGTTATGGCAATCGGTGCTGGCGCAATGACGGTTTCCCATGCGAATGACTCTTACTTCTGGGTAGTTACCAACTTCGGTGAGATGGAGCCGGAACAGGGTTATAAGACACAGACGTTATGTACACTCGTACTTGGCATCGCATCCATGGTTTGGATCTTCTTATTATCCGTAGTATTCAGATAATGGAGGCAGGTTGAAGTATTTTACTAATTACATGACAGGAGAGGTGACAATGAAATTTTTATTTGCATCGGACTCATTTAAAGGGACACTGTCTTCTGAACAGATTATTACGCTTCTGGACGCGGCTGCGAGGAAGGTGTTCCCGGACTGCGAGACCATGGGGATTCCTGTGGCCGACGGCGGGGAAGGTACGATCGACGCTGTCATATCCGTACTTCACGGATCGATCCACGAAGTAGACGTACACGGTCCTCTGATGGAAGAGGTGGTCAGCCGTTACGGCGAGACGGGGAACGGTGCGGCTGTCATCGAGATGGCGGCGGCATCCGGACTGCCGATGGTGCCTGTCGATAAAAGAGATCCAAGGGTTACAACGACTTACGGAACGGGTGAACTGATTAAAACTGCTCTTGACCGCGGATGCCGGGATATTACGATTGCGATCGGCGGCAGTGCGACCAACGACGGAGGCATGGGAGCCATGCGTGCGCTGGGAATTCATTTCCTTGACGAGAACGGAGAGGAGCTTCCCGGATGCGGAAACGATCTGGCACGGGTGGCGGACATTGATATCAGCGGACTTCACCGTGCAGTGAAGGATGCGAAGTTTACCATTATGTGTGACGTAAACAATCCCTTAACGGGTCCTGACGGAGCGACCTATACGTTTGGAAAGCAAAAAGGCGGCTCTCCGGAGATATTAGATGAACTGGAGCAGGGAATGATTCACTACGCGGCCCTGATCCGGGAGAAAATGGGTACCGATGTGGACCAGATTCCGGGTTCCGGCGCTGCCGGCGGTCTGGGAGCGGCATTCTGTGTATTCCTTAAGGCGGAGATGAAATCGGGAATCGAGACCGTGCTGGATCTGATTCATTTTGATGAACTTCTGGAAGGTGTGGATCTGGTCATAACCGGTGAGGGAAGAATCGACTGGCAGTCTGCCTTTGGAAAGGTTCCCAGCGGAATCGGCAATCGCTGCCGGAAGAAGGGAATCCCGGCAATCGCCATCGTCGGCGGTATGGGCGATAAGGCGGAGATGATATTCGATCACGGGATTGACAGCATTATCACCACCATCAACGGGGCCATGGGGCTCGATGAGGCGCTGGAACGGGCGGAAGAGCTGTACGCCGGAGCGGCGGAGCGGGCATTTCGTATGGTAAAGGCGGGAATGAATATTTCTGTTCGATAAAGCTTTTATAGATAAGTGTTATGACATGATGAATTTTATGGCAGGGCTTTCGCAATCATTTGCGCAGTCCTGCCATTTTTGTGTAAATAGAGGAAATGTAAGATAAATAAATGATATTAATTATCATTATTACTATTGTGGTGTATGATAAACTCTGCTATACTGTAATCAGATGGAAATGGCTGGAAATATCACGGCCGGTACCATTGAGTAAATTATGCAAAGGCACCTTGTTTTCCGGTTCATGAGGCGGCGCAGTCATGCCGTGCCAGACAGCAGCATAAAATAAACCTGGTTAAAGGAGGAGTTCATCATGATAAATATTCAGAAGGCGGCCATTATCGGCTGTGGATTTGTAGGAACATCTATTGCGTTTTCCCTTGTACAGAAGGGGATTTTTTCGGAACTGATTCTGATTGATGCCAATGAAAAGAAGGCGGAAGGGGAGGCGATGGATTTAAGCCATGGTCTGCCGTTTACGAAGCCTATGGAAATCAAGGCCGGAGGCTATGAGGATATCGCGGATTGTGCCATGATCATTATCACAGCGGGAGCAAATCAGAAGCCTGGAGAGACACGGCTCGATCTGGTCCATAAAAATGTGGAGATTTACAAGAGTATTATACCGAAGATCGTGGAGAAGAATCAGGAGGCGACGCTGCTCATCGTGTCCAATCCGGTAGATATCATGACGTATGTGGCGCTTAAGCTTTCCGGTTATCCCAGTCACAAAGTCATCGGTTCCGGGACTGTTCTGGATACGGCCAGGCTGAAATACTTATTGAGCCGCCATCTCGACGTGGACAGCAGAAGCATTCATGCATTTATCATCGGGGAGCACGGCGACAGTGAGCTGGCTGTGTGGAGCGCGGCAAACGTATCGGGGATCCCGTTAAATCATTTTTGCGAACTGAGGGGATATTTCGATCATATGGAGTCCATGGACCGCATTTACCAGAGCGTCCGGGACAGCGCGTACGAGATTATAGAGAAAAAGGGGGCCACCTACTACGGTGTGGCCATGGCGGTCTGCAGAATCGCTGAGTCTGTGATCCGGAATGAACATTCCATCATGCCGATATCGGTTTACTTAGACGGGCTCTATGGACTTCACGATATCTGCTTAAGCATCCCGACGGTAGTCGGCCAGGAAGGCGCGGAAAAGGTGCTGGATATTCCCCTGGACTTAATGGAAATGGGAAAACTGGTGTATTCGGCCGAGGAGCTGAAGAAGATTATTGGAGAGTTGAAGCTGTAAAGCTGGCCTGTGATGAATTTTCAAACACGAGTCACAGTCCACGGGTGCGGCGCTTAACACCCTGGCAGTGAATTTTTATAAGGAAGGTTCTGAGGTTCCGTTCTTCCTGGTGATCGGACTGATTACCTGCGCGGCAGGACTGATCGTCCTGATCTTTGGAAAGAAGATTGCTGCGGGAATGGGAATGCTGGAGAAAACGGAATAACTGACAGTTTAATTAAAAATAACAGAGGCGGCATCCCAGATTATATTCGGGTGCCGCCTCTGTTTTTGGTGCCAGATGGAGGGGGGACATTTTAGCATGGTAGTCTTTACGACTTGTCTTTTACAAACACCTTTCGGTATTCGCTGGGGGTAATCCCCTGGTTTAATTTAAAACGCCTTGTAAAGCTGGAGATATTGTAGTAGCCTACGGCTTCGGAAATCTCTTTCAGCGGAAGCGCGGTGGTACGTAAAAGTTCTTTTGCCCGTTCCATCCGCAGGTGAATGGTGTAATCCATAACATTCTGACCGGTCTGCTCTTTAAAGTATTTACTGAAGGCCGGAAGCGTCATCTCGAAGTGGCCGGCTGCCTCATAAGCGGAAAAATCGCAGCGGAGGCAGTTGGCCTCTAAGTATTTCATAACCTCATCCAGAACAACCCGTTTGGCCGCGGAGGTGGTGAGCCCGCTCAAATGCTCACTCCAGGCCCGGAGCATCTGTATAATCTCCTGCGCGGTCTCCATACCCGACAGTTCGATCGGAGAGTTGGAGGCCGCATTTTTCTGACCGCGGCAGTGTTCATTTACGAGATGGATTAAGTCAAAACAGATACTTCTGGCCAGATAGAGAGGAAGCTGGCTCTGCTCCATAAAATGAATGATATTCTGAATGGCATCCCTGATGTTCTGCTCATTTTGGGAAAAAAGTGCATTTCTAAGACTCTCAAATTCCTTGTGAGGGTAAACAACCGTTGCGTGCGCCGGCCCCAGGACCTCCCGAAACTCAATGACGGTGCCGTTGCCCTTTACGAAACGGTAGTCCAGGGCGCTGACTGCCTCCATATAGGACTGGGCGATGCGCTCCGTACTGTTCACGCAGGTGCCGATTCCGACGGTGGTCATCAGCCCGTACTGCCTGGTTAAATATTTCTGCACATCCCCGAAAAATCTTGCCGAGACCGGCATATGATCCGGCTGGTTCATGAGCAGCACGATCTGGTTGGGATGGAAATTATGCAGGTAATAGTAAATATAAGGAACGGAAAACTGCTTCTTAATCTCCTGCGCCAGCCCGTCCAAGTTGTCAAACTGCTTATGCAGCATCACGATACTGACGGTAAAGTGCTCATTTGGCAGGGAGAGGTCCAGCTCCGAACAATCCAGATTGAAGTCTTCTCTGGAAGCGTAGGCGCCGTTTAAGAGGCGGTATAAGCGTTCATTTTTAACGGCTGTGAGGCTGTTGGCCAGCTGAGTGGACAGTGAACTGTTCTGAGTAGATAAGTAATCCAGCGCTCCGGCAATGGTTTCCAGTTCGTTGTAGGAAGCTGCGTCCGGGGAGATCAGCTTTGCCCTGTCCCGCAGACGGCGGACGGGCGCGTAATTCACCTTCTGCAAAAAAAAGATGGTGAAGCTGGCGATAAGCAGAATAATCACGATAGCCAGCAGGAATTCCTTCATAATAGAAGAAACCTGGGAAAATGTGGTCTGCCTGTCCGGAATAAAAGCCAGATACGTCCACCCATTTTTCTCGGACCGGTGTGTGCGGACGACGTATTCTTCCCCATCTATACTGGTCGTGGACGATAGTTCTATAGAATCTCCCAGATAAGTGCTTAAAATGCCGCGCATCCGGTCGTGTTCCCCTGAGGTGGTTACGACGGCCCCGTTCTGGTCCAGGATATAGGTCTGCGCCTGATAGCTCTGAAGCTTTTGACTTAAAAGTGCCTCAATGGAGCTGTTGTTTACATAAAAGAGAGCTGTGCCCTCGTGTTTCTGATAATCGGTAAAGACCGGGTAGGAAAAAAGCACGACGTTTGCCTCGGCAGGGCCTAAGTCCAGGTTGAGAAGCTTCTGCCTGGGAAGACAGAAGGAGGCCTTGCTGTTCAGAAGCAGATCCTGGAATTCCCTGGAGCTCATGCCGGGAACGCGGAAAATGCGGCTGAAGTAATAGTCCTTCCGGCAGGTCGTGGAACTGGTGGCCACGTATTCTTTCCCATCCAGAATCAGAACGATATCCTGGATAAAAGGGTTCGCAGAGGTTAAGGCCGACAGATAGGTGATGGTCGGGCTCAGGGCCAGTGGAGTTTCCGCCTCGGAGGCATCGTGTATCGTTCCGGTCAGCGTCAGCTGCCCTACGATGTTTAACATGGACTCCAGCTCATTGTCGAGCTGAGTGCTGATCTGCAGCAGCTCTAAGTCTACGGTTTCGTAGATCTCATCATAAAATTTCTTCATAAATCGGGAGGAATAGAAGAAGGTCAGGATGACGAGAGGGATTAAGAGCACGGTCATATAGGAGATCAGATAGCGGATATAGTGCCTCCCGAATTTTTGCTTTTTCCCTGTTTTCAGCATAAGATCTCACCGCCCCCGTTTCTGATATTTAACAATATTTATTATATGGTAAATGCACAACACTTTCAAGCAAAGTACCGCGAAAGAAAATAAGGACAAGGAAAAGATAAATAAAAAATGGCGGAAAGCCCCATGGAATCTAGTGCAAATTCTGCAAAGAAGCAAAAAATGGCAAATGTAGAAAGCAAAAACAGTATGCGGTTATGACCGCTGGAAAAATGGCTGGAAGGTCTGCAAAAAATGTGAATTGAAACGAGGCGGGAACTGCCGCTATACTGGTGTCAGACAAATAAATATGGAGGAGGTTTCAGGGAATGAGGGGGAGTACTGACACGAAACACGCGGTCGGGCCTGCACCCGGAAAGCCGGGGATTTACAGAGTGAAAAGGGCGCTGAGGCGCGACTGGCAGCTTCTGTTATTATGTGCAGTTCCTATTTTGTATTTTATTCTGTTCCATTATGTACCCATGTATGGAGTGCAGATCGCCTTTAAGGATTTTCGGGCGGTGGACGGAATCTGGGGGAGCCAGTGGTGCGGCTTCAAACATTTTGATCGCTTTTTTTCATCTTCCCAGTTTTGGCCATTAATTAAGAACACGCTGGGACTCAGCTTTCTACAGATTATGCTGGGGTTCCCGATTCCGGTTCTTCTGGCAATTATGCTGAATCAGGTGAAGCACCAAAGGTTCCGGAAATTTGTGCAGTCGATCGTGTACTGCCCGCACTTTATATCGATCGTCGTCCTGACCGGTATGCTGTACATATTCTTATCACCGAGAAATGGTCTGATCAACCAGGTGATTCAGCTGTTCGGAGGTGAGCCCATCTTCTTTCTGGGAGATGCGAAGTATTTTAAGCTGACATTTGTACTTTCGGGTATCTGGCAGAACGCGGGGTGGAGCGCAATCATCTATATCGCGGCGCTGGCGGGAATCAGCCCCGACTTATATGAAGCGGCACAGGTGGATGGAGCCAATAAGTGGCAGAGGATCTGGCACATCGATATTCCGGGTATCCTGCCTACGGTTGTGATGATGCTGATTCTGGAGGTGGGAAAGGTGATGAATCTGGGATTCCAGAAGGCATATTTAATGCAGAATGCCCAGAATCTGGCAGCCAGTGAAATTATATCGACCTATATCTATAAAGTTGGTATGATAGATGCACAGTACAGCTATTCAGCGGCCATCAACCTGTTTAACAATCTGGTCAATATTATACTTCTGGTCACTGTCAATCACATTGCGAAGAAGACGACTGACAACAGTTTGTGGTAACGAGCCGCCAAGTGCTCGTAACAAGGAGGACAAAATGGCACAGAAAAAAACGAAGCTGCACAGAAGCTTTGGGACGCAGGCGCCGGCCGACCGCCTGTTTGATATCTTTAATTATCTCGTACTCGGCCTGGTGGCAGTCTGTGTACTGTATCCACTATATTTTATCGTAATCGCGTCGGTTTCCGATCCGGTGGCGATCAACAATGGCCAGGTGGCATTTTGGCCCGTCGGGTTTAACACGACCGGCTATGAAAAAATATTTGAAAATACGAAGATCTGGCGATCCTACAGCAATACCATTTTTTACACCGTGGTGGGAACCACCATCAACGTGATTCTTACCATGATGCTGGCGTATCCGTTAAGCAGAAAGAACTTTTTTGCCAGGAAGCCGCTTACGCTGTTCATCATGTTTACCATGTACTTTCAGGGGGGACTGATTCCTACTTACTTATGGATGAACGATCTTCATCTGTACAATACGCCGTGGGTTATGGTTCTGCTTCCGGCTATCAACGTGTTTAACCTGATTATCGCCATCAATTATATCAGCAACAGCATACCGGAGGAACTGTACGAGGCGGCTTCCATCGATGGCTGCAGTCATATCCGGTACTTTTTCAGCATTGTGCTTCCGCTGTCGAAGACGATTGTGGTGGTGCTCGTCCTCTATTACGGCGTCGCGCACTGGAATGAATTCATGAATGGCCTCATCTATTTAAGGGATGAGGGGCTGTATCCGCTGCAGCTGACACTGAGAAATATTCTGCTTCAGAATCAGGCTTCCGGCCTGGGCGATGTGGACAGCATCATTGAACAGCAGAAGGCTGCCGAGCTGATCAAGTACGGCGTTATTATCGTATCGACTCTGCCGGTTCTGGTGATCTATCCGTTCCTGCAGAAGCATTTCGCAAAGGGTGTTATGGTTGGCTCCGTCAAGGGCTGACCTGGAAGGAAAATTACATAAAACTATATTTTTTCAGGAGGGAAACAATGAAAAAGAGATTGATGAGTACACTGCTTACAGTTACGGTTATGGCATCGGCCCTGACGGCCTGTGTGCCAAAGGCTGCCAACGAGACGGCAGCGCCGGCGGCCACCAAAGCCGCGGAAGCCGGAGAGACGCAGGCTGCGTTTGAAGTAAATAAGGAAGGTCTGCCCATCGTCAACCAGCCGATTACGTATGAGATCGCGGCCAGCACACAGAAAAATAAAAATTTTAAGGAACTGGAATTCTTTCAGAAGCTGGAGGCGGATACGAATGTAATCGTCAACTGGAATATGTCCTCTGATGACGGATGGAATGAGAAAAAGAGCCTGCTGTTTGCAAGTAATACGCTGCCGGATGCATTTTACGGACAGGATATCTTAAAAGATGTGGATATCATCAAGTATGCGTCCCAGGGAATGCTGATCCCGTTAAATGATATGATAGACGAGTATGCGCCCAACTTAAAGGCGATTCTTGACGCGAACCCGCAGTACAGGAAGCAGATTACGGCGCCGGATGGCAATATCTACTCGCTGCCGACCATCAATGAGTTAAATCCGACCACCCATGACAAGCTGTTCATCAACAAGACCTGGCTCGATAATCTGGGACTTAAGGTGCCGGAGACCAGGGAAGAGCTGGAAACCGTTCTTCAGGCCTTCAAGGACGGAGATCCCAATGGAAACGGCAATACAAACGATGAAATCCCATTTTCGTTCCGTATGAGCTCCAGCGACCCTTACAACAGGCAGCAGGGAATCCAGTCTTTATTTGGAACCTTCGGACAGCTGGATGATATCTATCATTTCGTGATCAACGACGGAGATGTTGTATATACGCCGATGACAGAACCGTATAAAGAGGCCATTTCCTGGTTCCATTCCCTGTACGAAAAGGGGCTGGTGGACAAGGAAGCATTCACACATGACTTTAACGTCTATGTGGCCAAAATTCAGGATCCCAACAAGATTGTCGGCATGTTTTTAGGCTGGAGCGGCAATGCCACAGCGGCGGCCAACAAGGATGACTACGTAGCCATGGCGCCGCTTATCAATACCAATGGCGAGCGGATCTGGAGAACCGTGGATGCAAAGATCATCTCCAAGGGTTCCTTCGCAATTACCAGCAAAGCGGAGCATCCGGAAGTTCTGATGCGCTGGATCGATCAGTCCTACGATCTGGAAAGTTCCCTGGAGATCTGCCAGGGCCTGCTGGGCCACGTTCTGGAGAAGACCGGAGAAGGCCGTTACCACCAGATGCAGCTGCCGGAAGGCGTCACTCTCGATACGGCAATTCATGATTACAGCCCGGGAAATGACGGAACCTTCGCAGTGATGCAGCCGATCATTGACAAGCTGGACTTAAACGCTAACTTAACAGAGCGTAAGGAACTGGATGCTTTCTATGCTCCGTACAATGTACCGGCCGACGAGATGTATCCCAATGTGTTCTTCACTGGGGACGAGATTGAAGAAATCGGCGTGCTGCAGACAGATATTGACTCTTACGTAGCCCAGAAGTATGCAGGCTGGATCGTGGAAGGCGGCGTGGAGGACGAGTGGGATTCGTTCCAGAAGAAGCTTCAGGATATGAATGTGGAACGCTATATCCAGATTTATAAGGACGCTTACGCCCGCTACAGCGCAGAATAAGGAGCGCCTGTTACCCCATTTTTTGCGGAAATAGTGAATCAGGAGAGCCGTATATCAGAGCTGTTGCCAAATATGCTCTGGTGCGGCTCTTTGTAAAAAGGAAAGGAGACGGAAATTGAAGCCACACGTTATTATAATTATGGCGGACCAGCTGCGGTATGATGTGCTGGGAAAGGGATTTACCCCCAATATTGACTCAATTGCAGCGGATGGGACTGCGTTTGGCCGGGCCTACTGTGCCTGCCCTCTCTGCGTGCCTGCCAGAGGTTCGTTTTTTACCGGAACTTATCCCAACAGAAACGGTTCTCTGATCAACCCGTGGGAGCCGGCCGACGCCGTTTATGGAGATGTCAGGCCGGAATTTGGCAGCTTATACACAATGATGGAGCGGGATTGGGACAGTATCCACAGTGGGAAGCAGCATTTGTTTACAACCGGAGGAAAATTGGAAGACCGTGTGGATTCCGGTACGCGCTGGTTTTCCACGGAGAAGAGTTATAAAGAATTTTTGAAGGAACACGGCGTTGCCATGCCGGGAGGCGGGAAATTCCGCACAAAGGTACCGGAAATGGTGGACGGAAAGGCTACGAGGGTGAGCAGCTATTCCAACGCGGAGACCGGGAGGTATGAACCGGGAGAGCAGTATTATTTTGATTCTTATTTTACGGAAATGGCGCTGGAAGGCCTGCGGCGGCGGGATACCACGAAGCCTCTTCTGTTAAACGCCATGTTTTTAGCACCTCATCCACCGCTTCAGATACCGGATCCATGGTACAGGGCGGTGGGCGCGGAGGACTTTGCGCTTCCGGATAATATCGGCGTGTACTATCCCAGGCAGTCCCCGCTTCAGATGTATAATCTGACGGGAATCGTGGGGACCCACTACGGGCGGGAGCACTGGAAGGAGGCATGGAGAGTCTATTTGGGGCTGGTGCGAATGCTGGATCACTGCGTGGGCCGGGTTCTGGAGGAGCTGAAGCGGCAGGGAATCTATGATGACAGCCTGATTCTCTTTACCAGTGACCACGGAGAGATGCTGGGCTCCCACGGCCTGTTTCAGAAGATGTGCATGTACGAGGAATCGGCCCGCGTGCCGCTGTTTATGAAGTTCCCGAAGGGGTTCACACCTTCTGATAAATCGTATGGCCAGGTAGTGAGCCACATCGACGTACTGCCTACACTGTGTGATTACCTTCAGATGGATAGCGGAAATGAAATGGACGGCACATCGCTGATGCCGCTGCTTCGTGGAGAGAGCAGGGCGGAGGGCAGAAATTCTGCTTATATCCAGTATGACGGAAATGGCTCCCGGTCTAATTTTCAGCGCTGTATGATATGGGGGAGATGGAAGCTGATCGTGGATTTATTTAAGGATGAAACATTCTATGAGCTGTACGATCTGGAGGAGGATGTGCAGGAAACTTCCAATCTGATGTTTGACGGAAAACACGATGAGATAGCGGAAGAGATGGCGAACCGCTTAGCCGCGCACAGCCGGGAAACAGGGGATTTACTCACAATGGCTCCCTTTGATGCGGCCGGATTCCGGCGTAAATATGAGGCTTTTCCTGTGTTATAATAAAAACAGGAAGAACAGGAGAAGAGAATGAAAAAAGAAGAGTTACAGAACTATCCGAAGCTGGCTGCGGCGGAACTGGAGGAGGCCCTCGAAACAGCCGTGTCCCAGACCCGTTTTTCCATGTCCAGATTCGGGACCGGGTTCAAACATATTTTCAGTACCAATCACTTTTACACGGAAGCGCCAAATAACCAGTGGACCAACGGCTTCTGGACGGGACAGCTGTGGCTGGCATATGAGTGTTCCGGCGATCCCGAGATGAAACGGACGGCGCTTGCGCAGACCCAATCCTTTCGGTACCGCATCGATCATCAGATTGAGACGGATACCCATGATCTCGGATTTCTGTATACGCCATCCTGTGTGGCGGCCTGGAAGCTGACCGGCAGCGAGGAGGCGAAGGAAACCGCAATTAAGGCGGCCCGCAGGCTTCTGGAGCGTTTTCATGAGAAGGGGCAGTTCCTGCAGGCATGGGGAAGGACAGATGAGCCTGGAAATTACCGGCTGATTATCGACTGTCTTTTGAATCTGCCGCTGCTTTATTGGGCCGGCGAGGTAACCGGAGACAGAATTTACAGGGAAAAAGCGGAGGCCCATGTGCATACGGCGCTGAGCGTGCTGATCCGTCCTGACAGTTCCGCTTACCATACCTATTATTTTGACCCGGAAACAGGGGAACCGCTGAAGGGAGTCACACATCAGGGGTATTCCGCCGATTCCGCATGGGCCAGAGGGCAGGCCTGGGGCGTGTACGGCATCGCATTGAGCTATCGCTATACGGGAAATCCGGAGTATGTCAGGCTGTTTGAGGAGGTAACCGGGTATTTCCTGGATCATCTTCCCCACAGTCTCGTTCCGTACTGGGATTTTATCTTCCAGGATGGCAGTATGGAACCCCGGGATTCCTCTGCGGCGGCGGTCGCGGCCTGCGGTATGCTGGAGATGGCGAAATATCTGCCGGAGGAGAAGGCCTCGTACTATACCGGAATTGCCAGCCGGTTGATGAAAGCGCTTTATGACACCTGCGCGGCGAAATCTGATTCAGAGTCAGATGGACTTCTTCTGCACGGAGTATATGGGAGAAAGACGCCTTACAACGACTGTATTGATCATGGGATCGACGAGTGCAATCTCTGGGGGGATTATTATTATCTGGAAGGTCTGGTGAGATTAAAATATGACTGGAATCCATACTGGTAATGGGGGAAATAATATGGCAGAAGTATGCAGAGATCTCCTGAAGGAATGGTGCGAAGCCATGCTTCGCCTTCAGATCAGAAATACGGATAACCCAAGGCTCGACGGCGGCCTTCTCTGCCCCGCGTGCGGGAAGATTCACGGGCGCTGCTTTGAGGCGATGTATCCCTTTTTATGTATGGCTGCGCTTGAGAGAGATGAAAAATGGGTGAAAGCCGCTGAGAGGCTTTTTATTTGGGCGGAAAATACGGTGTCACAGGAGGATGGCTCCTTTTTAAATGATATTGACTCCGGTTGGAAGGGCACGACGGTTTTTAATGTGATCCAGCTGGCGGACTGCCTGTTGTTTCATGAAGCGCTGCTGTCAGACGAAACGGGAGCCGCCTGGAGACAGCGTCTGAAGCTGGCGGCAGAATTCCTGTACCGGTTTGATGGATTGAAGGATAATAATATCAATTATCCCATATCCAATGCGTTGGCCTTATATGAGTGCTGGCTGGTGCTGCACGAGGAACGCTATAAACGAAAAGCGGAAGAACTGGCTGAGCCGTCCGGGCTTCCATTTACCGAACATGATCTGCTGTATGGAGAGGGGGTGCCTCGTGAAAAGAGGAGTCCAAGAGGCTGCCGCCCCATCGATATCGGGTACAATGTTGAGGAGACGCTGCCGTCTCTGGCTCTGTACGGCCATCTGAGCGGAGACCGGAGAGCTCTGGAGGCTGCGGAAAGGGGACTGGCTGCGCATCTGCCGTTTTTGCTTGAAAATGGTGCCTGGGACAACAGTTTTGGGACAAGAAATTATAAATGGAGCTACTGGGGGAGCCGCACTTCAGATGGCTGTGCGCTGGGATACCTGCTTCTGGCAGATGACAACCCGGATTTTGTATTGGCGGCTGTGAGAAATCTAAATCTGCTGAAGGAATGTACCGTGGATGGATTGCTGGCGGGAGGTCCGCATTATAGGCTGGCCGGTCAGGCGCCGTGCGTTCATCATACGTTTACCCATGCAAAGGTATTGGCTGGAATTCTGGACAGAAATTTAGTGCGGAAGGGAGCAGACGACCGGACAGAGCGGCGCCTGCCAAGACAGCGGACCGAGGGAATCCGGTATTACCCGGAAACGGAAAGCTGGACTGCAACAGAGGGATCCATGACAGCCACGGTGACAGCCTGTGACTGGGAGTATTTACCCGGAGGCCATGTCGGGGGCGGAACACTGTCTCTTCTTCACCATGAGAGACTGGGAACTCTGCTGTGTGCCGGGATGAGCCGGTATACTTTAAAGGAACCAAACAATATGCAGGTTCCCTGCCGGGTCAGACAGGAGTGTCTGGCAGTGAGAATTGAAGCCGAAAAGGACGGTATTGTGTACAGCAGTCTCTATGATGACGATGTCCGGGTATCGGTAGAAGGCGGACTGGTTACTGCCAGCGGAAAGCTGAGAGACGAAAAACACAGAACGTTGTCTGGCAGAGAACAGAGCTATTGTTTTACTTACCAGGTTTCAGGGAAAGAACTGCGCATTCGGGCGGAGTTTGATGACGGAACGCTGATTTGTCCATTGGTGACCGGCGCAGATGAAGCGGTGTCAGTGGAGGAGAATGGAAAACGGGTAATAATATGTAAGAAGAACGGGCAGGTGCTGATGGAGTCAAACCGGGAGATGCGTTTACCGTACAGTACAGAGCGTATCTTTAATCTTATACCCGGGCTGCAGGCGCTTCGGGTACAGATCAATCCGCAGGCAGGCTGGGCTGAGGTAGGAATAAGAGTTGAGAGTGGGGAAGAGGATGGATTATGATTTTGTTTTACTTCATATGGTTGTAAATCGGAATTGATTTATAAATGGAAATATTATCGTTAATTATAGTGATATTTACGGTACTTACATATCTGGATAATCACCAGAATAGAAAATGAGCTATCCTCTTGGCAGAGAGGATAGCCCGGTAACTTAAAATTACTGTCTGCTTGATCGGCAATCATCGGTTTCTTGTTAGCCCTTGATTACTTCTAGTTACATTATACACGGGGTACTTGTATTTTTCAAGTACCCTAAAAAAATAAATTACACATTTTAACAAAATAAGCGAGAATTCCCCCACTGACATGAAGTCAAGCCTCGCATCTATAAGATGCAGTCGCACTCTGTGAAATTATTGAGCGTGGATTGAAACACCCCCATCCCCTCCCAGGAATACCACAGCCTCAAACGCCCGAAGCTTCATATGCACCTCACAGGCCGGAGCGTCTTCATAATTCCCAATTAGCCGGACCCCGTTTTCCGGAAGGCACGCTTTGGGAAGGTCAATGACAGCCGGATCTGAGAAAAAGTTAAGAATCACCAGGAGCATCTGCCCTTGATAGCGCCGTGTATAGGCATAAATGGACGGATGTTCTTCGCATACCGGATTGTAGTCGCCATAGACAACAACTTTATGATTTCTGCGGATACGGATCAGATCCTGATAGTAATGATAGATACTTTCATTGTCACGGATGGCCGCTTCCGCGTTTATCTCTGTGTAGTTTGGATTGACGGGAATCCATGGGACCGCGTCGGTGAATCCGGCATTCGGGGAGGCATCCCACTGCATTGGTGTCCGGGCGTTGTCACGCCCTTTGGCGTAGATCGCTTCCATAACGTGTTCCGGATCCTCGTGAAATACCGTGACAGCCTCGGCATAATGGTTGAGCGTGTCGATGTCCTTGTACTGGCCGATGGAGCTGAACCGGATGTTGGTCATACCCAGCTCCTCGCCCTGGTAGATATAAGGAGTTCCCTGGAGCGTATGAAGGAAGGTAGCCAGCATCTTGGCGCTTTCCACGCGGTATTTTCTGTCGTCCCCAAAGCGGCTTACCATTCGTGCCTGATCATGGTTATTTAAGTACAGACTGTTCCAGCAGCCGTCCGCAAGGCTGGTCTGCCATTTCCCGAATACGGCCTTTAGTTCGGACAGCTTCCATTGACGGATCTGCCACTTGTCTTCACCGACCGCATCGAGATACATGTGCTCGAAGGTGAAGACCATGTTCAACTCATGGCGGTCTTCGTGAGTATAGAGGCGCGCCTGGTCCGTGGTGACCGAGACCATCTCGCCGACGGTGATGAAATCCCGCTGGCTCAGGATACGCCGGTTCATTTCCTGAAGGTATTCGTGGACGTGCGGGCCGTTGGCAAAGTAAGGTGTGGCCAGGTAGGGGCCATCCTCAGGCATATCAGGAAGCTCCGCGGCCTTGGAGATGTAGTTGATTACATCCATGCGGAAGCCGTCAATTCCTTTATCCGTCCAGAACTGCATGATGCGGTACACCTCTTCCCGCACAGACGGATTATCCCAGTTGAGATCAGGCTGTTTCTTTGTGTACAGATGCAGGAAATACTGATCACCCTCCGGTTCCTTTTCCCATGCAGAAAATCCGAAATGACTGCACCAGTTGTTAGGCGGCAGACCGCCCGGTTTCCCATCCCGGAAGAAGTAATAATCCCGGTAGGGGCTGTTTTTGTCCTTTAACGCAGCCTGGAACCAGGGATGCTCGTCAGAGGTATGGTTGACGACCAGATCCATCATCAGCTTTAATCCTCTCTCGTGCATCGCCTTAAGCAGCCGGTCAAATTCCTTCATGGTGCCAAATTCTTCCATGATTTCGCAGTAGTCACTGATGTCATATCCGTTATCATCATTGGGAGAACGGTAGATGGGGGAAAGCCAGATCACGTTCACGCCCAGCTCTTTCAAATAATCCAGTTTCCGGATAATTCCTCCCAGGTCTCCGATTCCATCTCCATTGGAATCCATAAAGCTTCTCGGATAAATCTGATAGACAACCGCCTCTTTCCACCAAGTTTCTTTCATTGAAATCCCCTCCTTTTAACGCTATTGTAGCATGAGATAACCGATCCCACAAACGTTTTCATTCACATTTGAAAAAGAAGTAAATATTCTATATAAAATATTTGACTTTTACGTGTAATATTGCAATAATAGAATCATATTTGTACCACAAACGTTTTGGAAAAGTGAGGTATTTTATGGAAAAAATAGAATTGGGGGAATGGAGCGTGTCGGTGTCCCGGTGGGATCGGGCGTGGCAGCCCCAGATGGAATCGCTGTTCTGCCAGGGAAACGGGTATCTGGGGGTACGCGGCGCGGTGGATGAGCCGGTTCCCGGGCAGAAACGCGATACGTTTATTGCAGGGACGTATGATTCCTGTTTTGGCGAGGTCTCTGAGCTTCCGAATCTTCCGGATGTGATGGGAAAGGAGATTACCATTGACGGGGAGCTGCTCCAGCTGAGCGGAAGAAATCATGAGGATTACTGTGCCGTGCTTCATCTGGATAACGGGCTGGCTGAGAGGCACTTTACATACAGAACGGAACAGGGAAAACAGGTGAAGGTTAAGATGGAGCGGTTTGTGTCGCTAAAGAACCGCCACCTGCTGATGCAGAGACTGTCTCTGATTTTGGAGGAACCGGCAAAGCTGGAGATCAGGACCGGAATCAACGGACAGGTGAGTAACAGCGGGGCCCAGCATTTTACGGAAGGTACGAGGTACTGCGTTCCGGGAGAGCGGGAGGAACTGTCGTTTCAGGCGTGGGATTCAGGGGTGCGCTTTGCCGCTGCCTGCGCTCCGAGGCTGACTGCAGGATCATACCGCGCTTCCATTGACATGGACCGGCGCAGGATTGGAACGCTCTACCATATTTCCGCGGAAAAAGGGGAGGAGATCGTGCTTGAAAATGCGGCCGCTTTTTATACCTCCAGAGATGCAGAGTATTGGGACGGCGAAAGCCCTTTTGCAGATTCACCTTTCAAAGAGATAGCGTGTGGGAAACACAAGAGCCTTTCCATAGTGGATGATGCCAATGCACTGGCGGCCGAAGCCGCCAAAGCAGGATTCGAGCATTCGCTTAAAGAGAGCGGCGAGGCGTGGCAAAGGTACTGGGACTTACATGATATCCGGATTGACAGCGACGAGGTGTTTGATTCCTGTGCGGCCAGATTTGCCCTTTACCACCTGCGAATCATGACGCCAGTGCATGACGAGCGGATGAATATCGGTGCGAAGGGGCTGTCCGGGGAGGCCTATAAGTGCCATACGTTCTGGGATACGGAGATGTTCCTCTTTTCGGCCTGGCTGTACACAGAGCCGGAGGTGGCCAGACGGCTGCTGCGTTACCGCTATCTCACGCTGCCGAAGGCGAAGGAAAAGGCGGCGCAGTACGGATGTGAGGGGGCGCTGTTCCCATGGGAGAGCGCCTGGATTACAGACGGAGAGGTCACACCGTCAGAGGGAGCGCCCGACGTGGTGACGGGAAAGCCGATTCCCATCTATACCGGTACCCAGGAGATTCATGTCAATGCAGATATTGCGTACGCGGTCCATCGGTATTTTGAAGCCACAGACGATACCGCATTTATGGAAGAATGCGGCTATGAGATGATACTGGAGACGGCGCTGTACTGGGCTTCCCGTGCGGAGTGGAACGAAGAGAGGAAACAGTACGAGATACACGGCGTGATCGGACCCGATGAATACAGTGAACACGTATCCAACAATGCCTATACGAATTATATGGCTTCATGGAATATTAATGAGGCGCTCCGCATCCTGGAAAGGCTCCGGCAGGCAGGTAAGACGGATCTTCTGGAAGCACTGGAGGAGAGGACGGGCGCTGTCTCCAGAGAAGTATGGATGAAGGACCGGGCGGAGAAGCTGGTGCTTCCAAAGCCGGATGACAGGGGAATCATTCCGCAGGATGATGCGTTTTTAAATCTGCCGGAACTGGACCTGACGCCGTTTAAAAAGGGTGGGAGGAAGATCCTGGAAAGCTTTAATGTAGAGCAGCTCTGCGGATATCAGGTCTTAAAGCAGGCAGATGTGGTAATGCTGCTGTCCTCGATGCCGGACCTGTTTCCGGAGGATATTATTCTTAAAAATTATCAATATTATGAAGCGCGGTGTGTTCACGATTCATCCTTAAGCTTTAATGTGCACAGCATGATGGCGGCCCGCCTCGGAATGGCAGAGGAAAGCTTCCGGCTGTTCCGGAAGGCCGCCGGAGTGGATTTAAACGGCGGGCTGTCCTCCGCAGAGGGGATTCATGCGGCGGCAATGGGCGGAATCTGGCAGTGTATCGTTCTGGGGTTCGCCGGATTATCGGTAAAGGATGGGCGTCTTGCGATGGAACCCCATCTGCCGGAATCCTGGCGAAGTGTTTCATTTTCATTCGTCTGGAAAGGCGAAAGGTTTGAGATCACAGTGGATCATGAGGAGGTGCGGTATGGTAAAACTGGTGGATGTAGCAAAGGCCTGCGGCCTGTCGGTGTCACAGACGAGCCGGGCGCTTAACGGCAGACAGGACGTCAGCGAGGAGACGAAACGGCGCGTGAGCCAGACGGCCGCGGCCATGGGATATGTGAAAAATCTGACAGCACAGACGTTATCTGCTAAGAAGCCGATGCAGCTGGCTGTTGTCGTGACAGGGGTCAGTGAGCAGACGGAGAACTCCTCCTTTTTCTTTGGTATTATGCAGGGAGTGAATTCATTTGCCAATCAGAACGGTTACGAGACCGTGGTATATATGATGGAGAACAGCCCGGAATGCTTCGAGACGTACTGCAGGCAGCGGGGGGCGGGAGGAATGATCCTGATGAATGCGGATTACGATGAACCGGCGGTTAAGAAGCTGGCTGAAGGGGATTTTCCCTGTGTCTTCATCGATATTCCGTATACAGGGGAGAGAAAGGGATGCGTCATCGTCAACAATGCCTATTATTCAAGACTTGCCGTGGAACACATGGTGAAACGCGGCCGGAAACGCATTGCCATGATAACCGGAAGCGGCCATTCCATCGTGGAAAAGGAGCGGGAAGAGGGATATAGGCAGGCGCTTCGTCAGGCGGGGCTTACGGTCAGGCCGGAATGGATTGTGAAGGGCGATTTCCGCTACGACATGGCTCATGAACAGGCGATCCAGCTTATGGAGAAGGAGCCGAGGATCGACGGATTCTTCTGCGCCAGCGATTTGATGGCCCTGGGAGTCATTAACGCACTGCGGGGGCAGCACATAAAGATTCCGAAACAGATCTCCGTATTTGGATTTGATGGACTCTTGAGCAGCGAATACGCCAGACCAAAGCTGTCAACCATCCGCCAGAACCAGAAATACAAGGGATTTCTGGCGGCCAGGATGCTGACAGATATTCTGGGGAATGAAGCGTATGAGCCGACCGTGATCGTGCCCTGCGAGGTATGCCTCCGGGAATCCGTATAGAGAGGTGGGGGGATGAACTGGTACAAACATATTCCGCTTCAAAGAAAGATTCTGGCAGCCTGTCTCGTCGTAATTCTGGTTCCATTAACAATCCTGGTCAGTCTTGTGCTGAGAAGAAGCATGGAGGAGGAGATTGACAGAAGCATCGTGAACATGACGCAGGCAAATGAGATGATCGATGACCGGCTGGAGACCATTGTGAACCATTTGAAGACCACTTCAGCCATGTATCTGGTCTATCCGGACATTATCCAGTATGTGAAAAATGATTTCAACATGGACCGGACGGAATACATCACCACTCTGCGGGAGCTGAGAAAAAATGTGATGTCGGCGAAAATCAATCCCTACGTCTCCAGCATCACTTATTTGTCCAACAAAAATAACGCCTACAGCGGCGCCGGATATAATGAGAATTACATGAGCCGGATCGAAGGCTTCGCCGAGACCATGAAGGCGGAAAAGATTAAAAATATGCTGTCACCGGTCTACGAGACCGTGATCAACCAGCAGAGTGTCAGGACGATTACCTACGGGTTCTCCCTGGTGGATACCTATACGTTTGAACAGGTGGGGTACGCCTTTATCAACCTGGATTTAAAGCAGTTCGGGCAGAGCTTTATGGTCTTTACCGAGGATGGAAGCATGGATACCCTGGCGGTGCAGGGAGATTACGTAATCTATCAGGGACAGCGGGTGACGGATGCCATGGCTTCCCATGTGAGGCAGGCGCTTCTTGAGAGGAAGGAGAGCTTTGCCGCCAATAAAAATCAGGTGATGAATTTGAATTTTTCCGGGGAAGACTGGCGTATGGTGGCGACTTATAATGAAGCGCTGGACTTAACCATCGTCAGCATGGCTGCGGGGCGGGTGCTGAAGCTTCATATGATGCAGGGAATGGCCTCCTACGTGATCATTGTTGTGATTATGACCGCAGTATTCATCGGCGTCAGCATCCTGCTGAGTGTGAAGCTGACACGGCCGATCCGCGTACTGGAGGAAGGCATGCATCAGGTGGAAAACGGAAAACTGGTTCCCATCACACAGGAGCTGAACCGCCAGGACGATTTAGGCCGGCTGATTCTTGGGTTTAATAACATGACGGCCAGGCTGAAGGAGAGCATTTTAAGGGAGTATGAATCGAAGAATCTACAGAAAAAGGCGCAGATCATGATGCTGGAGAGCCAGATCAATCCCCATTTTCTGTATAATACGTTAAATGTCATCAATTCCATCGCCATCCTGGAGGACGTGCCGGAGATATCGGAGCTGGCGACCGGGCTGGGAGATATGTTCCGTTATAACATCAGCGGAGGAAGTCTGGTCACGGTGATGGATGAGATCACGCAGATCGAGCGGTATGCCAATATTCAGAAGCTGTGCATGGCGGGGCGGATCGAGACCGTATTTGATGTTCCCGAGGAGGTCAGAGGGAAGAAGATTCTCAAATTTTTGCTTCAGCCGCTGGTTGAGAACTGTTTTGAACACGGATTTTCTCAGGATAAGAGAGATGGACGGATCGGGATCAGGGCTTCCTCGGAGGAAGGCGTCGTAACGCTGACCGTGGAGGACAACGGCGCCGGGATGTCGGAAGCTCGTCTTAAACAGCTGACGGAGAAATGCCGGGAGCAGGGATCGCTGTGTCTGGAAAAAGAGGAGACGGATTCTATTGGTCTGCTGAATGTGAATTTCCGTCTGAAGAATTATTATGGAGAAGAGTACGGTTTGATCCTGGAGAGTGAGGAAGGCAGGGGAACAAAGATCACCATCAGGATCCCTGAGAGTGAGAAAAAGTCATAGGAAGCGGGGGAAGTCATGAAGTTTGCAGTTGCGGATGATGTTCTTTTGGCCAGAAAGGCTGTAGAAAAATTAATACTGGAATGGGACAGGGACAGCACCATATGCTGCTCCTGTGATAATGGCGATGAGGTTTTGAAGGTGCTGGAGGAGCAAAACATGGATGTGCTGGTGGCGGATATCCGGATGCCAGGACTGAACGGAATCGCCTTATCCGAGGTGGTGCGCCAGCGTTTTCCTTCGGTGGATGTGGTTTTGGTGAGCGGATACGCCACGTTTGATTACGCCAGAGCCGCCCTTCATAACGGGGTGCGGGATTATCTGTTGAAACCGCTCAAGAGAGAGGATCTGTTTCACACCCTGGATACTATAAAGAAGGCGCGCACAGAGGAGAAGCGGCAGGAGGATCTGCTCCGTGACGTACAGAAACGCGCAGGAAGTTTTCTCCTGCTCCGGTATTTATCGGGGGAGGAGCGTCCCGAGGACGTGCTGCCCGAGGAGATGACAGGACTGAAAAACGGGTGTTTCTTTGCGGCTCAGATCATGGTGAATGGAATGGGATTTGAGGAACTGTCCATACGGCTGCGGGATCTGTCTTTTGGCCGGGACCTGATTTTCGAGGATATTCTGCATTCCGGAGCGGGAATCATCGTCTCCTGCGGGGAAGAACGTGCCATGGCGGTGTTTGATAAGAAGCTCCGGGCATTAAATACGCTGGCGGAACAGGGAAAGAAGGAGGGCCGTCAGGCCGCAGTCGGAGTCAGCCTGCTTCTCACGGGACCGGATTCCATAAGGGAGGCATACTCCCAGGCGAGAAGGGCCTGCTGTCTGCGGCTCCAGGATCCGGAACGGGGATTATACGTTTTCGATCATGACAGGGGAAAGGAACTGCTCTCAAAGGAAGACTTACATTTAATTCGAAACCATTTGAATGCCAGGCGGGTGAAGGAGGCAAAAGAGTTTTGCCTCAAGAAACTGGTACAGCAGGAAAAGACGACGGTCCTGCAGCTGGAGCAGGCATACCAGGCGCTTCTGGGTATCTGTTTTACCATGGATACGGAAACGATTTACCGGCCTCTCTGGGATTTTGAGGACATGGGCGGGCTTCTGGACTATATCTGTAGCATGGCATGCTGCATCGAAGAGGCGGACCGGTCCATAAATGAAGGAGACATTATTGACGAAATCCAGGCATTCCTGGAAGAAAATTATTACTGTGAGATCTCTTTAAATGAGCTGGCGGCGACGAAGTATTTCATGAATCCCAACTATCTGAGCCGTCTCTTCAAGGCGCGGACCGGAATGGGATTTTCCAAGTACCTGCTTGGCCTGCGTATGAAAAAGGCGGAAGAACTCCTGGAAAGCGGGGATATGAATATCAATGAGGTGGCGCTTATGGTGGGATACACCAGCCCTTCCTATTTCATTCAGAATTTTAAGAAATATTTCGGCAGGACTCCGGGAACACAGAGAAACAGGCCTGAATCACGCTGATGTAAAAATACAATAAAAGACGTGTAATATAAATGTAAAATTAATGCATAATAACGGAAAAGTAACATAATTGATATCTGTTGATGTCAGTTTTGCAATATGATTGAAAAAAATAAACGCTATAATATGGGTATAAGATACAAGTGACTTATACCCATATTTTTCGCATTGTAAGGAGGATATCTATGAAAAAAGTATTGAGTGTAGCAATGGCGGCATTAATGGTAGTGTCTATGGCCGGATGCGGTTCGTCCAACAAACCGGCAGAGACCACGGCGGCGCCGGCCGCGTCCACGGAGAAGACGGAGGAGACGACGGCAGCCGAGACGAAGGAGGCCGCATCAACAGGAGAAGTGACAACCATTGAGTTCTTCCAGATGAAGGACGAGGGAACCGATTATTACACGGCGCTGATCAAGGAATTCGAGGCTCAGAACCCGGATATCAAGATCGAGTACACCAATGTTCCGGATGCGGAGACCGTCCTGATGACGAGAATGGCTTCCGACCAGGTTCCGGACGTATTTACCCATTTCCCGCTGGACGCTTCCTTCCGGGAGCAGGTAAAGGCCGGATATATGATGGATTTAACCGGAGAAAAGATGCTTGATAATGTGGCGGATGATATTCTGGATATCAGCCTCATCGACAGCAAATCGTATTCGATCCCGGTATCCTTAAACATGCTGGGCGTTTACTACAACAAAGATTTATTTGATAAAGCCGGTGTTGAGATTCCGGCAACCATTGAAGACTTATACAAGGTCTGCGATACGTTAAAAGCAGCCGATATCACACCGTTTACATTTCCGGATAAGGATGTATGGACGGTTCGCCAGTTCTGTGACCGTGCCAGCGTAACCATGCTGGAAGATCCGGTAGGACTGTTTGAAGACATTGCAGCAGGAGAGACTACAGCTGCCGACTCCAAGGAGCTCCGCCAGATGGGCGAGACCATTGTGAAGCTTCGCCAGTATGGCCAGGAAGATAACCTGGGAACCGGCCAGGAGCAGGCCATCGCAGATTTTGCAAACGGAAAGGCAGCCATGTTCTTCTCCGGAACCTTTGCATACCCGGAGATCGTAAAGAGCAACCCGGATCTTCAGTTTGCCATGTTCCGTTACCCATCCTTCAATGGAAGCAGCATTGACCGTCTGGGCGTCAACATCGATACGGCATTCAGTATTTCCGCAGCAACAAAGTATCCGGAAGCGGCAAAACGTTTCGTAGAGTACTGCACCAGCCCTGAAAATGCACAGCAGTTCTCCGATTACGATGGAACTCCGTCGGCAATCAAGGGCGTCAACTTTAATAAGACCGAGTTTGAATCCATGTTTAAGGATTATATCCAGACTGGTAAGACCATGAGCGTTCCGTCCAACAGCTGGCCGCCGTCATTCGGTGGAGAGTACGGCAATATCTGCCAGGAACTGATCGATACCAAGGATGTAGACCAGTGGCTTGACAACTTAAATCAGTTAATTATGGATACCTATAACAACTAAGCTTTTACGAGAGGGTGAGATTCTTGCCAGGACGCATTTTGGCCGGGTGGCACTAATTTCACCCTCTTTCTAATTAGAAGAGAATCGTTCAGAAAGGGTGATGGACCGTGAAAAACAAACCAAAACGGCCGAAGGCGGGACGCGCCGCTTATATGGCATTTACACTGCCGGCAATTATTCTATATACGGTCTTTTTCGTATTTTCCGTAATCTACGGAATTTACTACAGTTTTACGAACTGGAACGGATATGCAAAGGAGTATAAATTTGTCGGTGTCAACAACTATGCAAGGCTGTTTTCAGACCGTGTCTTCAAACGTGCGCTGGTCTTCACCGTAGAATACAGTGCAATTCTTGTGGTGGGAGTCATCACCATCGCGCTGATTCTGGCGGTTATCCTGTGTTCGAAGATTAAACAGCAGACTTTTTTCCGGGCCGCTTTCTTTTTCCCGGCAACGCTGAGCCTCGTTACCATAGGCCTTGTTTTCAATGAAATCTATTACCGGGTGATCCCGCTGATCGGAAAGAGTTTAAATATTGATTTCCTGAGTAAAAATATTCTGTCCAGTTCATCTACTGCCATGTGGGGCATCCTGATCGTCCATATCTGGAGGAGTGTGTCGATCCCCATGGTGCTGCTGATCGCCGGAATGCAGAATATCTCCGGAGACTTATACGAAGCGGCCGCCATCGATGGGGCCAATGGAGTGCAGCGTTTCTTCCGCATCACGCTTCCGCTTCTGATGCCGGTCTTAAGCGTCTGTATCATCCTGGTGACAAAAGAAGGACTGACGGTCTTCGACTATATTACAGTCATGACCAGCGGCGGACCCGCGGGTTCTACCCAGTCCATTGCGTTCTTGATCTATGAAAATGCCTTTATGAACCAGAAATTCAGCTATGCGATCACCCAGTCTGTCGTAATCTTTGTGCTGGTGTGTGTCGTGTCGTATTTCCAGTTCAGGACGACGAGGAAGGAGGACTGACCATGAATGTAAAAAAGGAAAAGCAGCTGCGGCCCTCCAGTTTCTTCAAATATTTGTTTTTGATCTTGGGCTGTCTGGTGATTGCCGCGCCCTTGTATGTGACAATTATTACTGCATTTAAGACGAGAGAGGAATCGACGGTCAATTTTTTCTCCTTTCCCAGCCAGTTTTATCTGGGGAATTTTCGGGAAATTATTGAAAAACAGAACTATTTCCGCTATTTAGGAAATACCGTCATTATTACGGTCTGTTCCCTGATCCTGATGGCACTTGTCATTCCCTCGCTGTCTTACGCACTTTCCCGGAACATGAGACGGTCCAAATTCTACCGTTTCTCTTACATCTATCTGGTCATCGGTCTCTTCGTGCCCTTCCAGGTAGTTATGATTCCGTTAGTGAAGATCGCCAGTTCCTTTCATATGTCCAATATCTGGGGGCTGATTGTATTAAATCTGGTGTTTGCGCTGCGCGACGGCGTGTTCCTCTTCGTGGCGTATATGGACAGTGTGCCCCGGGAGCTGGAGGAGAGTGCGTTTATCGACGGGGCCGGAGTGGTTCAGACGTATATCCAGATCGTATTCCCTCTGGTAAAACCCATGACCGCCACGATTATGATTCTGAACGGGCTTTCCGTTTGGAACGACTTTATGCTTCCGCTGCTCCTGTTAAACAAATCCAAGGACAGCTGGACGCTGCAGCTGTTCCAGTATAATTTTAAGACGACGTATTCCTTTGACTATAATCTGGCCTTCGCATCATTTCTGCTGTCCATGCTGCCGGTGATGGTGGTCTATGTATTTGCTCAGAAATACATTATTCAGGGCCTGACCACAGGCGCAGTCAAAGGCTGAGTGCGAAAGGAGATTAATATGGAAATTAAATATCTGGGCACGGCCGCCGCAGAAGGATGGCCGGCCGTGTTCTGTACCTGTGAGGCGTGTAAGAGGGCGAGGGCGCTGGGAGGAAAGAATATCAGGACCCGCTCCCAGGCCATTGTGGATAATACGGTTCTCATCGATCTTCCGCCCGATACGTATCTCCATGTCCTGCGGGAGGGAATGACGATTGACGCGGTCGAATCGGTGTTGATTACCCATTCTCATCAGGATCATTTTTATCCCATGGAGCTGCTGATGCGCGGCGAGCCATACGCGCACCAGCCCGGAGCACCGGTTCTCACGGTCTATGGAAATGATAAGGTGGAAACGGCATACCGGGTGGCCATGGAGATGAACGACAGCCCTACGCTTCATGCACAGCTGGATTTTAAGCGGGTAAGGCCCCTCGAACCGATAACACTGCCTTCCGGATACGTGGTGACGCCGCTGGCGGCCAACCATGCAAAGGATGAAAACTGCCTCGTATATCTGCTGGAAAAGGACGGAAAACGTCTCTTCTATGGCCATGATTCGGGAAGCTACCCGGAAGAGACATGGGATTATTTAAGAGGGAAAATGATCAGCCTTGTCAGCTTCGACTGTACCAATGTGGAGACGCCCGACGGAAATTATCACATGGGGCTGCCTGACAACCGGAATGCAAAAGCACGCATGATTCGTGAGGGATGCGCCGGAGAGAACACGGTGTTTGTGATCAACCATTTCTCTCACAATGGAAAGCTGATGCACGAAGAGATCATGAATTGTGTCCGCGAGGACGGATTCGTGGTGGCATATGATGGTATGACGGTGGGATTCTGATCATGGAAATGGGGGAACGTTTAAGGAGAAAGCAGAAGGAAGTGTTTCTGTTCTGCTGGACCGGTTATTTCCTGACGTATTTCGGGCGGCTGAATCTATCCGTGGCCATGAACGCCATGGCGCTGGAATTTGCCAGCGGCGCCGCGGTGATCGGCCTGACCGGGAGCGTGTTTTTCTGGGTCTATGCGGTGGGGAAGCTGGTCAACGGTTATGCGGGGGATTATCTGGACAACAGGCATCAGGTGTTTTTTGGACTGATGGTGTCGGGCGCTGCGAATGTGGCTATCGGATTCGTCCACAACATATGGATCATCATCCTTTTATGGGCGGTGAACGGATTCGCGCAGAGCGCTATCTGGTGCAATATGATCAGTCTGATTGCCCACTGGTTTTACGAGGAACAGCACGCGGGAGCCGCGGTGTGGCTGTCCACCTCCATGGTGGGAGGAACGCTGGCCGGCTGGGGGATCTGTGGCTTTATTATCCGGGCGGCATCCTGGCAGTGGGTATTTTTAATACCTGGCTTCGCCCTGATTCTGTTTGTGCTGCTGTGGAAGACGTATGTAAAAAATACGGCGGTGGAAGCCGGATTTACAGATTTTCAGAGCGTTCGGGTGATGAAACCGTCCGCGGCATTTCTGGAACATACGGACTCCTCTTCGGGCATCGGAAACCGGCTTGGGAAGTTTATTCTGGCTTCCGGCCTGATCTGGATTATACTCGCCTGCCTGGCGCAGGGGGTGATCAAAGACGGAATCGGCCTGTGGGGACCGACCATGATACAGGATATCTATGGCGTGGACGCCGGTACGGCCTCGTTCCTGCTGTTGTTTATACCGGTGATGAATTTTATGGGCATCACCCTGGTGGGGATGATTCAGAGAAAACGGCTTCTGAAGGAAGAGACGCTGGTGGTGATTATGATGATCCTATCGGTATTTATCCTGGCCGGGCTTCGCGTCTTTATGGGAAAATCGCTGGCTGCCGGGGTACTTTTATTAGGCGGCGTCAGCGCCGTGATGTACGGTGTAAATACGATTCTGCTGGGAGTATTTCCGCTTCGCTTCGCAAGGGCCAACCGGGCCAGCTTCGTATCGGGGCTGCTGGATTTCTGCTCCTATGTGGCCGCCGGTCTGTCCTCCGTGTTTTCCGGGCTGGTTATCCAGCTGGGACTGGGGTGGAACAGCGTGTTTTTGGTGTGGCTGGCGCTAACGGTGATGGGCGTTGGGGCGTTGGGGGTGTTTGGGTGGAAGTACAAGGCGAAGACCGGAAGATAGAATGGAAACGGAATAAGAGGGGAATAAAAAGTCTGACTCACTCAGTTTATGACTTTTTATCCCCCTCTTTTACTGTACGATTATTCGATTCTGGCAGTACCACGAATCTCTTCGAAGGATGAGATTCCCATTTGTCCGGCCAGCACTTCTAAATCCTTCAACAGGCGATGCATAAAGTCTGGCCTGGAAAGATTGGCAGATCCAACCTGTACCGCATAGGCCCCTGCCATGATGTATTCGATCACATCCTCTGCACATGAAATACCGCCGATTCCAATGACGGGAATATCTACGGCTGCAGCCGCTCTGCGGCACATCAGGATTCCCACCGGTTTAAAGGCCGGGCCGGAGAATCCACCGGAGCCGCCTCCGCCGCAGCGATATGTTCCGGTCTGGATATCAATACAGGAACCGTTTAGGCTGCTGTAGCTGGTTATGGCATCGGCGCCTCCCTCCTGACAGGCTACCGATATTTCCTCTACAGGAATGTCGCCGCCTGGCACCTTGGCGATCAGCCATTTGCGCGGGGCTGCTGCACGGACGCGGGCTACAAGATCTTTTAATTCAACTGGATTTTTCCAGTAGGGAGTTCCGGGTCCGTAGGGACAATTCAAGTTGATTTCAATGCCCATAATCCGGTCCATCTGTTCGATAGAGGCGGCCAGTTCTTCCATCTGATATTTATCAATGGCTTTCATGTCAATAATAAGCGGTGTGGTCTCGCAGGGAAGATGTGGCAGTATCTCTTTTTCGAATTCAAAAATGCTCATGTTGTTTTTAGAGAGAGCACTGATAAATCCATTATTGGTCTTACATATTTTTTTTGCCATGGTAGGTGATCCGCTGTCTATGAACATGGAGTTTGGCATCATGGCACCCAGTTCATTCAAATCAAAGTACTTTGCGTGTTCGATTAAGTTTCCCAGCGTAGCCGCAGCGGGCATAAGCGGATTTTTTAAGCGGATATCTCCTATGGAAGATGGGATTGTTACATTTAAATTCATAATTTGTGGTCCCTCCTATTTAAAAGTCTGAAAACATTTCCGGTCTTTTTCAAAATCGATCATGTTAAATGGCAGATACGGTCCGTTGCAGCATACAGGGATGCCCATCTGGATATCCGGGCTGTGTAAGTAGCATGACTTACAGGCGCCGATCCCGCACCCAATCCGGGTACTGGCAAATACCATTGTACGCTCCTTTAAGGAATCATCGGCGCAGTTCATAATGGATTCGAGCATCGGTACGTTAAGAGCCATATATACGGCATCGGATCCGTCCGTCAGATATTTCAGCGCCTGGGCCCCGTCGGATACGAAGTGGGTAATGGAAGGAAGCAGTTCTTTGGGGACCGCGCTTTCGGAACCAATCAGAAACAAAGTTGGTGTTGTGCAGGCGTGGATGAGCGGAGCCAGTAAATGAATCGTAGCAGGTTCTGCCACGAACACGGCGTTTGTGCCGGGGGCACAGCCAATTCCGTTGGCTCCCCATATGGCGGTCTCAGCGCCGGTAGCGAGAGGAAAGAGTGAAGAGTTCTTTGCAGCGATCACCTTCAGACCGCGGTCAGTTCCTTCGTAAATCATGTATGGATAAGACCAGTGGAAACCGTCTCCCTGATTCTGAATCATAACAAACTGCCCAGGCACATATGTAAAATCTGGGTATTCCAGTTCAAGTAGGTGAAGCGGGCGGCCGTCATCGGCCGTCATCACCTGCACGGATAAAACCGTGGAATCGAGTACGGGTATGTAATCGGCAGGCTTCCATACGCCGTCTTTTTCCATTTCCTCCTGAAGCGGACGGGCCAGGGATAAGTACCGGTCCCATTCGGGAGCCCTGTTGTCTCCCTCTGTATAGGGGAGGTCAATCAAACCGAGCAAATTCTGATGCTTTAAAACGCTCATGGTAATAAGATCGGATAAGTTATTAAATCCTGCACCGCTGGTAGAAATATAGTCGGGACAATGATATTTTGACTGTCTGTAATACTGCTTTAGTTCCGGATCTGCAATCTCTTCCTGCGTGTCCGCAAATATCTCATCATAAAAGAGACGTACAATTTTACCTGCTTCAACCACAATCTGAAGTCTTCCGGTTACACCAGGCTCCAGTTCTTTCGCCAGACCGTAATATCTGGCCGGACTGGGAATCGTCATGCGGGCAGCTATCTTTTCAGCGAGAGGCAGCATGGAACGCTTAATGCTGTTGGAGGCGCCGGCTACCAGATCAAAGTCTCCGGTCAGACGGTTTGCGGCGACCATCTGTTTTTCCACACTTGTGATTCCATTGACCAGAACGACTCCCGTGACTGCGGTACGCTCTTTGGAAGCCTGGAAGAAACCGTAGTCAGACAGGCGCTTGTCCACATTTTGAAAATGTCTCATATAGTAAGTGGGGCTGCACTGCTCATTGAATTCTACCATGACGATGCGTCCGTCATCTACCACTACTTCGAGGACGCCTAAGTGTCCGAGATCGCCGTTAAAGCAGGAAGAGAATCTGGCTTCTTCCCTATAGTAGCAGCCCTTGATTAATCCTTTTGGCGGTTGTACGCTCCAGGAGAGGCGATCTAAAATAGATACTGTTTTTTCACGTTGTTTCATCAAAAAATCCTCCTTTTTTTCTTGAGTATTTCTCATTTGTATTGAGCATAATCCAGAAAAGATTGAAATTCTATAACTGAACTGACTTGAATTATAAGTATTCTGACATATAGGGCGATATTATGTTATAATGTCATAAAAGTAGAAAATCAAGTCAAAAAAGTTATAGAATAGTGGCCTTCCACCTGTTTATACTGAATATACAACGAAAGAAAGGAAGGGGAAATAATATGAAAAAAAGAACCCTGAAGAGAATCGCCAGCTTTACACTTAGCAGTATGATGATCGTGAGCCTGCTTTCCGGATGCGACGGTGGGAAACAGGCAGAGAGCCAGCCGGCAGCAGGCGAGGCAACAACCGCGCAGACGAAGGGAGAGGAAAAGGAAGAACCATATGTGGTTACCATGCTGACTCAGGGGGAGCAGCAGGAGGACCTTCCGAGAATTATGGAGAAGGTAAATGAGATTCTGGTCAGAGATCTGAATATGAAGCTGAATCTTTTGGTAGCGCCGTATGGCAGTATAAATCAGCAGAGGCAGCTGATGCTGACCAGCGGGGAACCCCTGGATCTCGTTTACCTGGATGCCTCCTCGGCAATTGGTTTCATGAATAATGGCCAGATTATAGATTTGAGTGATCTTATTGATAAATATGGAACCAATATAAAGAAATACTGGGGGGATGAGGCGAAGTCTGCCAATATAGGTGGTTTTGTGTTTGGCGTCCCTAATTTAAATGAAGTGGGTAATATTCCGGCAATCGGAATGAGAAAAGACATGGTAGAAAAATATGACATTGATGTAGAGAGCATCAAATCGCTTGAGGATCTGGAGCCGGTTCTGGCTATGATTAAGGAGAAAGAGCCGACTATGACACCAGTTCACATCTGTGCGGACCAGCCGCCGATTTCACGCCAGCTCAGCGTGATTGATCCTCTGATTGACGGAATCGCCGTTCTGGATAACAGCGGGCAGGATACCACTACAATTATACCGGTTACCCAGAGCGAGGCCTATAAGGAGAAGTGCGAACTGTTCCATAAATGGTACCAGGCCGGATACATCAATCAGGATGCGGCAACTACTACGGTCCAGTTCGAATCTGCATTTAAGGCGGGCAGTACATTTTCCGCAATCATGGTCTGGCATCCCATGTCTCCCAAACAGTTTGGCGGCGTAGATATGGCTTATGCGTTTTTAGGGGAGCACAGAGCATTATCGGGAGCTACCAGCAATGCGGATTACGGAATCGCCACTAATTCTCAGAACCCGGATAAAGCCATGCAGCTTCTGGATTACTTATATGGAAGTGAAGAGGTTGCACAGCTGTTAAACTGGGGTGAAGAAGGGAAAGACTGGGTATACGTCGACAAAGAACAGAATGTGGTCAGCTGGCCGGAAGGTGTGGACTCTAATAATGCAACGTATCATGCGCAGCTGTCCTGGGCCCTTCCCAATCAGTTTATGGCCAGCAGTTGGGAAGGCGTATATGATCCGGATGTATTTGAGCAGATGTTAAAGTTTAATAAAGAGGGGAAGAAATCGAAGGGCTTTGGCTTTGCCTATAATACAGAGCCTGTAGAGACAGAGCTTACGGCACTGAAAAATGTACAGGAGAAATACCGCATTTCCCTGGAAACCGGCGCTGTGGATCCAGATGAATATCTTCCTCAGTACGAAGAAGCCTTAAAGCAGGCGGGGCTGGACAAGCTGATTGAAGAGAAACAGAAGCAGTTTGATGAGTGGCTTGCAGCTCAATAGGAAAATACCATGGATGAAAAAGTGAGAAAAAGAAAGTTCCGGTGGAAAAAATGGATTCCTATATTTGTTATGATGTCACCAGGGCTGATCTATCTGTTTATCAATAATTATATCCCCATATTCGGGCTGGTAATTGCCTTTAAAAAGGTGGATTTCCGTGTGGGTATCATGAACAGCCCATGGGCAGGGCTTTCAAATTTTACATATTTATTCAAGACACCGGATGCCTTTATTATTACACGAAACACACTGCTGTACAATGTGGCATTCATAGCAATTAATACCGGCTTGAGCCTGACGTTTGCAATTTTTATTAACGATATGAAAAATAAGTATTGCAAGAAGATCTATCAGTCAGCGGTGCTGCTTCCTTATCTGATGTCCGTTGTTATTATCGGTTATATCGTCTATGCACTGTTAAGCCCGGACAAGGGAATGATTAACAATAGTATATTAAAACCAATGGGAAAATCTCCTGTTTCCTGGTACATGGAGCCAAAGTACTGGCCTTTTATCCTGATTCTGGTAAACGCCTGGAAGGGAGTGGGATATAACTGCCTGGTATTTATTGCAGGACTGGCCGGAATCTCGCCGGGGTATTACGAAGCCGCACAGTTAGACGGGGCGACAAAATGGCAGCAGATAAAATTTATAACACTGCCATGTATGAAGACCACGATAATTACTCTGGTCCTGTTGAATATCGGAAGAATTTTTTACTCTGATTTTGGCCTGTTTTACCAGATTCCGATGAATTCGGGTGCCTTGTTTGACGTGACCAATACAATTGACACGTATGTATACAGGAGCCTGCTTCAACTTGGAAATATTGGCATGGCATCAGCCGCGGGCTTCTACCAGTCGCTGGTTGGGTTTACGCTGATTTTAATCTGCAACTTTATCGTTAGAAAAATTGACCGGGACAGCGCATTATTTTAAGGGGGAGGGGAAGATATGAGATCAAAAGACCAGAAAATATTTAATCTGATTTCCCATACCGTCATGATTCTCGTGACCGTTATGGCGGTACTCCCCTTTGTACTCGTGTTTCTTTCCTCCGTAACGGAAGAGAATACATTGGTGCTGAACGGATATTCCTTTTTTCCGGAGAAATTCAGTCTGTATGCTTATGAATACATTGTTATGAAGGGAAAAAAGATATTCAGGGCGTATGCGGTTACCTTGTTTGTCACTGTGGTTGGTACAAGTATCAATGTGATGATCTCGGCCATGCTGGCATATCCTCTTTCCCTAAAGGATCTGCCGGGAAAACGGATTTTTACCTTTTATGTGGTATTCACACTGCTGTTTAACGGCGGACTGGTACCGACGTATCTGATGTATACCTCAGCTTTTAACGTGAAAAATACTATTTTTGCCCTGATTGTTCCCAATCTTTTGATGCACACGATGAATGTACTTTTGATGAGGACGTATTACAGCACCAGTATTCCCACGGAACTGTTTGAGGCGTCGGAAATTGACGGGGCGAGTCAGTTCAAGATATTTGGCAGTATTATTCTGCCGCTGGGAAAACCAATAGCGGTAACCATGGCATTGTTTTCGGGTCTCAGCTATTGGAATGACTGGACCAACGGCCTTTACTACCTGACTGGTTATGACGGAGAAAAACTCTATAGTATTCAGAACTTCCTGAATAAAGTGGTGACAGATATCCAGTACCTAAACTCCAGCCAGGTTGGCTCTAATTCAGATATTCTGGCTAAACTACCAACGGTTTCTGTCCGGATGGCAATTGCATTTGTGGCCATGATTCCGATTTTGGTGTTGTTTCCATTTTTGCAGAAATACTTTTCCAAGGGTATTGCGATGGGAGCTGTCAAAGGTTAAGATGTTAGCAGATGATGCGTTGCATCAGGGGGAGGACTTTCTATGAGGACAGAAAAGAGGACCGGGAATTCAATATCCAGCCGTTTAAGGCGGCTGATGATGATTCTCGTGCCTCTTTCTGCCCTTTATATCGGTATCAGCGTGGCCAGTACCTATTACTTTAAAAAGCAGATTGTGAGCTATGCCGAGACATTTGTGGACTTCTATATTGATAAGATTGAGAATACAGTCACAAACATCAACCGGCGTATGAGCATGCTGATTCTGGGAGAAGGCGAGACGGAGATCGAGCTGGATTCCTATATCAACAGCATTAAGACAACTGATAACATCGCCTTTCGGAATTACTTTATTGGAAAACTGCGGGATGCTTTTCGCATGTATTCCATGGAGTATGGAAGCGAGTATCAGTTTTTTGCCTTTTTTCCGGAGGGAAAACAGTATGTCGGTGCCAATGCGAATGATAAACTGGGACAGGATGTCTGGGAGCAGTACCGGGATGATATCACACACAGGCTGGAGGGAGAGATGCTGATCCCCAACTCCGGGAGCCAGTACTGGCAGTTTGTTGAGGGAAGCGGCGGCTGCAATTATATTATTAAATTTTACAGCATCCGGGAAGTCTATGTTGGATGTTGGATCCGGCCGGCCGACCTTATCGCGCCGCTGGAAAATGCGGTAAAAGACGGAAAAACTACAGCTCTGCTCTTTGACCAGAATAACCGGCGCATTGCAGGGGAGCGTACAATGGAGCCGGATACGATCACGATCGAACGGCGGTTCAGCAATCTGCCGTTTTCTGTGCGTTTGACTGTTCATGATTACGGGCTGTTTCAAAAGACATTTCTGATGCAGATGGGGCTTGTCTTTCTGGCACTGGCCATGCTTTTCATTACACTGTGCAGTATTTATTTTTTGTATAATAAAGTGTTAAAACCTATCAAAAAGTTTTCCAATAATCTGGAGCGGTTAAGCCGGGGCAAGACAGGACTGGAGGAGATAAGCAGCAGTGAGTTGTCGGAACTGGAGCAGGCCAATGCAGAATTCCGGCAATTGCTGCAAAAGATCAGCATGCTGCAGGATGAGGTGTACGAAGGAGAAATAAAGAAACAGCTGATGTATATGGAGTACTTAAAGCTTCAGATTGAACCGCATTTTTATTTGAACTGTCTGAACTTTATCTACAATACAATCGATTTGGGCAAATACACCCAGGCCAGCAGGATGTCGGTCATGACAGCCGAATATATGAGGTATTTATTTAATAATGGCCGGGATTTTGTGTGTATCTGGGAAGAACTGGAGCATATCGGCCATTACTTAGAGATTCAGAAGCTAAGATTTGAGCACGCGTTTGATTACTATCTGGAGCAGGAGGAGGAGACGAGGGAGGCCAGAATACCGCCGCTGGTAATCCAGACGTTTGTAGAGAATTGTATAAAGTATGCTGTTGACTTAGATTCCGTTTTACAAATTACGGTTACCGTATTTTCAGAGGAAATGAACGGGATTCCCTATACAAATATTTGTATTACAGACACCGGGCCTGGATTTTCTTCGCAGATACTGGAGCAGCTGACGGACCAGAAAAAATATATGGAGGAGGAAACAGGGCATATCGGTATATCGAATACGATTAAACGTCTGTACTATACTTATGGTGACAGGGCCAGTATCAGTTTCTACAACGGACCGGTAAAGGGCGCTGTTGTCGATATTCATATTCCATATACCGTAAAAGCGGCTTTAAAAAAGGGGGATGAGCCGGATGAATCTGCTGATTGTGGATGATGATCTTCATGTAATTGAGGGGATCGAACGTAATTTAGACTGGGAGCGGCTGCATATCGACCAGGCTTTCCAAGCGCTGGGGGTTCCTGCGGCTAAGAAGGTGCTGTCTTCCAATCCGATCGATGTCATGATTTGTGACATTGAGATGCCTCAGGAGACGGGGCTTGACCTGTTGGAATGGATTCGGGAGGAGGGATTTCCGATTCAGGCGATCTTTCTCACCAGCTATGCCAAATTTGAATATGCACAGAGGGCGATTAAGCTTGAGAGCCTGGAATATATACTAAAACCCGTAGAGTATGGACAGCTGGAAAAGGCAGTAGTCCTGGCGGTAGAGCGGTCCTTAAAGAGCAGGCAGAATGAGGCGTTTAAAGAGAGCAGCCGGTACTGGGAACAGAACCGTCAGAATGTTGTGGAGTATTTCTGGACTGGTGTGCTGGCAAGGGACGCTTCATCAGATGAGGAAGAGTTAAACTGCAAAATAGAGGAATGTGGCCTCGATTACATACGTGGAAAGGTATTTCTTCCAATTGTAATACAGATGGTCCGTGATGTGGCGGAGTCATATGCAGGGTTGGCGGATGCGGTAGATGCTTTGTGTACGAAGTGTCTGGAAGATAATACAGAAGATGGTGTGGAGGCATATGAATTCCATACAAAAATATCAGATCATACGTATTTTCTTATGCTGAGAGCCAGAATGAACTCAGATCCGGATGTATTGAGGCGTGATGTAGAACGCTTTATGGATTTCTTTATGGAGGGAATGGGGAAGGCGGAACTGAATGTGCTCTGCGGAGTGGGTATGTGGAGTACTGCAAACCTTGTTTATGAAGATGTGAGCTGTATCTATACCATGATGTATGAATCGCCGCGAAATAAAAAGAAGGTTCTGTACCTTCAGGAGTACGAGCCCGTCAGCATGATGTATGAGGTACCGGACCTTAAAAATTGGTGGGATATGATGAAATATGGACAGACAGGAGAACTGAAGGAAGCGGTGGAACGTTACCTGGATATTCTGGCCGGTCAGCAGAAGCTTAGTTCCAGAAATTTGCAGCAGCTGGGACTGGATCTCACCCAGATGGTGTATTCCTGGCTGGGATCTATGAATATATACGCCCACATGCTGTTTGACAATGAGGAAAACAATAAGATCTACGGAAGAGCAGCACTCTCCTCCCATAATATGATACAGTATCTGGAGTATCTTTTGTCCAAGGCAATGGAATATAAAGATGTAGTAGAGCGCCCCCATACGATTGTAGATACGATCAGGGACTATATGGACCACCATTTTCAGGAAAACTTATCACGGGATGATTTGAGCCGTCTGGTCTTTTTAAATCCTGATTATTTGTCCCGCCTGTTTAAAAAGGAGATGGGGCTGTCCATCAGCAGTTATCTGATACAAAAACGGATTGATCTGGCGAAAGATCTGCTCTCTACGACCAGAACGCCGGTGAGTGTTATATCATCGCAGGCAGGCTACGATAATTTTGCTTATTTCACTAAGGTATTTAAAGAGAAGACTGGTATGTCACCCAATGAATATAGGAAGAACTGTCAAAGTGCTGACCGGAGGGATAAGAAATAAAAGAGAAAAGGGGAGAGCGGAGTGGGAGATCCGGAAATGAAAAAAGCGAAGATGCGGGAAGTAAATTTCTATGCTTATGAGACATACTGCATGGTTCGGATCGAGGAACGACCGGAGGTCAACACACTTCTGGCCGGCTGCCGCGATCTTGCACTTCAAGTGGAGCAGACATTGAATATGTATGACGAAGAATCCGAGTTGTCGGTGATGTGCCGGGATTACAGACCGGGACAGCCGTATGAGGTAACCGCACTTCTGTATGATTTTCTGGATACCAGTTTAAGCATGGCGAAACGGAGTAATGGAGCCTTCGATCCCACGGTTGGAGCAGTGGTTAAGAGATGGGGAATCGGTTCAGGGGAGGTCCGCATTCCAGCAGAAAAGGAGCTTACCGACTTTATAAACAGGACCGGGTACCATCATATCAGGCTGCTTCCGGATAAACGAGCCGCAATTATAGATATCGAAGGAATTACCATAGATCCAGGAGCCGTTGGGAAGGGACTGGCAATCGACTATATCATACACTATTTAAAAGATTATCACGTGGAGCAGGCGTGCCTGGATTTCGGGGGGAATTTGTATGTTATGGGGGATACATACAGAATCGGTGTGCGCGGGCCGGAGGATCCGGAAAAAATGATGGCAATTGTCTCTGTAAAGGACCAGGCTGTTTCAACGTCTTCCTGGTATGAACATTATATGGAACGCGATGGCAGAGTATATGGCCACCTGATCGATCCGGCCTCCGGCAAACCGGTAGAATCTGAATTTACCAGTGTGACGGTAATCTGTGACAGGGCTGTTTATGCAGATATGCTTTCGACAGCACTGTATGTTTTGGGTGCAGAGAAGGGGGAGGCGGTATTACGTTCGCTGCGGGAAGAGAGTGGAATTTGCGTGGATTACCTGGCGGAGAGGGCTGTGGATGGCAAAATTGTGAGTTATTCTAATACATTAAAATAATATCATCGTCTTATGAAGGTGGTATTCGTACGTGTGAGCAGTCGAAGGCCATGACAGAAGCCGGAGCCGACAGAATTGGTGCAGGGAACGGCGTCATACTGATGGAAAAAAGAAAATTAAGGGGGGTCCTGGCCGTACGATTACGGCTTTCAGGACCCCCTTTCGCGTTTTTCTAAATCAGGGAATGCCTCTTCATGGTTTCCGACAGCTTTGCCTTGTCAGCGGCACTCATTCTGATGAGAGGCAGCCTGTAATTTTCCTCACACATTCCCATCAGGCTTAAGGCCGCCTTAACAGGCACCGGATTGACGTCCAGGAAAAGGGCATTCATCAAATCCAGCAGGTCTAACTGCAGTCTTAAGCTCTCCTTTTCCTGCCCATTCAAGAAAAGCCTGCACATTTCGTGGGTTTCCCGCGGCATGATATTGGCCAGGACAGAGATCACGCCTTTGCCTCCCAGAGAAAGAACGGGAACCGTCTGATCGTCATTTCCCGAATAAATATCCAGGTCTTCCCCGCACAGAGAGGCGATCCGGGCGACGTGGGAGATATTGCCTCCCGCCTCCTTGACAGCCTGGATATTCGGATGCTGTGAAAGCACTTTGCAGGTCTCCGGTTCCATGGTCATGCCGGTACGGCTGGGCACATGATAGAGGATGACCGGAATTGAAACGCTGTCCGCCACGGCTGTAAAATGGGCGATCAGTCCCTTTTGCGAAGTCTTGTTGTAGTAAGGCGTCACCTCTAAAAGCCCATCCGCGCCAAGCTCCTGAGCCTTTTTCGATAATTCCACTGCATGAGCGGTATTGTTGCTTCCTGCGCCTGCAATCACAGGCACCTTTCCATGAACCCGCTTCACGGTAAATTCAATAAGCTTATATTTCTCTTCATCCTGAAGCGTGGATGATTCGCCGGTAGTCCCGTTTACTACAATGGCGTCAGTTCCATTCTCCAGTTGAAATTCCAATAATTTTTCCATTGCTTCAAAATCGATAGCGCCATTTTCGGCCATTGGTGTCACAACTGCTGCTGCAGATCCTTCAAAAATCATCTTACCTTCCCTTTGATTCAATGCCTTGATGTAAAATATGACAAACTCTCCCGGTCTGTTCCTTGCACAAACCAGTTTTTTTCCTCATATAAAATCACTATGGAGAGTGAAGTTCATGAATAATTATTTGATTCTGGGCGGCGATTTAAGACAGATTTATCTGGGCCGCATGTTAAAGCAACAGGGGTTACCCACCGTTACATCCGCCGACTTAGGCAGGCTTAACCTTTCTCTGGAAGAAGCCATAAAAGCCAGCAGCGTCCTTCTGTGTCCCGTACCCTTTACAAAGGATGGCAAGACCATCTTTTCCACAGACCAGAAAGATTCCTTAAAGATCACGGACCTTTTAAGACACTTAACGCCTGACAATACCCTGTTCGGCGGAAATATACCTGACTTTGTAAAAGACCACGCCAAAGAGCATAAAATCCCATACTTTGACTTTCTGGAGATAGAGGAAATCACCTTAGAAAATACCATAGCCACAGCGGAAGGGGCGATTGTGGAAGCGATCCGTTTGAGCCCGGACTGCCTTCACCAAAGCCGGTGTCTCGTCACAGGCTTCGGCCGCTGCGGAAAAACGCTTGCCTGTAAATTACAGGGATTGTCCGCGGATGTCACAGTGGCCGACAGAGATGCGGTCCAGCTGGCCTTTGGGACTGCGCTTGGGCTTAAGACAAAGCCTCTGTCCGAAATCTCACAGGATATAGGCGAGTATCACTTTATATTCAATACCATACCCGCACCAGTCATCCGTGAAGCCGAAATCCGCCTTATGAGGCCTGATGTCACCATCATTGACATTGCCTCTGCCCCTGGCGGCGTGGATTTTACCGCATGTAAGAGCCGGGAAATAAACGCCAGACTATGTCCCGGGCTCCCCGGCGCCTATGCGCCGAAGGCGGCGGCTGAAATTCTGTTAAAGGCTGTCATGAAAAGCTTATAGTAAAGGAGTTTATATGAAATTAGAAGGAAAAAAAATCGGCCTGGCAATCACCGGGTCTTTCTGTACCTTTAGTAAGATGGAAGAGGCAGTCACCGCTCTGATGGCGGAAGGCGCCTCCATCTATCCCATTATCTCCACAAATGTGCAGACTACCGATTCCCGTTTTGGAGATACCACGGAGTTTATCAGCCACATTTCCGACCTGACCGGCAATCCCCCCATTCTGAAACTGGAGGATGCCGAACCGATTGGTCCGCAGGGCTACCTGGATATTCTTCTCATTGCACCGTGTACGGGGAACACCCTGGCAAAGCTGGCCAACGGCATAACCGACACCCCTGTCCTCATGGCTGCAAAAGCCCATTTGAGAAACTCCAAGCCCCTGGTTATCTCGATTTCCACCAACGACGCTTTGGGAATTAATTTTAAAAATATCGGCCAGCTTTTTAATATTAAAAACATTTATTTCGTGCCATTCGGCCAGGATAACGCGATTAAAAAGCCCAATTCCATGATTGCCAGGACGGATCAGATTGTCAGAACCCTGGAAGAAGCGCTGGAAGGAAAACAGATCCAGCCGGTCATTTTATAAAAGGATTTTCCGGAGGCAGCGGAGGTCCTGGACGTTGGAATGTCCAGGGCCTTTCCGGCTGTGCCGCCATTTTTTCTATGCAAAATAAATCGGACATGTTATAATGAACGGATGAAAACAGAGGCGGGATATGTGTCAGGAGGTAACGGGGTATGCTGAGAATTGCTGTGGTGGACGATGAAAAAGTGTATATTGACCAGATTCAGGAATACATCAGGCAGTATAGTGCAGAGAAGAAACGGGAGATTCAGACAGAGACCTTCTGCGACGGAAGTGCACTGCTGGAGAATTACAGCCCGCGGTTTGACATAATCCTGCTGGATATCGAGATGGGGAAGCTGAACGGGATGGAGACGGCACGGGAGATACGGAAAAAGGATCAGGACGTGGTGCTTGTCTTTATTACCAATATGGCCCAGTATGCGATTAACGGTTACGATGTGGGAGCGCTGGATTACGTGCTGAAGCCGATTAACTATTACACCTTCTCCGTGCGTCTCGACCGCGCCGTCTCAAGGGTGAAAAAACGTCAGCCGGAGGAAATTCTCTTAAATCTTCCGGATGGAATCAAACGGCTCAAGGTGGACCGGATTCACTACGTGGAGGTGCAGAACCGTATGCTGCATTACCACACGGAGGACGGTATTTTCGTGGTGAGAGGAACGCTGCAGGGAGCGGAGGAGACGCTGAAGGAGAGCCATTTTGTGCGGTGCAACCACTGGTATCTGGTGAATCTGCAGTACGTTTCGGAGATACGCAAAAATATAGTCATCGTAGCAGGAGATGAACTGGAGATCAGCAGGAGGAATAAGACGGCGTTTCTTTCCGAGCTGACGGATTACATGGGGATGGGGACATGACAAAGATAAATATCACGATATGGACGTATGTGGAACTGGCTGTATCGCTCTGGGCGGCATGCGTGCTTTATATAATTCCGCTGAAACACCGCCCGAATTTCCGGATGAGACTGGGCCTGGCGACGGCGGGGACCTGCGCTGTGGCTGTGGCTGCAGTCTGGTGGAAGACGGCATTTCCGGCAGTGACCGTTCCGGCGGTGGTATCCATGTCGGGCGTTTTTCTGCTGAGCTGCCTGTTTATCTATATCTGCGCGGCCATGCCTCCAGGCGCGGCGGTGTACTGCGCGGCGTGGGCGATCATCAGCCAGCAGATTGCCCATGAGTCCGCATTCATTGTTCTGAGGAGTATGGGGATCGGAGGCCAGCTGTCGGCCATCGGCTACATGGTGGTGATTTACGCAGTGATCTATGGGATGGCCGGCATCACAATCGTCAGATATATGCCGGAAAACGGAGTCTATCAGGTGGGGCCTCGGCAGCTGTCCTCGGCGCTGTTTTTGCTGATTGTTTTTGAAATCCTGTTTGGCTTTTTGAGGTCAGGGGGCGGCATTCCATATCCTGATGTGCGGGTATGGAACATCCTGCTGATTCAGTGCTACTGCGTCCTGATTCTCTACCTTCAGAACACGCTGTTCAAGAAAAGCGCCATGAAACAGGAGCTGGACATCTTAAATCAGCTGTGGCATCAGCAGAAGGAGCAGTATGAGCTGTCCCAGGAGACCATAACCCTGATTAACCGCAAATGCCATGACTTGAAGCATCAGATTGCCGCCATGCGCGCCATCACCAGTCCGGAGGAACGGGACAAATATCTGCGCGAGGTGGAAGATTCCGTGCAGATCTATGACTCCATCGTGAAGACCGGCAATGAAGTGCTGGATACGGTTCTGACGGAGAAGAGCCTGTTCTGCACGGCCAGCAGCATCAAGATCAACTGCATTGCGGATGGCCGCCAGATGGATATCTTTGACCCGGTAGACCTATACACCGTGTTTGGCAATGCCATTGACAATGCGATTGAGAGCGTAAAGCAGCTGGAGAATCAGGAGATGCGGATGATAGACGTGCTGGTGTACGTCCGCAAACAGTTTTTGATCATTAATATCATGAACCCGCTCGGCAGGCGGCTGGAGTTTGACGGCGATCTGCCCGTCAGCACAAAGGCCCGGAACGGGTATCACGGATTCGGCTTGAAGAGTATCCGCTATACGGTAGAAAAATATAATGGTTTCATGAAAATTGACACGGAGGAAAATATCTTTTCGTTGAAGATATTGATTCCGATCGCAGGCAAAAAAGCTGCGGACAGGACTGAGAGGAGGTAGTATATTTCCTCTCAGTCCTGATTTTTTTTTGCTGAAAACCACTTGGGTTCTAAAATCGACCACTTATACAAAAATGCTTACACTCCGAAAAAAAACTTGTTATAGTATGGAGGATTAGCACAAAGAAAAGAGAAATGGCATGAGAAAAACGAAGAATTTGAATGACAGGTGGCAGTTTACCGGTCCGGATGGAGGGACCGTGTCAGTGAATCTGCCGCATACCTGGAACAGCGTGGATGGGCAGGATGGCGGTAATAATTACTGGCGCGGTTCATGCAGGTATGAACGGGAACTGGACATGCCGGAGTTTCAGAAAGGTGAGGAACGGGTCTATCTGGAATTCCGGGGAGTGAACGCCAGTGCGAGGGTATGCTTCAACGATACCCTGGTGTGCACCCATGACGGCGGCTATTCCACATTCCGTGTGGATGTGACAGATCTGCTGCGGGAGACAAACCGGCTGGCTGTGGAAGCGGACAATGGCGTCAACGACCGTGTGTACCCGCAGAAAGCGGATTTCACATTCTACGGGGGAATATACCGTGACGTGAATCTGGTGGTGGTGAACCGGAGACATTTTGCTCTGGCTGACCGCGGCGGAAACGGAATCCGTATTACGCCGCAGGTGAAAGAACTGGACGGATATGTCAGAGTCCAGACCTTTACCGAGATGGATGCAGGGGGAAATAAATCCGATGCAGCGCTGCCGGAGGATGATTGTGAGATCCGCATCGTTCTTCTGGATTCAGACGGCGCGGTAGCCGCCTCCGGAACCGGAGCGGACTGCACACTGGTCATCCCTTCCGTGCACTTATGGGATGGCTTGAAGGACCCGTATCTCTATACGGCGGTCGCTCGCCTGGAGTACCACGGGAAAACCGTGGATGAGATCCGCTGCCGGTTTGGTGTCCGCACCTTCCATGTGGACCCGGAAAAAGGATTTTTCTTAAACGGCCGCAGCTATCCCCTGCGCGGCGTATCCCGCCATCAGGACTGGAAGGGACTGGGCAATGCCATCACGAAGGAGCACCATCAAAAGGACATGGAGCTCATCCGTGAGATTGGGGCCAATACGGTCCGCCTCGCCCATTATCAGCACGATCAGTATTTCTACGATCTGTGCGACGAGTCCGGCCTGGTGGTCTGGGCGGAAATCCCTTATATTTCCGAACATATGGCCAATGGAAGAGCGAACACCATAAGCCAGATGAAGGAACTGATTGTCCAGAATTACAACCATCCCTGTATCGTCTGCTGGGGAGTCTCCAACGAGATTACCATCTCCACCAAGAATAAAAAGGATATGCTGGATAATCACCGGGAGCTTAACGAGCTCTGTCATGAGATGGACCCGACCAGGCTGACAACGCTGGCCTGCTACGCCATGTGCGGGCCGTTTAACCGGTCTGCGCATATCACCGACCTGGTATCGTGGAATCTGTATCTGGGATGGTACGTCCCGGGGCTGTTCCTGAATGATTGGTGGATGCGGTTTTTCCATTTCCGGTATCCGAAGCGCTGTCTGGGGTATTCGGAATACGGATGTGAGGCCATGCCGAACCTGCATTCCGGAAAGCCGCGCAGAGGGGATCACTCGGAGGAGTATCAGACCGTTTACCACGAGTACATGTTAAAATGCTTTGAACGCAACCCCTATCTGTGGGCGACTCATGTGTGGAACATGTTTGATTTCGCGGCGGATGCCAGAGATCAGGGCGGAGAGGCCGGTATGAACCACAAGGGGCTGGTCACATTTGACCGGAAAATCAAAAAGGACAGCTTCTATCTCTATAAGGCTTACTGGAGTGACGAGCCGTTTGTGCACATTGCGGGACGCCGCAGGGCGGACCGGGAGGAATCTGTCACTACTGTGAAGGTTTACACCAATCAGCCGAAGGCCGCGCTGTACGCGGATGGAAAGCTGATGGAGGAACAGACAGGAGACCGTGTTTTCAACTTCCGTGTGCCCTTAAACGGCACGGTAACACTGGAGGTGAGGGCCGGTGATTGCAGGGATACCGCTGTCTTTCATAAAGTCGCGGTTCCAAACCCGGCATATAAGCTGGTCAGGAAAAAGTCCTCCAGCGCCAATTGGGTGTAAGAAAATATGCAGTTGAAAGGAAGGAAAAGTTATGTTTATGAAAAAAAGAGCGCTTTGGCGCGGCTTAACAACTCTGTTTACATTTATTTTTTCACTGACAATTATTATTGGGGTTGTGGCTGAAAGCTACAAGGCGACGATCGATACCGCTCTCGGTACTTTGAGTGAGAAATTCGTCTCCGAAAATACAGAGGATGACCCTTTATATGATAAGTTTCAGCCGTCGGCGGAGGTTCTCAATGAAGACGGAACCGGCAATTCCCACGCGCTGATTCAGAAAGCCATTGATTTGAACCGCCAGCAGGCTGCGGAGGGCGCCGTACTGCTTAAGAACAACAACGCAGATGGACAGGGACTTCCGTTGGCCGGCAATTCCCAGGTGACGTTATTCGGAATCCGTTCTCACGTATCGCTGCTGGGTTCCAGCTTCGGCGTCAAGGCACAGGGTCCTTATATCAGTCTGGAGCAGGCGCTTACTCAGAATAAGACTGATTTTAAGAATACCATAGCCTACACGCTGAACAATAACTTTGCCACCGGCGAGGTTACGAGAGGCGCAACGCTAGACTCCTGGAGCGGAGATGAATTTGAGTTCGAGGGCGCAGGCTTTACCGTTAATCCGGTAATGACAGCGGTATATGATAAACTGAATGAAACGTATCTTCACTCTGAAAATGAGACTCCTTCCGCGGAGTATGACCCGGGCGAGCCGTCCGCAGCGGAGATCAAGGCAGTCAATTCCGATTATGCGGCCAGCTTTGCCGAATACGGCGACGCGGCAATTGTAGTCATCAGCCGTCCAAGCGCGGAGTCCAAGGACTATCTGCCGGGCGGAGTGGTTGACGGTCTGGGAGCGGAGGAACCGCTGCAGCTGACAGCCAATGAACGCGATACCATCGAGATGGCGAAGAAATGCAGCGACAATGTAATCGTGCTGCTCAACTCCGCCAATGCCGTTGAAATCGGTGACTTAAAGAATGACCCTGAAATAGATTCAATTCTCTGGATTGGATTCCCAGGCTGCTACGGTATGCTGGGTGTGTCAGATATCCTCTGCGGACGCACCAGCCCTTCCGGCGCACTTCCTGATATCTACGCAACCTATAATATGTCGGCTCCCGCCATGCAGAATATGGGTAATTTCCAGTATGAAAACGGGGCGGAAATGCTCACCCGCGGCGCTGGACAGACCGGCGGCACTACAGGCAACTACCTGATCGAAGCCGAAGGCATCTATGTTGGCTACCGCTACTATGAGACCAGATATTACGATTCGGTATTTGGAAACGGCAACGCCGGTTCTCCGGTCGGCGCTTATGCGTCTTCCACGGAGTGGGACTATGACAAAGAGGTAGCCTATGGCTTTGGATATGGTCTTTCTTATACCGATTTTACCCAGGAATTCGAGGGAGAACCGGAGTTTAACGTCTCAACAGATCCGGAAACAGGCGTCTGCGATGCAACCGCCGTATTTCATGTAAAGGTAACAAATACCGGTGACATGGCCGGAAAATCCATTGTCCAGATTTACGGACAGGCTCCTTATACAGAGGGAGGCGTTGAGAAGTCTGCGGTTCAGCTGCTTAATTTCGGGAAGACCGATACCCTGAAGCCAGGCGAATCACAGGTGGTCTCCGTCGAGGTTGATTTACAGTATATTGCCAGCTACGACAACACGTATGATAACGGTGACGGCACCGTTGGTACTTATATCCTGGATCCGGGAACGTATTACTTTGCTATGGGTAACGGCGCACATGATGCCCTGAATCATATGATGGCCCGCCAGGGAGCGGATCCGGAAAGTCTGTCAGGCGAGAGCAACAGCGCTATGGCTTACGAACATAAGATTACAGAAGATTTTATTTCCAGCACCGCTTTCTCTGTTTCGAAAACCGGAGAGAAGATTTCAAACCAGCTGGATTACGCTGACTGGAACTATTTCCAGCCGGGAGAGGTTACTTATTTAAGCCGTACCGACTGGGCCGGCACATATCCGAAGAGCTACACGGATATGACTCTGGTCAATGAGGAACTGATCAACCTGCTTAACGGTGACTATTATACCATTCAGACGGACGACGACACCTCCGGAATCACCTGGGGGAAGGACAGCAATCTGATGTTCTATGAGATGTACGGCACTGATTTTGACAATGCGAAATGGCAGGAGCTGCTTGATAAGATGACGCTCGAGGAAGCACAGTATCTCGCCACGTTCGGCGGTCCGAGTATCCCTGGAGTCAGCTCCATCGGTACGGTGGAGACGTATATGACCGAGAACGCAGGAAATGGTGTGGCTGTAAACTTAAACGCTTCAAAGGACACGGGGGCTCCCTGGAGCATCTCCGCCAGCGATCCCAACGGAAACTGGCATCCGGAGGTATTTGCCAACGCACCGCTCGTAGCGGCTTCCTTTAACCAGGATTTATATAAAGAAGTTGGCTCCTTTATCGGAGAGGAAGCGCTGTTCACGGGAATCCCGATTCTGTGGGGACCTGGTTTAAATACTCACCGTCATGCTTATAACGGCCGTAACGGCGAATACTATTCGGAAGACCCGGTCCTGTCCGGTTCCGCGGCTATGGAATTTGCCATCGGCGCACTGGATTACGGCCTGATTGCAGCACCAAAGCATTTTGCATTTAACGATCAGGAAACAAACCGAAGCGGCGTGGCGCCTTACATGCTGGAGCAGAGGGCCCGTGAGGTCGAGCTGCGTGCTTATCAGATCGCTTTCGAGGCGACCAAGTATGACACAGAGGAAGTGGACGCCGGTATGCGCGGCCTGATGGTTTCCTTCAGCAAGATCGGACCGGTGGAATGCACCGCCAGCTACGAACTGATGACAGAGATTCTGAAAGAGGAGTGGGGCTTCAAGGGATATGCCGTCACCGATATTTATGACGACACTGATATTTACGGAGCGGTACTAGCTTCCGGAACGACCTGCTTTGATACCCGAGGTATCTCAGGCTTCTATGGAGCTACGACGCTGGAAAACTGTTCCACCTTTGCCACTCAGGTTGACGGCAGCAAGGTCAGCGCCCAGCTGCTTTCCGGCGATGCGAGGCTGCAGAATGCCGTGAAGGATTCCTGCCACAATATCTTATATGCGTTCAGCCAGAGCAGTCTGATGAACCGTTATAACAGCACGACACATATCGAGCAGACCATGACATGGTGGCGTATGGCCTATATGGCGGCTATCGCAGCATTTGGAATTCTGCTGCTGGCCAGTGGAGCTCTGTATGTCGTGTCCTCCAAACGCAAAGAAAGAGAGGTATCATAAAATGACAGCTTTTATTAAAAAACAGGGTCCGGCTTTCTATTTCAATATCCTGTCCGCAGCAGCAGGCATCGTGGCGTTCGTTGCCATGGTGGTCAGCAGTACCATGAACGAAGCTTATGCGCTCAATTCCTTCCCGCTGTTTGTACTGGGGGCAATTGCCGGGATACTTCTGATTGTGATTGCTGTTTACGCCGCTAACCGGTGGGGAAATTACGATTATGTCGGGACACTGTCCGGTGTGGCTGCCGTTGCTCTTTTTTCAGCCGTCATCGGCGGGATCATCTTGAACCGCGTCCTGCTGATATCCGGATTATTTTCCTGGAACTCCGGCAATACGCCTGGCTGGAACGTATTCTATGCCAGTGTGGTTTCCATTGCCTGCTTTGTGATCTCCATCGTGCTGCTGATTATCGGTTCATTCTTAAAGAGTGTTAAATAAGAAAGCAGGAGGTACCATTTATGAGCAACGAATCAACAACGGCGGCCGGTATCAACCGGGCAAAGCCTTACCAGCTCGTCCTGTTTCCGTTTAATAACGGTGCAACCAATGTTTACTATATTCTGACCATCACCTACATTGCCTATTACGGCAATGGGGTGCTGGGACTGGCGCTGATGTTCGCCACGACCATGGTAACGGTCATGCGTCTGTTTGACGCGGTGACGGACCCGATCATCGGCGCTCTGATCGATAAGACCAACGGACGCTTCGGCAAATTCAGGCCTTATATGGTGCTGGGAAATATAATTATGGCGGTGAGTGCGTTTCTGCTGTATTTTGGTACCAGGCTCATCCCCGACACGATGATGTGGCTGCGCTATACGTCCTATGTGGTGATCTATGCGCTCTATGTAATTGGATATACGTTTCAGACCTCCTGCACCCGTTCCGGACAGACGGTGCTGACCAATGACCCGAAGCAGCGGCCCATGTTTACGATTTTCAACATGGTGGCCAGCATGCTGGGGATGGGAGCGATCCAGTTTCTGGCACCCATTTTCCGGGCGAAATTCGGAGACTATACCACGGCCGCATTTTTCGACATGATGATTCCGATCTCGGTTATTATCTCTGCCTTATTGACGGTGCTTGCGGTAATCGGCATCTGGGAGAAAGACCAGCCGAAGTACTTTGGACTGGGAAGTGAGGAGAAGCAGAAGATCAGGATCTCTGAGTATGTGGCTATTATGAAAGAGAACAAACCGCTCCGGAGGCTGATGGTTGCGGGGGCCGGCTGCAAGCTGGCGCTGGCCATTGCCACCAATGGTACGGTGCTCTGTATGCTCTATGGTTCCATGATGGGCAATTATAACGGGCTGTACCTGCCGATGATGATTGCGGGCTACGTTTTCTCCGCGCCGTTCTTTGTACTGACGGTGCGCACCTCTCAGAAGCACGGGCAGAAGGCGTCCCTCACGCGTTACGTGGGGCTTGCGCTGGTGATGTATGTGGGAGTCTTTGCACTGCTCATGTTCTGGAAACCGGGCGTGGCGGGAGTGAATCTGTCTCTCAGCAGCTTAAATATTTATACGATCCTGTTTGTCCTGCTGTTTGGAATTGGATATGGAGCCTACTATGCGACAGCGGATATGCCGATCCCCATGGTTGCAGACTGTTCGGACTATGAGACCTACCGCTCAGGCAACTATATCCCCGGCGTAATGGGAACACTGTTCTCCCTGGTGGATAAGCTGGTGTCGTCTTTAAGCTCTACGGTGGTGGGAATTGCTATCGCGGCCATTGGACTGTCTACGCTGCCCGGCGGTGATACGCCTTACATGGAAGGCATGAAGGGGATCGTCCTCGTGCTCTTCTGCGTGATTCCGATGATTGCCTGGGCGCTGACCCTGTGGGCCATGAAGGGCTACACACTGACCGGAGAGCGCATGAAGGAAATCCAGGCGGTCAACGCGGTCCGCAAGGATGCGATTGCCAAAGGAATGAGTACGGAAGAGGCGCTGGCCACCTGGAAGACCATGGATCAGGTGCCGGCGGAGTTTCGACAGGAATGATGAAATAAAGGATATTAAAAAGAATAGGTAAAACAAATAAGTAAAACAAATAAGTAAAACAAATAAGTAAAACAAAGAGGATGCCCGGAAGATATGAATTGACTTCCAGGGCATCCTTTTAAGTGGCCTTAACCTATGTACATTACCATGAAAACAATGGCGTCTTCCCGTCAATGGCGATCCAGCTGATACTGTGTTTTTTCACGTGAAGAAGGCTGCAAATCAGGTCGATCTGATTATACTTTACGACACTGTTCGAGTGAGTACCCACCCAGTAGGTTTTTCCGTCGCTTCCCGTCACTTCAACTGACCTTCTCAGATAACCGTAGCCCTCTTCCGCCCTGGCACGGTCATCCGTGAACCAGTCTGTGCCGTTCGTCAGGATCTCCTTCTCATGGCCGGGATAGTTGTCGAGGACGTACTGAACCGTCTTTACCATGGCATGGGCGGTGCTGTTGACCCGTTCGGCCGGCCCATTGTTTAATTTGATGAATTTGGCCTTGCCGCCGCCCGGCGCTTTCTGCGCCTGCGTATCTGGCTCCGCGGATGGCCGCCGGTCTCCGGCAGCAGCCTCACGGTAGCTTACGAGGTCGATCTTCTCGTCATCCTCCAGGCCGTTGTTTACGATCTGTGCAAACCTGCTAACGTCTGCCACGTTCCTGGTCAGTAAGTAGAGCTCATCCTTTTTAAACGTATTGGAGTCCAGAACCGGATAGTTACCTGACAGCTGTGCTGCAGCGCCGCACAGTTCGGCAAAGAGCTCCATCATGTCTTTTAATTTGTCCCGAATCAGTTCAAAACAGTCTGTGAACTGGGAGTAATCGCTGCGGTATCCATTAAAGAGCTGGACCATATATGTGGTAAAATACCATTTCCCGTTTTGCAGTACAGCTGCCGCTGCCGGATTGTCCGTGATGATTTTCTTTACATTTTTTCCATAAAAATCGGCCACTCTGACTGCAAAATACACCGCGCCGTAGTACTTCTCAAAAATCTCCGCTTCCTGTTCATCCTCTGCCTCCAGCCATTCGGGTACGAATATCGTTTTATCCTGAAAACTGTATTCTCCGCCGGTGTCATTTCTGGAACTCAACAGGACATTGGTGCCCTTGCTGCGGGCGTCCCCCGGGTACCCTGCGCAGGCCTTCCGGGCTCTCGCAAAATCGACGAGGTCGACGGTGCGCCTGGCGATATTTCCTTCCCCGCGCTTCACCAGCCTGAAATACCTTTTGCCGTTCATCTGCTCTCGCTCCAAAAATGCGGCCAGCTTCACCACAAATGGCGATGCGAAGGCGATATCCTCCGCTTTGATGGGCTTCTGACGGTTTAGGGCTACGCTGATCTCATTTACCTCCCGGGTAGAATCCGCTTCGGACTCGGCAGCCTGCGCGGAGTGTGGAATATGTATGATGCGCAGCAGTACCTTGGCGTTCTTCGACTGCCTGATCTTTTCCTCCAGCTTTGCCGCTTCCTCTGCTTCCCCTTTATTTTTGCATTCCTTTAAATCATATTCCATCTCATAAAGGCACTGGGCGGATGCGGTGATGGTCTGGGCTCCGTTGATGACGGAGAAATGAAGGTCGCCGTATTCAGATATGTGTTCCAGAAGGACCTCCTCCACACGATCCAGTCTAAAATCGGGCCGTTCTACCAGAATGGTAATACCGTTATTCTTAAACCAGAACTCGCCGGGGTTATTTCTTAACGTATCTTTGATCGCGCGGTCAACGCCCAGCTGTTCATTTAAACCGTACCGGACATTGCGCTTAAACAGCTTGTCGCCGATTCTGTTATAGATATCAATCAGCTGGTACAGGTGGACAGAAGTCACATATCCCCGGTTAGAACCTTCTGCCTCGTCCTTATTTTCCCAGTTGATATGGCATTTCATAGGAGGCATCTGGATAAACTCAAACCGGTTTACACTGGTCAGCTTGATGTCCTGCTCATTGTAGCTGTTGTCGAGAATATATAGAAAATTTACAGTACCTTTCCAGGCCTTCATCTCTTTCCGGATATTTTTCTTCATGGTCTTACCTTCCGCCGAAAGAAAAAGTCTTTCGAGGAAAACCCGGCTTTTCATGTTGTCTACGATGCAGATGACATAGATATTCTTTTCCGCTGATTCCGGCATGTCTGCCAGGCGGCAGGCTTCCTCCTCCAGAGCCGCCAACAGGCTGCCGCTGTCCTCTGTAAATTTCAGAAACAGAAAATTTTCACTGCTGTCAATGCCCATCTGTACAGAACTGCAGATTTCCCATTTTTCTGCCCGGACCAGGAGATTCAGCGCCTTTTGAGCCTCTTCGCTGTCCCACCAGGTCTCGTCGCAGTCGATATCCCGGTTGCTCAAAATATTTCTGATGTACTCTTTATAGTTTTCGATTCTCCTGGCTCTCATCCGATTTTCGCTCATTGTCTTTTGTCCTTTCCATACTGATTAGCAGCTGGCTCCCTGAGAATTTATGAATGCCATGCTGATTTAGCTCTTTGGAAAATTCCAGAATTAACTGGTTGTAACGGTTTACGATAGTATTCAGTTCGTCTTCTGTCAGGTAGTTCTTCTGTATGGTCTCTTCCAGGTTCTGGGTAAAGTCCAGCAGGCCGATCCGGTAGCTGTTAATCATATTTTCCACGTAGACCAGAATCCCGTCTGTATCCAAATCCTTCCGGTTATCCAGGATGTAGTCAAAATAGTAATCCAGCTCCTTCTCCAGCATTCTGACAGCATACTTAAGCTCGTTGCCGCAGCAGAACTTCTCCGTGTTCAGTTTCCGGCTCTTATTGCTGATCTCATCTACCAGATTCACAATCTCCGGATAGATACTCCCGGTATGAATGCCAAAAAATTCCTTTAATTCTTTTCGGATCAGCGGTTTGGCCTCCTTCGGAATCCGGATGCCATACGTCATCCACGCGGGTAAGTCCGCAGCATCGTTGCCCTGGAACAGAATGAAGGCGCCCTGCTGTGCCACGATCCGGTTATTCAGTTTTGTGTGGTCAATAAATTTATGGTTCTTCTCAAAAATAATCTTATCCCGGTGCCACTGCCTGTCCCGGTTAATGATGGCGTCGTAATTGGCATTGGTATTCTCCGCGCTGGGACTGAAGATCTCATCGATGAAAAATACGAACACCATCCCATCCTCGTGATCCAGTGAATCAACGTCCTTGCGGTAGTACGGCGTGACCGCAAAATACAGGGCCGTCAGGCAGTTATAGGACACATCCAGAAGGCGGCTGGGAAATTCTCCGTGCTGGGCGTCGATGGCGTTGTCCAGATACCGCTTCTCGCCCGTCAGTCTGTTCTGTCTCATGGCGTCAAAGAGACTCTTCTCAAAAAAAGGATTGCCATCCATAACGCCCCGCCGGAAAATGTTGGCGCGGCAGGAGGTGGTATAAATCTGGGGCTCGCCCCGGTAAACGTAACTGTAATTTTCACCTTTACGGGATTCCATGTATTCTTTTATCTTGGAAATATAATCGGATACATTCTCAATGGGTTTTTCTGAGATTTCTTTGACTCTTTTATCTTTGGGAAGAACATAAGCGCTGTTTTCGTTCAATTGCTTTCCCTCTCTTTCGATATAGATTCCCTGCTGGCTGGGCCAGGAAAATCATGATGGTTTTATTATAGCTTATACGGAAGGGGCATTCAACGGGGAATCGGCGTAAGTTTGGTGAAATATGGCATGAAAAAGATAAAAAAAAGCCATAGTAATAGCAGGTGCGTAAGAAAAGTAAAAGCGAAACAGAAAAAGAGGAACGAAAATGAAGAAAAGAATACTTGGTTGTCTTACAATGTTATGTGTAATCTCGGTGATACTAACCGGCTGCAGAAATCAAAGACAAGGAGCCGCTGATCTACAGAACCGGGAATCCTCCTCCCTGGCTATGGCGGAGGAAAATGCCATGAACAGGGAAGCGGGGGCGCAGGATCCAGGAGACCCACAGGGGACAGGAGATTCGCAGGGGACAGGAGATTCGCAGGATTCAGAAGACGCGGTCAGAACCGCTGGAAAGGCGGAGGCGGGCAATGTAAGGGCGGAAGACGATTATTACAATTATGTAAATCAAAAAATCCTTGCAGAAAAGCAGATCCCTGCGGATTCTGGAAACTGGAGTTATTTTTACGAATTGGGACAGAAATCTTATGATAATTTAAGTGATCTGCTTAATGAAATTATCAATCAGAGAGAGCAGTTTGCCGAAGGATCGCCGGAACAAAAAATAGCCAGTCTATATCTGACTGCAATTGATATGGAGGGGAGAAGAAATGCCGGATTTGGTGCGCTGCAGCCTTACCTTGACAGCATCCGCAATGCGGCTGATATTCAGGAATATATAGAAGCGATCGGGACTATAAACAATGAACTGGGATTCTCCAGTCTCATTGCTCCAACTTATTATGAGGATATGAAAGATTCCCGGAATTATGGCTGTTATCTGGGGAGCGCCGACTTAGGGCCGGGAAAAGAGACGCTGGAAGATGGTACACAGTCGGTTATATTGGAAGCATACAGGAAATATATAAAAAATATAATGGAATCCACAGGAATCAGCGAAAAAGAGGCGGAAAGAGCTGCTTCATCCATTTATAAGTTTCAGACTGATTTAGCGTCTGCAACGCTTCCGCTGTCTGACCAGAATGACCCTGAAAAAACGTATAATCCCCAATCCCTGAAGGAACTCAGCGCCCTATACTCCAATATTGATATAAAAGCATATTTAAAAGCGGCCGGGGCGGCCGGTTTTAATTCCTGGGTGGTAAATGATCCGGGACAGGCCAAAAAGGTGAACAGCTATCTGACAGAAGGCCATCTGCCGCTGTTGAAGGATTACTCCGTTTTCTGCCTGATTAAAGATTTCAGCCCTTGTCTGACACCGGAAATACGGGACAGCACCATAGCATGGAGCAATGCTCAAAAGGGAATTCAGGGAAAGAAAACAGATAAAAAGCTGGCAGGAGAGCTTGTTCAGAATACATTTGGATTTGAGTTCGGCAGGCTTTATGTAGAAAAGCATTTTTCGGAAGAGGATAAGAAGAATGTCGAAACGCTGGTCCATCAGATTCTGGCCGCCTATGAAGATCGTATAAACGGATTGGATTGGATGGGAGAAGCGACAAAAGAAAAAGCAATTCGAAAACTGGAGCATATGACCCTCAAAATTGGTTATCCGGATCACTGGCCGGACTACTATGAAAACGCAGTCATTCTTCCGGAAGGGCAGGGCAGTCTGGTTGACAATATGGTAAATGTATACCGATCGCTCAGATCCTACGAAAAAGAAGAAATAAAGAAACCGGTTGACCGGACCCAATGGGGAATGACGCCTCAGACCGTCAACGCATATTACAATCCTCTGAATAACGAAATTGTCTTTCCTGCCGCGATCCTGCAGCCTCCGTTCTATGATCCAAATGCAGACGATGCTTCAAATTTAGGCGGGATTGGGATGGTGATTGCCCATGAGATCAGCCATGCGTTTGATTCCTCCGGCGCCCGCTATGATGAAAATGGAAATTATAATATGTGGTGGACAGAGGACGATTTAAAGAAATTCCAGGATCTGACTCTTAAGGTAGCGGCGTACTATGACGGCCAGGAGGCTGTGAAAGGGCGTTATGTAAACGGCCGCCAGACGTTAAACGAGAATATTGCCGATTTAGGCGCCCTTGCCTGTGTCACCTCGATTGCCGGAGATGATACGGAAGCCCTGAATTCTCTTTTCACGCAGTATGCCCGCATCTGGGCGTCGAAATATACAGAGGAAAGCATGATCCACAGGCTTAATACGGACGTTCATTCTCCGGCAAAAGTGAGAGTAAATGCGGTCTTAAGTTCCACAGAGGCTTTTTATAAGGTTTACCCGGATTTAAAAGAGGGCGACGGCATGTATGCAGCGCCGGAAAAGAGGGTGAAGATCTGGTGATGCGGGCTGGTGAGAGCCAGCACGTTTGTTGAGTCGTTGAGCGGAATCGCCTGATTAATTTGTTGGGGATGCTGGACGATTAAAGCGACTGAAAACGCGGTGGTGAACGAGAGAACAATTGTTTAGGAATAGGGGGAACGTAAACAATTTGTGTAAAGTAAACAATTCGTGTAAAGTAAACAGTTCGTGTAAAGTAAACAATTTGCATAAAGTAAACAATTCGCGTAAAGTAAACAATTTGTATAAAGTAAACGATTAGTTGACAAAACAGACTTATTAAAGACTAAATTTTTAAAGCAGCAGCTTTTGAGTGATAAGATGGCCTTTACAATGGCAGCAAAATATGTATTATAGTATTAATGTATAAAGAAACAGCAACCTCATTTTTATGATAAGAGTATGTCATAACCTGCATTAAAACTATATGAAATATCCGGAGGGAGAGGTCTGTCATACTGTTGAGGAACCGCTTGCTTTTACCCTGTTTTTGTGCTATAGTAGGAAAGCTGATTTTCCCCTGAAAACAGGCAGAAACGGCAAATATATGGTGTGTTCGAGACCTTCCACACCTAAAACAAAACTAAAGGAGAAATGAATATGTTACAAAAATCTTCAAGCAGAACCTATTTTATGGTTTATGCGGCGGCGATTGCTGCCATCTACACCGTACTTACGATGGTATTTGCACCGATCAGTTTCGGTCCTATCCAATTCCGAATTTCGGAAGCGCTCTGTATCCTGCCATTTTTTACACCGGCCGCAGTCCCGGGGCTGTTTATCGGATGCCTGCTGTCCAATTTATTGTGTGGCGCCGCAGCATTGGATATCATTTTTGGGAGTCTGGCTACGCTCATTGGGGCCTTGGGTTCCTGGATGCTCCGCAAAAACAAGTGGGCGGTCTGCCTTCCGCCGATCCTGGCAAACACAATTGTTATCCCATGGGTGTTACGCTTTGCGTATGGCTCGGAAGATATGATTTTGTATGCAATGGTAACTGTAGGTATTGGTGAGATTCTGGCGATCGGTGTTCTGGGAAATCTTTTAATGGGAGTTCTTTATAAATACAGACAGATTATGTTTGGCAAGAAAAACCTTGCGTAATGAATTCAGAAGTAGGTCTAAAAGATCGAATAAACAAAGAAAAATATTGTAGAATTTTCAGAGAATATAAGAGAAAAGCAAGTTAGAAAATAGAATTTAAGAGCTTAAATTATGAAATACAGCATACTGGTGGAATACCCTTGCCTGATAAACAGATAAGAGGCAAAGGGGGAAACCAGTAGGCTGTATTTTTAATTAGTTTCTTCTATATAATTGGTATTATAAGAACTGAGTCTTTATAGTTAAATAATATTTGGATAAGTGTCAAAAAAATGGTGCAGCAAACGCCTGATAGTTTTAAATAATCGTTATGCGAATGGCATTGTATAATGATCTCGTTCCTTTAGCGTTCATCACAAGCCTTCATAAATAATTTTAACAGATCCAATGCATATCTTTTTTTCTTGATGCTGCAATTTCCCAGAATTTCGATGACTGCCTGCTGTTCCACATCCAGGTCTGTGAATTCGCTGGTATCCTCATTATTTCCGTAGATTAAGTAATCCAGCGAAATATTGAGACAGGATGCAATGCTAAGCATTGTGTCAATGGACATACCGCAGGTCCCGCGTTCAATATCCTGGCAGTATTTATAAGCACGACCGATTTTTTCCGCAAGCTCCTCCTGTGTCAATCCCATAATCATCCGTCTGTTTCTGATTCGTTCCCCTGCTGCAATTCGATTATATCCCGCCAATTCATAAGCCTCACTTTCCAGAAATTACCGTACATAAAATTATTATATGGTTCATTAAGGTTGACAACACCTGTTTTGAGGGTATAATAATAGTAAGTTTTAAACGTATATTATGCACCTGTTTCTAACGCGAACAGATGATGAAGTGCCAAAAATCGACATGCTGTCGAAAAATGATCATACGGCACTAAAAAGGGTGAGGATGAAAAATGTATAAAAAGGCTAACCTTGGCTGGCTGAAACACTGGGATTTTATGATCCTGGATTTAGTTTGTCTGCAAGTGGCATTTATAAGCGCTTATTTTATTCGTCATGGGGTTCATTTGGCATATGAGAACAAATTGTATCGAAATATGGCCTTTGTACTCTTCTTAATTCAAGTCTGCGTCACTTTCTTTGGCGAGAGCTTCAAAAATGTTTTGAAGAGGGGATATTATAAGGAGTTTACAGCTACATTTAAGCACGTATGCCAAATAATTCTAATTGCGGTATTTTATTTGTTTGCAACGCAAACCGGTGAAGGATATTCCAGAATTACGCTGGTCCTGACCGGCATTATTTATATGGTCATCAGCTACATAGCCAGGATTCTTTGGAAAAAATATTTAAAAACCAAAGGTGTTGTAGGAAAAGGAAATCGATCGTTATTAATTATAACATCAGAAGAAATGATGGATATAGTGATTGATAACATTCGTAATAATAATTATGAAGGTTTTCAGATTATAGGAATCAGCCTTCTAGATGCAGACCGTGTTGGTGAGACGATCAATGATGTGCCGGTAGTAGCAACCATGGACAATGTTGAAGAGTATGTCTGCAGAGAATGGGTAGATGAGGTATTTCTTAATCTGCCGAAAGAGATTCCATTGCCAAGAGACCTGATTAATCATTTCATCGAGATGGGGATCACGGTTCACTTGAAACTGATCGAGATGGCGAAGCTGGAAGGCGAAGTGCAGCGGGTAGAGCGGTTAGGAAGCTATACCGTTTTAACGAGCAGTATTAATATGGCTTCATGGAAACAGGCATTTTACAAGCGGGCTATGGATATTGTCGGCGGCCTGATCGGATGTATCATCACTGGAATTTTGTATTTGATTGTGGCACCATGCATTTACATAAAATCACCGGGACCTATCTTTTTTTCACAAGTCAGGGTAGGTAAAAACGGTAAGAGATTTAAGCTTTACAAATTCCGCAGCATGTATATGGACGCGGAGAAACGTAAGAAAGAACTGATGGCACAGAATCGTGTGAAAGATGGAATGATGTTCAAGCTGGACCACGATCCCAGAATTATTGGTGGTGACAAAGGGATTGGAGGATTTATCAGAAAGTATTCGATCGATGAGTTCCCTCAGTTCTGGAATGTGTTAAAAGGCGATATGAGCCTGGTAGGTACGAGGCCGCCGACTATCGACGAATGGGACAAGTATGAACTGCACCACCGCGTAAGGCTGGCCATAAAGCCCGGAATAACCGGAATGTGGCAGGTGAGCGGGAGAAGTGATATTACGGACTTTGAAGAGGTTGTGAGGTTGGATAAGGCGTATATCACAAACTGGAGCCTGGGATTGGATATGAAGATTGTGATGAGGACTGTGGGGGTGGTGTTTGGGAAGAGTGGGGCGATGTAGGGATATTATTGTGTTTTGCAGTATGAACTGTAAATAATAACAATTATTTACGGTATATATTTATAAATTAATTGATTAAAAGCAGAGGTTATAAAGGGGAAATATGAATATACAACATATATACATCATTGGAGCCAAGAATTGCGGTGCTTATGGAGGTTACGAAACATTTTTAGAAAAACTTACAGAGTATCACCAGGAAAATCCGCAGCTTAAATACCATATTGCGTGGAAAGGTACAGAAAAAAAAGAATTTTATTATCATAATGCTCATTGTTTTCAGATTAATGTACCTGATATAGGACATGCACAGGCCATTTATTATGATGTCGCCGCTTTGAATTTTTGTATTAAAGATATAAAAAAACACAAGATAAAAACACCAATAGTATATATTCTCGCATGTAGGATTGGTCCTTTTGCCGCGTATTACCGAAATAAAATTCATAAACTCGGCGGCAGGGTTTATGTCAATCCAGATGGACATGAATGGCTAAGGGCTAAGTGGAGCCCTCTTATTAGAAAATATTGGAAACTATCTGAAGAACTAATGGTAAAACATGCTGACCTGCTCATATGTGACAGTAAAAATATTGAAACCTATGTGAGAAATACCTATTCAAAATACAAACCGGATACCACATTTATCGCATATGGTGCTGAATTAAGCCTCAGCAAACTGGCAGATAAAGATAATAAAATTATAAACTGGTATTTAAAAAACGGACTTGAGAAAAAAAACTATTACCTTGCAGTTGGCCGGTTTGTGCCTGAAAATTCTTTCGAGATTATGATTCGAGAGTTTATGGCATCAAACTCGAAGCGTAACTTTGCTATTATTACAACCTCTAATAATAAGTTTTTGGCTGAATTAGAAGACCGGTTACACTTTAAAAAGGATAAAAGAATTAAATTCGTTGGTACTGTTTATGATTCAGAACTTTTAAAGAAAATTCGTGAAAATGCATACGCTTATCTTCATGGCCACACAGTCGGCGGGACGAATCCTTCTTTGATAGAAGCACTTGGCAGTACGGATCTAAACTTACTTATAGATGTTGGATTTAATCAGGAAGTTGCCGAAGATACTGCGCTTTACTGGAGTTCTGATATTGACGATTTAAGAAAATTAATCGATAAAGTTGATGCTATGAGTATAGAAGCAATTCATGAGTTGGGGAAAAAAGCAAAAAAAAGAGTAGCTGATGCATATACCTGGGAGCATATCGGTTATAAATATGAACAGCTGTTTCTAGAAAATATAAAATAAAATGCAATAGTAAAAGTCATATTTACTAAAAAAAGCAGAAAAATTCCAGAAGGGAGAAGCCGGTGAAAAGAGTCCATATTTTAACCTTCCATAACGCTTTAAATTATGGTGCAGTTCTTCAATGTATAGCATTATATAAAACAATCAGCCAAATTACCGAATGCGATGTTATTAATTACCATTCGCCTAAAATAGACGAAGTTTATAAAGTTTTTTCCTTCAAACGCTCTTTAAAAAATAATGTAAAGGGAATCCTTTTAGTTCTAAAAACACGCTGTAAAAAGAAAAAGTTTAATAACTTTCTTAATGACTATGTAAATTTGACAAAAAGATATTTTAATTTCAATGAACTAAAGAATGAGCATTGGGATGAAAAAGATATCTTTTGTTGCGGCAGTGATCAGGTATGGAACTTAGATTTAACAAATAGCGATGAAATATATTTTCTTTCATTTGCTCCGAAGAATACAACTAAGATGTCATACGCAGCCAGTATAGGAAAAGAATTATCTGATTCGGAAAAACCATTTTTTTATATGAAATTAAAAGAATTTGACTTTATTTCAGTTCGAGAAGAATCAGCCAAAAATAAATTCCATGAAATAGGGATAGAATGTATTCAAAATATAGATCCGGTATACCTCTTGAATAAAAATGAGTTAGAAAAGATGTCAATTGAAATTCCTGAAGAACAGCAGCCATTTGTTTTAGTATACTTATTACAGAAATCTGAAAAGTTCATGAAAAAGGCTTTGGACTATTCAAAAAATGAAAACAAACGGCTTATAGTTATTACAGCAATAGAGTTTAAAAAATTTTCTAATGTTACATATATTGATAAGTGCGGTCCAAGAGAGTTTATAAGATATTTTATAAAAGCTGATACAATTTTTACAAATTCATTTCATGGTATATCACTTTCTATCATATTAAACAAAACATTTTTCTTTGAATATTTAGCAGTTAAATTTAAGACCAATAGCAGACTTCATGATATAATCACGTTTTTTAATTTGGAAATACTGGATTCAGATAGATATGATGCGATTCCTAAAGTTATTTCAATTGATTTTAATGAAGTAAATAATAAGATAAAAAAAGAGCAAGACAGATCTATAAAGTATTTAAAGGAAGCATTTGAACATAGATCTATATCTAAATAAGAAAAATATTCTGAAATGACAGGAGGTTTTAATGAAAAATAATAAAATAAATGTCACGATGGTTGGAATCGGCCATGCACATGCAGCTGGTGTCCTGGAAGAATTACTTACACAAACAACAGTTTTCCATGTAACAGGTTTTGTAGAGAGTAACACCAATATACTAAATCAAAAACGAAATACAGCCCCTTTTAACAAAGTACCACTTCTTACAGAAGAGGACGTATTAAATAACAAAACGTACGAAATTGATGCCTTTTTAATAGAAACTGAGATGAAGGACTTAATTTCTACAGCAAGAAAATATCTCCGTGCAGGAATTCCTCTCCATCTGGATAAGCCTACAGGAATAGATAAGAATTTTTTGATTCTGTTAGAAGAAGCAAAAAAACTACATGTTCCAATACAAATGGGATATATGTACCGATATAATCCGGCAGTATTTATCGCTGATAAGTACATAAAAGAAAATAGAATAGGTGATATATGCTACATACATGCCTTTATGGATACGGAATTAGAAATACATCAAAGAAAGAGTCTGAATTGCTATCCGGGAGGCGCCATGTATGTTTATGGCTGTCATATGTTGGATATCGTTCTAAGATTTATGGGGCAGCCTCAATCGGTTCGCTCATTTATTAAGCAATCAGGATTTAATTCCACTGAAGCAGATGACAGCACACTTACCCTGCTCGAATATAACAGAGGGACATCAATAGTTGCCGCGTCCTGTGTTGATGCCAATGGTTACGGCAGAAGGCAGATTGTAATATCCGGTTCTAAAGGAACGATTGAAATTAAACCGTTAGAAAATCCCACAAAAATGACATATGCAGAAAGAGACGGAAAAGATGAGTATAAGGATAAAGCGTCATATATAGATTTATCCGGTTACAACTTTGACAGAAGGTACTATTATATGATAACGGATTTCGCATACATGATTCAAAGAAGATTTGATAAAATGATTTTCCAGATGGATTATGAATATGAAAAAAAACTGCATGAATTATTAATGCAGGCTATAAATCTATAAGAAAGAAAAGAGAAAAAAATGGGATACTCACTAAAAGAAAATGTAAAAATCTTAGTATCATTACTTAAAGCGTACAATATAAAAAATATAGTATTATCATCAGGCAATAGAAATATTTCTTTTGTACAGATGGTTGAAAATGACGATTTTTTTACTTGCTACTCAATTGTGGACGAGAGAAGTGCAGGTTTTTTTGCATTAGGTTTGATAGAACGTCTTAATTCACCAGCGGCAATTTGTTGCACATCAGGGACAGCGGTCTGTAATTATACCTCCGCAGTCTCAGAAGCATTTTATCAAAAACTCCCATTGGTGGTACTAACAGCAGACAGACCATCGTATTTTCTGAATCAAAATGAAGACCAAATGATTCCTCAAACAAATTTATTAAAGAGTATTACTAAATTAAGCGTTCAGCTTCCGGCAGTTGTCAGTAAACAGGATTACTGGTATTGTTCTAATCGTATCCACGCAGCTTTACTGGAACTGAGCCATCACGGAAACGGCCCTGTTCATATTAATTTTCAAATTGATGATAAGGCAACAAATGTATCAGATGCTTTATACGAAAAACCGGATATTTTGAATAGAATGAATCGTTACGAAATTGGAAGAAATAAACAGGAGCTGTGGAAGGAAAAAATTAAGGAATTAGAATCTTCAAAGATTATGATTCTTTATGGACAGAGTACATTTATATCCGATGAAGAAATAGAGTATTTAGATGTCTTTACTGAGAGATTTAATTGTATCATCGCTAAGGATCATATGGCTAATCTTCATAGCAAAAATGCAGTTAACATATATACAGCGATCAATGTACTTAATGATTCCGAAATAGAAAATTTGCTACCTGATATTATTATTACTATGGGAGGAAATTCTGTTCTTGTACAACCATTAAAAGCTGCAATTGCTAAAAGAACTACTCCCATAAAACAATGGTTAATATGCGAAGATGGTATTGTCCGGGATTCATTACGCTGCTTAAGCGACATCTTTGAATGTTCCTCTCTGGAATTTTTAAAATTTTTTACTGAATATGGTGCCATAGATAAAAATGAGTATTATTTTCAATGGAGTGATGTGATTAACAGGATTCGTTTACCGGAACCTCCTTATTCCAGTTTATATTCCGTTAAAAGATTAATGGAAAGTATACCCGATAACAGTATATTTCACATCGCTAACAGCAGCAGTATACGTTATGCAAATATGTTCCAATTAAAGGATAGCATTAAAGTATATTGTAACAGAGGAACAAATGGAATAGATGGATCTTTTTCTGCATTCATGGGAAATGCAGTAGTAAGTAAAGATTTATGCTTTTTATTAATTGGTGACTTAAGCTTTTTTTATGATTTAAATGCATGTTGGAACAGATATTGTGGAAAAAACATTCGAATTTTATTAAATAATAATGAAGGAGCTGAACTATTTCACTATTCGTATGGTACAAAAATTTCAGAAATAAATACATATATTGCAGCTGAACACGATGGAACTGCAAAAGGTTGGATTGAGTCAAGAGGTTTTCGTTACTTATGCGCGTCTAGTCAGGAGGAATTTGATGAAAAGCTGCAGGAATTTTTAAAAGATGATTCTGAAAGACCAATATTATTTGAAGTATTTACTTTAAAGGATGAGGACGCAAAAATTGTCCACACTTATTATGATGCGAATACTGCCTTAAACATTAAAAATGAAACAAAAAAAATTGTCAGGAAACTTATGGGAAAAAGTAAATCCTTAGATGTAGCAATTAATAAGGCAAGAAAAAAATTTTAGTAAATAAATGACTCAAACGGTGGAAATAAGAATTTCTTTGATAAATAATAAGTCATATAGTTAAACACCAGAAAGAGAATCCAAAGAAATGAATAGAGAACGAGCGCTTTTAAAAAATACAATCATTATAGCTATAGGAACTATTCTGCCTAAAATGACTACATTTATTACATTGCCTGTTATAACTGCCTCATTAACTCAAATTGAATATGGAACATACGATTTAATTACTACTTTGGTTTCTTTTTTCTTACCAATGTTTACTCTTCAGGTACAAGCTGCCGCTTTTAGATTTCTTATTGAATACAGGGGCAACAAGATTAAGACAAGAAGTGTAATTACAAATATACTATTTTTTATAATACCGGTTTCTATCCTCTCCTTGTTTGTGCTTTTTTTTGCATTGTATAAATTATCAATCATAATTCGATTATTAATATGCATTTACTTTTTTGTAAATATTCTGGTATTAACAGCACGTCAAATTGTTAGAGGTTTATCAAACAATTTGCTTTATTCTATCAGTGCTGTTGTGGAATCTGCTTTAAATATGATTTTGGTTATTGGAATCTTAAAAATTGCAGATCAGGGAATTGTCGGATTATTGTTATCATTAACTTTAGCAACAATCACCGGATTATTGATATTAATTATAAAAGGAAAAATTATAACAAATATAGATATAAAATTGCTTTCAAAAGATTTATTAAAACAAATTTTGAAGTATTCATGGCCACTGGTGCCACATGTACTTTCTGACTGGATACTGCGCCTGTCAGACAGACTGGTTATTACGTTTTTTCTTGGATTAAATGCAACAGCTATATATGCTGTTGCGAATAAAATACCCTCACTATTGGCTTTAATACAGACTACCTTTACATATGCATGGCAGGAAAATGCATCTTTAGCAGCTAAAGACACGGATAAAGACGCTTATTATACTCAAATGTTCGAACTAATATCACGGATTTTATCTGGTGGAACTGCATTATTAATTGCAGCGACACCTGTTTTATTTAAAATTTTAATTAAAGGAAATTATGCTGAAGCTTATGCCCAAATGCCAATCCTTTTTCTCGGAACTTTATTTTCGGTTTTTGCCTCTTTTATTGGAGGGATATATATAGCCCATAAAAGAACAATAAATATGGGATTGACAACAATTGCCGCAGCAGGTGTGAATTTAGTTTTAGATTTGATGTTAATTAATTATATAGGTATCTATGCTGCATCTGTATCTACACTTATGAGCTATTTTTTTCTGTCATTATACAGACTGTGTGACATAAAAAAATATCATCAGATAAATGTTAAAGTAAAAAATATACTTATGTATTTATCCTTTTTAATAGCTATGTGCGTCATGTGTTGGAGGCAATCATTTTATTTAAACATATTAAATGGACTTATAGGTTTGGTGTTTGCTGTTGTAATAAATCATAAACTAATAAATAACATACTGATAAATATACTGGGGAAAGTAAAAAATAAGGAGAGATAAATTAATTATATGAAAATTCTTCTTGCTGCTAATATGTATCCATCTAATAAATATCCTCATTACGGGATATTTGTAAAGAATACGGAAGAAATTCTTAAAACTATGGAAAATGTTCAGATTAAAAAAGTAGTAATTAAAAAAACCAACAACTTACTTGTCAAAATACTTTCTTATGCTTTATTTTATGTAAGAATTGTTTTATATGTATGTGCAGGAAGATACGATGTTCTATATGGACATTTTTTATCTCATATATCCCTGCCAATTATTGTTGCCAGAAAAATAAATAAGAAAATAAAAATTGTCGTTAACGTTCATGGTAATGATGTGGTTCCAGATCAAAAAAAAGATGAAAAGTGGGAGAAGATTATACGAAAAGCGATTCCGCTAATTAATTACATTATCGTTCCTTCTGATTACTTTTTGCAAATAATGCAGACTGTATATAATGTAAAAAAAGAATTCATTTTTATTTTCCCCTCAGGCGGTGTGAATCGTAGTATATTTAACCAAAAAAAGAAAGATAAACTCTTGACTAAATATCATCTGGAGCAATCAAAGATCTATATAGGTTATGTTTCAAGAATTGAAAAAAATAAAGGATGGGATACTTTTTTACAAACTGTAAATTTGCTTAAAAATTATGATAGCTTAAATTACATTGTCGTTGGGGATGGGGATGAGATAGATGAATATTACAAAACAGCTGCGGATTTAGGAATAGAAGAAAAAATAATTAAGTTTGATTTGCTAAGCCAGAATGAAATTTCTGATATATTTAACATATTAGACGTATTTTGTTTTCCAACTTACAGGAAAAGTGAAAGTTTAGGCTTGGTTGGCTTAGAAGCGATGGCATGTGGCTGCCTTGTATTGGGTTCCAATAAATATGGTCCCTCAACGTATCTGAAAAATGATGTAAATGGTATTACATTTGATCCTGAGAATCCAAAAGAATTGAGCGATAAGATTATTAAACTGCTAAATAAACCTGATATCGAAAAAAACAGGTTGCGTTTAAATGCTTTCAAAACAGTTGATAAGTATGATATGAGCAGAATTTCAGAGGTATTAGTTAATATATTTGAGAATTTCAGATGATATAGTGCTTTTGCATCTGATACTTCTCAATATTTTCAAAAACATATGGAGGAAAATATGTATTTTATTTAAATACATAGACAAAAAATGAAACTATCTTTTAAAACCGGCTACATTTTGTATGATCTGCTATTACTAATGCCTTTTGTGGATATGATAACCGGTTATGCTTTTAATTTGAATATGAATGGCATTATAACGTATATAGGGCAGGGGTATAGAATTTTTATATTCTTATATATGGTCTGTACTCTTTATTGCCATAAATTTAGTAAAAAACAGCTATGGCTTATAATATTCACGATCTTTTTATTTTTACTTAACCTTATACAATATATTAGATTTAATGGATCTGTTATAGAAAATTTTTCATATACTCTAAAATTACTTTTACCTGTATATTTAATATATAGTTTAAGTATAACTTCCAGATATGACAAAGATATCATCAATCGTTTATTGAATGTGTATTCTTGGATCTATCCTCTATCATTAGTGATACCCAAGATACTGGGGATAGGATTTTATATTTCTAATTATGCATTTGAGAGCGGCTATAAAGGTTTCTATTATGCAAATAATGAACTAAATGTTATTTTGATGGTACTATTTGTATATAATTTTCAAAAATTATATGACAATATAATAGTCAGAGAAAAAAATTCGAAGGATATTCACGGGATAAATGGTATTGATTTCACTAATCTGTTGAAACTTTTTTTAATTATATTTGCTTTGCTTTTTATTGGCTCTAAAACAAGTATTCTCTCTCTTTTTATTGTATGTTTGGCCTATCTTTTTAAATATGAGGGGCTAAAATATAAACTAAAATTTATTTTATTATTAATATGCCTTGGTTTACCAGGTATTCCTTTTATAGGTTTCATTTTAAATAGTCAAATAAATAATATAATTTCCAGAATTATCTATAGCTATAACCGATATGTTGAAACCGAAGGGTTTTTAAGTTTTTTATTATCAAGAAGAAATTTAAGAATTAAACCAGGATTTGATTTTTGGTACAGTGATGGATATAAAGGTGTGTTAAATTTTATTTTGGGTATTGGAAAAAGTACTAAGTGCCCTAATGACGGAATTAGCGCTAATCAGTTTGCGCTAATTGAGTTGGATTTTTTTGATTGCCTTTTTTGGTTTGGAATTGTAACAGTGTGCATAATTATAGTGTTCTATCTTTCTTTTTTTATAAAATCGTTAAAAGTGAAAGACTTATTTATGGAAAAAGTAATGTTTCTTTTTGTATTCTCTTTTAGTATGATTGCCGGCCATGTAATGATGTCTGCTAACTCGGGAACTATCTTTGCAATTATCACAGCAGATTTGTTTATAAAAAGCTGTAATAAACGGGCTGAAAATATAAAAGAAAATGCTGAGTCAAATTAATGTTTAATTTAAACCTAATGTGTTCTTGTAGTGTACTTATGTTGAAGCGCTTACAAGAATTCAAGGCTTATGTACATAATTATCGTTGTATTAAGCGTCCTCCCACTCTTAGCTTTAGGGAAACTATACATATTTTCCGAACTCTATTTAGCAAATTGTATTATGCTTTCTTTTTTGCAAGCAAGTCTTTCAACACAGATATTAAACAGTTCCTTTCTAAGAGAACTAGAACTAATGCAACTGCTAAAATTCCGTACCTTATAACGGGATACCTGTATGTTCCTAATATTGCAAATCCTGCAAGAAGAAATGGAACCGTTATCATAAGTAGCTTCTTCTGTTCATATGGTCTTACTCCATCACAGAATTGATCACATACTTTATTCATGAAAATATAGTGAGATATGCTGTAAATCATGTAGCATGCTAAAGTAGTATAGCCAGCAGCGCGATATCCGAACAGTCTTATGAATATAAAATTCAATATAATATTAAGAATTGCTCCAGTAACACTGGCTATCATAACAAATTTGGTTTTTTCATAGTAAAAAGCAAACTTGGCAAATAAATCATACATATACATAAAATATCCACTCATTGCAACTGGCGGTATCACATAAATTGCGTCATAATATGTAGGCGGAGCAAATATAGCAACCACCTCCGGCGCAAGAACAATAAGCAGCAAATTAAGACAGGCAAGCGCCATTAGTGTTGAATATGCGACTGACGAAATATCTTTTATAGACTTATCTTTAATTTTCCTGTAAATCCACGGATTTATGGTCTGCATTAATGCCGTATTGAACAAAAGCATCAACAGTGAGATCGAATATGCAAGGCTGTATATGCCCGCATCTGATGGACCAACCAAATCGCGAATCATAATTCTGTCAGCACTGTTTAACACTGTTTGTGATAAATAGTGTGGCACAAGAGGCAAATTAAAGCTTAATGCATATACCCAATATTTCTTAGAAAATAGCACTTCACCTCTTTTGACTTGAATAAAAAATAGCCATGCATACCCAATCAGCTCAACTAATGCTATTCCAAGAATTCGGGCGCTTACTTTATCATTAGTAACAGAAACACAGAATATACCAACCATTGGTTTCGCCAAAGAAACTACTAGCGTTATTACTACCAAGGCTTTGTATTTATAATTAACTCTCTGCTCTGTTGACCAAAAGGAGAATACCGCAGTTGTCCAAATAATAACTAGCATAGCAATCATTTGAACTGAACTTAAAGTAAACAGCTGATTCCAAAAATCATGAAAAATAAAGTATATAACCATCCATACAGCAACAAGCAATAAAGTCAAACCTTGTAATGACGATGTGAATACGTTTCTATCTTTCTCAAACTTCACAAGTCCTTGCGCATATACCCCTCCAGTTAAGCTTAATGAAACAAAAATAGATGCAATACTCAACCATGAATTAAACACGTTGTACTGGCCATATTCTGTTGTATTCATTATTCGCGTAAATATAGGAGTAGTGACTGTAGATATTCCCTTCTGTAAAAAAGAACAAATTAAAAACCACAGCGATGCCTTAACTTGAATTGGAAAACTCTTATATCTATTTAAAACTGACTTTATCACAAATTATCACCTCATTTAGGCTCAGTTTACCTTTTAATCTCCGCCAAGATTTTATTAACGACAACCTCTGGCCCAACATCATCGTAGTAACCTATTTCATCGACAAAGGCGCTTCTATCTTTTTCATACTTTGCCTCATCAAATTTTTTTAAACATTCCAGGAATTCATTCATATTCTGGCACAGTGGCGCTGGCAAAGAGTGGATATCAAAATACATACCTCTTTCTTTACTTAAATAGTGTTCAAGATCTAATGCGTATAAAATCACTTTTCGTTTCAGCTTAAATCCATCGAAAATACATCCTGAATAATCTGTCACTAAGAAATCAGTTGCTATAATCAGGTCTTCAATCTGAGAATACTGAGATCCATTTAATACTTTATCAGTATAATGCATAAAACCATCTAGAGATACAATACTTGGATGAAGGCGAACAATAACTTTCCAAGTTCCTCCATATACATTAGATAATGTGTCTATAACTTTAGAAAAATTCATGTTATAGCACTCTAGATTTTTATCAGCTCTAAAAGTTGGTGCATATAAAAGGAAATGGTCATTATCATCTAACTCATCAAAAAAGTTATATACCTTAGATTTAATATCACTTTCACTTTCGGATTTAATTTTTTTGAAGAGATCACACTTGGCAATTTCTCCATCATACCAAAACGAATCTCGCATATTTTTTGTTCTCCAATCAGATCCAGATACCATCAAATTGGCCATTTTCGAGTCATTAATAGCATACTCGATGTATTCACGTGGAAGCGTATCACTAGCATCTTTCTCTACCCATTTCAAGCAGGGGCCACCACCGTGCCAAGTATGGATATAATATTGTCCTCGACGTTTTCTTACATATCCAGGTTTTCTCCGATTATCAATCCAAACTTTTGCAGTGACTTGCTCATATATAGCCTTGATGGAAGCAAATTTTATGCCTCGAATATCTTTAGGCAATTTTTCATCTGGGTTACGAACAAGCCAAACAATATCCACGTCGTTTCTCGCTTCCATAAGTCTATCTGCAATAGCTTTACCCTCGCTTCCATATCCCTTTCCGCCAAAGCTTGCTATTACTATTTTATTGTTATTAATAGGAAAAACTCTAAACAAGTAAAATATCATAGAAATGATTTTATTCTTCATTCTTTTATCCTTCTATCATATTGAGGAACTGTTCAAGACAGTACATCTGCCATTTCTGATTACCTGTAAACTTAGAAATGTCAATATCTATCTTGAATTCTGGACGCTTAGGTCCTCCCCAATTTTTAAAATACTTATCAACCGGACGTGGCATTGGAGTCTTATTAGGAACAGGAATTTCTGGATATTTTTTACTCATAAGCTCTCGAATAAGATACTTGGGCTCTCCGTGACGAACACGATACAGATCAAGTTCATCAGCCATCTTGAGCCTTGCATACGGATCATAATATGGCATTTCAGCAACAGCGAATGCATTAAAGTAGGAGCTTGAGGATTCAATCGAAAAAACATCATCCATAAATGTCAGGAAATCAATCATATCTTCCCGACGATATCTCTCAAAGAGGTAGTTCATAGATTCAGGTTCTACTAATACTTCCTCTGGATTGGTAAATGTATAACGCTCAACAAATTCATCAAAAGTCCAGTCTTTCGCGAGCAATCCGTCCATACCACCAAAAATCAAATCACTACTCTCGCCAACAAACATCATCTCAATACCATCTGCTTTTGCCTGAAGTGCAGCCTGGAGAATTTGCGGCTCAATGGAGTGTACAGGTGCACATTTTGCTTTCATGACTGGTTTAAGATGCGCTATAACTGTATCCCAATTGATATCTACATAATGAAGGTTCAAACCATAATACTTTGCATAGTACTCAGCTCTAGCAAGCTCCTCCTTTTGGAATTCACCACCTAAGAATCTAAATGTATAAGCATCAGCACCGCGCAGGTAAGATGCTACAATTGCGGAGTCCATTCCACCTGAAAGCATGATACCTTTCTTCTTATCTTTAAACTGTTCCATCTGCTTTGCGATTTCTCTGTCGATATCTTCAACAGTATGTACCAAAATTCTCTGGTCATCTGGAACGGGAGTAATGTTTTTGTGATGTCCGCCCTCATAGAAATTCTTGTTAGCATCCTCGATATATCTGAATGCCATGTATGAACTCATGCAATACTTCTTATCTACCATTTTATTTATCCTCCTCATTTCACGTCGTGTAAATCGTCTTTTCTAACAGCATCTAAAGCTGCTTGAATCTTTGTAGAAGAAATCCCTTTTGTGTATGGGAAGTAAATAATCTTGATTCCTTCTTTCGCAAAATCCTTATCATACTTCTTCCATTTTTCAGTACCATACCAGTCATCACCTACAAAAAGGTATGTCGCACCAAGTTTTTTACAAGCTGTCAGCTTATCCATGTCATACTGTGGTACTGCAGCGTCCACATACTTGCAACTGCGTACAAGCTCGATACGGTCCTCAAATGGAATCATTGAATTTTTTCCCTTATACTGTACAAGCTCATCTACCGTTACCCCGACGATCAACTTATCGCACATTCCTTTTGCATTCTTAAATAGATTTAGATGACCTACATGGAATAGATCATATACGCCTGTTGTATATCCGATTACCATTTTACAATTATCTCCAATCACAACTTAAAATACATTCTATACAAATGTAAGTATATTTTTTTTGAATGCCTGGCAACAAATACCTTGACCTTTTTTCGTATGCTTACTTCTGAGCTAAACAACAAATCAAATTTATATGAAGAAATAATATTCTTCATTTCTTTAGCAATTTCACTGTTATTCGATTCTTCATCAGCGAGATACAAACTTTCCAGAATTATTCCTGCGGATACCGCATACCGAACATTTGCCGCTCTTTTTAGCTCCGGATAGTTTTTTAAGATAAAGTCATAGAATTCCTTATACGAAATCATTAAATCCATTTCTTTCATACTAAATCCAGATTTAGTAATAGACCCCTCTCTATTTCTCCTATACCCATATATTGGTTTAGAAGTAATAGCCACTTTATTTGTACGATCTATCAATTTGTATGTGGTTGCTAAATCTTCGTATAATCTTGCAAGTGGGTACCTAATCTTTTCGAACAACGAAGACCTGTACAACTTTGCACAAGCAGATACATCAACTCCTGCCTGTAGTAAAATTTTACTTAATGTATCTTTACGATTTAAACATTGCCACTCACATTTGTCATTTTTTCCGATTAACTGCCCCCACGCCATGTAATCACTTTCGTAAAAAGCTCGCATGGTTCCAACAGTAATATCTGTATTAAATTGTTTAGCCCCGGTATAAAGAGTTGAAATATAGTCTGGCGAAACAATATCATCTGAGTCTATGCACGTTACATACTCGCCTGTCATAATATCCAAGCCAGCATTACGGGCATCAGATAAACCTCCGTTTATTTTATGGATTACCTTTACACGTTCATCCTCCAGAGCATATTCATCACACATTTTTCCAGAAGAATCTGTGGAACCGTCATCAACTAAAATTATCTCCAGATTTTTATATGTCTGATTTCTTACCGTTGTATAACATGCTAACAAATACGTTTTGACATTATATACTGGTATTATTACTGAAATTAATGGTTCCATATCACACGACTCAAATTTCATTATTATTCTTCTTTCTTGTACTACCACACTCTCTAAAGAAAATCCTTACTACAATCAATCCTATAACCATTGATGTATACAAGAACAAACCATTGTAATAAACCAGTACTGCCAACATGAGGAAACATCCTATTCCCCCTTTTCCCTTTATAAATCTTATTAGTTCTTCCGTGTACAGACCGACTCCAACGATTCCAAAGCTAATTAGAATAGTAAGTAGATCATTATGTCCCTGAATCGCTGTGCCAAGGTATCTATAATTACCTCTAAGTAGATTCTCATATCCGGAGCCAAATACTTTTTCAAACACAGATGACTCTTCATAGATCATAGATACACTATTAACGATCCATTCTCTTCCATTAGTAATACTACCGTTCCCCATGGCGTATAAGGACTTAGTGATTACTTGGTCGAATACTCTGAAATAAGCTAAGATACCTAATACTATACCCCCCAATAATATATACTCAAATTTTCTTTTTAGGTTAAAGCTATGTAACAACCATATCAAGACAAATGCTGATGAAAGGATAGCAGATCGCACACATGTTAGTACTATTAGTACTTCCAAAACAGCTCCTAAAACAAGCCATTTGGTTTCCATTTTTATTTTATACACGAACAACGCGAGGCACAGTATTGCCAATAATTCATATGCTAGAATGTGTGACAAACTATATGGGCCGTATAAAACAACCGTTCCCCACCCGGTTTGAATGCCGTCTTTAAAGACAACTGTATAAAACAGCACTGCTAAATAGAAGCAAATACCTCTAAAGATAAGTTTGTCGGATTCTAGAATGTTCTTTTTGAACGTTTCCTCATAGTCCTTATAATGGTATGCATCCAATAATAAAAGGAATGAGAAAAATTGAAGTAAAATACTGCCCGATTTGTTATACGCAACAGACATAGTAATAAGGAAGACACTCCCTATTATTATGAAGTTCACATCTACCCTACAGTGGTTTCTCCATATACATGTAAGTAAAATTGCAAATACATACATTATTGTAAATGTAGAGTAATGTTCAGCACCAGTTAAGGTGCTGAATAAAATATTTGCAATCGGATATAGTAGCACCAAGGCACTTGAATCCCTTTTTATATCAATTGTTTTCATACAGTCACTCCTTTTTTAGCGCTTCCAGAATAAGTGGGCAGTATGATTCTATACAATATCTCCCTCTCGAATCAAATGAGGAATGCTTAAACCTGTCTAATTCATCTCTATTTTCGTGAAGGTAATTAACAGATTTAATTAATTCTTCCGGTGAGTTTCGTTTCAAAACTATGCCCTCTTCTCCATCCAGCACTACCTCCTTATTGTAGTTCCAGTCGCTGACGATTGCAGTGATACCAGCCATCTTCGATTCGATTAATGCTCCTGGCACGCCTTCGCCAATCCAATGTGTGAGGAGTATAATTGCGTCATATTTATTTAGTTCCTGATATACCAAAGTTGAATCCTTAAATATGCCATGATACCTTACAGAGTTAAAAATCTTTAAGAATTCTTCAAACCGATCTTTATAAGATGCATCAACTTCACCATATATATCTAATGTAGCAATTTGCTCAATTTTATCAAATGCCTCAATAACTAAATCCATGCCTTTTTCTTCACAGATTTTTGAAAAATAAACCAATTTCAGCTTACCCGTATTCTTTTGAGGTAAGCAAGCACCTTCATCCTCTCTACAATTTGGAAATAAATAGACATTTTTAATATCTATATTATTTAATCTCTCAATCATTGTTTGAGATTCTACCCATGTACTTCCTACTCTCTTCATAAGAAACCGTAATAAGCCGCTTTCTTTTTCTGGGATTCCAATTTGTCCTCCCATGCCAATTACCATTGTCTTATGAAGTCCGTTTGTACCTGTTAAAATAAATCGTGCTAGGAGAAGAAGCTTTCTTCTTCCAGAAGTACCTACTCCTATAATCACATGGTTCGACAAGCGAATGTTACAAAGAAGCTTTACACAAAGACTTACACAAAGTTTTTTTGAACGTTTGAATTCCACCAGATCAAAAAAAACTGTATTTGCATCTATGAATACATTTTCGTAAGTTAATTTGTTTTTTCTAGTTACTCCCCCATATGGAGGAGGCAACTCTCCAATATAAACATTAGTCATTAGCCGTCTCACTCACTTTTTGAATCAAAAGATCAAACTTTCCTCTTGTTTTATACTCGATATCGTCTACTGACTGAACGCTAAAATCAATTACCCCTTGCGCCTTTTCATTTAAGAACTCATGTATCTTTTTATATTCCTGCTCCGTCAATCCTATAGCAGGGACAATTCTAAGCAGTACATGTCCAAGTTCTTCCTGAACAAATTGATATTTTTCAATTTTGTCAAAAACCGCAGATGTGTCAGTAAAGGAAGCCAATGATACGAGTTCACCATTCTTTCCATACATTGTCTTTTCTCTATGACCACGAATCTTATATAAATCACCTGCAACGAGTTCTGCATAGTCATCAGTAGCATAACGAACTAGCGGCATTTTATAGTTAATAAATCCTGTAGAAATAATTCGACCATCGTTCGCTAACTCTGTGTAGCCATACAATTTATTAAATCTGTAGCATAGCCCTTTCTCATCTAGTTGCTGTTCTCCGAATACGACTCTCTCTGTATGACCATAGTGCGTTAATATCTCACAATCAAATACATCTTTAATTGCTTCGGACTGATAAGGATATATATTTTCTGACTGCAGAATAATTCCATCAACGGGATACTCTATTTTAAGATTATTAAGTTTAACCAATTTGCAGAAAAAATAGATAGCTGATGGCAATCCTCTAATAAATTCAGGTTTATATAAGTTTATATCCTTTACAACCTTTAATATTGTCTCGTTATTTATTTGCATTGAATTATAAATCCGCATTGCATACAACGGATTTTCGGAAATCAGAGTATCTCCATATCCACCTATATAGGCTAAAGAGCTACGTTTATAATCATACGGTTTGGTAAATTTTGTGTAGTGGTGATACACAAAGGCATATTCTTTGTAGAGACATTCCATCGTAGTATTCACGACAAGTCTTTTTCCACTCGACCCACCAGTAACAGCTTCATAACTATCATCGATGACCGGTGAATTAATACCCTCAATATTATTTAATACAATATCTTTGTCTATGATAGGAACCTTGCATATGAAATCATCTACGGTAAAGTCATATGGATTAAATCCATTCTTATCAAATTCATTTTTATAAAAATCGCAGTTTTCATACGCATAGATGCATATTTTTTTTAATTCTTGCTGTTGAATTGTATCTACTTCAGAACTCGTCATTTGTTCTGCACGAACTAAAAGATCGTACTGTTTTTTAAACACTTTATTGTTAATCAATAGATTGCGAATAGTCCTCGAAAATAGTTTTTTTATTCCTCTAGGTGTTTTTTCGTATACATTTTTTACAAATTGTTTATTCATCTGTATATCCTCACAGGAGATTTATATGTGTGTGAATTTGATCATCAAAATCTATCTTAAGGATTTTCTTTTTCTCTAGATTGTTGTATTCATAAGAGCAGTACCCATCATATATAATAGCATTTGTACTAGTAATTCTGATTTTCTCTCTTTGAAATACAAAAGCATTATTATCGTTGACAGGATCATCTACCGCGTTTATATTCCATATTTGTGATGGCTTAATGTCGGGTAATTTTGCCCTGATACTATCTATAATTTCTAATTCACGATTACGATCAAAAGCAACTATCCGAGTATGTTCGACCCCTTTATAATTGATCTTGCATTGAACAGTAACTTTACCCTCTTTATCTGTACATTTAATTGTATTCACATTGTATCGGCGTCCCCACAAGAATGGTCCAAGCATTTCTGCCTGTTCGATATCTTCGACATAAACCGTATTATGTGCTTTCGTGGATCGCATCTCATCTCTATATTTCTTTGGTACATGATAGTTGTATGTACCTGAATCAACTAATACCGGATTTCCTTCGTAATAAACCTGTATGCTCAATGCATCAGCATGACCATGCGCGGCGATACTACCAAAACCTAAATCACCACAGTCCATTGCAATGAGCACTTTTCGATCTTTGCTTCTCAGAAAAACCATTCCACCTTTTTCGTACACACGAATATCTGATGAGGTGTACATTCCACCTGTCTTTTCCATGCTTACCCAGTCAATAGTTTCCTGACGTTTAAACGAGGTGTATTGTCCCCCTAAAATATCTCCCATTATCTGAAGAACATAATGATAGTAATTTATCTTTTTTCCACTTAGATCAAGAATTTTTCCTTCATCATTGTCCCCGAATATGATGACTTCACTATATTCTCCGCAACTGTCAGCTACAAATTCACTCATTTTCGCCAAATAGTCTTTCCAAACAGACGGAACTTTAATTTTGTTCTTCTTCATTGAAAGCCAAAGCAAGCCATATGCTTCCATCACAAATGTCTGATAATGGAGTGACATTTCCTTATTTACACCGTCCGCATAGTTTTGCTTTGGTAACTCCTCGGTCAACGCCTTAATAGAATAATTAATCCAGGGCTGGTATGAAAATACTATTCCTGTTAATCCCAAAGCATACATTTCTACAATCAAATGATTATTTGCAGAAGAAAACTTTGCTCTATGAGATTTTATATATACAGCCATAGCTAATATTCCGTGGCTGAGTTTATTAAGTATCGATTCATCCTGATTCTGATACTTTTCAAATGATTTCTTTAAAAATGCATAAGCATAGATCCATGAATTAACACGAATAGCTACTTCCATAGCACTTGTCCATTCCACGCCATGTAGGAAGTGATTATGGTCATTCCAGCTGACAAACAAGTCTCTGAACTCATCTAAGTATTTATCATCGCCTGTCAAATAATAATTCTTTGATACGCAAGCGAATTGAAAGTGCCGATTCAACTCCCAGTTTGTTCTAATATCGCCTATATCTTCCCTCTGATTAGTTGAAATTGAGTATGAAAATTCATTTTCATCCCACAAATTATCTGTTTGAAAGCCCGCGTTCCAACATATTTTATAGTCACTATATTTATAATTACCCAAAAGTGCTAAACCATCAAACACAGTTGTATGTTGATTATCCCAGTTAATAGCTAATCTTGATACATCTAAGGTTAATGACTTTATTTCTTCAGGAAGAGGTATATCAGTGACTGGCTTATCAAACAAATAATATTTTTTATATTCTTGTTTCTGTACCGCCTTCTGCTGAACTCTCCAAGCAACTTCAGGCACATTCATTGATTTTAGCCTATTTGCCAACCATTTAATGTCCCTCATAATTTCATACCAACTTTTCTTCTAAAATGTCTGCAATCTGCTTACTTGCAGTACCATCTCCATATGGATTAGATGCATGACTCATCTTCCCATATGCTTCCTTATTGTTGAGAAGTTCAGAGAAGTTCTGGTAAATAGTTTCTTCTTTTGTTCCCACCAGTCTCAATGTACCAGCAGCAATTCCTTCTGGACGCTCTGTTGTATCACGCATAACAAGAACGGGCTTGCCGAGAGCTGGAGCTTCTTCCTGAATTCCACCAGAGTCGGTAAGAATCAAATAACTCTTGTTCAAAAAATTATGGAAATCAAGAACTTCAAGAGGCTCAATAATCTTGATACGATCACAGCCTGCCAACTCTTCATCTGCTTTCCGACGAACAGCAGGATTCATATGGATTGGATAGATTGCCTTGATGTTCGGATACTCATCCATTACACGACGGATTGCTCTAAACATGTTCTGCATCGGCTCACCAAGATTCTCTCTTCTATGAGCAGTAATCATAATAAGCCTGGAGTCAGATGCCCAATCCAGATATTTATTCTGGTAATCTTCACGAACGGTAGTCTTAAGTGCATCGATTGCAGTATTACCAGTGATATAGATGGTCTCTGGATCTTTGCCCTCTTTGATGAGGTTATCTCTTGAAATCTCTGTAGGGGCAAAGTTGAGTTTGGAAATAATTGACACTGCCTGACGGTTAAACTCTTCTGGATACGGAGAAAAAATATTATATGTACGGAGACCAGCCTCTACATGACCAACCGGGATCTGCAAATAGAAGCATGCCAATGCTGTTACAAAAGTGGTAGAAGTATCTCCGTGCACCAGGACAACATCTGGCTTCACTTCTTCAAGTACCGCCTTGATTCTCTCCAGAATATTTACAGTTACATCAAACAGGGTCTGTCTATCCTTCATGATGGCAAGATCATAATCAGGTACGACCTGGAATGTCTCCAGTACTTGATTTAACATCTGTCTATGCTGACCTGTTACGCATACAACGGTCTTGACGTTTTCTCTTGTTTTTAATTCATTTACAACAGGACACATCTTGATAGCTTCAGGACGTGTTCCGAATACCAACATTACAGTTCTCATTTTATTGTTCACTCTCTGATTTCTTTATAACTTTTGCTGGAACTCCAACTGCAATACAGTTATCAGGAATGTCTCGAATAACCACCGCTCCAGCACCAATCTCAACATTGTTACCTACATGCACGGGGCCGATTATATTCGCACCTGCTCCAACTGTGACATTATCGCCAAGTACAGGCACCTCATAAATTCCAGAAGTTCCTCCAAGCGTTACATTTTGAGAAATATGGCAATTCTCTCCAATAACACATCGTTTATGAATAACTACCCCGATTCCCTGATAACCAATTACAGTTCCTTCACCAATATCTGCTTGATAAGGAATTACTCCCCCCCATAATATTCTGATACTTGCTTTTATTATTCCAGGAAGTGCTGGAACATGGTGAAGGTACAGAAAACGGGATACTTTATACCATTTATAAACCTCCATCGTCCGTTCTCCTTACAGTCTATATGTTCCCTCGTTATTGCAAATATGGCGTGTATCAAAAACAACCTTACCCTGAAGCTTATCCATATTCTGCTTAATCTCATCATGACCAACAAGAAGCACAACAATATCTACTGAATCAAGGAACTCGTCCAGATTATGCATTTGGTTGGGAACTTCATCCTCTGTGATGAACGGATCGTATACCTTTACAAAATTTCCGCAAAGATGTCTCTCCATAAACTCAAGCATCTGAAGAGTAGGAGACTCTCTCATATCATCAACATTTTCTTTATATGTAAGACCATACAGGCCAACACGGCTGATGTCTGTCAGCCCCTCCTGCTTCATGATTTCATAGATACGATTCAGAACGAAATCAGGCATTCCATCATTAGTCTTCATAGACTCATCAATAACCTTTGCAAGGTTAGGATAGTCACCAACGAGGAACCACGGGTCTACAGAAATACAGTGACCACCAACACCTGGACCTGGCTGAAGAATATTTACACGAGGATGCATGTTGCAGATTTTGATGATTTCATATACATCCATGTCATCATGACGGCAAATCTTAGCAAGTTCGTTTGCAAAAGCAATATTAACCGCACGGAATGTGTTCTCTACAACCTTTGTCATCTCAGCTGTACGGATGCTCGTAACAACAATCTCGCCCTGACAGAAGGTAGCATAGATTTCCTTAATCTTCTCGCCAATTTCTCTATCATCAGCACCGATGGTTCTATTGTTGTGAAGAAGTTCATAAACCATATTTCCAGGAATAATTCTCTCAGGAGCATGAACGAGGTTAATATCCTTGCCAATCTTAAATCCAGACTCTTCCACTACCGGACGAATAAACTTGTCGATTGTTCCCGGAGAAACAGTAGATTCAATGACAATAGTCGCTCCCTTAGGGCAGATGCCAAGAATCTGCTTTACTGCTGCAACAACGTACTTTGCATCAACCTTCTTCGAGAACTTATCATAAGGTGTAGGTACAGAAACAATATATGTATCTGTTACCTGATATTCCGTCGTAAACTTAACGCCTGCTTTAAGAGCATCAGCAAAAAGCTCATCCAAACCAACTTCTTTAAATGTGGTCTTTGCAGCATTCAAAGTAGCTACTAACTCCTTGTTTAAGTCAGTACCAATTATTTCTACTCCATGAGACGCCATCATAAGAGTTGTAGGGAGTCCGATGTATCCTAATCCAATTACGTTAACCATTTTAAATTACCCCTCCTTGTTTGCGTGTTTCTTGTATGTATAAGTGTATTTGACAAATTGCCAATTACCTATTATGTAGCGTTTCCAAAGTCTTCGCGGCTCCTGGATGAAGCGATAAAACCACTCTAATCCATGATTCTGCATCCATATTGGCGCGCGATTCGTGACACCAGTCATAACATCGAAGCTACCACCAACTCCCATAACAAAGGGGATATTTAACTGCTTCAAATACTTATTAACCCAGTACTCTTTCTTCGGTGATGAAAAAGCTACAAACATCATATCTGCACCAGATTCGGCCATATCTTTTACTATTTCTGGCTCATCTGCTTCAGTAAAGTAACCGTTTCTATAACCAACAATTTGAAGATTTGGATACTGTTCTTCAAACATATTCTTGAGTTTGACAACTACCTCCTCTTTTGCTCCAAAAAGATAAATCTTATATCCCTTGTCGTTAGCAAGTTTAATAAGGTTCTCAAATAAATCAATACCAGTTACTCGTTCCTTGAGAGGAACACCAAGTTTCTTTGCCGCCCATACAACCGACGCGCCATCCGCATTAATCAGAGGGCATAAATTCACAATTCTCCGTAGCTGCTTGTCATCTTTCATCAAATTAACTTTTAATGCATTAACAACTACATGCTGTGTTGGTATTCCACGTTTTATTATCTTCTCAATCGCTTCTACGGATTCATCCATAGACAACGCGTTCACATACGTATTGAGAATTGGATACCGTTTTCCAATTTCCAAATCTGTGTTCAAATCTTGTCTCCCTCTTCTTCCTTTCAGTATCAGATCTTTATTTCGTCTTCTTGTACTCAATTTCTGTACAATCAAACCTTTTAATCTTTTTCTGTAATATTTCCGCTCTATCGTATTCGCGTACAATTAGTTGTGTACACTCATAACTCTGTAACATCCATTCATATACAAAACATCTTTATATCGTGTAGACCTATAGCTCTCTAAAGCTCATTATGTACTAAAACATTTTTATATTGCCTATACCCATTAAGCTGCATCTGCAAATCATCCCATTAAGTCGCGCAAGCAAAATAACAATAATTCCATCTGTTTTTCTGTGCAAATTCACTAACATATCACTACCCCAACTTTTTGTTGTAAAAATTTGCTGACAAACACAGACGCTCCGAATAAATGTTCGCTCATTTTTCCACCTTATTCAGCCGGGTATTTCTCCCATATAAGTATACACTTCTAAAAAATGTTTTAAGAACCGCCAAGTATTTTGCATTCAACTAACCGCCCTGCTCCTCCTTTTTGAAGTTCTTTTTATTGGCTAAATATTGATTGGCGTAGCGATAATAACAAAATCAGCAACACTATATGTATTTTGGCATCAAGTATTGCTGTCAAGTCCCGTTCCATTTCTGCAAAATACTTTTCTATATATTCATCCTGAATCGAAGGCTTACACTGATTGATCACTAATATGGCAATGCTGAGGCCGACATAATCTATTCCTCGTTTTCACTCGCGAAAGTAGGAATTTTGTTTTTAAACGTTTTTAAAGACAACCATTAATACAGAGATTAAAAACGAGAGTATTTACTCATAAAAATTTTCATACTATAAATATTAACTCTGTATAACTACCGTCTCTAAAACTCCCCGCTATCCATACTTTATACACAAATAATTGTTATTATTTAAACCGGACACTTTATCGTCCTATTTATTTATGCAATAATCTAGGTGTAAAAAACATAGCTATTTATATTTGCATTATTTTAGAAGGGAGAAATATGCTGGCAAATTGTAGAGGACCAGGAGTAAATGTAGAAAGTCATTAAAACTTCAACAATTAGACTGAAAATATAAAGTATGTTCAATAATGAGGGGGTACCAAACAATGGAATACATATACGAACAACAAAAAACATATCTTACCGACTTTTTAAATTCATTATCACTTGAAAGGAACCTATCAGAGAAAACTCTTTATGCTTATAAAAGTGATCTGGTATGTTTACTTACTTGGTTAAATGAAAATAGATATGATTCATTAAATACACAGTCAATCTCAGATTATTTTCTTTATTTGCAAAAAGATAAGAAATTATCTCCGCGATCTATTCGCAGAAAGTATGTCTCCATCAAACAGTTTTTTTACTACATAAATACAGAAAAAGGAATAAACGAGATATTTATGAAGTTCTCCTCTAGAAAGTTTCAACTGCCAAAGTCCCTTCCACGTACTTTATCAAAAGCGGAGATTAACCAATTGATATCTACTGTCTCAAGAGAATATTGGTCAGCTCCAAGTGATTTCTATCGGAGACTCTATTTGAGAGATATGTGTATAATTGAAGTGTTGTTTTGTTTAGGCTTGAGAATTGGAGAGGTTGCAGCACTAAATATAGGGGATTATGATTCAGTTGAGGCATCATTTTTAATTCATGGTAAGGGAAACAAAGAACGATTACTTTTTATATCTTCAATCGCAGTAAATCAAAAACTTCAGAAATGGATCAGAACGAGAAAAGAATTTAATATTCAGGACGATGCTCTCTTTGTTAATAAATACGGAAAACGATTAAGTATCTACAGCATAGAAAATCTCTTTTATAAGTATCGGGAATTGGCACATATAAATTCTGATGCAACCCCTCATTATTTAAGACATAGTTTTGCAACCCAATTACTAAACAACGGAGCTGATATAAGAGCGGTTCAAGAGATTTTGGGACATAGCAGTATTGTTACAACACAAATTTATACTGAAGTATCATTAAAAAGAAAGAGGGAAGTTTTATTAAACTATAATGGAAGAAATTTTATTAATTTACCAGAAGATAATATGGGTGAAGAGTGGTTGTGATAAGTTTTAGTAAGTATAATTATTGGATAAAACTTAACAATCAAATATGGCAAGGAGATTTTATTACATAACTTAATGTGGTCCATTTAGTTAATAAAGCATTTTTAAATAGTATCATATGTGAAAGTTAAAAACTTTAACATTAATAATTAAGAATATAATTAATGTAAAGAATATATATTTATGTTATAGTAGTTGAAAAATATGTAGACAAATAATTTGAAACACATTCTTGGTTTATGATAACAAAGTTAAAAATATTTCGATACAATATTACTTTGAAACAAATATTAAGTACCAATATTATAACCCAATATAAAAGTAGGCATAAGAAATTTGTTAACTAATTAATAAAACAAGTGTACTACTTCTTGAAAGGTAACCAACATGATAGATTTACTTGATAAAACTATGTGGAACTATATAATAAAGGACATTGGAAAAGAACTGGAATATCTTCCATATGCTATACTACTGGGCTTAATATTGTTCTTTATTACAAAAATTATCTTATTTAAAAGTAATAAGAGCTCCCATTATTTCTATAAATTTATATTTCTAATCTATCTATTAGCATTAGTCCATATCACTTTATTCGAGCGCGAACCAGGCTCACGAACAGCGATCAGTCTTACCTTATTTGAAACATTAGGCGGTTCCAGAAATAATGCGTATGTTATAGAAAATGTACTCTTATTCATTCCTTTTGGTTTTTTGCCAGCTACTCTTTTTAGACCTATGCGCAATTTGGTACTCAGCCTTATGGCCGGGGCCTTCTGCAGCCTAATGATCGAAACGACTCAACTGATCACCCAAAGGGGATATTTTCAGGTAGATGATATTCTTATGAATAGTATCGGCACAGTGATTGGCTGTAGTTGTTTCTGTCTGCTAACAGGAATTTATAGGATTTGCAGATATACTATCACAAAGTGTTTTGGTTCTGTATAAATTTGAATTGTTGCTCATCATCGGATAGTTTGTCATAAGCTGTCGAAACGTGGATCATACAATAAAGGAGTAAGACCAATGTAAAGAGGCAACAGACTACAAAGCATATAGAACCATATAATAGAAGAGAAATAAGTGACATATATTTAGCTCCTTCCAATCACCATATTTGTGGAGGTGATGGTTTCTTCTATATAATATAGGTTTCATATTATCAGTTTATACAAGATTTAATAAACCTGAAAAAATAAATACTAATGTAAAACTATATGTCTATGATCCATAATAAATTTATAGACAAGATAATTAGCTATAATATTCGTGTAAAACAGCAGGATCGCTAAAAGTTAGTGATCCTGTTTATTTATAAGTACAATCCAATAATATTGTTCGTAAAATACGTTGAAAACAGATTATATAGACATGTTTTGGGCTAAAAAAGCTTGCAAAATATGGAAAGGTGAGTTAATATAGTCTCAACGGGTTACATATTCCGGAAAAATAATTTTAGGAAAAGGATTTTGAAAGGAGAATGCAATTATGAGAATGAAGAAGCTTGCTGTTATGGCATTAGCAACAGCTCTCTCCGTAGGTTCAGTCATGACAGCGTCTGCTGCATGGTTACAGGAGGGAAGCAACTGGAGATACCAGAATGATAATGGTACATTCCAGACAGGAACATGGTTTAGAGACGCTGATGGAAGATGGTATCATTTCGACAACAACGGAATTATGCAGAAGGGCTGGTTCCAGGATGCTGACGGAAAATGGTATTTCCTGGCATACAATGGCGTTATGCAGGTTGGCCTGATCAAGGTTGACAATCAGGTTTACTACATGGGGACAAGCGGTGACTTATTTATCGGTGATATGAAGATCGGTAATACGACTTATAACTTTGGCCTTTATGGAACTACTAATGGACAGCCTAGCGTACCAGCATCAGCTACATATGGTGGAAATGGTAACCAGTCACTGAATGGTGGCGGTGGCGGAAGCAGTTCAGGCGGATCTGGTGGTGGAAGCACTACAACTCCAGCAGAAAAAGTTGAGGACGCTGTAAATGAAGTGAAAGATGCAGCTAAAGACTCTATTAAGGGAGCTGAGAGTGTAATTGCTGGTATCGAAGTTTCAGATCCAGTAACAAAGGGTGATGCTGCTGTAGTTGATGTTAAAGTTGATGTTATTGATATCAAAGATAAAGATGATGCTGAATTAGTAAAAGGCTCTATTTCTAGCGTAGTAGATACTACAATAGCAGATTTGGACGGAGATGAGAAAGTAGCAGTATCTATTCCTGGACTTAGCAAATCTTTTACGGTTGATGAGTTAAAAGGAGATAAATTAGATGATTTATTAGACAATTATGTTACTCCGGAATTCTATAAAAATCACAAAACAAGTTCCGTAACAGTTACTGTACCAGTAAACGGTGTTAATGTAACATATACAATTTCTTTAGCAAAATAATCAATTTCCAACCATTTATAGGGTGGCTCCCAAAGGAACCGCCCTATTTTTCAGTGCACCTTACAAAATAATATACACAACCATTTTTCAACCCAGGCAACAAAACCAATGTGGAGCAAATTATGAAAAATAGAACAAGGACTGCAAAGCGCTGCAGCCTGTTATCACTGCTGTTCCCTACATTTCTAATGGTCATGTTTTTCTTTACGCCTGCCTATGCCGGCAGTATCAACGGCAATGAGCAGTCGATCGTTTCTGTTATCAACGGCCAGTTCGAGCAGGACGGTGTTATCTACAAAGTTCGTCAGGAATATATAAATTCTGCCATGAGTTATTTGCAGCAGGATGATGTGGATCTGACAGCGGAGCAGGCACAGTCCGTGATATCTGAGATCTATTCCAATGTACAGACTGGTGTCGACAGCGGATATTTAGAGCGGATCGGGCAGACTGCGCCTCCGGAGACGGCACCGGCCGAAAGTCCGAAGGGCGGAGAAACAGGAAATAACGGAAGTAAGAATCCGGATGGCCAGGAAATAGACGGAAGCGCAGAGGCTGGAAATCAGCCGGGAGAGAGTACGGAAAGCGGAGAACCAACCGGAGAAACTGTCGGTGATGGGCAGAATGGTGGGGACGGAACGGATAATCCGGACGGATCAGGCTCTGAGAAGCCGCAGGAGGTAATTCCGCCAACCCCGGAGGTAATCTCGATTCTGGAGCTTGTGGACAAGGCTCCGCCTCAGTCTTACGAGTATCTATCAAAGGATACGGATGCCCTGATGGCGCGCATCCATATCCCTTATCAGACACTATGGTACATCATTATTCTATTGGCTGCGGTCATAGCGATTATAGCAGCTGTTTCATTGTTGAAAAAGCTTTTTGTACACCATCATAACAGAAAGCTGAGGAAACTTTTTAGATTTATATTGGCAGCGGAAATAGGTGTGCTGTCCGCCATTTGCTTTTCGGCAGTAAGCGTCTGGATCGGGGCGTTTCAGGACAGTGCTGTTTTGAATAAACTTGCGGATACGGGATATTACCGCACGATCTTTGAGGAATTGCGGCGTGATACGTCTATCTCGTTTGCACTTCTGGACATCCCGGATAACGTTATGGATGGCGCGATTACGTATGAGCGCGTCGTACTGGCAGCAAGGCAGCAGGTGGAGAGCGATCTGAGCCAGGGCGCCTATCAGGCGGATACTTCCGTGCTGACAGAACAGCTGGAGGCAGATATCAGATCGTACCTGGAAGGCAGATCGGTTACAATGACGGAGCAGGCCCAGACTGGGCTGGATGAACTTATGAGTCGTCTGGATAAGAAGTACTCCTCTCTGCTTAAATGGCCATTTGCAGCATGGTGGATAGAAATGAAAACGGAATTTTTTGCTTTTGCAAAAATAGCACTGCCGCTTTCACTGCTGCTTGCCATTCTTTCACAGGCCCTTATCATCGGTCTGAACCATTATAAACACCGTGGTGTTATACTGGGCGGGAAAGGCCTTATGGGCGGCGGACTGATAACTGCGGCGGCCTTTGGTGCCGGCATGGTCATAATCGGTCAGAACCTGCCGAAGGTGACCCCGGATTACATGGAACTGTTTTTCAAAATATACGGTAACGGGTTGTGCAGAACCGGAATGATTACGGGAGTGATAGGAGTCCTTCTCGGAGTCATTGTCCTGGTCGCGGTCCATACCTGGAAAGACAGCAAATGACAAAGTCAACAAATAGTAAAGACAGTAAAAAACAAGACAACAAATAAAACACTAAGCAACCTTTATTGATCACACAAAGAGAAAGGGAACGGTAAGAAGGATGGATTTATACGACATTCACTGCCATTTAATTCCCGGAGTGGACGATGGGTCACAGACGATGGAAGAGAGCCTGGAAGCCATGAAGCTGGAATATGAGGAGGGCGTGCGCCATATCATCTGCACCTCTCATTTTTCTGCGGACTGCGAGGCCGGATACGCCTCTAAACTGCAGGAGGGCTTCGAACAGCTGAAAGCGCGCTTAAAGGAGACCCCGTACGGGGCCGAAATGAGGCTGCATCTCGGTAATGAGCTGATGTATTCCGAAAGCCTTCTGGAGTGCCTTGACGAGGGCCGCGCGTGGACTATGGCGGGCAGCCATTACATTCTGGTGGAGTTTTTACCGTCCGTTCGTTATGAAGAGCTGTACAAGGGACTGCGAAGGCTGGCATCCGGTGGTTATACGCCGATCTTGGCTCATATGGAGCGTTACCGCTGCCTGTATAAGCAGACGGACCGGCTCGATGAATTAAGGGATCTGGGCATTTGCCTTCAGGTAAATGGAGCCAGCCTGTTTGGCGGAGTGTTTGATTCTGCCAGCGCGGTGGTTCGAAAGCTCTGCAAGTCGGGGCGGATCCATTTTCTGGGAACAGATTCCCACGGCACTCATTATCGAAAACCGCAGATAAAAAAGGCGGCGGCGTGGATTCACGACAACTGTCCGGCGCCTGTTGCTGAAGGGATTTTATGCGGGAATCCGATGGCGGTACTGGAGGATAAATTATTTTGATTTAGGAGAAAATTATGGGAACCAATCAGGATGACGAGATTGAAATTGATTTGAAGGAACTATTTTACGTAATCAAACGGAAACTGTGGATTATCCTTCTGACCGGCATTGTGGGTGCCGTCGGTTTCGGACTTTTTACCGCGATGGTAATGAAGCCCGTCTATACGTCCTCTACGATGCTCTATATCGTGAATAAGACGACTACGCTGACCTCCCTCACGGATTTACAGCTGGGAACCCAGCTGACTAAGGATTACAAGGTCCTGGTGACCAGCCGGCCCGTTACGGGGCAGGTTATTACCAACCTGGACTTAAATTTAAGCCATGAGCAGTTAGTGAAAAAAATTAAGGTGGACAACCCTACCGATACCCGTATCCTCACCATCTCGGTGGAGGACACGGATCCCTACATGGCCAAATCCATTGCTGATGAGTTTGCATCGGTAGCATCTGCCCGTATGGCTGAAATTATGGATTCTGCGCCGCCGAACATTGTAGAGGAGGCGTATCTGCCAACACAGAAGACAAAACCAAGCATTACGAAGAATACCATGATCGGCGGTCTGGCAGGCGTGTTCCTGGCAGGAGCGATTATACTCGTGCTGTTTGTGATGAACGATGCGATTAAGACGCCTGAGGATGTAGAGAAGTACTTGGGACTCAATACACTGGCTACGATCCCGGTATTTGAGGGTGAGACAGGCGCGAAAAAGAAGAAATCCAAACGGAAGAAGAGCGGGAGGTAAGCAGGATGCAGAAGGTTTTATTGCGTAAACACGATAAGCTGGATTTCAGGGCAAACGAGGCGTTTAAAACGCTGCGTACCAACATCCTGTTCTCCGGTCATGACACTAGAGTTATCACATTGACCAGCTCGACACCCAACGAAGGAAAATCATCTCTTTCGTTCCAGCTGGCGGTTTCTTTCGCGGAAGCGGACAACCGCGTCCTGTTTATCGACGCTGACATTCGTAAATCCGTGCTTGTGGGCCGTTATAAGGCGGAGGGCAATAAGTTCGGCCTCACCCATTATTTATCCGGACAGAAGACCATTGACGATGTAATCTGCAACACGGATATTAACAACATGGATATGATCTTTGCCGGTCCGGTTTCTCCGAATCCGACAGAGCTTTTAAGCGGCGATTTATTTGCAGATCTGATCGGGATGGCGCGGGAGGAGTACGACTACGTAATCATCGATGCTCCGCCGCTGGGCAGCGTTATTGACGCGGCTCTGATCGCCAGACACGTGGATGGTACCATTATCGTCGTTGAGAGCGGCGCAATCAGCTATAAGATGGTTCAGCACGTAAAGGAACAGCTGGAAAAGGGCGAATGCCGCATTCTCGGTGTTGTCTTAAACAAGGTGGATTTGGACCGCGATTCCTACTACGGAAACTACTACGGTAAGTATTATGGCAAGTACTATGGGAATTACGGAGAGGAAACGAAAAAGTAGGACAGTACATAACCTGAATATATTCTTAAAAATACCCGCAGACAACAGAAACTGCGGGTATTTTTTCGTTTATCCCCCCGAAAACGTAGCTTTTCTGCCGCTTTTTCGATATAATAATAAGAAAGAGTTGACTTTACCACAGAAAAGCAGTAAAAGTAAGTGGAATAAAATTAAAAACATAGTAAGGATGGAATAAGCGATGTATCAGATTGATTTTCATAAACCGGAGAATATACATTTTATAGGGATTGGCGGTATCAGCATGAGCGGTCTGGCTGAAATACTGATTGATGAGGGATTTACTGTTTCAGGGTCCGACTCTCATGAATCGGAGCTTACGGATCATTTAGCCGCAAAGGGCGCCAGAATTGCCTGTGGACAGAGTGCGGATAATATTGTTGACGGGATCGACGTAGTCGTCTACACGGCGGCCGTTCATCCAGACAATCCGGAATTTGCCGCAGCCAGGGATAAAGGACTTCCCATGCTGAGCCGCGCGGAGCTGCTGGGTCAGATGATGAAAAATTACGAGAATGCGGTTGCCGTTTCCGGAACTCACGGGAAGACTACGACCACATCCATGATTACAGAGATTCTTCTGGCTGCTGATGCGGATCCCACGATCTCCGTAGGCGGCATCTTAAATTCCATCGGAGGCAACATCCGGGTGGGAGGACCGGAGCTTTTTGTGACGGAGGCCTGTGAATATACCAACAGCTTCCTGTCCTTTTTTCCGACCATCGAGGTGATTTTAAACGTGGAGGCAGACCATCTCGATTTCTTCAAGGATTTGGACGATATTCGCCATTCCTTCCGCCTGTTTGCCGAGAAGCTGCCGGATGACGGCATTCTGGTCATCAACAGCGATATAACGGATTATAGAAAGATTACGGAGGGGTTGTCCTGCCGTGTCATTACATTTGGAAAAGAAGAGGGCAGTAAGTACCGTGCAGAGCATATTCGTTTCGACGAACTGGCGAGGCCGGTCTTTGACCTGAGTGTGGACGGGGAAATTGTGGATACCGTGGCTTTGGGTGTTCCCGGTGAGCACAATGTGTATAACTCCCTGGCCGCCGTGGCTGTGTGTACGGAGCTGGGGATATCTCAGGAGATGATCAGGAAGGGACTGTGGAATTTCACAGGCACAAACCGTCGCTTTGAGAAGAAGGGAGAGCTGGGAGGAGTCACCATTATCGATGATTACGCCCATCATCCGCAGGAAATCAGCGCATCCCTGGCGACTGCACTTAATTATCCGCACCAGAAGCTGTGGGTCGTATTCCAGCCCCACACCTACACGCGTACCAGGGCATTTCTTGACGAATTTGCAGAGGCCCTGTCCATGGCTGACGAAGTAATCCTCGCAGACATCTACGCAGCCCGCGAAACCGACAATTTAGGCATCAGTTCCAAAGATATTGTCGACAGAATCGAGGCAAAAGGGGTAAAAGCCCATTATATTCCATCCTTTGACGAAATAGAAACATTTATTTTGGAAAACTGTATACACGGTGATTTGTTGATAACTATGGGGGCCGGAGACATTGTAAAAGTGGGAGAAAAGCTGTTAGGGAAGTAGTTATCCACATTATCCACATAGTTTTCAACATTTTATGTAAAGAAGCTATGTGGATTTTTTAATTAACATAAATTATTGACTCACAATTTTAGAAAGAACGAATTTATCAGGGATTCGACACAAATCCCCATAATTTTTAAGATTATGTATACTTGCTTTCCACATTATCCACATTATCCACAATTACTTTGGTGGATAACTCCCCCTATTTCTTTTTAAAGTGACTTATGGTATACTATGAGCACTTAGTGAGGTAGTCCACGAACTTAGTGCGAGTCATACCTGACCACTTAGTGAGGTATCCCGCGAGCTTAGTGGGAATGGTATACTATGAGCACTTGATGAGACAGTTCAAAAGCGCAGTGCAGGACGAAAAGTGAGGTTATGGCGGTGGATTTTAAATGCAGTTTTAGAGTGAATGCGACGTTGGTTCCCAACGAGTTTATTGATACATATATGGCTTCGGCCAATGGAGAGTATATCAAGGAGTACCTTTTCCTGCTCCGCCATGAGGGCGAAGCGGTGACGGTCTCTATGATTGCGGATGCGGTTAACCACACGGAATCGGATGTGGCACGTGCGCTTGCTTACTGGAAAAAGGCAGGGGTCCTGGAGGAATCTGTGGATAAAGCGTCTGCCGATGGCCTGTCTGTGGATAAGTGTCCGGCTGCTGGCGAGATGGCCTGTGCCGGGGGCGTGATTGTGGAAAATGGGGCGTCTGCCTTAAACGGAGTGTTTACGGAGGCGTATGCAGGCGTGAATTCTTCTTACGGGTATGTGGACGGCCCGGTAAAAGGGAATGCAGCCGGCACCGTTACGTGTGTGGAAGCGGATACGCCGGAGAAGGGACCGATAGCTCCAAAGGCACCGGAACCGGCTCCGGCCAGGAAGGCGGAGCCGCGGCCTGTCTATTCTCCGGAACAGATCAGCGGCCTGGCGGGAGATGAGGATTTTTCCCAGCTTCTCTATATCGCCCAGAAATATATGAACAAAGTCTTTACCCAGCGGGAGTGTGAGGTGTTTGCCTATCTCTATGACGGTCTGCACATGACTGCCGAGCTCCTGGAATACGTGGTGGAGTACTGCGTACAGGGCGGGCACACCAGTATCCGCTATATCGAGACGGTGGCGATCAACTGGCACGAGTCCGGGCTTAAGACCGTGGAGGACGCCAAGGCGTATGCGTCGTCATTTACCAGGGACTCCTTCGCGGTGATGAAGGCGTTCGGTTTGAACGACAGAAAGCCGGGCGATTCAGAGCGTGAGATGATTGACCGTTGGTTCAAGACCTACGGATTCACCAGGGAACTCGTTTTGGAGGCCTGTAACCGCACTCTGGCGGCCACACACTCGCCCAGCTTCAAATATGCGGACAAGATCCTTTCGGGCTGGAAAAAGGCTGGTGTGCGCTCTCTGGAGGATATCCGGCGGCTGGATGAACAGCATGCGGAGCGCGCGAAGGGTAAGGGAAGCGGTAACGGAAGCGGCTCCCAGGATTACAGGGGAGGCGGTAATGGCCGTGTACGAAGCACCAATCAGTTTCAGAACTTTCCTCAGAGAGAGATCGACTATGATGCGCTGGTGCTGCAGCAGTTAACAGAAAAGTAAGGAGGGGGCCATGTCGCTCAGCAATTCTCAGTATGATGCCATCATGCGTACATATCAGCAGCAGCAGCTGCATAACCGCCATGAGCAGGAATCCAGAATAGCAGAAGTATATAATAAGATACCAGCCATAAAAGAACTGGACGACTCCATAAGCTCCTGCGCGGTAAAGAGCGCCAGGAGGCTGCTGGACGGCGACCAGGGGGCATTAAAGGAACTGAGGGCGGAAATAGCGGATTTGAGGGAGCAGAAGGGTGTTCTGCTTCGTGCCTACGGATTTACGCCTGACTATATGGAGATGCATTACAAGTGCACGGACTGCATGGATACAGGCTACTCGGAGGGCAGGAAATGCCACTGCTTCCGGCAGGCCGAGATGAAATACTTGTACGCCCAGTCCAACATTGAAGAGATTGTAACGCTTGAGAATTTTTCTACCTTTTCTTTTGAATATTTTGATGATTCGTCGGTGCTTCCCGTCCTGGGAAGAACAGTGAGACAGTATATGAAGCAGGTGGTGGATACATGCCACCGGTTTGTGGACAGTTTCACGACAGAGCATGGGAATATGTTATTTACTGGTCCTACGGGGGTTGGAAAGACATTTTTGACTAACTGCATCGCCAGAGAGCTGATCGACCGGTACTACTCGGTCATCTATTTGTCGGCCAATGACCTGTTCGAGGTATTTTCGAAGAACCGCTTTGAGTATCAGGCGGAGGAAGAGATGAAGGGCATGTACCAGTACATTCTGGACTGCGATCTGCTCATCATCGATGACCTGGGGACGGAGCTGAACAACAGCTTCACCTCGTCGCAGCTGTTTTACTGCATCAATGAGCGGCTGAATTCATCGAAGTCGACGATTATTTCCACGAATCATCCGCTGAATGAGCTGAGGGACCGCTACACGGAGCGTGTGACCTCCCGCCTGATCAGCAAATATACCATTATTCCGCTCTACGGCGACGATATTCGCCTGCGAAAGAAAGCAAAACGCGCTGATTAACTTGACTATTTCGGCGCATAATGATATAAAAGAACCGTTGTAAGACAAATGGATACGTTGGAGGAGAAGAAATGTTATACGAAGAGAAGACGATTGAGACGATTCCGGTGGGCCCGCTGGGATTAATTCCGCTGAAGAGCTGTACGGAGCTGGGAGCCAAAGTGAACGATTATCTGGTGGACTGGAGACGGGAGCGGGAGAGCGAGCACAAGTCTACGATTGCATTTTCCGGATATCAGAGAGAGTCCTATATCATTGGGGCCAGCACACCGCGTTTCGGTACTGGAGAGGCGAAGGGAACGCTTTCCGAGTCAGTTCGTGGAGACGATTTATACATCATGGTGGATGTATGCAATTACAGCCTGACCTATTCCCTGTGCGGGATGACAAACCACATGTCCCCTGATGACCATTTCCAGGATTTAAAGCGAATTATCGCGGCTGCGGCCGGTAAAGCCCGCCGTATCAATGTGATTATGCCGTTTTTATATGAGAGCAGACAGCATAAGAGATCCAGCAGAGAGTCCCTCGACTGCGCGCTGGCGCTTCAGGAACTGACCAATATGGGTGTTGAGAATATCATCACCTTTGACGCTCACGACCCGAGAGTGCAGAACGCGATTCCGTTAAAGGGATTTGAGACGGTTCAGCCGATTTACCAGTTTATCAAGTATCTTCTGAGAGAAGAGAAGGAACTGCAGATCGACAGTGACCATATGATGGTGATCAGCCCGGATGAGGGCGGCATGGGCCGCGCTGTATACTTTGCCAACGTGCTGGGACTTGATATGGGGATGTTCTATAAGCGCCGTGACTATACACAGATTGTCAATGGCCGCAATCCGATCGTGGCTCACGAGTTCCTGGGAAGCAGCGTGGAAGGAAAAGATGTGATTATCGTGGACGATATGATCTCTTCCGGCGAGAGCATGCAGGACGTGGCGAAGGAGCTGAAACGCCGTAAGGCGAGAAAGGTCTTCATCTGCTCGACCTTCGGTTTATTCACCAATGGCCTTGCCAAGTTTGATGAATACTACGAGAATGGAACTATCGACAGAATCCTGACGACGAACCTGGTATATCAGACACCGGATCTGCTGTCCAGACCGTATTATATCAATGTAGATATGAGTAAATATATTGCGCTGATTATCGATAATCTGAATCACGACGCTTCTTTAAGCGAGCTTCTGAATCCGACATCGAGAATCAACCGTCTCCTTGACCGTTACCGCGCGGGTGACAGGTAGGAGATCGATGGAAAGACTGTCAAAACGTAACTTATGTCTGGTAGGACTGACATTATTCTCCATGTTTTTTGGGGCGGGAAATCTTATTTTTCCGCCCTTTTTGGGTGCTATGGCAGGGACGAATACCTGGACCGCCATGGTTGGCTTTGCCGTGACCGCCATTGGCTTTCCGATTCTCGGCGTGATTGCGGTGGCGAAGGCCGGCGGCCTTACCAGTCTGGCGGGGCGGGTTCATCCTGCATTTGCAGCTGTCTTTACGCTCCTGATCTATTTATCGATCGGTCCGTGCCTGGCGATCCCGCGAACGGCCAGTACGTCGTTTGAGATGGCCGTAATACCATTCCTGGACGGCCGTATCCCTGCGGGGACGGCCCAGCTGCTGTATTCGTGCCTGTTCTTTACCATCGCGTTCCTGGTGGCCTTAAAGCCCGATAAACTGACGGACAGGCTGGGAAAAGTGCTGACCCCGTGTCTGCTGACCCTGATTGCAATTCTGTTCATTGGCTGCATCTTAAAGCCAGCGTCCGGTTACGGCGGAACGTCTGAGACTTATCAGAATCATCCGTTTGTAAAGGGATTTCTGGAAGGGTATCTGACGATGGATACGATCGCGGCACTGAATTTTGGAATTATTATCTCCCTCAATATCCGCGCCCTGGGGCTGAAGTCGGAGAGCTCCATTATAAAAGAAACGATCAGGGCCGGAGTGATTGCCGGAGGCATCCTGCTTTTGGTGTACGCTGCGCTGGCTCACATCGGCGCGGTTACGGGTGGCGCATTCGGTTATTCTGAGAATGGTGCGCAGACTTTGAATCAGATGGTGCGTTTCCTGTTTGGGAGGGCGGGGCTGATTATGCTGGCGGCCATTTTCTTTATCGCCTGCCTGAATACCTGTATCGGACTGATCAGCTGCTGCAGCCGGTATTTCTGTACGATTCTGCCGCGAATCGGATATCGGGCATGGGCCTTTGTCTTCGCCGCGGTCAGCCTGATTATCGCCAATGCCGGGCTTAACCGGATTCTGGAGATATCCGTTCCGGTGTTAAATGCGATCTACCCAGCGGCTATCGTATTGATTCTCCTCTCATTTTTCTTCCGTGACGGGAAACGGTGGCAGCCGGTTTACGTCTGCTCCATTGCCCTGACCGGAGTGACGAGCATCGCTATGTCCCTGTATCAAATCGGCATAACGCCTCTGGGACGCGTGTTAAATAGACTGCCTTTGCACAGCCTGAATCTGGAATGGATCAGCCCGGCGGTGGCTGGGATTGTGATTGGAATCGTGGTTTGCGCGAGGAGGGGGAAGCGCTCCGGCCCCGGTTCCCTGGCGGAACGAAAACCCCGAAATCCCGGCTAAAGTTATTGGCGAAAGCAGCTTTTCATAATTCTGTAAGTTTATCTTGGAGCGGAAAGAGGAGTGAGCGCGGATAGAGATGCGGGTTAGCGAGTGCGGGTGAAAATAAAAATAATATATAATATGAAAAAACTGCTTTCTGAGAAAGGCCATGGGTTATCCCATTACGGTCATTCCAGTAAAGCAGTTTTTTTATTTACGTCAGGTTATCCGGCTGTCAGGCACTCGATTTCTCAGGTCCTTTTCGGCCGTTTCCATCCCTGCCGTTCATTTACGAATTGCGGAACACGTCAAAACTAAACTGGTGAGTTTCCCCTGAGATTGATTCTATACTCAGCTCTATGGGGCAGTCATACTGGTCATAGACAATATTTTCAATCACCAGCAGCGCGGTACCTTCCGGAACCTCCAGGGAGTCAGCCAGCCGGGGCGAAGCACTGCGGGCCGTAATGGACCGTCTGGAATGGACTGGCAGCACATCGTACTGCGTCTTTAAAGTCTGATACAGAGACGCATTTGAAAAGTCAAAGCGGTCCAGCTTTGGAAAGCGATTTAAAGAGAGGTAATTGACCGTATAGACAAAGGGGATTCCATCCGAATAGCGGAGTCTTTCCAGTCTCAGGCATACATCAGACGGCGCGAGTTCCAATTTTTGATACAGATCTTCATCAAACTGTATTTTTTCCATGCTCAGGAGTCTGGTGGAAGGAACCTTACCGATTAGTTTCATCTCCTCGTCGAAGCTCATAAGCTGATTCATAAAGATTCCGCGGTTATCCGGACCCTTCACAAAGGAGCCGCAGCCACGTTTTCGTTCAATTCTTCCGCTGTTTACCAGTTCGTTGTAGGCCTGGCGTACGACGGGCCTGGAAACTCCGCAGGCCTTGCAGATGCCTTCCTCTGTGGGAAGCTTCTGGCCGGGCTTTAGGATTCCCTTCTGTATCGCCTCTATGATGCATTGACGTATCTGTTCGTAAAGCGGAACAGAACTGTATTTGTTAATCTTAATATAGTCCAATTTTTCACCCCGCAGATCCTGTAAAACATTACATTTTCCGTCTAGTATAACAGGAAAAACCATTTTTTACAATGGGTGTCCAGCATACGCTACATAACCGAAGCTTCCCTTTTTCATGCAGTTTGCAGTGGAGTAGGTGGTGGCCTTTTCCAGAGCCAGCCCGATCATGGCGGGGGCAGGAATACGGCCTTTTGTCCAGCCCTGTTCACACAGAGCCATGACGAAGGCGGTGAGAAAGGAGTCCCCGGCTCCCATTGTATCAACCGGATCAATATATTCCGCCTTTCCGTATACCAGAGAAGTACCGTCAGATACGCACTGACCAGAGCTTCCCATGGTGATCAGGACGAGTCCTGTGTTTCTCTTGTGGAGCGGTTCACAGAATGATCGTATCTCCGATTCCTCCATTGGAGGGCATGAAAACAGGGCCAGGTCCAGCCCGCAGCAGATCTTATCGTAATAGGAATCAGTTCTGTATTTTTCTTTTTCGCCAAAGTCGTAGGTGAATAAGGCTGGAAGACCGCTGAGCCGGGACATCTCTTCTTCCATTTTTGCATTACAGGAACTGTGAATCAGAGAAAATGATCTTAAGTATTCCATATCCTCTTCCTGAAGCAGAAGCGGTCCGGACCATCGATCTCCGGCCGTGATGCTCAGATAGGTGCGTTCCCCGTCTGTGACGCGGTAGCGGCAGCATTTGGTGATGGTCCCTGGGATCTTTCTGCATTTTGAGAAGTCCACATGAAAACGGTTCAGCGCATCGACGATGACTTCAGACATGGCATCATCGGCCAGATTGCCCATGTAGGCGGCTTCTGCACCGAGTATGGAGGCGTGAACCGCAGCATTGAAAGCATTACCGCCCGGATATACGGCGCCGGTATTCGTATAGTAGTCGATGACATTGTCACCGAGCCCCAAAAGTCTCATGAGTACTCACCCTTTCTGTAATAACGGCGGATGTCCAGGGAATGGTCTGTGATTACCTCAATATTTTTACTGATTCGCTGCAGAACCGCGGCCATGATCACGGGGGAAAGAAGCGGGCGGTAACGATCGCTGATTCCCGGAAGTGCATAATCACGGCAGTCAAAGCAGGTCAGTTTATTCGTGTGCTTTTGGGCAAATGCTTTTACCTTTTCGTCGAGAGGCCTTGTCACCCCTTCTGTCAGGAGCAGGGTTACACATACATCTTCCTCCAAAAGCTCCAGGGTACCATGGAAGAATTCCGGTGAACTGACGGATTTCGTGCGTATCCACTGGGATTCCTCCAGGACACACATGGAATAGGAGTAGGCCGTGGGCCATAAGTCTCCGGAGCCAATCCAGATGTTATAGGGTTCCCGGCAGTATTTTTTCGCATAGCTGATACAGACTTCATCGGCCTGAATGCGAACCTGAGCCAGAGCGCTGCCCAGGCTGCCCAGTTCGTCTGCAAAACTTTTATAATCAGGAAAATAGCCTTTTATCTCAAGAATTTTACCGATTAAAAGATAAAAGACCAGCTCCTGGGGCCTTCCGTCCTTATAGATAAAGGAATAGTCGGATATCGCCTCCAGAGGTGAATCGGGGATTCCGATGACGGAGACCAGACGGACACCTCGTTCTTTTAGGTACTGGGCCGCCTTCAGTGTATCCGGCGTGTCCCCGGACTTGGAGGTGAGAAATGCTACCGAGCGGCTGGTAATACGGTTGCAGCCGGTAAGAACCAGGTCAGCGGAAAGCATACTGTCAGTCGGAACCGGCGAGTAATGGTTAATATAGTGCTGGAATGGCTGCATCATAGCCATGGAGCCTCCGGAAGAGGTAAAGAACAGCAGATCGAATTCATCTGCGCAGATCTGGTCTGCAATGGCTTCAATCCGGTCTCTCTGAGCGTAAATGAATTGATAATTTTCCCGGATTACCGCCTCGTCAAAGTTAATCATAGCGAAATCTCCTTTTCTCAATGGTTTATCATCATTGTATGAATAAATGATGATATTGTCAATATGTAATTACAATATTACAGATAAATATTTAATTATATTTAGTAATTGAGAACCTTTTGACGAATAAATGGTATCAGCCCTCCTTTTCGCAAAAACCATATTATAATCAGAAATGATCTTGATTAATGTGCATAATAGACAAAAATATAAGCGTAATATTATGTAAAATGACTATAATAACCAACTTGATTTTGAATAAAGGCTATGTTATACTGAGTTCATCAAAAATAACTAAACAAAGTTAAGAAATTAAATTGGGGTTGCATGATGGGACAAGAAAGTAAGGATGGGAGTTTTCCGACAGGGCTGTTTTGCGTATATCTGGTGTATTTTTCAGGGCAGGCCATCTACAATACGTATCTAAACCTGTATCTGGCACAGATCGGATTTACTGCGACGCAGATTGGGAGTATCATCTCGATCTCTACGGTTGCACTTCTGGCGGCACAGACTCTGTGGGGAATCTTAAGTGACCGCGCCAGGGTAAAGAACCGGGTGGTCTGTTTCCTCTATCTGGCCTCAATCCTTTCGGCCCTGGGCTTTTATCTCACGAGAAGCTACTGGCCGGTTGTACTGCTTGTGGCAGTCTTTGGAGCGTGCTTCGTGCCGATTGTACCGCTTAACGATAATATCACACTGGAATCTCTGGTGAACAGCAAATGGGATTATGGATGGATCCGTATGGGAGGAACCATTGGATACGCGGTGACGGTGGTCTTGATTGGCTACTTCTTAAGGGATGAGTATTCGGCCATATTCTGGATCGTAGCGTCGGCCATGGGGCTGTGCCTGCTCTTTTCTCTGACGATACCTCCGGTGAAAGGGTTTCGAAACAAAAAAAAGAAATCCTCGGTTCGGGAGATCTTATCCAACCGCACCCTCGTGGTTTTGATCGCGTTCAACTTGATTTATGGACTTGGCAACAGTTTTTTTTACAGCTTTTACTCACTCCATTTTGTTCAGATTGGGGGTAACAGCAGGCTGGTCGGCTGGATGATGTTTGCCTGTTCGGTAGCCGAGGCACCGTGCCTCATGTTTATGCACCGTCTCGTCAAAAAGATGGGAGTCGCAAAGGTCTTGATTCTGGCAGGCGTCCTGACCTGCGTCCGGTGGTCGCTTCTCTATTATCTGACGGACCCGGTGTTAATTATCGTTACGAATCTGCTCCACGGCTTCAGCTATACCGGAATTACATACTGTTTGCTGAATTACATTAACAGAAGAGTACCGCCCGATTTACGGGCCAGCGGCCAGGTGCTGAACGCCACAATGAGTACCGTATTCAGCAAACTGATTTTCGGATATATTGGAGGCGCGGCCTTCGAGCTGTGGGGGGCTGGTTCCATGATGGCCTGCTCAGCAATTACCATAGGTGCGGCAACTCTGTTTTTTGCAGTCTGGAGCAGAGGGAAACAGGAGAGTTTGTCTTTTTAGCAGTCAAACTGCTTAAAAAATAAAATGATATGAATCAGAAGGAGAGGAATCATGAAAAAAACAAAAAAGATGTTAGCTTTACTTGCAGGCTCAGCAATGATGATCTCATCCCTTGCAGGCTGTGGCCAGTCACCATCAGCAACCCAGGGGGGAAATGAGACCACGAAACAGGCCGATGCAGGCCAGGACTCCGGAAAGAAGGCAGAATCCGGCGCAAAAGAGAAGATCCGTGTATTCACGTTTTTTACCGGATCCGATCAGTGGGCTCCGGTGTGGTCGGAAGTGATCGACGAATATATGCAGGCCAACCCGGGCATTGAGATTGTAGATGAGTCTGCGCCTACCGCGGGAGCGAACGATGTGTTCCGTACAAAGATGCAGGCAGATATCGCTGCCCGCACTCCTGCCGATCTATGTCTGTTCTATACGGGAGCGGATGGAAAGCCCCTGGTGGATTCCGGACTCTTTGTGGATCTTGGACCATCTATGGAAGCAGACCAGGACTGGTCTAAGAATTTTAAGCAGTCCGCGCTGGATGGCCAGAAATACGACGGTAAGCAGTACAGCCTTCCCTATCTCGGCTATTATGAAGGACTTTTCTATAATAAAAAGCTGTTTGACCAGTACAGCCTCGAGGAGCCGACATCGTACGATAATATTATGAAAGCGGTCGAGGTGTTTGCCCAGAATGGAATTCCGGCGTTTGCAGCCTCCATGGCGAAACCATCCTACGTTCTGGAGCTGGCTATTTTAGCCCAGGCTGGAGCGGAAGGCCATAAGAATTACTTTGATGACAGCTGGGCTCCGGCGCTCGACTGTATCGCTGACCTGTATCAGAAGGAAGCATTTCCGAAGGATACCATGACTATTTCAGAAGACGACATCCGTCTGATGTTTAAGGAGGGCAAGGCAGCCATGATGTTTAACGGCTCCTGGTGTGTCAGCGCCCTGGAAGACAATCCGGATATGCGGCTGATTTCCATGCCGGCTCTTCCTGGAGGAAAGGGCGGAGAAAGCTGTGCGCTTGCCGGCTTTGGCTCCGGATGGTTTTTAAGCAGGGAAGCGTCAGAACGCAGTGAAGAGTCCTTAAAGCTCTTAAAATACCTGACTTCACCGGAGATCATGCAGCGTTTTATCGCAGTAGGCGGAAGCTCAGCGGTAGAGTGCCAGGCACCGGAGGGCGCCTCTGAGCTGATGAAGAGTGCGGTTCTTATGTTAAACAAAGCAACCTATACCGATACGGCAATCGATTCCCAGGTAAGCCGCGAGGCCTGGATGGCAATCGCAGACGACGGCACCCCGTATCTGGTAGAAGGCAAGAAGAGCAGCCTGGATCTCCTGGCAGAAGCAAGAAAAATTCAGGAAGCAGTAAACAGATAACAGGAAAGAGGGATTGCGGCGGCAGAAGTGAGAGCTTTTGCCGCCCTGACAGAAAAGAGAGGGGAAATGCTTCATGAAGGCGAAAAGACAAAGGACAGCGATCATATTCTTGATTCCTGCCGTGGTGCTGCTGCTGTGTTTCATGATATATCCGCTGGGAAAAACCATCTTTTACAGCTTCACCGCATGGTATAATTTTTCCACGGAACAGACCTTTATTGGACTCGATAATTATAAGGAATTAATTGCCGATCCCGTGATTCGGGTGGCTCTTCGCAACACTGTAATTCTGATGGCAGGAGTACTTATATTCCAGATCGGATTTGCCCTTATCCTGGCGATCATGGTCGATGGAATCAGACACTGTTTTAAGTTCTTCCGCACGATTTATTTTTTCCCTATCGTTATTTCAGCTACGGCGATCGGCCTTATGTTTACCCTGATTTATAAATATGAATACGGTCTGCTCAACTATTTCGTTGTTTTGTTTGGCGGAGAGAAACAGGTATGGATCAATGAGAAGTCATCGATATACTTAGCCCTGATTCCGGTTGTGTGGCAGTATGTGGGCTTCTATTTCGTCATATTCTTAACGGGAATTGCCAACATTCCTGCTGATATATATGAATCGGCTATGCTCGATGGAATAAGGCCCTTGCAGAAGGCCGCCTACATAACCATTCCCATGCTGAGAAGCGTGCTCACCTCATCGATTGTTCTGGTAATTTCCGGCTGCTTTAAAGTGTTCGATATCATTTTCATGGTCACCAATGGAGGCCCGCTGGATTCCAGCCAGCTGCTCAGCACCTATATGTATCAGAAGGCGTTTGCGCGCGGGAACGGAGGCTATGCCAGCTCCATTGCGATTGTCATGATCGTGCTTGGCGTGGCGGTGACCAGCGTACTCAGAAAGCTGCTTTCGGGAGGTGAGGAAAATGAATGACGACAGAAAAGGGCGCGGAAAAGAGCTGGCAGCAGCTGTTTTAAAATACGTGATTTTGGTTTCCTGGGCACTGACGACAATCATCCCTCTGCTGTGGGTGTTCGTCAACTCCTTTAAGACGTCAGAAGAGATCGTAAAAAATGGCGTGGCACTGCCTTCCGCCATTCAGTTCAACAATTACAAGACAATCATGAGTTATCCGGATTTAAGTATGTCCAGAGCGTTTTTGAACAGCTTTATTATTTCCGGTTCCGTGGTAGTCGGAGTGGTGCTAGTGGCCGGATTAGCGGCGTTTGCGTTGGGAAGATTCCGTTTTCAATGGACGAGATACGCGGATGCAGTTCTTATTGCCTGCCTCCTGGTTCCCTCCTTTGCAACCATGATTCCCAACTTTGTAACGATCAGCAAGCTTCCGATCAGAGGAACTCATGCGGCGGCCATTATCCCTCAGATTGCGGGAAATCTCTGCTTTTCCATCACCTTGCTGACCGGATTTATGCGTTCGCTGCCTGATGAACTGGATGAGGCCGCCATTATGGACGGCGCCACACCCATCTATGTCTTTTCCCGTATTACCATGCCGCTGTCCAAACCGATGTTCTCGACAGTCGGAATCATGGTATTCATCTGGTCCTATAACGACTTGCTGACATCCATGGTCTATTTGTCACAGCGTTCCAAGCAGCCGGTCTGCGTGATTCTATCCATGGTCAGTAATATGTTCGGAACCGATTACGGAAGTATGATGGCAGCGATCATCGTGACAATCGTGCCGCTGCTCATTCTTTATGTAATATCCCAGGAACAGGTTATCAAAGGTCTTACGGCGGGTGCGGTGAAAGGCTGATCTGCCGGCATATCAGAAAAACATCCCGCCGCAGGCGGAACTAAATTTGGAGGATCGATTATATGGAAGTGCTTGTTAATCATTTGGGGTATGATGCCGGCGGCAGAAAGACCGCGGTATATCAGGGAAAGAGAGAGGACCGGCCGGTTCATTTCTGCGTGCGCCGGGAAGGTGGGGAGACCGTGTTCGAGGGCGTTCCGGCGGAGTGCGGGGAAGTCGCGCAGTGGAATACCGGCTACTACTGGACTCTGGATTTTTCGGATTGGAAGGGCGAGGGCGTCTTTTGCATCTGCCTGGAGACGTCATCCGGCACGGTGGTAAGCGAGAGTTTTGAAATCCGGCAGTCACTCATCACAATGAGGCTGATCAATGCGGCCTGCTATTACTTTAAGGCACAGCGTTCCAGCGGGGAGTGGCTCCATGAAGACCGCAGTCTCAGCTTCGACGGAGAGAGGGCGGGACGGGTGGATGCCCACGGCGGCTGGTATGATGCTACGGGGGATTACGGCATCCATCTGTCCCATTTATCCCATGGAACCGTACATAATCCGCAGCAGGCGTCATTCAGTGCATATACCTTTTTTAAGGCGGCCGAGGAACTGACAGCGTCCGGAAATGAGCAGTATACCATGCTGAAGCGCAGAATGCTGGACGAAGGATGCTTCGGCGCCGATTTTCTGATGCGTCTGCGTGCGCCTTCCGGCGGATTCTTCCGTTCCATCAGCCGCGCCAATGCCCTGGCTCATGTTCGGGGAAACCGTAAGATCGGTTTTGAGTATCACGGCTCCAGTTCCCAGTTCAGTGAGAAGGCGGCGACAGCGGATGAAGAGGTGGTGAATGACACCAATTATGAGGTCAGTCTGCGTTCCGGCGGCGGAACGGCTATAGCCGCTCTTGCGGCGGCCTCAAGGCATTACTATCCGGGCACCGATTATACAAGAGATGAGTATCTGCTGGCGGCCAAGGACGCATGGCACTACTTATATGAGAATAATGAGCAATATACCAATGACGGAGCCTGGAATCTGATTGATGAATACTGTTCTCTTTTGGCTTTGACGGAGCTTTTTCGGGCGAGCGAAGAGTACGAATATCTGATGGAAGCCGGAGCCATGGCGGAACGAATCTATAAACGGATGGTGATAGAAGAGGGGCAGAAGGCGTATTTAACTGTGAGAGATGGCGAACCGTATTACCATGCGGCCGATGAGGGACTGCCCGTTATGGCGCTGATTGAGTATGCAGCTGTCGAAATGGACGAGGAAAAGTCGAATGATGCGATAAAGATGGCAGAAATGCTTATGCGCCACATGCTTTTTGTGTCTACATCGGTGAGCAACCCGTTCGGTTATCCGAGATTTCTGTATAAAGACGAGAAGGGAATAGAAAGGATTCAGTTTTTCTTCCCTCATCATACTACGGTGGAGCCGTGGTGGCAGGGCGAAAATGCGAGAATAGCCTCGCTTTCGGCAGCGGCCAGAGCACTCCTTGCGGTAACCCGGGATATGAAATTAAAAGATGCGCTGGAGCTCTTCGCCGATCAGCAGATCAACTGGATTATGGGATTAAACCCGTTTGATTCCTGTATGATGGAGGGGTATGGACGAAATAACATCCAGTACTTCTTTAACGACAGGTATGATTTCATGAACTGCCCCGGCGGCATCTGCAATGGTATTACGAGTGCGGAGGACAATGAAGAAGGAATCGCATTGATCCGGGAACCAGGCGGCAGTGTAAAGGACAACTGGCGTTGGGCGGAACAATGGATTCCTCATGTGACATGGTTTATTCTGGCAGAGGCCTATAAGCGTATATAGAAGTATTCCGCTTTATTCCTCGAAAAGGACCTCCAGACGTTTATTAAAGACAGTGACTGCGGCGCCAATAATGCCGGTGTCGCGGCTGATCGACGGTTCAATCTGAAGGGTATTGTGCACCAGGGTGGTGCGGATGGCCTCCTGTATTCTTTGCAGCAGGGGGTCTCCCAGCGCCAGTGGAATGATCCCTGTCAGGACACAATGCTGGATATCGAGCAAATACGTCAGATTGGTCAGTGTATAACTCAGATAAGGGCAGAGATAATTGATAATTTCATCCCTCATAGTCTCCGGAAATCCGGGATTCTGCTGCAAATTAATCTGAAAACGCTGGTAGATGGCCTCCAGATTGATCAGCTGTTCAAATGGTTTGGGCTCCGGGACATCCACCCCCGGTATCTGAAAGGAGGTGACCGGCATGTTGCCGATCTCTCCGGACTTATGGGTGGCGCCGTACCACAGTTCCCCATTCATCATATAGCTGACACCACATCCGGTACCCAGAGTAAAATAAACAAGGTTCTGATATTCCGGACATCTGCGGCGTAAAAATGCCTCGCCGAGACAGGCGAAGTTCACGTCGTTGTCCAGGAAAAACGGAACAGGGAGAGCAGCCGTAAACCCCGGAAATGCTTCTGCAAACGTTACTTCGTGGTCGATGTTCATATAGGACATATGAATAATGCTGTTTGTCTGCGGATTCACCATAGCGGGAAAACCGATTCCGATACCCAGCACGGGAATCTGCTCGCCCGCGGCCAGTGCCATCAGCTTGCTGATCTCTCTCGTCAGCTTGGAGAGCTCAAGCGTGTGGTTTTGGACCGGAAGATGGATTGAGCGGCAGTACTGGCAGGTTCCCAGCATATCGACCAGACCCATATGTACGATCTGCCCTTCAAATTCGAGTCCGATGGCGTAGTATGCCCGCGGATTAAAACGAAGAAGATGGCCGCGCCGTCCGGCGCCGGGGCTCTGAGTCGTCTCTTCCAGCTCGATGAGAATTCCCAGCTCCAGAAGCTTGTCGACTATCTTTAAGACAGTGGGAAAGCTGATTCCAGTGATGCGGACCAGTTCCGCGCGGCTCATAATGTTCTGATTGCGGAACAAATCAAAAATCATCATACGGTTTTTGGTTTTTAGATATTTCGGCATGTACTGGTTCACGGCAAAGCTCCCTTCTGCAGGATCATGATATTAGAATCATAGCATTAGAACACCAGACAGTCAAACGCTTTTCGGCGTTTTAAAGAGGAGCGGAAATAAAAAAACAGGAGAATCAATATGGCAAGAAGAATGTTGGAATATATAAAAGAACAGCCTGAAGTATGGCGAAAAATAACGGATGACAGGGAGTCCCTTTTTCAGGGAGCGGTTGAAAAACTGCAGCAGCCGGTAAAACGGATTGTGATTCTCGGCTCCGGAAGCTCCTATATCGCATCTATGGCTGCAGCAGATTTCTATGGGAAGATGCTGGGGCTGGAGGCGGCTGCGGTGGTGCCGACCCGTCTGGACGGCCTTTTAAGGCTCTTAAATCCGGACGAGACGCTGCTGATCGCTGTCTCTCAGTCCGGGAGGAGTACCTCCACCATAGATGCAGTAAAGAAATGGAAGGCATGCGGCTTTCGCATTCTGGCGGTAACCGCCGATGAACAGTCTCCGGTAGCAAAGGAGAGTGACGTTCACCAGTTTATTGCCTGCGGGGAGGAAACGGTGGGACCGAAGACGAAAGGAATGACGGCCACGGTTTTAACCCTCTATCTCCTGGGCCTGGCTCTGGGCAGTGCCTGGAACCTGGGAGACCAGGGGGCTTCTGACCGTTTTCTGGAGGAACTGAATCAGGCCATAGACGCAGTGCCCTCAAATATAGAGAAGAGTGTAGAATTCTGCCGGAATCAGGCTGACTTACTTGCTGTAATGCCACACGTTACCATTCTGTCGGAGGACGCCGGCTATTATGCGGCGCAGGAAGGAGCGCTGAAGCTTCTGGAGACCCTCTACATACCGGCGGTGGCCTATGAATTTGAGGAATACCTGCATGGCGTCAATAACACGATTGCTCCGGGAATGTGTCATCTCTACCTTCCTGCCGGCGAAAAGAATGCAAAACGGATGGCTGCCCTGGATCACTACACCAGGGAAAAAGGCTGTGTAAACTTTATTATTACGGTATTAGACTGGGAAGAAGGCAGCCATGTGCTTAAGCTGTCAGGTAATCAGAATCCGTATCTCAGCATATTTGAGACGCTCCCGGCGTTTCAGGTAATGAGCGTATTCGGATCAGAACGCAGAAATATAGATTGTGATAAGCCTAAATTTCCTGATTTCTACGGGGTTTTAAACACAAAAGCGTAATCTAGGAGGAAGCTATGAAATATTATGCCGGATTAGATATAGGCGGAACCGTTGCCCGCATGAAAATAGAGTATGTGGATGGCCGGGCGGGGGAATTCTACGGAGCCGGAGGCACCATGAATACAGACGGATATGAGAAGTGCAATGCAAAGTATCGGAGCTTTATTCTGCCAATTCTGGAGGAGGCACAGATCAAGGCGGAGGACTGCGTAAAAATCTGTGTGGCGGCCAGTGGAATCGATTCTCCAAGGCAGGAAGAAGAGTGCCGCAGGTCCTTCCTGGAAATGGGGTTTCGGCCGGAAAGCATTCTGGTATATAACGACTGTGAGGTATTTCTGCATGTGTCTACCGGGCCGGCTATCGTGCTGGTCTGCGGCACCGGTTCGATCGCATATGCCAGGGGAGAGTCCGGAGCGATCACCCGCTGCGGCGGCTGGGGTCATGTGCTGAGCGATGAGGGAAGCGGCCATAATATGGGGATGAAGGTCATAAGAGAGGCGGCCAACCACATCGACGGCAGAACCCGCTGTCCCATTCTGTACGAACTTTTCGAAGCGCAGAGCGGCCTGAAAACGCTGGATGAGATCAATACCTTTGTCAACGACATGTTAATGGAAAAGACGCAGATTGCCTCCTTTGCCCCGCTGGCAGAAAAGGCTTATGAGCTGGGAGATGAGACAGGCCTGAAAATATTGCGGGAATGCCGGGATGAACTGTTTGCCCTGGTAAAGGATGTCTATTATAAAGCCGATTTAGACAGATACCAGAAAGAGGCGCCGGTAGAGCTCTGGCTCTGGGGCAGTGTTCTGTTAAAGAACAAAATCATAGCTCCTGAACTGACGGACCTCCTTAAGAAAGAATTTCCTTCTATACAAATAAGAATTCCGGAGAAGACGGCGCTGGATACCGCTCTGGACATAGCAAAGTCATAAAGAAAAGCCGCAGGGCAGCCGGATTACCGGCTGCCCCGCGGCATAATCATGTCTTATAATCAAATCTCCACCAAATGATAAGGAATCAAATTCGCCGTCAGCATCTGCGCCTCTCTCTGATGGCACGTAAAGATAATAATCTGTCCTTCACAGGCCTTCACAAGCCATTTCAGTGCGGTCTTCAACCTGTCGTCATCATAGAGAACAAAGCTGTCGTCGAAGATCAGCGGCATCTCCCCGTGGTCCCCGATAATCAGCTTGGCGGCTGCCAGTCTCAGGGCCAGATATACCTGATCCATCGTTCCGCTGCTGACCTGTTCTAACGGAACCAGTTTGGTTTTTGTGTTTAAGAATACATTCAGGTTCTCATCCACGCTTAAGCTGGTATAGATACCCCCCGTGATTCCTGCGATCAGATCTGAGGCGGTCTTATTTAAATAGAGGCCAAAGGAATCGCGGATCGAGGAGGAAAGCGTCGTCATGGTCTCCAGAGCCAGGTCGATGGCGGACAGTTCCTCGCGGATTCTGTCATTTTCAGCCAAAATGTGCTTCAGGCCCTCGGCCTGAGTCTTGCAGGCGGACAGATGTTCCAGCTTCTTCTCTAACTCCCACTGGGTCTTCTGCTGTTTCTCAATGACTTCCCCGCAGTTCTCCTGCCTGCCCTGCAGCTCCGTGATCTCGGCGGCCTTCTGTTCAATGGCGGTTTCCGACTTGGCAATGGCGGAACTGAGCCGCGTAAATTCAGCCATTCTCGCCTGAAATGCCCGCATGGCATCCATGGAGATGGCAGTGTCGCCTAAATGCCTGGAGAAGATCTCCTGCAGGACCTTGGCACTTAACTCCATGTCCTTCTGTCTGTGCCGCAGCCGCAGATACAGGATGAGGCCAATCAGATAGAAGATAATGGCCGCACCCACGGCCGCGGCGATGCAGACCAGGGAGTCGATCCCATAAACGGCAGTCACATAGTTGTCACCGCCCAGATAATAGACGGCGCCGGCACCGCACAGCAGCAGGGTGGCGATGACGAGAGAGAGCACCGAAAGGATTTTCTTTGACTTTTTGCCGCAGACCTCCTTCGCCTCCGTGTACTCGTCAAAGGTGCCCTGCGTCTTGATGGAGTAGGCCGTGATGGAATCCTGATCGGTAAACTGGTTGTTGGCCAGAACCTGTTTGCCTCTGGCCACCTTCTGGATCAGCTCTTCCTTTTCCTTCTGCTTCACTTCCAGCGTATCCTTTACCTCCACGCGCATGCGCTGGTAGGCCTGAATCTGATTTTCATATTCGGGCGAGGCGATCTCCTTCTCGGTGTTGCGGATCTCGCTGAGCAGAGAGGTGTAGGTGCGGGCCGCCTCGGGAACCATCTGAGATTCCAGCTCCTTGTGCTGGCTCTTCAAAAATGAGGTCGCCTTTGTGATATTGAGTGCGATATTGCCGGTGGTGTTAAGATTGGCAATGTAATTCTTAAGTTCAGACACCATGCCCTCATCGGTTGCACTTTTTAACTGACCGATGCTGACCGTGTTGTTGTATGCGGTCTCGCTTAAACCGCTTAAGAGGTCGTCGAGAAATGCCTTCGTCGGTTCGATCTCCCGTCCCGCCGTCTCGTCTACCACCTTAAATTCCTTCTTATTCTTCTGAAATGTCCGTTCGATGCGGTAAATGTGGTCCTTGTGCTCCAGCCTCAGCTGCCCCTCGTAGGTGCCGCTGTTTTCCCAGGGCTCAAACTTGGAGTAGAGATCGTTTCTGGAGGCCCGTCCGCGCTGTTTCTCGATGCCGAACAGCATGCCCCTGATAAAGGTGTGAATGGTGGATTTACCGGCTTCATTCTTGCCGTAGACGATGTTTAGGCCGTCCTCGAAGGAAAGGTTCCGCCCGTGAAATTTTCCAAAACCGTTAATATAGATATCCAGAATTTTCATTCGGTCAGCTCCTTTCATCCGTGGTGCGCAGCAGCGCGTTGATTCCGTAATACAGCGCCTTCTTCTCCACCTGGCTCATCTCCGGTTTCTGAAGGGCCTGTATATAGAAGCCGATCATATCGCTGGGATGCTCCGCGAACAGCGCCGAGAAATCGTACTGCGGCTCGGACTCATCAATGATTTCCATTATCTTAAACCGTGTGGACAGCATGTCCAAATCAAAGGAAATGTCGGGATCACGCATGCCCCGGATGCGGAATCGGAATATATTTTCCGGTCCCCGGTTCTGAATCTCCTGGGTAATCTTCATGGCCAGCTCCGTGTTGGTGGTGGCCGTCGTCACATTGACCGCCAGGGAGATGTACTGAATCCTGGCCAGCGGAACAAACTTTAAGGAGGTCACCATGCGGGTTACCTCGTTGATCTCGCCCATAAACATGCCGTGCTGGCCGGCCTCCGTCTTGTCGAGGGGCTCCGGCGATCCGGAAAATGCCATGCGGTTCTCGATCAATACCTCCGGTTTGTGAATGTGTCCCATGGCAATGTAGGAGAAATCCAGCGCGCCCATGGCGCCCTTGTCGAAGGGGATATGGTTGGCATCGCCGCCGTGGCCCAGAAGAACGTGGATTCTGCCGTTGTTAGGCACCTTCAGATGATCCAGGCGGTTCTCCGGAATGTCTGTGGTATGGTAGGAGAAGCCATAGACCTCCGTGTTGATCTCCTCGAAATAGACGCATCGCAGTTCCTCATCCATTAAGTAAGTCACGTTGGGCGCCCAGGTAAAGCTTAAGAGTGCGGAATTATTCCGGATGCGGTCGTGGTTGCCTGCGATGATGACGACGTGAACACCGGGTATCGTAGAAAACAGATAATTAACTTCTTTCAAATCCCTTGCCAGCGGCTGGCGGTGGAATAAATCGCCGGAAATAAACAGGCAGTCGGCTTCCAGCTGTCCCGCCTGTGCGACGGCTTTCGCGAAGGTATCTTTGATATCCTGGGAGCGTTCCTTGCTCCAGGGCTTATCGCTGTCCGGGCTCATGCCCCAGTGAACGTCTGCTATATGTACGAATTTCATAGTCATCACCTCATAGTTCCTCAGTTGTGTCCGGTGCCGTTTTTCTCACACGGCTTTACCATTAAAGATACCATAAATTCCCTACCGGGATGGTAGGGAATTTGTGGTAGAATTCTAGAGTTCACAGTTGTTTACGGTTCTTGGGAACGGAACAACGTCGCGGATATTGGACATGCCAGTTAAATACATAACACAGCGTTCGAATCCCAGGCCGAAGCCTGCATGGCGGGTGGAACCGTATTTTCTTAAATCGAGATAGAACTGGTAATCTTCTTTCTTTAACCCCAGCTCGTCCATGCGGGCCGTGAGTTTGTCGTAATCGTCCTCTCTCTGGCTTCCGCCGATGATCTCGCCGATTCCCGGAACGAGGCAGTCAACGGCTGCCACGGTCTTGTTATCCGGGTTCATCTTCATGTAGAAGGCCTTGATTTCCTTCGGATAGTCTGTTACGAAGACCGGTTTTTTGAAGAGCTGCTCTGTTAAATAGCGCTCGTGCTCGGTCTGCAGATCACAGCCCCAGAATACCTTGTAGTCGAACTCGTCGTTGTGCTTCTCCAGAAGCTCTACGGCCTCAGTGTAGGTAACATGGGCAAATTCGGAATTTAATACGTTGTGGAGACGGTCTAAAAGGCCCTTATCCACGAACTGGCTGAAGAAGTTCATCTCTTCCGGAGCATGCTCCAGTACGTAGCGGATCACGTATTTTAACATGGACTCTGCCAGCTCCATGTCGTCATTTAAATCGGCGAATGCCATCTCCGGTTCGATCATCCAGAACTCGGCGGCGTGGCGGGTCGTGTTGGAATTCTCCGCACGGAAGGTAGGTCCGAAGGTATAGACATTGCGGAAGGCCATGGCATACGTCTCTGCGTTTAACTGGCCGCTTACGGTTAAGTTGGTCGGTTTGCAGAAGAAGTCCTGGCTGAAATCCACTTTTCCTTCGTCGGTCTTCGGAATGTCGTTTAAGTCAAGCGTCGTCACCTGGAACATCTCGCCGGCGCCTTCACAGTCGCTTCCCGTGATGAGCGGGGTGTGTACATACACAAAATCACGCTCCTGGAAGAACTGGTGGATCGCATAGGCGATTAAGGAGCGGACACGAAATACTGCCTGGAAGGTATTGGTGCGGGGACGTAAATGAGAAATGGTCCTCAAATACTCAAAACTGTGTCGTTTTTTCTGTAAAGGGTAATCTGGCGAAGAAGCACCTTCGATGACGATTTCTGTCGCCTGAATCTCGAATGGCTGCTTGGCTTCCGGTGTAGCAACCAGGGTGCCTTTTATAATCAGGGCGGTTCCAACGCTCAGTTTGGATATTTCTGAAAAGTTCTCCATGGTGTCGTGGTAGACCACCTGAAGTGTCTCAAAATAGGTACCGTCGCTAAGGACGATGAAGCCGAAAGCCTTGGAATCTCTAAGGCTTCTGACCCAGCCGCCGATGGAAATCTCTTTGTTTAAATACTGCTCCCTGTCCTTATATATTTGCCTTACTGTCACTAAATCCATAATGATTTCTCCTTTTGATATGATCGCATACTTATTAAGATTATACTGTATTTTGGGCTGCGATTCAAGGGGGAGACTGTGTAAAAACACTATATCTGGCATGAAATGTAAAAGAAAACCATATTTATGGAAAAATGTCGGAAAATGCACAAAAAAGTATAATAATATTTCAAAAATTTGTTCACTATTTTTCAAATGTGTGGTATAATGCTAGTACAATAAAATTCTAACAGCAAGAGGTGATAACGTGATTAAAAAAGAAATGATTGCCATGCTTTTGGCAGGCGGCCAGGGAAGCCGTTTAGGTGTACTGACACAGAAGGTAGCCAAACCAGCAGTATCGTTTGGCGGGAAATACCGTATTATTGATTTCCCGCTCAGCAACTGCATCAATTCGGGAGTTGATACGGTCGGAGTTTTGACACAGTATCAGCCATTACGTTTAAACACCCATATCGGGATCGGTATTCCGTGGGATTTGGACCGTAATGTGGGTGGAGTAACCGTTCTCCCACCTTATGAGAAGAGCAAAGGCAGCGACTGGTATACCGGTACAGCCAATGCGATCTACCAGAATCTGGAGTTTATGGAGACGTATAACCCGGACTATGTGTTAATCCTCTCAGGAGACCACATCTATAAGATGGATTATGAGGTTATGCTTGAGTATCACAAAGCGAATAATGCAGATATCACCATTGCTGCCATGCCGGTTCCGATTGAGGAAGCCAGCCGTTTCGGAATTGTAATTACTGATGAGAACAACCGTATCACGGAGTTTGAGGAGAAGCCGGCGAACCCGAGAAGCAACCTGGCCTCCATGGGTATTTACATATTCAGCTGGAAAGTACTGAAAGAAGCCCTGATTAAGATGTCAGAGGAACCAGGCTGTGACTTTGGCAAGCATATCATTCCGTACTGCCATGCAGCCGGACAGAGGATATTTGCTTATGAGTACAATGGCTACTGGAAGGACGTAGGTACTTTAGGTTCTTACTGGGAAGCCAACATGGAGTTAATCGACATTATTCCTGAGTTCAATTTATATGAGGAATACTGGAAGATTTATACCAAGAGTGATATCATTCCGCCTCAGTATGTATCAGAGGATGCAGTGATTGAGAGAAGCATCATCGGAGAGGGCTCCGAGATATTCGGAGAAGTCCATAATTCCGTGATCGGTGCAGGTGTTACCGTGGCGAAGGGCGCCGTGATCCGGGATTCCATCATCATGCGTGAGAGCGTGATTGGCGCCGGTTCCGTAGTCGATAAGGCTGTCATCGCTGAGAATGTCAAGATTGGATCAAACGTCGCACTCGGCGTGGGTGAATACGCACCGAGCAAGTATGACCCGAAGGTATACCAGTTTGACCTGGTTACCGTGGGTGAGAACTCTATTATCCCGGATAATGTAAAGGTTGGAAAGAACACCGCCGTTGTAGGGGAGACGATCGTAGAGGACTATCCCGACGGATTACTGGCAAGCGGAGATTACATCATAAAGGCAGGTGGTATGCGATGAGAGCAATAGGAATTGTATTAGCAGGCGGTAACAGTAAGAGAATGCGGGAATTGTCCAATAAGAGGGCGATTGCAGCCATGCCGATCGCAGGCAGCTACCGCAGCATAGATTTTGCACTGAGCAATATGACGAATTCCCATATTCAGAACGTGGCAGTGTTGACCCAGTATAATTCCAGGTCTCTCCATCTGCACTTAAGTTCTTCCAAATGGTGGGATTTCGGAAGAAAACAGGGCGGTTTATTCGTATTCACGCCAACCATTACAGCGGAAAGCAGCGACTGGTACCGTGGAACTGCCGACGCATTATATCAGAATCTTACCTTCTTAAAGAACAGCCATGAACCGTACGTGGTCATCTCGGCCGGTGATGGTATCTATAAACTGGATTACGGCAAGGTGCTCGAGTATCATATTGAGAAAAAGGCCGATATCACCGTAGTCTGCACGGACCTTCCAGAGGGAGAGGACGTAACCCGTTTCGGTCTGGTGGGAACCAACGAGGACGGAAGAATTACCGATTTTGAGGAGAAACCCATGGTGGCTTCCTCCAATACCGTATCGTGCGGCATCTATGTGATCAGAAGACGTCAGCTGATTGAGCTGATCGAGCGCTGCGCGATGGAAGACCGCTACGACTTTGTCAATGATATTCTGGTGAGATATAAGAATTTAAAGAGAATCTATGCTTACAAGATGGATTCCTACTGGAGAAATATCGCTTCCGTAGAATCCTACTACAGAACAAACATGGATTTCTTAAAACCGGAAGTCAGAGATTACTTCTTCCGTCAGTATCCGGATGTATATTCCAAGATCGACGATCTGCCGCCGGCAAAGTATAATCCAGGCGCAGTAGTGAAGAACAGCCTGGTATCCAGCGGAAGCATCATCAATGGGGTAGTTGAGAATTCCGTTCTGTTTAAAAAAGCCTATATCGGCAATAACTGTGTGATTAAGAATTCCATCATTTTAAATGATGTGTATATTGGGGACAACACGGTTATTGAGAACTGCATAGTAGAAAGCCGGGATACAATCCGCGCCAATACGACTTACATAGGTACACCGGACAATATTAAAATTGTCGTAGAGAAAAACGAAAGATACACATTATAGGTAATGTGACGGGAAGGGGTTTTGACATGCAGATTACAGATGTTAGGGTAAGACGTATCGAAAAAGAAGGAAAGATGAAGGCCATCGTATCAATTACACTGGATAATGAATTTGTAATCCATGATATCAAAGTAATTGAGGGAGAAAAAGGGTTGTTTATCGCCATGCCGAGCCGCAAGGCGGCAGACGGAGAATACCGCGACATCGCACACCCGATTAATTCGAATACCCGTGACATGATTCAGAGAGTAATCCTGGACAAGTATGAGACGACCGCATTAGAGATGCCGGAGGAAGAGGCCGCACTGGCCTGATGTTAAAGTTGGGATTGGTAGCAGAGAAGTGAAGGTTGAAAGTTAGGAGCCGCATGGGGTGCCGGTTGGACACCATGCGGCTTTGTTTTTTGTGGGGGCTTAAAAAAGCAATTTACATATGAGGGACAGCCGGGTTATAATGGGGATAGCTTTTAGATAGTTCATGACAAGGAGAGGAAGTACGAATATGACAATCAAAATTGGTATATTAGGATATGGGAATCTCGGTAAGGGCGTGGAGTGCGCGGTTAAGCATAACCCGGATATGGAATTGGCGGCAGTCTTTACGAGGAGAGATAAAGAGTCTTTGAACATTCTGACGCCCGGGGTGAAGGTTTGTTCTGTCCAGGAGGCGGAGTCCATGAAGGAAGAGATCGATGTGATGATCTTATGCGGCGGGAGTGCTACAGATCTGCCGGTTCAGACGCCGCAGTTTGCAAAGTGTTTTAATGTCGTTGACAGTTTTGATACACATGCCAGGATACCGGAGCATTTTGAGGCGGTGGACGCGGCGGCGAAGGAGGGCGGCCACGTGGGAATTATCTCTGTGGGCTGGGACCCGGGAATGTTTTCCCTGAATCGTCTGTATGGCAATGCCGTTCTGCCGGAGGGCAGCGATTATACCTTCTGGGGCCGGGGAGTCAGTCAGGGGCATTCTGATGCGATTCGCCGTGTGGAAGGCGTGAAGGACGCCAGACAGTATACGGTGCCGGTTGAGGCCGCGCTGAAGGCTGTGAGAGATGGAGAGAATCCGGAGCTGACTACGAGACAGAAGCATACGAGAGAGTGCTTTGTAGTGGCGGAAGAAGGGGCTGATTTAAAGCGGATCGAGGAAGAGATCGTGACGATGCCCAACTATTTCGCCGATTACGATACGACGGTCCGGTTTATCAGTGAGGAAGAGCTCATGAGAGATCATAAGGGAATTCCTCACGGAGGCTTTGTGATACGCACCGGAAAGACGGGATGGGAGAATGAGCACAGCCATGTGATCGAGTACAGCCTGAAGCTGGATTCGAACCCTGAGTTCACGGCCTCCGTTATCGTGGCGTATGCGAGAGCGGCTTACCGTCTGAGTAAGGAAGGCGCGGCGGGCTGTAAAACGGTATTTGATATCGCGCCTGCGTATTTAAGCCCTCTGAGCGGGGAAGAATTAAGAAAACATCTGCTTTAGGAACAGGAGGAAGAGGCGTGGCGGCGAAAGAGATGGTTCTGTATTATCAGCCGGAGAGAGAGAAAGAGGTTGGCAACGCGTCGAAAGCGGCAAAATTAAAGGGTGTTCTGATTCGCATGGGCATCCGGATAAAGAATATTACACCGGAACAGACCGGGCAGACAGTTGGTTATCTGGCTGGTTTCGACGGATTTGACGAGCGGGAGACGGAAGAGGGAACTGTGCTTCCGGAGCTGGAGGAAGAGATGCTGGTTATGAAGAATTTTACGAACCGGCGGATCGACGAGCTGCTGGCGGGACTGCGCCGGGCCGGTGTGCCGAAGGTTGAGTTAAAGGCAGTGGTCACGGAGACGAACTGCGGCTGGACTTTTTACGCTCTGTACGAAGAGCTTAAGAAGGAACGGGAAGCGATGACAAAGAAGGATGAGGCTTAAGCCGGATCATGGCGAAGCGGAACGACAGGATTGATCAGAGAGAAGGAGAAATACCCATGGATAACGAAGGAAAGAATGGCGCACAGACAGACAAGCAGGCGGTACTGGGGCGTTTGAGAGACACGAAGGCCCTGTATGTGGTGGTTTCTGCATGTACGAAGCTGCCGTATGTCGTGTGTGATCCGGAGACATTTGACGATGAGGTTCTGGTGTTTTTTAAGCCGGAGGAGGCGGAAGCCAAGGCAAAGAGCCTGGCTGGGGAAAAGATCCCGGTAAGCATCGTTAAACTGGAAAATAAACAGCTGCTTTTATTCTATACGAATCTGTATACAATGGGAGTGAACGCTATTTTCGTGGAAGATTCCGGGAAAGAGGAGCTCATCCAGCTGGAGGAGTTCGTCAGACGGAGAGGAGACGAGCCCGGCGAGGAGGACAAGGTCTGGGTGGAGAATCCGGCGCTGCATTTAACTGCTCTTTATTATATGCAGGAGGCGAGAAGGCAGCCGGGCCCGGAGATGAATTCCAGACTCATGGAACTGCAGGAAGAGATCGAGATGCATTTCCGGAAGGGGACTTTCATTCTTGCCATACAGAAAGAGGGCAATGGAATCCCGCTGGTAAAGATGAAGAACGGAGATGTCTATCAGGCGGCATTTACAGATATTCTGGAATTCCAGAAGTTTAACCGGGAAGACCAGCTGCGGCCGGTAATCGTACCGGCGGAGAAGGTTTCCCAGGTGCTGGCAGGCGATGCCATCGGTATTATCTTAAATCCGGTGGGAATTAATCTGCCTTTGGCAGTGAACCGCCCGCCGAAGCAGGAAAGCGAACAGTAAGAAGTGGTGCAGGAGAACCGTTGTCCTGCGGCTGGTATGGCCGTGGGACGGCGGTTTTTCGTGCAATAGGAAAGTGATCGGATTCTTGCACGCTTCGGATGAATCCTGTATAATGGAGGCATTGGCGAGGTAGAAGTATGAAGAAGATATTTTCGTATTATTTAAAACCGTATTATCTGCGTATGGCGATCGGCTTTTTGATTAAGTTTATCGGTACGCTGATGGATTTATTTCTTCCGTGGACACTGGCTTATATGATCGATACGGTGATTCCGGCAAACCAGAGGCCGGAAATATTTTTGTGGGGCTTTTTCATGATTTTCTGTTCGATTCTGGCGGTGGTGTTCAGCGTCGCGGCGAACCGGATGGCATCCCGGGTGGCCAGCAGCGCCATCGAGACGATCCGGGGAGAGTTATTCGAGAAGGTGAGCCGCTTATCCAACACTCAGATCGACCGTTTCACCAGGCCGTCTCTGATATCCAGGCTGACCAGCGATACGTACAACGTTCATCAGATGCTCGGAAGAGTCCAGCGGCTGGGAGTACGGGCGCCGATCCTCTTAATAGGCGGCATTACCATGACTATGGCGCTGGATCCGGTACTGGCGTGTATCCTGCTGGCGGTTCTTCCACTTCTTACGATTGTCGTGGTGGTGGTATCAAGGAAGACGATTCCCATGTTCTCCGTTCTGCAGGAGCGGGTGGACCGGTTTGTGCGGCTGATCCGGGAAGATATTGCGGGTATCCGTGTGATTAAGGCGCTGTCTAAGGAATCGTATGAGCGGGAGCGTTTTGACCGGGCGAACCGGGAGGTGGTGGACTGGGAGCGGAAGGCCACCGTGACCACCAGCATCACCAATCCTGTGATGAATGTGCTTTTGAATCTGGGGCTTGTGGCTGTTATTCTGGCCGGAGCCTGCCGGGTGAACCAGGGGACTTCGGAGGTCGGAAAAATACTGGCGTTCATGACGTATTTTACGATCATTCTGAATGCGCTGATGTCCATTTCCAGGCTGTTTATCATGATTTCGAAGGCTGCGGCTTCGGCCTCACGTATTGTGAAGGTACTGGACGCGGATCAGGAGCTGGTTCTCCAGGAGATGGAAGCTGAGGAGGAATCCGCGTGGGAGACCGAGACAGGAACGGAGAAAAAAGCGGGGACTGGCGAGGAGAATGGTGCAGTCCACGTGGAATTTGATCACGTATCCTTTTCCTATAATAAGGTTGAAAATAACCTGGAGGACATCAGTTTTCGGCTGAAGCGGGGCGAGACGCTGGGGATTATAGGCGCCACGGGAGCGGGAAAGACGACGATCGTGAACCTGCTGATGCGTTTTTACGATGCCGATCAGGGCGCGGTCCGCATTGATGGAAAAGATGTGCGCACCATGGGGCTGCATGACCTGAGAAAGCGTTTCGGAACCGTATTTCAGAATGATACGATATTTGAAGATACCATTATGGAAAATATCAATATGGGCAGGGAGCTCAGTGAGGAAGCGGTTATGGAAGCGGTTCTTTACGGCCGGGCCAGTGAGTTTGTGGAGGAAAAAGGCGGTATTTCAGCGCAGCTGGATATCAAGGGGGCCAATTTAAGCGGCGGGCAGAAGCAGAGAATTCTGATTGCCCGGGCGCTGGCAGCCAAACCGGATATTCTGATTCTGGACGATTCCTCCAGTGCGCTGGATTATAAGACGGACGCGGCGCTTCGGAAGGAACTGAGGGAACATTTTGCGGAGACGACCTGCGTGATTATCGCCCAGAGAATCAGTTCCATCATGAACTCGGATCACATCATGGTGCTGGAGGATGGACAGATGATCGGTTACGGGACGCATCAGGAACTGATGGAGACGTGTGAAATTTACCGGGAAATTGGAAAATCCCAGATGGGAATATAAGGGGGCGGGACCATGGCTGCACGCAGCAGAAGTGAAAAACGGCTGGAGGCCGCATATAACGAATCGCAGGGGCGCTCTCTGGTTCAGAGAAAGCACACGATTCTCCGCCTCGGACGCTATATGATTCAGTATAAATGGCTCCTGCTCCTGGCTTTTATTATGACGGTGGGAAGCAATTTGCTGGCTTTGGTGGGGCCCATGCTTTCGGGCTATGCCATTGACGCCATCGAACCGGGTATGGGGAAGGTGGAATTTTCGAGAGTTTTCCATTATGCCGGATGGATGGCGGCATTTTACGTGATTTCCTCGGTGCTGTCCTATGCGCTTTCGGTTCTGATGATTACCATCAGCCGGAAAGTGGTATACCGGATGAGAAAGGACGTATTTGACAAGATGCTGGCTTTGCCCGCGGGGTATTACGACCTTCACCAGACGGGAGATATCATCAGCCGTATTTCCTATGACATCGACACGGTTAATGAGTCGCTGTCCAGCGATCTGATACAGATTTTAACCACGGTGATCACGGTGGGAGGCGCCCTTTACATGATGGTGGTTATATCGCCGAGACTGGTGCTGGTATTTGCGTTTACGGTGCCGCTGTCTGCCTGTATTACGAAGTTTATAACGGGTAAGACACGTCCGCTCTTCCGTGCGAGATCGGCGAGTCTTGGGAATTTAAACGGCTTTGTGGAAGAGATGGTAACCGGACAGAAGACCTTAAAGGCCTACTGCCAGGAGGAAAATGTCATTCGGAAATTTGCGGAGAGGAATAAGGACGCTGTGGAGACGTATTACAGGGCGGAATACTACGGCAGTGTGGTAGGGCCTATGGTGAATTTTATCAATAATCTCTCGCTGTCCTTAATCAGTGTATTCGGCGCGCTCCTCTATCTCGTCGGCTACATGACGGTAGGGCAGATCTCTTCTTTCGTACTATATTCTAGAAAGTTTTCCGGCCCGATCAATGAGGCTGCCAACATTATGAGCGACCTGCAGTCTGCGCTGGCCGCGGCGGAGCGGGTGTTTGTGCTGATGGATGAGATTCCGGAGACGGCAGATGCGCCCGGCGCCGCAGAGCTGGGACGCGAGGGGGAGGAAGTCCGGGGAGAGGTCGAGCTGTCCCATGTGGATTTCGGATATGAAAAGGACCGGATTATTTTGCACGACCTTTCCCTGAAGGCGGAGCAGGGCAGGCTTATTGCGGTTGTGGGCCCCACGGGCGCGGGGAAAACGACACTGATCAACCTCCTGATGCGTTTTTATGACCCGAATTCCGGGGAAATCCGGGTGGATGGCCATGAGATCCGGGAGGTGACGAGAAAGAGTCTCAGGAAATCATACGCCATGGTGCTGCAGGATACGTGGCTGTTCCACGGAAGCATCTATGATAATCTGGCATACGGAAAAGAGGGGGCTACGATGGAGGAGGTCGTGGCGGCGGCGAAGGCGGCCAGAATCCACTCGTTTATCAAGCGCCTTCCGGAAGGCTATGATACGATTTTGACAGATGATGGGACGAATATATCAAAGGGGCAGAAGCAGCTGCTGACAATAGCGCGGGCTATGCTGCTGGAGGCGAGGATGCTGATTCTCGACGAGGCGACCTCCAACGTGGATACCAGGACGGAGATTCAGATCCAGGAGGCCATGCGGAAGCTGATGGAGGGGAAGACGTGTTTCGTGATCGCACACCGGTTGTCGACCATAAGAAATGCGGATCTGATCCTGGTGATCAAGCAGGGAGAAGTGGTGGAGAAAGGGACCCATGAGGAGCTGATGCGTGCGGAAGGGGAGTATTTTCAGATGTATACGGCTCAGGGGGAGTGAAAGGGAGGGGGATACGCGGACTTTTGCGTGGGGATTGAGGAAAAGGGAGAGCAGGCGGCAGGGAGGGAAAGGTTCAGGGATTCCGAGGGGGTGGGACTAAGGGCGAAC